>Ga0209385_1001189_pt1 | contig 11029 bp, 7 predicted proteins | sample NGEPerB_FD_184506 | JGI IMG/M metagenome (GOLD analysis project Ga0209385, IMG submission 184506) | Arctic peat soil microbial communities from the Barrow Environmental Observatory site, Barrow, Alaska, USA - NGEE PermafrostAB12-B... | ecosystem: Environmental > Terrestrial > Soil > Wetlands >... | reverse complement strand
ATCTTAACTTCTACCTACGGCTTCCTGCGCCGTTCCGGTAAGGGAAGATAGGAATTCTGACACAGCCGCTGCTTCCCGTCCCGGATTTTGTTCGATCCTCTGCACAATCGCGCTTCCTACCACAGCCGCATCGGCGAAACTTCCGACCTCGGCGAATTGCTCGGGAGTCGAAACTCCAAACCCGACAGCGATCGGCAATTTGGTGTGGAGTCTCAGCCGCTCGACCAACGATCGAGCGTCCCCCGCAAGTTCTTGCCGCGTACCGGTAATGCCGGTGCGCGAGATCGCATACACGAATCCGCGCGAATGTCTCGCCACCTCGCGCAAGCGCTTCTCTGGGCTGGTGGGGGCCGCCAGAAACACGGGCGCGAGTTTATGTGCCTTCATCGCACGTAAATATTCCGCAGCCTCTTCCACCGGAAGATCGGTGACCAGCGCGCCGTCCGCGCCAGCTTCGGCGGCAGCCGCGCAAAACTTCTCAAGCCCAAACTGCAAAATGGGATTGAGGTACGAGAAGATGACCAAGCCGGCGTTCGACTGTTGCCGGAGTTGCTTCGCTACCTCGAGGACACCGATCAAGTTGGTCCCATGTTGCAGCGCTCGCTCGCTGGCGCGCTGGATCACCGGGCCGTCAGCGACCGGATCGCTGAAGGGCACGCCTAACTCGATCACGTCTGCGCCCGCGCGAATTGCCGCCAGCGCGACTTCGCGCGATACGTCCAGACTGGGGTCGCCACAGGTGATGTAGGCCACCAACCCAGGGCGCTTTTTGAAGACGATTGCCAAATTGCTCCTTATAGTGCAGATTCTGAGTCGGTGGATCCGGGTGGAGCACCGCTTCAGCTAGATTATTCATCTGTTCCGGTAGCTAAACACAGCAAGCTTTGAAAGGGCACGGCTTCAGCCGTGCCGTTACGTGTGCGTGGGGAGTTGGGCTTCAGCCCCTGAGGGAATTCGCACTTCGTCTCAACATCGAAGTCCCCCAGTGGCTAAAGCCACCATAATGACAGCAGCTTACGGCACGGCTGAAGCCGTGCCCTTTCAAAGCGTGAAGTCCTCATGAATAATCCAGCTTCAGCGGTGCATCTGAGAGTTGCCTCTGAATTCGGCTAAAGCCTCGCCTTTTTCTGCACTCTTGGTATGCACGCCTGAAGGCGTACTCCACCCACCACCGGATGCACTAACTCTAGGAACTGCCTCAGAACCCCAGGTTCTCCCGTAGAATCCCGATATCTTTATCGCCACGCCCCGACACATTCACGATCACGATGTCCGACTTGTCCATCTGCGGGGCTCGCTTGATGCACTCTGCAATCGCATGCGCCGACTCCAGAGCGGGAATGATGCCCTCCATCCGTGCCAGCTTGAGACAGGCATCGAGCGCCTCTTGATCGCTCGCCGACACATATTCCGCGCGCCCCTGATCGTGGAGCCACGCATGCTCGGGACCGATCGCGGGGTAATCGAGCCCAGCTGAAACCGAGTGCGTCAATGCGATCTGCCCGCCTTGGTCTTGCAAAACATAAGAATAAGTCCCCTGCAATACACCCGGCCCGCCACCGTCGAATCGCGCCGCGTGCTCTCCCAGCGAGTGCCCGCGCCCACCGGCTTCCACGCCAATCAGTTTCACTTCGCGGTCCTTGATAAATTCGTAGAAAACGCCAATCGCGTTGGAACCGCCGCCCACGCATGCTATTACTGCGGAAGGCAAGCGCCCTTCAGCCTTGAGAATTTGTTTGCGAGCTTCCTGACCGGTGACGCGATGGAAGTCCCGCACCATCGTCGGATAGGGATGCGCTCCCAACACGCTGCCCAGAAGGTAGTGCGTAGTGCGGACATTGGTCACCCAGTCACGCATGGCCTCGTTGATCGCATCCTTCAACGTGCGCGAACCCGAGTCGACGCCGCGCACCTCGGCGCCCAGCAGCTTCATGCGAAAGACATTCAGCTCCTGCCGGCGCATGTCTTCCGTTCCCATGTAGACCACGCACTCCATACCAAAGAGCGCACACACGGTTGCGGTCGCGACTCCGTGCTGGCCGGCGCCGGTTTCCGCGATGATGCGGCGTTTGCCCATGCGCCGGGCCAGCAGCGCCTGGCCGATGCAGTTGTTGATCTTGTGCGCCCCGGTGTGCAGCAGGTCTTCCCGCTTCAGATAGATCTTCGCGCCGCCAAGCTCTTGGGTGAGCCGCTCAGCGTGGAATAGCGGTGTGGGACGGCCCGCGAAATCGGCCAGTAGCCGATGGTACTCGTCGCGAAATGCCTTATCCTTACGCGCTGCGGCATAGGCGGCCTCGAGTTCCTGCAATGCCGCCATTAAGGTCTCAGGAACGTACCGCCCACCATAGGAACCAAATCGTCCTGGGACGGCACGCACACGCGGCTGTTTGGCCTGGTTGTCGAGCGGCGGACCCGCTGTGGAACTCTGCCCGTTCCCGGTTGTTTCTTCCATGCTTCCCTTCTACCGCAATGCCGCCTGTGTTTGACGCACCGCCCCAACGAAGCTGCGCAGCTTGGCTTCGTCCTTCCTCCCGGTTTCGCGCTCGACGCCCGAAACCACATCCACGCCCCAGGGTGCAAACAACCGGATGGCTTCGGCGACATTCCCAGGATTCAATCCTCCCGCGATGATCACGGGCATCTGTGCGCGAACGCGGGCCACAATCGGCGCCGCGGCGATCCAATCGAAGGTCTGCCCAGTCCCACCTCGCTGGCTCGGCGATCCCGCATCCAAAAGGATCGCGTCAATGCTTTGGCGCGATCGGAGATAACTACTCAGACTCTCCGGCAGATTCAGCAATTCGCGTGCCTGCAGCGCCTTGATGATCTTGCGTTGTCCAAGCGCCTGCCGATACTCGTGCATCTGGTCGGCCGGTTCGTCACCGTGAAGCTGGACCCCGGTCAATCCGGCTTGCTCGGCAGCCTCCGCGACCCGCGCGGGCGTCTCGTTCACGAAGACACCGATCCTCTCAATCTCGTCTGTCAGGCTGGAGATGATCTCCGCCCCCTGATCGATCTCGATTCGCCGCGAACTGGGCGCAAAAATGAACCCCAAGGCATCGGCTCCGGCGGCCAGGCTGGCCTGCGCGTCGCACAGATTCGTGGTTGCGCAAATCTTTACCCAAATCATCGGGCTGCGACCGCCTGCGCCAGCAGCGCCCGCAACGCGTCTCCGGGATGCGGCGCGCGCATCAGCGATTCGCCGACCAGAAACGCATTGAATCCCGCCTCTCGCAAGCTGGCAATATCGTCTCCACTTTCGATACCGCTCTCGGCGACCTTGACCACTCCGGGAGGCATCAGCTCGGCCAGTTGCAGCGACGTATTCAGGTCAACTCGAAGGGTGTGCAAGTCCCGGTTATTTACGCCGATCGTCTCGCAGCCGGCATCGAGAGCGCGTTGCAACTCCACCCCGTCATGCACCTCGCAAAGAACATCGAGTTGCAGCTCACCCGCCCGGCGGTGCAGGTTGGCCAGTTCGGTCTGCGCGAGGGCGGCGACGATGAGCAGCACGGCATCGGCGCGGTGGGCCCGCGCTTCCAGTAACTGAAACTCATCGATAATGAAGTCTTTCCTTAGACAGGGAAGCCGGGTCGCTTCCGATGCGATCTTCAGATTCTCCAGCGAGCCCTGAAAGAACCGTTCATTGGTCAGCACCGAAAGGGCTGCGGCTCCAGCATCTTCCAACTCGTGCGCCAGTTCGGCCACTGGGAAATCGGCACGAATCAACCCTTTCGACGGAGAAGCTTTCTTCAACTCCGCAATTACCGCAAGTCCTGCCTTCCCCACCAGCCGAAGACTGTCGCGGAACCCGCGGGGCTGGTGCCGCTGCGCCGCCTCGCTAAGCGCCCGGAGATCGGCCGACGCTTTGGAGACGGCAACTCGTCCGCGCGTGGCGGCAATGATCTCTTCCAGCTTAGTGGGCATGGGTGTGACAAGAATATACCCAAACACTTTTGCTTGACGTCGTTCGCCGGTTCGACAGATCCGGTCCCTTTTCCAACGCAGCGCGCCCGCGCTACCGTGAATTGGATCGTCAGCCTTCCGCGGGTGTCCCGCTTTGGTGGGGTCACTCCTCTGATTCCGTCCGCTTTCGCGCTTGTACTGGGTCCTTCCACACCTATAATTGAAGTGCTCTGGACGAAAAAGGCTCCGCCGGATTGCACCCGAACGTAGTCGCGCTGAATTCGCGGCTGTGGCGGCCGAGTATCCGGAAACATGCCCATATGGCGACGCTCTTCTCCGCACGAAGCGACGCGGTACCATCCGCGGACCGCCTTTCCTCACTCTACCTTCGCCGAAAAGGCCGCCGTTTCAAAGCACTGAGTGCCATGGTCTTGCTGTTACTCCTGGCCAGCGCGAACCGGAACGGTTTCGCGTGGAGTGCGGCCAGTCGCAAGCAGGAGGCCGCCAGCCAGTTCGAGAAAGCCGAGCAGATGCGCGAGGCGCTAAACGGACGTCCCGCGGAGGATCGCACCCGTCGCGATTACCAGCGTGTCGCCGACGCGTATCGCAAGGTCTATTATGTGGCGCCCGCCTCCAGCAAAGCCGATGCCAGCGTGATCGCTGTGGCCGAGATACTGGCCACCATGGGCCGCCAGTTCGTACCCGGCGAGAAGGACCTGCGTTCGGCCATCCGCGAATATGAGTTCTTGCGGCATGAGTATCCCGGCAGCAAATACCGCTTCCAGGCGCTGTTCACGATTGGGCAGATCTACGCGGAAGACCTCGGGAACGACGAGGACGCACGCAAGACATTCGAGGAATTCCTGCGGCGATATCCGCGCCAGCCTCTGGCACGGGAGGCGAAACAGGCGCTAGCCGAGTTGAACCAACCCAAGTCGAGCAAGAAGCCTGTCGAGGAAGCGCGCACGGACCCGGCGGGAACATCGGCCACGGAAACCGTCTCGCAACCCACGGTGACGAAGAAGTCGGGACTGCCTATGGTAACGGGCATCCGTCATTGGTCTACCCCGGATTACACACGAGTGGCGATCGACGTGGATCGGGAAGTGAAGTATGAAGCCGGACGCGTTCCCGACCCAGACCGCATCTTTTTCGATCTGCCGGACACCAAGCTTGCGTCGGTCCTGGTCGGCAAGAGCTTCGATGTGGAAGACGGCTTCCTGAAGAAGATCCGGGTGGCGCAGTACCAGCCAGGATATACACGCGTGGTTCTCGAAGTTGCGGACGTCTCCGACTACTCGGCGTTCCTGCTGCCAAACCCGTACCGCCTGATCATCGATATCCACGGCCGCCAACCTCATTCCAAAACGCAGGTAGCTCAGCTCGGCAACCCGCCAACTGTCAATGAGGAGCAAGCTGGACCGTCCAGCCGCAAAGTGGAGAGCACGGCGAAGTCTTCCCGCGACAGCAGCGCAAAACAGAATGTCGCCCCCAAGACAGTCCGCGACAACAACGCCAGTGCCGCCGCGCAGCCAATCCAACCACCGCCTGCTGTCACTACGGCGTCGTCCAATCCTTCCCATCGCAAAGTCGTCGTGGAGGAAAGCGATGAGGTCAGCACCGATGACCTCCCTCCGCAGATGACGTCAACCGCAAAGGCGCACACCGCGAAAGCAACCCAGACTACCGTGGCCCGCGCGGTTAATCCGAACGACCCGCTCTTCTCCGATCCGGGAGATACCAAGGGTCCAGAACTGAAGGCCACGACCCAGCCAACGACAGCTCCAACAGCCGTGGCCGTCGCTCCTCGCGCCAAGGATCGCAAGAAGACGAGCAAGGTCGCAGCTACCGACGTGCCTTCCGCCCACGAGGCCGAACCCACGTCTGCTGGGGAGCGCAGCCTGACCCGCGCTCTCGGACTCAAGATTGGACGCATCGTAGTGGACGCCGGGCACGGCGGTCACGATACCGGAACCATCGGTTCGAACGGACTTATGGAGAAAGATCTTGTCCTCGACGTTGCCTTGCGCCTGGGCCGCTTATTGGAAACTCGTCTCGGCGCCGACGTGATCTACACCCGCGATGACGACACCTTCATCCCGCTCGAGACGCGCACCGCCGTCGCGAACGAGCATCAGGCTGATCTGTTCATCTCGGTACATGCGAATTCCAGCCCCGACCCATCCGCCCGCGGGATCGAGACGTACTACCTGAACTTCACATCAAATCCGGATGCGCTGGAAGTCGCCGCGCGTGAAAACGCCGTCTCCGAAAAGTCCATCTTCGAACTCCAGGACTTGGTCAAGAAGATCACGCTGAAGGAGAAGATCGAGGAATCGCGTGAACTGGCGAGCGATGTGCAGCAATCGCTCTACAGCGGACTGGCTGGCAAGCACTCGACTCTGCGGGACCGCGGCGTAAAGAAAGCACCGTTCGTGGTGCTGATCGGCGCCAACATGCCCAGCATCCTGGCGGAAATCTCCTTTGTTTCCAATCCTACCGATGCCGCGAAGCTGGAAACTCCGGAATACCGGGATAAAATCGCCGAGTTGTTGTACAAAGGCATCGCGAAGTATGCCGGTGGCCTCAGCGGCGTGAAAGTGGCGTCCAAGCTCAGCAAGTCCAGCGGAGAGTAGGGCCCAGCATTCAGCATTCAGCATTCAGCAATCAGCAATCAGCATTCAGCATTCAGCCAAACCTAGTCGCTGGCTACCTGTCGACGCAGCTAAAAGTGCCGACCGGGTATTTTGGCTGATCGCTGAATGCTGACTGCTGATGGCCGCTTCCTGGAAACTTTGCCCCTGTCGCAGTAGTCTAATTCTGTGGGTGTTCGACTTTCGCTGCCGTCTTATCTCATGAAACGTTTTCTCATTGCCGCCCTGGTGCTCCTCTCGTTGGGGAGTGTTGCGTTCGCATCCGACAGCAACGACTTCCTGCCGCAGTCATTCGCCGGCTGGACCAAGGCTGGCTCAGTACAGTCAACCACCGATCCGGCGAAAGCCGATGCTGCCTATCCCGCAGTCTTGAAGGAGTACGGCTTCGCCAGCGCTGAGACGGTGACGTACACCCGCGCAGATGGACGCAAGTTGACCGTGAAGGCGGCCAGGTTCAACGACGCTACCGGGGCCTATGGCGCCTTCACCTTTTATCGCCAGCCGACGATGGGGACTGAACGGATCGGCACGAAAGCCGCGTCGGCGAACCAGCGCATCCTGTTCTTCCGGGACAACGTTCTGGTGGACGCCAATTTCGATCGCCTGACCGAAATGTCCGCGGCTGAATTGCGGGAGCTCGCAGGGATGCTACCCGCCGCCAAGCCTTCCGCCGCTAACTTGCCGAGTCTTCCTGGTTATTTGCCGAAGAGCGATGCTGTGGAAAACTCGGCAAAATATATCCTTGGCCCGCAGGCGTTGGTTGCACAGAAGGGACCGCTCACGCCTGAGCAGATTGACTTCAGCCATGATCCCGAAATTCTGATTCAGGACTATTCGTCCAAGAGCGGGCCTCTCACACTCACGTTGATTCAGTATCCGACGCCGCAAATTGCCGGCGATCGTCTGCGCGCCTTTCAAAACGCGGCGCAGTCGACTCCGAACTCTCTGCTCGTCAGGCGCAGCGGACCCTTGGTCGATGTTGTAACGGGCGCTGTCGGGAGCAGCGAAGCGCATGCGCTTCTCAACTCCGTCAACTACGAAGCCGAGGTCACGTGGAACGAAGCAACTTCGATGAGCAAGCGCGACAACATCGGCAATCTAATCGTGGCGCTGTTTGCACTGATCGGCATCATTCTGTTGATATCTCTCATCTTCGGAATTTTTTTCGGAGGCATTCGCATCTTGCTGAAGCGTCTTTTTCCCGATCGCGTCTTCGACCGCCCCGAGGATGTCGAGATCATTCAATTGCATCTTCGATAAGAGGTATGTCGAGTAAATAACTGAAAACAAAATACTTACCATGCCATCATGGGAACTCGGCAGTTTTCGGCCAATTTCCTGCAATTCCCTCAATGTCGTGTAAGTTATTGAAAATACAGCAGTTTAAGTCCTAGAAATTGCTTGACACGGGGTTTTCCGTGACCCTAGTATTTGTGCAGAAAGTTTTGACGGTTTAGCCTCCGTTGGAACTATTCTCCCTTGAAGAGAAGGCCGCCCCGTTGCCGGGTGGCCTTTTCGTTTGGTGCGAAATCGCTCAGTGCCTGAAGTCGAAGTGGCGATGGCGAGAAATCTTCTGCGCGAAAAGTTTTTCGACGCGTCTCACTCCGTCTGCCACTCAAGGCGGATCATCCCTTCATCCAATTTCCGTCAGCGCAGAATAGTGCTCCAGTTGCGATGCATTTTCCCTCTACTCCTAAGTCAGTTGTAACCATCGAGAAGAATCACGATCTTCCCATCTTTGCCGAAGCGGCTCGCGAAGTTCAGGAGTCTCCACGACAGAAACACTGGCTCCGCTGCTGATGCCTGTCACATTCGGCTGCGGCAGTTCCGAACCCAATCACCTATCTCGCGAATCCAAATCTCTTGACCCCGATCATGGACTCCAAACCATCGAAGCCGGCAAAGAAGATCGAGATCTTCAAGGCGCTGCCGGAAGTCTGGCAACTTATCCGTCCCCGCCGCGCCCTACTTGCGCTGGGCTTGGGGTTGATGATTATCAACCGCGTCTCTGGGCTTGTGCTTCCAGCTTCCACCAAATACCTGGTGGACGACATCATCGGTAAGCGGCATTTCAAACTGCTCTATCCGCTGGTGGGAGTGGTCCTGCTGGCGACGATCATCCAGGGACTGACGTCGTTTGCGCTGACCCAAACGCTCTCCAAAGCAGCGCAGAAGCTTATCGCCGAGTTGCGCCGCCGCGTGCAGGAGCACGTCGGGCGACTGTCTATTTCTTATTACGACGCCAACAAGACCGGCACGTTGGTTGCGCGCATCATGAGCGATGTCGAGGGCGTGCGCAATCTCGTCGGAACCGGACTGGTGGACTTCGCCGGCGGGTTGCTCACCGCAGTCATTGCCTTCGCCGTCCTGATACGCATCAGCCCGGTAATGACCGCTATCGCCTTCGGCTTTCTGGGTATCTTTGGATTCGGCCTGCGCAAGGCCTTTCGCACCATCCGCCCCATCTTCCGCGAGCGCGCAAAGATCAATGCCGAAGTCACCGGCCGTCTGACGGAATCGCTCGGAGGAGTGCGCGTCGTCAAGGGCTATCATGCCGAGCAGCGCGAGCACGAGGTGTTCAGCTCGGGCGTCGAGCGCCTGCTGCAAAATGTGTTTCGCACCCTTACCGCGACTTCGGTCATGAGCCTGTCGTCTTCCACTCTCATGGGCGTCATCGGAGCGATTGTTATGTTCATGGGAACACGCCAGATTCTCGCGGGTAAGCTGACGCTGGGCGGCTTCTTCACTTACACCATGTTCCTCGGATACCTTGCCGCGCCATTGTTCCAGGTTGTCGGCATCGGCACCCAGATCACGGAAGCGCTGGCGGGTTTGGAACGGACCCGCGAAGTTCTCGACGAGATCCCCGAAAACGAAGATCCGAATCGGACCGTCACACTTCCAGAGATACGCGGTGACGTGGCCTTCCAGAATGTCACCTTTGCCTACGAGCAAAAGAAAACGGTCCTGCACGATATCTCGTTTCGTGCGCGTCCCGGTACAGTGACAGCGCTGGTCGGGTCCTCGGGATCGGGCAAGTCCACCATCATCGGATTGATTGCCGCCTTCCATACGCCCAACCAGGGGAAAGTTCTGGTGGATTCGGTCGATCTCTCCACGGTCCGGCTGGAGTCTTACCGCACCCAACTGGGCATGGTCTTGCAGGATTCGTTTCTCTTCGACGGAAGCATTCGCGAGAACGTGGCCTTTTCCAAGCCCGATGCAACGGAGAAGGATCTCCTCAGCGCTTGCGCCATTGCCCGCGTGGACGAGTTCGCGGAGAAATACGAGCTGCAGTACGACACCATCATCGGCGAACGCGGCGTGAAGCTCTCTGGCGGGCAGCGCCAGCGAGTCTCCATCGCACGCGCCATCCTGGCGAACCCGCGCATTCTGATTCTCGATGAGGCGACTTCGAGTCTCGACTCCGAGTCGGAAGCACTGATCCAGGAAGGACTCTCGTATCTGATGCAGGGGCGCACCACGTTTGTCATCGCGCACCGGCTCTCCACCATTCGTCGGGCGGACCAGATCCTGGTGGTCGAGGAAGGACGAATCGTCGAACACGGTAGCCACCAATCGCTTTACCAGTTCGGTGGCCGCTACTACGAGCTCTACACCAAGCAACATGGCATCGAACAGAACCTCTTCCTGGCGCCCGGAGAAGGTGACGCGACCGAAGAGTCCGCTGCCGTGCTGCCGAACGGAGTTCCCGCGGATCCCGATCCGACGACTCTGCTGCGTTAGAACTGACAATCGACGCAGCGCGGACGCACCTCAGGCAACGCCGCCGCTCCAAGGAACTTCCGCTACTGTCGACTGACGCGCACCGCTCCTCTGGCGACCCGCAGAAATGCTGTATCATCAGGACTCTCGCGCCATAACTGCCGCAGACTAACGAGTCGATATGGACCAACGCAGTTTCCAGAAACTGCTGCGCCGCACGGTTCTCCTACCGGTGGCATTGCTGTTGCTGCTCGCGGCCACGCTCGTGGTCGAGATTCTGTTGCTCAACGCTTCCATTCGTTGGGTGGACCACACCGACCAGGTCATTGCCAACGCCCGCCAGTTGATTCGATACATGGTTGACATGGAATCGGGTATTCGCGGCTATTTTCTGACCGGCGACACGTTCTTTCTCGATTCCTATATCGCAGCCAAGCCCCAGGTTCCCGAGCAGCTGGCGTTGCTGGAACAACTCACGTCCGACAATCCCGACCAGGCGCAACGAATAGGCGAAATCCGCGATCTTGATCTCCGCTGGATTCGGTACGCCGATAACCTGCTGTTGCATCCCAACCCGCGCACTCTTTCGTCGCAAGATTATGCTGCCGGCAAGGAATTGATGGACCGAATCCGCGCCAAGCAGCGCGAAATCCTTGACGCGGAAGACCGTTTGTACCACGCTCGCTATCGCCGTGCCGCGGTGCTGGGCAACATTGTCATCGGCACGGCGGTTGGCCTGTCGC
>Ga0209385_1001188_pt1 | contig 11034 bp, 6 predicted proteins | sample NGEPerB_FD_184506 | JGI IMG/M metagenome (GOLD analysis project Ga0209385, IMG submission 184506) | Arctic peat soil microbial communities from the Barrow Environmental Observatory site, Barrow, Alaska, USA - NGEE PermafrostAB12-B... | ecosystem: Environmental > Terrestrial > Soil > Wetlands >... | reverse complement strand
GTACGTACCCGGTGCGAGAATCAGGCTGTAAATCCCGCTGCTCGGTGTGGTGGTGAACCCGTTACCCGTGCCGTTGGACTGGTTGAAGTTGACGCACACCCCGCCCACGCCAGTGCCGTTGAAGGAGATCGTCCCCGAGACGGTCCCGCCCAGAGCCAGCGACACGTTCTCGGTCGTCGTCGTGCTCGCCACCACCGTCACCGCGTTGGGCATGTATTGGGCCCCGTAGGGTGAGGTGCTCCCGCCACAGGTCGGATCGACGCCGACGCTGTAGGTCCCCGCGGGCAGGCTCGAGACACTGTAGGTCCCGCTGCTCGAAGTGGTGGTGAACCCGTTACCCGTGCCGTTGGACTGGTTGAATTTGATGCACACCCCGCCCACGCCCGTGCCGTTGTAGGAGATCGTGCCCGAGACCGTCCCGCCGAGGGCCAGCGTCACGTTCTCGGTCGTCGTCGTGCTCGCCACCACCGTCACCGCGTTGGGCAAGTTCTCAACCGCATAGGGTGAGGTGGTCGACCCGCCGCAGGTCGGGTCGACGTTGACGCCGTAGGTGCCTGGAGCGAGACTCACACTGTAGGTCCCATTGCTCGCCGTCGTGGTGTACCCGCTACTCGAGCCGTTGGACTGGTTGAAGTTGAGACACACCCCGCCCACGCCCGCGCTGTTGTAGGAGATCGTGCCAGAGACGATCCCACCGAGGACCAAGGAGATATTCTCGGTCGTCGTCGTGCTCGCCACCACGGTCACCGCGTTGGGCAAGTTCTCAACCGCATAGGGTGAGGTGTTCACTCCATAACAGGTCGGGTCGACGTGGACGGTGTAAGTGCCCGGGGCCAAACCCGGCACGCTGTACGTCCCGAGGCTAGAAGTGGACGGTGAGAACCCGAACCCCGTGCCGTTGTCCTGACCGAAGTTGACGCATGCGCCTCCCACGGATATGCCGTCATACGAGATCGTGCCTGTTACAGTCCCGCCGAGTACTAAGGCAACGTTCTCAGTCGTGGTCGTGCTATCAACCACCGTCACCGCGTTGTTCAAGTTCTGGTTCGCGTAAGGCGAAGGGGGTGATGATAACGATCCACTGCAGCTTGGGTTGATGCCGACGTTGAAGGTCCCCGCGGGCACGTTCTCGATGAAAATCCCGCTACTCGGTGTCTGAGTGGTAATGCCAACACCACCGTTGCTCTGGTTGTTTTGATTGAAGCTAACGCACACGCCGCCCACGCCCGTACCGTTGTACGAGATCGTGCCTGTTACCGTCCCACCGAGGACCAAGGAGATGTTGTCGGTCGTCGTCGTGTTCGCGACCACGATCACCGCGTTGTTATTGAGCTGGGAGGCGTAGAGTGAGGTGCTCATTCCGCCACAGATCGTGTCTACGTTGACGCCGTACGTCCCCGGAGGCAGGTCAATGCTGTAGGTCCCGTTGCTCGCCGTCTTCGTGCCATTGCCATAACCTCCGTCGCTCTGGTTGAAACCAATGCATACCCCACCCACGCCAGCGCCGTTGTACGAGATCGTGCCCGAAACGGTCCCAACTATTACCGTGACGACGTTCGAGTAGGCGGTCGTGGTCGAGCCGTCAGTGCCGGTGGCGGTGACGTCCACGGCGATGTGGTGGCTGACGTCACCCGTGACGAGCGTGTAGAAGTTCGCATTCGTGCCTACGGCGACGCAATTGATATCGGCCGACGGATTCGCCGACGGACTATCGGTGCAGCTGTACCACTGGTAGACAAAACTGCCAGTGTCATTCGACCAAGTTCCGAACGTGGTGGACAGGGTCTGTCCCACCGCAAGGGTGCCCGAAATGAAAGGCGGAACCGTGTTGACGGCCGGCAGGCCGGTTGCGGAAGCAGGAGAAGCGGAGATAGCGACAAATCCCGTCGTCCCTACGAGCAACGCGAATCCGAGAACGAGAGCCGAACGCAGCGCGGAACGCAATGACTCCCCGCAATCTCCACGCCGAAAACAATTCTTCCCTTGCATACAGCACTCCCAGCGCTTAGCAATGACGCAATATTCACATGGCTAGCACACTTTCTTCTGGGTGCTTGACTCAGTTAGAATCCCCCTTTAGTTCTGTGTCAAACCGCGATTTCGAGTGTCACTGAAGTGGACCCCATCCATTGGACAACCTGAGGGCCTCGTTAAGGAGTGAGCAAGTTAGTTTCAGTGGGCTCACTGCCACGCTACCGACACCAATCACGAAGAAAGATGGACCCACTAGCGCGATTCATGGGTCCGTGGACATCTGTGTGCGAAGGTGCAGAGGACGATCACCGCTAGCAGTTGCGGAACGCGAAAGCCTGCTAATTTGCGGCTTGGACTACCTGATGTGCACGCCAGAGATGGCGCGTGCGATTATCAGGCGCTGAATTTCAGAAGTCCCTTCGAAAATCGTGTAGATCTTCGAGTCGCGGTGCCAGCGTTCCACGGGGTTCTCACGCACGTAGCCGTAGCCGCCGAGGATCTGGATCGCCTCCTCGGTGACCTTGACGGCCGTCTCGCCCGCGTAGAGCTTGGACATCGAGCCCTCGCCGTTGAGGAACGGCTTGTGGGTTGCGGCCATCCACGACGCTCGCCAGACGAGAAGTCGCGCCGCGTCAATGTGCATCTTCATGTCGGCGAGCTTGAAGGCGATGCCCTGGTTCTCGATGATCGCCCGACCGAACTGCTGGCGCTCCTTGGCGTAGTCGAGCGAGTACTCGTAGGCCGCACGGGCGATGCCGAGCGCCTGGGCGCCGACCGAGGGGCGCGTCGCCTCGAAGGTCGCCATTGCGGCCTGACCCGAAGCCTTCTTGCCCTCGCGAACGCGGGCCAGCTTCTCTTCGAGCTTGTCCTTGCCCCCGAGCAGGCAGCGGCCCGGCACCCGGCAGTCCTCGAGCACGACCTCGGCGGTGTGGGACGCGCGAATGCCCATCTTCTTGAACTTCTGACCCATGCGGATGCCCTTGGTGCCCTCGGGCACGATGAACGACGCCTGACCGCGGCTGCCGAGCTCGGGATCGACCGAGGCGACGATGACGTGCACGTTGGCGATACCCCCGTTGGTTATCCAGGTCTTGGTGCCGTTGAGTACCCACTCGTCGGTCGCTTCGTCGTAGATAGCCCTCGTTCGCAGCGACGAGACGTCACTACCCGCGTCGGGTTCGGAGACGCCGAACGCGGCCAGTTTGATGTCCTCGGGCGTGCCGTAGCACTGGGGGATCCACTCCATCTGCTGTTCCGGCGTGCCGTTGGACATGATGGCGGCAACCCCCAGTGAGGTGCCGAGCAGGGCCATGCACAGTCCGGCGTCTCCCCAAGCGAGCTCCTCGAGCGCGAGGACGAGGGAGAGACCGGTCTTATCGGCGAAGGCGTTGGCCATGAAGTCAAGCCCGTAGATGCCGATCGCGGCGGCCTCTTCGATAATGGGCCAGGGCGTCTCTTCGCGCTCGTCCCATTCGTGCGCGGCGGGGCGCATCACGTTCTGGGCGAATCCGTGGACCCACTCCTGGAGGGTCCTCTGGTCTTCGTTCAGTTCCATCGAAAAATCGCTCACGGCTCCACCTTCGTCGCTGGGTGACGGCGCACGTGACGAACCACGTGGTTACTCATCAGTAACCACACGCTACCGCACGGCATCTCACTGACAAAAGCAGAACCGCCGCCCGAAGGCGGCGGTTGACTGCTTCAAAACGCGAACGTTAGTTCAGTTGCACGCGCTTGGCGAGCGGGCCACGGTCACCCGGCTCGATGTCAAACTCTACGGTCTGACCCTCGACGAGGGTCTTACGACCATCGCCCTGAATCTCCGAGTAGTGAACAAAGACGTCAGGCTGGCCATCGACAGCGATGAAACCCCAACCCTTCTCGTCATTGAACCACTTAACGGTTCCTACAGCCACTGTGGGCCTCCTTATTTCTTTTGAACCGGCTTACGCCAAATCCGGAGGGAACCACAACGGCAACCTCAGCCCCCTAGGTTACTTGGTCCCGTGCGCGCTGCCAACTAAAATTTACGGACGGCGGATCTGGGTCCCGGTGCTCGCGTCCTCGACGGTCCAGCCCAATCGCTCGAGTTCGCCCCGCAACCGGTCCGCCTCGGCCCACTGGCGCCCTTTGCGGGCCTCGTCGCGCTCGGCCACGAGGGCCGCCGTGACGTCATCGACATCCCCGCCATGGCTGTCCAGAGCGAGCCCCATAGCCCCGAAGAGGGCGTTCACCGCGTTCGCGAGGCTACGTGCCGATACCTCGTCCCCCCGGTCAGCGGCGCCATTGGCGGCGCTCAGGGCGTCAAAGAGCAGGGCCACCGCGAGCGGCGTGTTGAGGTCGTCGTCCAGGTACGCGGCGACGCGCTGGTAGAGATCGAGCGCCGGTCCGGGCCACTCGAACTCCGAACCCACCTCGAGACGCGCGCCCGCGAGTGCGGGCAGGGCGAACCGACGCGCGAGCGCGTCGAGGCGCGCCAGGGCCCGCTCGGCGTCGGCGACCGTCGCCGGGGAGACCTCGATCGGCGATCGATAGTGCGACCTCAGTACCAGCAGTCGGTAGGCCCGCTGGTCGGTCCTCTCGAGCAGGTCGGTGAGCGAGGTGAAGTTGTTGAGCGACTTGCTCATCTTCTGATCTCCTACCATCACCCAGCCGTTGTGCGCCCAATGTCGGGCGAAGGGACGTTCGGCGGCGACGGCCTGGGCGCGCTCGTTCTCGTGGTGGGGGAATTTCAGGTCGAAACCACCGCAGTGCAGGTCGAATCCGTCACCGAGCAGCGCCAGCGACATGACAACGCACTCGGTGTGCCACCCCGGACGTCCCTCGCCGAAGGGCGAGGGCCAGCGGGGCTCGCCGGGCTTGGCGTTCTTCCACAACGCGAAGTCGAGCGGCGAGCGCTTCTCGTCGTTCGCCTCGATCCGCGCGCCGGCGCGCAGTGAGTCGAGCGGTTGGCCGGCGAGCAGGCCGTAATCGGCCACCCGGGACACGTCGAAGTAGATGCCGTCACTCGTCGCGTAGGCCACGTCGTCATCGACCAGCAGCGATATCAGCTCGACCATCGCGTCGACGAACGCCGTGGCGTGGGGCGTGTCGTCGGGACGCGCGACGCCGATTGCGTCCATCGCCTCCCACCAGCGCTGCTCGTACCGGCACGCCACCTCGACGTCGCTCAGGCCATCGCGTTGGGCCCGTTCGATGATGTTGTCGTCGATATCGGTGATGTTCGAGACGTAGTGGACCTGCAGCCCCTGGAAGGTGAACCAGCGCCGCGCCACGTCCCAGACCAGGCTGAAGCGGCCGTGACCGAGGTGCGGCAGGTCGTAGACGGTCGGACCACAGACGTACATCGACACGTAGCCCTCGTCGCGCAGGCGAAGCTCGCGGATCTCAGCGTGGACCGAATCAAAGAGGCGAATCACTGTTCTAAACTACGCCAACCATGTCCGACACCTCGACCTCCCCCGCCCACCAGGTCCCCGAAAAGCCCACGATCGACGGGCTCGAGGCGACGTGGACGCAGCGCTGGGACGAGGAGGGAATCTACGCGTTCAACCGCGCGGCGTCGCGCGACACGGTCTATTCGATCGACACCCCCCCGCCGACGGTCTCGGGCTCGCTGCACGTCGGCCACGTCTTCAGCTACACCCACACCGACGTCGTGGCCCGGTACTGGCGCATGCGCGGCAAGGACGTCTTCTATCCGCTGGGCTGGGACGACAACGGGCTCGCGACCGAGCGGCGCGTTGAGAACTACTTCGGCGTGCGCTGTGACCCGACCCTCGCCTACGACGAGCACTACGTGGCGCCGGCGAAGCCCGCGGACCAGAAGGTGGCGATCTCGCGGCGTAACTTCGTCGAGCTCTGCGACCGCCTCACGGCGCTTGACGAGGAGGTCTTCAAGGACATCTTTCGAACCCTGGGTGTCAGCACCGACTGGAGCCTGCACTACACGACGATCTCGAACCACGCCCGGGCCATCTCCCAGCGCGGGTTCCTCGAGATGCTCGCGCGCGGCGAGGTCTACGCCAGCGAGGCGCCCACCCTGTGGGACGTCGATTTTCGAACCGCCGTCTCCCAGGCGGAACTCGAAGACCGCGAACGGCCGGGCAACTACCACCGCGTCGCGTTCTTAAAGTCCGACGCGAGTGGCACGGTCGAGATCGACACGACGCGGCCCGAGCTGTTGGCGAGCTGCGTCGCGCTCGTCGCGCACCCCGACGACGAGCGCTACCAGGCGCTCTTCGGCACTACCGTCGTCACGCCGCTCTTTCACGTCGAGGTGCCGATCGTCGCGCACGAACTGGCCGACCCCGAGAAGGGTTCGGGCGTCGCGATGGTCTGCACCTTCGGCGACACGACCGACGTGGTCTGGTGGCGCGAACTGCACCTGGCGACACGCGCGCTCATCGGACGCGACGGACGATTCCTGCCCGCCGATTTCTCGAGCGAGCAGTTCCAGTCGCGTGACGCCGAGGCGGCCAACGCGCTCTACGCCCAGATCGAGGGCCACACGATCAACCAGGTCCGCGCCGTGATGGTCAACGCACTGCGAGAGAGCGGCGAACTCGTCGGCGAGCTTCGCCCCATCACCCATCCGGTCAAGTTCTACGAGAGGGGCGAACGACCACTCGAGATCGTGACCTCGCGCCAGTGGTTCGTCGCGACGCTCATCCACCGGGCCGAGCTGCTCGCGCGCGGCGAGGAGCTCCACTGGCACCCCGACTTCATGCGACACCGCTACCGGTCCTGGGTCGAGGGGCTCAACCTCGACTGGAACATCTCGCGCCAGCGATTCTTCGGCGTGCCGTTCCCGGTGTGGTACCCGCTCGACGCCAACGGACAGGTGCTCTACGACACGCCCCTGCTCGCGGAGCCGGCCGCGTTGCCGGTCGACCCGTCGAGCGAGGCCCCGGCGGGTTACGAGGACCACCAGCGCAACCAACCGAACGGCTTCGTGGGCGATCCCGACGTCATGGACACCTGGGCGACGAGTTCGTTGACCCCCGAAATCGCGGGTCACTGGGGTACGGAACTCTTCGAGCGCGTCTTCCCGATGGACCTTCGACCCCAGGCCCACGACATCATCCGCACGTGGCTCTTCTCGACGATCGTGCGCAGTCACCTCCAGCACGACACCCTGCCGTGGAAGAACGCGGTGATCTCGGGTTGGATTCTCGACCCCGACCGCAAGAAGATGAGCAAGTCCAAGGGCAACGTCGTGACGCCCAAACCGCTGCTCGAGTTGCACGGCGCCGACGCGCTGCGCTACTGGGCGGCCTCGGGCCGACCCGGCGCGGACACCGCGATCGACGACGCCCAGATGAAGGTCGGACGCCGTCTCGCCATCAAGATCCTCAACGCGTCCAAGTTCGTGCTCGGGCGCCTCGACGACGGCCAGTTCGCGCCGAGCGACGTCACCGAGCCCCTCGACCGGGACCTCTTGGCCATGCTCGGACAACTGATCACCGAGGCGACAGTCGCTTTTGACGCCTACGACTACACCCGGGCGCTCGAACGCACCGAGACGTTCTTCTGGGCGTTCTGTGACAACTACGTCGAACTCGTGAAGATCCGTGCCTACGGCGACGTGGCGAGCCCTTCGACGAGGTCCGCGCGCGCCACGCTCTCGCTCGCCCTCTCGGCACTGCAGCGCCTCCTCGCGCCGTTCCTGCCCTTCGTCACCGAAGAGGTCTGGCGCTGGTGGCACGACACGTCGGTGCACGTCAGCTCGTGGCCAACCGTCGAAGAGCTGGAACTCGGTGATGCGACGTCGAGCCCGGGACTCGTCTTCCAGCCAATCTGTGAGGTCCTCGAGGCCGTGCGACGTGCCAAGAGCACGGCCAAGGTCTCCCAGCGCGCCGGAGTCACGCGCTGCGTCGTCGCGGGACCGCGCGCGTTGCTCGACGCGGTCGAAGCCGGCCGCGACGACCTCGCGGCCGCGGGAGCGATCAGCGACCTCGAACTGGTTGAAGCCAGCGACCTCGACGTCGTGGTCACGCTCGCGACGAACTAGACCAGCACCTCGCCGTCGGCGCAACCGCGCACCACGACGCCCCGTTCGGTGACGTCGTAGAGGGCGAACTGGTCGAACGCCTTCGCGACCGCCCGGGCGAACTGCGCTGACTGTTCGAGCATGGCGAATCCCTCCTCGTCGGGCCAGCGACCCGACGGGTCGCGCGCGATGCTCGCGCGTACGCGAACGCCCTTGCGTTGCAGGACGTCCAGCAACTCTCGGCGTCGTTCCTCGTTCTGCCAGTCCTCGAGTTGGCGCGAAAAAGGATTGTCCGCGCTCACCACGTAGAAGGGTCCGAGTTGGGTCGCGACCTCACTGGCCGGCTCCCACTCGTTCGCGTCACTCTTCACCAAGAGCTCGGTCGGTGGTGATTGGTAGCCCGCGACGAGGTCCGCCGCGAGGCTCGGCCGCGGCTCGGTGACCGAGGTCGCGAAGGCGACCGCGGCGCGCGTCGTCGCCGAGGTGCGCGGACTCGCCGTCACGTCAAAGGCGTGTTGGGTGAAGGGCAGTTCGACGTAGTAGATCGGCGCCACGCAGACGCGACGGAACTGGTCGACGAAGTCGCGCGCCACGTTCACGTCGACCAGTGTGTCGTTGCCGCCCTGGACGACGAGGAACGGCGGGGCTTCGACGTGCAAGCGGTGGTAGGGTGAGAGGCTGCGGTAGAGATCCTCGTTGCCGACGTAGGGGCGCTGGACGACGCGCCCCTCGAGCAGGATCAAGAGCCCCCGACCGAGTCCGTGCCAGTGGGTCTCGTCGCCCGTCATCTCGAGCACTCCGTAGAAGGGGATGCAACCGCGCACCGACCAGTCCGTGACGCCCTGGCAGTCCGCGGGTCGCCACGTCGAGTCCTCGCTCGACAGTGCGAGCAGCGCCGCGAGGTGACCGCCCGCCGAACCGCCCGCGACCACGACGCGCTCGGGGTCGCCGCCGTGGACCTTGATGTTCTTCTTTATCCACCCGAGCGTGCGCGTGACGTCCTCGATCTGGGCCGGCCAGGGATGTCGCGGGGCGAGGCGGTAGTTGCACGAGACCGCGATCCACCCGCGGCGAACGAATTCGTGCAGCATCGGTCGGCCCTGTTCGCGCTTGTCGCCAAACGTCCACGCGCCACCGTGGACGTAGAAGATGACCGGCGCGTCGCTCGGCGTGGTCGAGAGGCGCCAGATGTCGAGACGGTGGCGCCGCTCGGGCCCGTAGGAGACGTTGCGCACTATCTGCATGTCGCGGGGATGGAAGGGGATCTGCAGGGCGGTCCTCCACCACGTGCCGAAGTAGTCGTCCCGCGGCCGCGGGCTCTTCAGGGGCCGACGCTCACTGGCCTCGAGCGACCTTCGCACGATGCGTCGCGCGTAGAAGGAAATGGCGACGAGCGTCAGGTTCTCGATGACGACCAGTGTGGCGAGGCCGAGCACGAGGTCCCCGAGCCACTCCGTGCGCGGCCACCCCCACCACCAGAGCAGGAACACCAGTGCCCCCTCGGCGACCACGGCCTGGGCCGGAAGTTCGCCCGCGGCCCAACCCACCGGGTAGGCCAGCGCGGCGAAGATTCCGTGTCGGCCGGGTCGAAGGGCCGTGAGCGCGGACAGCAACAGCCACGCGGTCGCGATCGCAACGAAGTAGGCCATCCAACCATTGTGGTCGCCACCTCGCTCGGGGGGCAAACTCCCTAGGCTTCGAACGTGAGCACCTGGCCCTCCTCCCTCGAACGACTCCGCGGAACCGTCGGCGTGTGGACGAGTACGCACGAGTCGCTCACGACCGCTCAAGCCGGTGAAATGGTGCACGAACTCGAGGCGCTCGGTTACGCCGCGATGTGGATTCCCGAGGCGTGGAGTCGCGAAGCCTTCACGAGTTCGGGACTGTTGCTCGCGGCGACTTCGACGCTGACGATCGCGACGGGCATCGCCAACATCTTCGCGCGCGACGCCGTCAGCACCGCCAACGCCGCCAAGACACTCAACGCGGCGTACGAGGACCGGTTCGTCCTCGGCCTCGGCGTGAGCCACCGACACCTCGTCGAGCGCCTTCGCGGCCACGAGTACACCACGCCGCGCGCGGCGATGGAGGCGTTCCTCTCAGCCATGGACGCGGCGCCGATGTACGCCCCCGAAGGCGAACGTCGCTACGCACGGGTGATCGCGGCCCTGGGACCGAAGATGTTGGCCGTGGGTGCACTGCACAGCGACGGCGTGCTGACGTACCTCGTCACGCCCGAGCACACCGTCCTCGCGCGCGCCGCCGCGGGCGACAAGTTCGTCGGCGTCGAACAGGCCGTCGTACTGGGCCGCAGTCGCGCGGAGTTCCTCCAGCGCGCCCACGACCACCTGGAGTTCTACACCGGCCTCGAGAACTACAAGAACAGTTGGCGACGCCTCGGCTTTGACGATGAGGACTTCGTGCGCGGCGGATCGACGCGACTCTGCGACGCGCTCGTGGTGCACGGGGACGAGGCAGCCGTCCTCGAGCGCGTCAACGTCCACCGCGCCGCCGGCGCCGACCACGTCTGTCTCCAGGTACTGGGCACCGACCGTCTCCAGGTGCCCTTGGACGATTGGCGTCGACTCGCACCAGCACTCGCGGTCCGCTGAGCGCCGTCGAGGTTGAGGCTCGCTACTCGGTGTCGCGTGGAGTGGTCGGGAGGAACTCGTTCGGATCGAACGCCACGTTCCCTGGATGAGACGCGGTCGCGATCGACGTCACGAGCCAACGTCGAGAGGGAAACGGCACGACGTCTCGCTGCACGACGAAGCACCGTGCGGCGAAGTGAACTAATTCTCGTGCGGTCCCATGATGACGACGTCCGGACCACCGTCGCGACCCGATCCGCGTAGGACGCGCACCACGAAGGTGACGACGCCGAGCAGTACCAGCTCGGTCAGTCCGATACCGATCCAGCCGATCGTCACGAGGAAGAGACCAACGAAGAGTCCCTTGATGAATCCATCGTGTATCAAGGCGGCGACCCAGAGGAAGGGCCACGCGAAGAGCCAACTGATCAAGGGAGCCACGAAGACCGCCGCCGATCGACGACGCCAACCGAGATA
>Ga0209385_1001187_pt1 | contig 11037 bp, 7 predicted proteins | sample NGEPerB_FD_184506 | JGI IMG/M metagenome (GOLD analysis project Ga0209385, IMG submission 184506) | Arctic peat soil microbial communities from the Barrow Environmental Observatory site, Barrow, Alaska, USA - NGEE PermafrostAB12-B... | ecosystem: Environmental > Terrestrial > Soil > Wetlands >... | reverse complement strand
GCTGCCGCCGCCACCTCCGCCACCTCCGCTTTTATCGATGGCCGGCGGCAGCACGTAGGGACTGATGTCCGTCAGCAGAACGCTGGTCGTGTGCGGCGTGAGTTGCGTTTGCTTCGTCATCCAGAGTCCCGCGGTCGCGACGATTGCAACTAGCGCCGCGTGGATCGCCGCTGAAATCGCGAAGTTTCCGCGATGGACAGGGTAGGTACCGTCGCCCGATCCAAATAGAGTCGGCATGATCTCGTCTAAGTCCGCATCGCGACGCGCTGCCGCCCTCTTTGTCAGCTCTCGACGAACGTTGACGGACGCTGCAAATGACACAGCATGCCTTTGTCCGAGCAACTCCGCTTTCAGTGCCGCCTTGTATTCGGGATCGGGAAGTAAACGCAGTTTCGCCGCGATCCCCAGGAGTTCACCGATCTTAAGATCGACCTTGGGTGGGGCGGAATCGGGTTCCGCGATCATCATCTCGATCGCATCCTCAAGTTGATCGGCAAAAGAAATGCTAGCCATGATTGTTCCTCATTCGTTCGCGAAGGTTTTGCAATGCCCGCAGTTGAAGCTGCTTGATTGCACCTTCGCTGCGTCCTAATTCCGTCGCGATCTCACGCAGACTTTTCTGCCCGGCAAAGCGCAGGATGATCACTTGTCGCTGATCGGCCGGCAGCGTGTCCACGAGTTGGTAAAGCATGGCCCGCTGCTCGACATCGTCCTCGGTCCCGATTTGATCGAGATCATCGGTCAGTGCTATCGGACCGTTGGCAGCGCGCTGCCAACGGTCCGATAGCACGTTTGCCGCGATCCCCAGAAGCCAGGCAACGAACGGCAAGCCCCGCCACTGGAATCGCGGAAGGCCGGCGAGTGCCCGCTGGAAAACGTCTGCCGTTGCATCCTGGGCATCGTCGCGGTTGCCCACGCGATGCGCAATGTAGGCGTACACCCGTTCAAAATTGTCCTCGTACAGTTCGGCAAAGCGCGCCGGGTCCTCCCGCGCCGCCTCCACCTGCAGCCGCTCGTCATTCTGGTTTTTCAGGTTCTCGTCTTCCAGCGCCTTCAAAGTGTTCTCCGCGGCACTCGGTTCTTAATCACTTAATCTCGAAAAGAGACGGAAAAGTTACGGCGTCGGCGGACTATTTTGTCCGGGGGAATCCATGCAGGGAGTTGCACCCAGTGGTTTCGATTGCGTGGTGAATGGGGACTTCGGTTTTCGACTAAGACTCTCAGCCAGCGGACCGAAGAAGTGATGGGCGTAAACGGGTTCAGGGTCAGAGTTCAATCGGACCTCGGTGAGCAGACAGCCCTGGGTTTGCAGCCCTGTGGCGCTTGATTCTGGCGCGAGAGTGGGAAAGTTGTTGATCTGGCTATTGCCGCGGAACCGCACCTTTAGCTTTCTGACGCTTATCGTTCTCCTGCCTAATTGCTTGCACGCTCGCTGCGACTGGTTGTCCGTACAGAGCAGCCACCCACCGTGAATTGCCCCATGCTGCGCGCTCAAGAATGGCAGCGCGATAGTTGGTCAGGGCGAGTTCGGGCTCCTTGGCTTCCCATGCCGTTACTGCCAGGCCCATTTGCGCCTCAGCCCGAGCCTCACGACCCGCGTCATTGTTGGCGGTGTAAAACCGTTGGTGGGCACTCTCGTATTTCTTCTGTGCTGCCAGCGCCCATCCCAGCTTCGCACTGAGGGATCCGATCTGCGGACGCTGTTCTACCGACAAGCCGATCAGTTCCGCCGCAGTCTGGGGATTGTTGGCACGGTAGTACCACCATCCCAGGCGGGCCTGCACCAAGGGAGCGTCCGCGTTCTCACTTTTTCCCAGTGACTGCGCAAAGGTTCTGGCGGCGGCAGCATCACCGGCCAGCAGCTTCAGCCCTGCTTCTTCCGCCCTGAACCAGTCGAGATCAGGCTCCGCCGGAGCAGCGGAGTTCAACCACTGCGCATAACGGGCGGCTGCCTCTGGCGCAGGCAGCGACGCCGCCAACGAAGTCGCGTAGCGCGTGGCGATCCCCTTCTGCTTCGGCCCGAGGGTCAGCGATTGCCGGTAAGCTTCCGCGGCGGGCGCGAAATCGGCTTTGTCGAAATCGACATCCCCCAGAACATTGAGCGCCGGAACGTAGTCGGACTTCATGGCCAACGCCTCTTTTACTTTTGCCAAGGCCTTGTCCAGCTCATCACGAGCCAGAAGGGCCGCGGCTTCGTCCGTCAGCAATAGGTAGGCAACCTGCAAAGGTTGCTGCTGTTGTTCCTTGGGCCAGTGTTCCGTTGCGATGAGGCGCTCAATCTGGGCGATGCGCTCCTGCTCCGGCGGGTGCGAGCGAAAATATCCTTCCAGGGTTTGCAGCACGACCTGGTTGACAATACCTGCGGGCAACTCCACCACGGAAGGCTGCTGCCGGCCCCGGGCCTGGTAACGTCGCCATTCAGTCTCGAGTTTTTGAAATCGCCGGAACAGACGGATCGCGCCTTCCGCTGAATACCCGGCCGCAACCGCAAGCTTCGTGCCTTCGCGGTCGGCCTCAAGCTCCTGCTCCTTGCTGTAGCCGGCCTGGAAGATCTCGATGGGAAGGTTGACCACACCACCCAGCGGTAGCTTTTTCAACCGGGCTTCGATCTGCACTCGCTCGGCGCAATGCCCAAGTTCAACATGTTCCGCTTCATGACCCAGCACGTTGGCCAGTTCGTCTTCAGTGTCCATTAAGCTCAGCAGGCCTTTGCCGATGAACACCTGACCACCCGGGAGGGCGAAGGCATTCACCAGGTAGTCGTCGGGAAGGTAATGAAACTTGTAGGGCAACTTGCGATGAACATGCCCGGTAACCTTGGCCCCGACCCGGCTGACATAATCAGAAATGGTTCGATCCTCAGGCGTGTCGTTTTTCTTGCTGGCTTCCAGATAGTTCCGCGCCATCTCGTCGCCAACCGCGATCTCTTCCTTGTCGGAGATGCGGGTAAGCGAAACTGGCACGCGGGTCAGCTCCCGCTCGGTGTCTGCGACAAAATACAAGATGGGCGCCGGAGAGACCTCGGCTTCGACCCTGCGGCGCTCGCCTACAACCAGCGCAGCGGCAGCCATGAGCAGAATTACGGCCAATATGATCCAATGCTTCATAGGTATTGCCGGATGGCCTCCCGATAACGCGAATAGAGGAATGACACCAGCAGCAGCGCCGAACCCATGCAAATAAAGGTCAGATAGCGGTCGCGGGGATTGAGTTCCCAAACATCGACCACGATGATTTTGCCTACCCCAAGCAGCAACAGCGCCAATCCCGCAAGGCGAAAGCTGCGCTCACCCACCCACAGCGCGAAAAGAAAGACCAACACGCCGAGGGCGCTCCAGCTGACGGTGATCAGTCCGCGGCGCATCTCAACCGCAAGCAGGGCCACAATCAGGCCGAGTGGCAAGAAGAAAAAGAATTGCTCAGGCCGGCGAACCAGTGCACGCAAGAATCCAGGCTCTGACTCGCCGGACTTTTCGTGCCTCCGCAGCTTGAATGCGAACCAGAGACCGGCAAACAACAACCCGGCAGTGACGCCGGTGCAAAGAGCGCGGCTGTACCAGAAGGGTCCTGGGAGATAACTCCGCTCGTAGAGGTTATGGAGTGCTCCACGAAAGGTCGCACCGATCGCGAAGAACAAAGCCTGTTGCAGGGACAACTCACGACCGCTTCTCCACGCAACAATCAGCAGGACTAGGGCGCAGATCGCCCAGGCGGCAGCAACCCAGTCGAGATTCAACTCGAAACGCAAGAGAGCGGCCAGGGCAATCGCGCCGCACCACGCAGTAATGGTCGCAACATGGAAGCGGCGCTCCAATGGTGGCTGCTCCGGCATCCGCGTCAACCATCCATAGACGTAATACAGAGCCAGCACCAACGGCGATACCGTATACAGGCGTGGGCTGAGTCCCCCGGTCACGGAGCCTGCATTCAGGTTGACGAAGAAGATGGCTACGAACGCGAGTGCCAGCGTGAGGTAGCCCTGCGCGCGAACGTCAGCAAGATTCAGTATTGTCCCGGCTTCGATAAGGACCAATGCCAGCACCAGCCAGGCCGGTGAAACGCTGATCGGGTGGAGTGCGTAGTATGCCAGCAAAATCAGCAGCAGCGAAGCCATCCAGCGATAGGCGACTGGCAACACCTTCGAGACATTCGGCCATGCTTCAGTGCCGGCGGAACTCCAACGCGAAGCGGCATAGAACATTGCCGCGATAAGGCTTACCGTCACCAGTCGTTGGCTCACATGACCCCATACTGCGGAAGTGAGCAGATTGGTGCTGATCGTGGCTACAAACGCACAGGCAAAGTAAAAGTGCGCTTCGAATGGCAGTTGTTCGAGCTTGAGCCGGCTGCCGATTACCAGGAGGGCCAGCCCAAGGATTGACCATGCCAGCGCCGTCAGAGACTGCGGGAAGGCAGCCCAGGCACCGACAAAGAGCAAAAATGCGCCGACGAAGGAGAAGCGGTGCATGACCGTTCGATCGACGATGTGCTCGAATAGCTCAGGCCAGCGGCGTACCACAATGTGAGAGTTGGCAAAGAAGACTAGCGAAGCGACCAGGCACAATAGCGCCAGCTTTACGTCGCGCGTGGCGGGTACGCCGTAGTAACGGAATCCGAAGAGCCAACCCGCATCGCCCGATAACAGATAAATCGGGACGAGCATTGCGGCGATCATGCCCAAGCGGCGGAAGAGGACCTCGCGCACGAAGATGCCGGCCAGTAGCAAGGCCTCCGCTTCGAGCAACCACAGCGAGTCCAGCCGCGCGCCGGTAAAACGGAACGGTATGGCCGCCACCAACAGGGTCACACCAATGGTAGCGAGGATGAGGAACGCCGCGCGGCGGCGGCGCGTGACGGGAAGCAGACTTAGCCCCAGCTCGACTGTTCCCATCACCAGTAGGGCCCAGAACGCCCACTCTGGATGCACCGACTGATACTTCATCAACCCAAGCAGCGCAACTGAGTTAAGCAGAGCAGCGATAGTCGAGACTTTCTCCTGCCGCTCATCGCACCTGCGAATGATGTAGGAGATGCGAAATACCGCCCAATAAAACAGCAGGATTGCCGTGCTGGTGAGGAACTCAGGGAACGGATGTTTGTGGCTCCCCATCGGTTCGATGATGCGGCGCAACCACCACCAGTGATTGCCATACGCGGCGACGATGCCGAAGATTTCGAGCTCGAACCACTGCATTCGCCACACGATGACAACCAGTCCCAGGGCCAGAATGGCTCCAGCGGTAAGGCTGTATACCGTGATCTGGCTAATCGTCAGTGTGGAAAAAGCCAGCAGAAATGCGAGCCCAGTCACCACCTGTGAGCGATAGCGGAGGGTGTGCACTACCATTGCCGCGGCGACTACTAGCATCAGGAGTAGGTCGGGTGCCTGTGATGTGAAGATCCGCGTGGCATCGACATGGTACATGGCATACGCGGTGAAGAAGGCCAGTGCCCATCCACCGCCGATGCCGGCGCGACCCAGGATGCGGTATCCCGGCTTGCGCTCCATGAAGACCCCGCCGAGCAACAGCGCCGCGCTGACCAAGACACCGACCAGGACCTTGCCCGCCGGTCCTACCTGCCGCAGTTGGTAGGCCAAGAAAAGGGCCACCCCGATCACCAGAATGACAATACCGATTTTGTTCAGCCAGTTCGCGCCGAGAGCTTCTTCAAGGTCAAGACCACCCTTGAGCCTCTCGAACAGAGTCGGCCCAATCTCGACGCCAAAAGTTGGCATCGGAGACGCGGGAATTTCGGATTGCGAAGGCGCATAGAGCGCTTTTGATTCTGCCCTTTGCGTCGCCGCTTGCAGAATTGGGGACGGCACTTCGGCTTCGTCTGACGGCAGGGGTCGTGCGACTTCGACAGTGACCTGCACCGGTTCGCTAACAGACCTCTGAGGCGTCGGAGTTGCGGCGGTCGCCACAGTTTCGGTACGGAGGGGTCGCGTGGAAGCTGGTGTGTGGCCGGAAGCGATGCCATTCCGCAGCTCTTGTAGCGCGGATTCCAGCTGATAAATACGTCTGGTCAGATCAGCCCAACGCTCTTCGTTCTGCTGATGCTCTCGCTTGCGCCGCGGGCGCGCGACGAACAGCCAAACTCCCAAGGCCACTACCGACACGATCAGTAGGAAGGAGGAGTCCATCTTGAAGTTGGTTCTGGATTACGATGCCGATTATCGCACCATCCTGCCACCACTGGCGATGGAATCCCAAAACGGGATGTAGTGAAGCACCAGGTCCACTCAGATTAGTGTTCGAAAATTGCCATACCGAACGTAATTCCAAACGCAGGCCCAGTTGGGAGGATTGGTTACGACAGCGGTGGCTGGCCGGGCGGTTGCTGTGTGTCCTTGGCTTCAATTCGGTTCTTCGGGGCAGCGCCGGTAGAATGGCTTCGAATTCACCTCATACATCGGCTACGACATCAACACGGAAAACCACACGACGGACTACCGCAGCGGACAGATATTCTACATCGACGCCACCCTAGCGCCGCACTTCCAGGCCGGCAGAGGGTTGATCGGAATTGGAGCGGACGGTTTCTACCTTAGACAGACGACCCCCGACGGCGGCAACGCCGCGTTGCTTGGGAGCTTTCAGGAAATGACGTTGGGAGTCGGGCCGGCCATCTCCTATGCGACGCAGTTCAAGAGCGCCGGCCTCGTCGCCGAGGTGAAGTGGCTGCCCCAGCTCAGCGCAGAACATAAAGTAAAGGGCAGTTACCTCTGGTTCAAGATCGGCGTGCAGCTAGCGGGCCCACCAAAGAAATAAAATAGGTTACGGAGATTTTTCCGAAGCACCGATGGATGCGAAAGGGGCATCCAGACCTGCTGCCGATCCGTTGTGAGCTTCTGGCGTCTGACGCAAGGTATAACGAGAGAAGAAGGGAAGCCGGTGGCAGAGCGAAAGCTTCGCGTTTACAAACGGCTGGAAGCTGACAATTGGCGAAACTGGGGTTGAGCCGCCTGATAATTCTGCTGGTGAAGTCGGCATGTCTCAACATTGACTCAGCGTAGGTCCCTTAGACCATCACGGCGTGTTAACGCTGGTAGCGTCCTCAACCAAGCCGTCAACCGTATGCTTCCTCTGACGTTTACACAATTGGAACTTGGACGGAGCTGCTGCGAAGAGGCCTTGTGCGGTCTTTAGTTCTTAGTCTAAGTACCGAACCGGGGTTTTCAAGCGGTACTTGCACCTGCGCCCGACTGTGGAGTGAACATTCAAAAACATCCGGTGCTAATGTCAGTTGGAAACGGGCCGTCGAACTGCAGACGCTCTGCCCTGTGATACTGATGGTAAGAGCACTCCTCCAAAAATAGAGCCGCCGATTCAGCCAGTGAGTGCACTGAGCGGTCATCGGAAGCGCTTGCAGGGAGTGTGGCGGAGATCGCGGACCCGATATCCGCCCCGGGCTGGGTCGAATTTCGTTACGCTAAAGCACTAATTGTGATGTTTTCGTGTAATACAACTCACATATAGACGATTTCTAACTGTGAATCGATGTTACTGCGTCATGAATATTGCGGGACGATTTGGATTGGGTAAAGGTAATCACAGAGCGAGTACGGACTTCCGGCGTTCTCCGCATTGACAAACTTGCTCGCGAGTTAAACGCTTCCGAGACCGTTATCGGGAACGCACTTCGCCGACAAGAAGAGCGCGGCCTTGTCGAGCATCTGGGAAAGAAGATCTTCATTAGTCTAATCGACTGGTCCCCGACTTTTCCGGACGAGAATTGATTAACATATTGAGACCCGAGGCATACCTGTCGCTCGAAACGGTCTTGCGTGACTCGGGCGTTTCGACGCAGAGTCCAACGGCCCTCACATGCGTTACGCCTGGACGGTCCGGTGAGTTTCACTCGAGGTCCCTATCAATAATCTTCCGGCGGGTGTCGAGAAATCTGTTCTGGGGCTTCCGAGAGAAGCGTGCCCGATACGGTGCATACAATGTTGCCGATCCCAAAAAAGCACTATTGGACTGGATCTACTTACGCCGTCAAGAGGGCAGTGCAATTCATATCGATGAGTTCGACATTCAGCGGCTTGACCGGGGCAAGCTCTTGCAATACGCGACCAAGTTCCCGATTCCTGTGAAACAACAAATCTTGGAAGCGGTAGCTCACCTCAACATCGCGCAGCCCAGCGCCTAGCGCGCTTGGACCATGAAGCACAGTCAACTTCTAGACGATGTGCTGTATCTGACAGGGCGTTGGACACAGCATTGATCCCTCATCAGTCGCCGAATCTGCTCGATCCCTTCTCGGAGTTGCACCACCAATGCGCTGCTTGAATGTTATCTGGATGATCATCTCTCCAGGCTCCACCCATTCCTTTCGGCTCCCTGTGGTCAGGAACGGAATGCCGACTTTCAGAATATGCCGATCCGGCAGGCACACATGCCCTAAACAGGTGGTCCGCGACAGAACGATGTCGGCATATTCAGAGCGCCTCAAGAAACGCAAGGAGCGTATCGGGTGGCCGGTAACGGCCGGGACTGGTATTTACGGGCGTAGTCCTAGCGAGTGCTTTTTCTTTGAGAGCGAGGTCGGCATGAAGGTAGATCTGCGTAGTTTCCATCTGCTCGTGACCGAGCCAGAGGGCGATGACCGAGAGATCGATCCCGGCATGTAAAAGTCTCATTGCTGCCGTGTGCCGCAGCACATGAAGGCTGATCCTCTTTTCTCGTAAGGACGGACAGTTATTACTGGCCTTTGCAACGCATTCTGCAATTCGATGTTCGAGTGCGTCACGGCTGAGCATCTTTCCAGTACGCGTAGTAAAGACCAAATCGCTAACTTGTTCACGGCGTTCACAGAGCCAGGTCCGGAGCAACGCCACCACTGGCTTGGTGAGCGGCGTGATCCGTTGTTTTCGTCCTTTTCCGAGGCAACTGACGTGCGGACCAACGCCTAGATGAACGTCAGTGATCCGCAACCCAATCAGTTCCGATACACGAAGTCCTGTCTGGACTGCCGTCGCGAACAGCGTCTGGTCGCGTCGGCCAACCCAGGTCGTTCGGTCTGGCGCCGAAAGAAGTGCGTCGACTTCCGGATCTGTGAGAAAGCTCACAAGGCGACGCGCGAAACGCTTCGGTGGAATCGCAAGTACGCGCTGGATGACTTCCGCATGCTCCGGATGACGAAGGGCTGCGTAGCGAAACAGTGACCGAATCGCTGTAAGCCGGGTGTTGCGTGTGCGTACGCTATTTCCACACTCGCGTTCACGATGATCAAGGAAGGCGCTGATCAGTGCGGAATCCAGATCACCAATTTCCAGCTCCACCGGTTCTACTTTTCGGCGTTCGGCTGCGAAACGCACGAGCAATCTCAAGGTGTCGCGGTACGCCGCCAACGTGTTGTCGCTTGCTTGCCGCTGGCGAATGAGCCGGTCGGTGAAAAACGCCTGCAACGTCGGGGCGAGCGCACTCATGAGACACCTCCGAGGTGGCGCTCGAGGCGATCAGCGGCTAGTTGCATTAGTTCGGGTGCAGCAGACAAATACCAATAGGTGGCCTTCGGGTTCACGTGGCCTAGGTATGTCGATAGAATCGCAATCCGTGCTTCTGCATTTTCGTCCTGGCGGTAGGCGTCAAGCATTGTCTGGACTGCAAACCGATGACGAAGATCATGGAGCCTGGGACGGCACGCTGCCGATCGCCGCGTGATTCCGGCGCGGCGTAGGAGCCGTTGAAATGTCCACAGCACATTGGCGTACACCAACCGAGTTCCTGAGGTCGAAATGAAAGCTGCGGCGATACTTGCCGCTGCACGAGGACGGTCGCGATGCCCGAGATAGCGACCCAGAGCCTCGACCGTACTCGCAAGTACCGGTAATTCGCGCGATTTGCCGAACTTGGTCAGCCGAACGGTCAGTACACCGTGGGTCATATCTATGTCGTCACGGTCGAGCGCAAGGGCCTCGCCGACGCGCATCCCGGTGACCGCCAGCAACCCGATCAAGGTCTGATACGTCAGCACCCGATAGGGCGTTTGTAAGCTCGTCGCAGCAGTAACCAGCGCGGCCACCTCGTCGTCGGAGTAGAGGTAAGGCGTAGCGCGACATCGTTGCCAGGGCAACAGATCGGCTGGCGGCACTTCGGTCGCAGGATCGATCGTGTGCAGGTGAGAAGCGAAGCCACGCACGATTGAAAGCCTTTTTGCCAACCAGTTTCGATGAGTGTTAACCGGCAGGGTCGCCCATGCGAGCATCGTGGAGATACGCAAATGTTGCTCTCCCCGTTCCTCGGCGTAAGTGATGAATTGAGCGAGCAGTCCCGCGGCCCTGCCCAACTTGAACCCGAGCGAACGGCGGACAGCGAGGTAATCGAAGAGAGCTTGTCGTAGCGGGCTCATGCTGCACCTCCTGGCCACGGGCGCGCGATGCTTCGTAGTGCGTCTCGATCGACCTTGGCATAGACCGCGGTAGTTGAAATATGGCGGTGGCGCAGCAGCTGGCCAATCTCAGGCAATGAGGACCCGGCACGAAGGAGTTGGGTAGCCACTGTGTGGCGCAGTCGATGTGCGCGGATCTCGCCGAGGCCTGCGCGACGGGCCGCCGCGACAACAATGCCGCTCACCCCGATGCCGCTAAGAGCGCGGTGAGGTGCTCTGATGCGGACGAATACACTACGATCCGCCGCGCTTGCGGGCCGTCCTCGGCGCAGATAGGCGACCACTGCGTCGCCGACATCTTGCGGACACGGTAGCGGCTCAATCTGATTGCCCTTCCCTCGAATAAGGATCGAGCCAGCACGCCAATCGATATCATCGAGGCGAAGTCCCGCGAGTTCACTCGCGCGCAGTCCGAGGCGAACGAGCATCGTCAGGACGGCAAAATCCCGACGTCCCATTCGTGTGCGCCGATCACACGCTGCCAAAAGCGCCTGAACCTCGCGAGGTTGCAGGGTCTTCGGGAGCGCAGCCAGGCGCCATCGAGCTACCGCAGGAACAGCCGCTGTCAACTGCTGTTTGATCAAGCCGTTGGCGTAAAGGTAGCCAAGGAATGACCGCAATGCAGTCACCGTCGTGCTTGCG
>Ga0209385_1001182_pt1 | contig 11063 bp, 12 predicted proteins | sample NGEPerB_FD_184506 | JGI IMG/M metagenome (GOLD analysis project Ga0209385, IMG submission 184506) | Arctic peat soil microbial communities from the Barrow Environmental Observatory site, Barrow, Alaska, USA - NGEE PermafrostAB12-B... | ecosystem: Environmental > Terrestrial > Soil > Wetlands >... | reverse complement strand
TGTGCCGACCAAGGACCGCAAGTCGATGCCGGCACAGCGTTTGAGATAGTCGGAATTTCCTGCCACACAAGAGTTTCCACCGGTCAACCGGCCGCCGACGGGCGGGCCACCAGGAAAGGACCACCAGGATGACCACGATCTCGGGGACAGCACACGATGCGCCGGCCGACTACGCGCACAACACGGTCGGGCAGGATGCCGCCGGGCAGGATGTGTTCAGCACCGACACCACCGGCCTGCCCGCCGGCGTTCCTACCGAGACCGTGGACTTGTCCGACGGTGACGTCTTCGACCTACGGGTCGCGCCGGTGACCAAGCAGATCGGCGACGCCACCGTGCGGATGCTGGCCTACAACGGGTCCATCCCCGGACCCACACTGCTGGTGCGGCAGGGCACCGAGGTGGTGGTGAACGCCGCCAACGACGGGGACCTGGAAACCACCGTGCACTGGCACGGTCTGCGGCTGGACAACCGGTTCGACGGCACCCACCACACCCAGGACCCCATCGAGCCGGGCGGCGCCTTCGGTTATCGGATCTCCTTCCCCGACCCCGGTGTGTACTGGTACCACCCACACATCCGACAGGACTACGGCCAGGAAATGGGCCTCTACGGCACCATCGTCGTCGAACCCACCGACCCCGACTACTGGCCACAAGTGAACCGGGAACTCACCCTCACCCTGGACGACATCCTGCTCACCGACGGCACTGTCGCCCCGTTCAGCCGCAACCGGACCACGCACACCGCGATGGGCCGGTTCGGTGACGTACTCCTCGTCAACGGCGACCCCGACCTGAAACTGACCGCCCGCGCCGGCGAGGTCGTCCGGCTCTATTTGGTGAACACCGCGAACACCCGGGTCTTCAACGTCGCCATCCCCGGCGCCCGGATGAAACTCGTCGGCGGCGACAGCGGCCGCCACGAACACGAACAGTTCGTCCAATCCGCCATCCTGGCCCCCTCCGAGCGGATCGTCGTCGACGTGCAGTTCACCGAACCCGGAACCGTGACCCTGGAGCACCACACCCCCGACCGTGCCTACCCGTTGGCCGAGATCACCGTCACCGCAGAGCACGTCACACCTGACCTGGCAGACCAGTTCGGTGCGTTGCGGGTCAACGCGGACATGGTCGCCGAACGCGACCGAATCACCCCGATGCTCGAAGCCGCCCCGGACAAAACGGTGGCCTTCGTCGCGGAGATGGACATGGACGCCCCGGACATCGACCCCGGTGCGGCGGTGATCTACGTGTGCCCGATGCACCCCGAGGTGACGAGCACCGAACCGGACCGGTGCCCGGACTGCGGGATGAAGTTGCTCCCGACCGCGGTGCCAACGGCCGGGTATGCCTGCCCGATGCACCCCGAGGTGACCAGCACCGAACCCGCCCGGTGCCCGGACTGCGGGATGAAACTGTTGCCCGCGCACCTGGTCGGGTCGACCACTGGGCATGCCGACCACGAGAGTCACGCTGCATCAGTCGCACCTCACCACCACCACGACCACCACGACGCGGTCCTGGAGCCAGCAGGCGACGGCATCGAGTGGGAGGACGACATGGTCGAGGTGAACCGGATGACCACCCCGGAAAACATGCGGTGGATCCTGCTCGACCGGGACACCGGCGAACGGAACCACGGGATCGACTGGCGATTCCGAGTCGGCGACCAGGTGAAGATCCGGCTGGTCAACGAAATGGACTCCGACCACCCGATGCACCACCCGTTCCACGTGCACGGCGCCGGCCGGTTCCTGATCCTGAGCCGCGACGGGACCGTCGAACGGAACCTGGTCTGGAAGGACACCGTGCTCGTGCGCCGCGGAGAAACCGTCGACATCCTGCTGGACGTCACCAATCCCGGGGTCTGGATGGCGCACTGCCACATCGCCGAACACCACGAGAGCGGCATGATGTTCAACTTCCACGTCGACCCCGCGGTCGATCCCGCGACCGACACCGCGGAGCGGGTCGGATGAGCGGCCACCTGGAACTCTGGACATCCCGGTCCCCGGCGCAGGACCGGTCGGGCCAGCGACCGATCGTCACCGCACCCGCAGCGCACCAAGCTTGTGAACCGCAGGATTCCCTGGCGTGGCGCAACAGCAGAGGCTCGCTGCGGGTGGTCGGGGCCGACGCGGCCCCGCACGCCGGGCAGATTGTTACCGCGGACCAATGATGGCAGAGAGCGCGGTTCCCGGATCAAAACCTGCATCGACATTCCAAAGGCTCTTCGCCGACGGCCGCGCACCGCTGATCTGGGGAGTCATCTGGGGGGTCATCCAGGCCGCCGTGCCACTCGGCTTCTGGTGGCTCGACGCAGCGACCGTCTACGCCCTGTCCATTGTCCTGATCGCAGCGGTGTACATCGGCTTCGCGGTGGCCGACGGCCGCCCGACCGTCATCGCCGTCGAAACCATCGTCGCAAGCGCATTCGTGGTACTCGCCGCGGCAGGCATCACCGGGTCGGCGTGGCTGCTCGTCCTCGGCTTCGCCGGCCACGGGTTGAAGGACCTGTGGCAACACCGCAGTCACTACGTCGCCAACACACGGTGGTGGCCCCCGTTCTGCATGACCATCGATTGGGTCGCCGCCGCCATCATCGCCGTGGCGATCATGAGGGGCGTCACCTTCCACCACTAGAGGCGGCGCGCCGTCACGGCGACGAGTCGGCGGAGGGCGCCGCAGACCGCGCCGCTCAATCAGAGATGTAACACCCGCTACGATCCTTGGTGTGGCGAGCCCTGTGACGTGGTTGGTGTTGGTGGTGCGGGTTCCGGCCGAGCCGTCCCGGCACCGGGTGGCGGTGTGGCGGGAACTGCGGAAGACCGGTGCGGTGTCGTTGGGGCAGGGCGCGTGGGCGGTCCCCGAGGTGCCGGGGTTCGCGGCGGGGATCGCGCGGGTGGGTGAGCGCGCGGCCCGCGGCGACGGGGAGCTGGTGGTGTTGCAGGCGACCGGCCGCGACGAACGCGACGCCGCCTGGTTGCAGGCCGCGTTCACGGCGCTGCGGCAGCAGGAATGGGCGGAGTTCCTCGCGGACTGCGGGAAGTTCGACGCCGAGATCGACAAGGAGCTGGCCCTGCGGAAGTTGACGATGGCCGAGCTGGAAGAGGAGGAGCAGAGCATGGACCGGCTCCGCCGCTGGCACCGGGACCTGACCGCCCGGGACGTGTTCGGGGCGCCGTCGGCTGCCGACGCCCAGCAGCAGCTCAAGCTCTGCGAGGAGCGGCTGGCCGATTTCACCGATCAGGTCTTCCAGGCCCTGCACCAGTTCTGACAATCAGGCAGTTCCCTTGATCAGATGATCAGACAGGACGTACCTCGATGGATGCCAACACGTCGTTGTTCTTGAGCGTGAACGACTTTGCCCGGTCCACGCCGTGGCTGCACGGTCCGCTCGTGCTGTACGCCGGGTACGGCCTGGTGGTGTTCGCCGGGCTGCTCGTCGCGGGCTGGTGGATCGCCCGCAAAGCCGGTGACCCGGCCCGGATGGCGGCGGCCCTGTGGGCACCGGCGGGCATGCTGCTGGCGCTGGCGGTCAACCAGCCGATCGTCGCCGCGGTGAACGAGTCCAGGCCGTACGCCTCGCTGCCGGACATCCTCGTGCTGGCCACTCCGACCACGGACCCCGGTTTCCCCAGTGACCACGCCATGGTCGCCGGCGCCGTCGCGGCCGGGTTGTTCCTGGTCGACCGCCGCCTGGGCTGGGTCGCCGCCGCGGCTGCGGCGCTGATGGCGTTCTCCCGCGTGTACATCGCCGCGCACTACCCGCTGGACGTCGTTGTCGGGTTGCTGCTGGGTGCGGCCGTCAGCCTGGCCGGGTACTTCCTGCTGCGCCGGGTGCTGCTCCGGATGGTTCTCGCGTTGCAGGACACCCGGCTCCGGCCGCTATTGAGGACCTCACCTCAGGGAGTCGGGTCCTGATGTGAGCAGCGCCCCGGCCACCCCGCCCGTTGCGGTCACCGCCGGCCGGTGGGTGCTGTACCCGCTGTACGCGGCAGGTTTCGTCACGGCGTTCGGTGCGCACAGCATCGCCGCCGGCCTCGGTCTGTCCGCCGGCGAGCAGCACACGTCGCTGCTGACCCTGGGCGTCATGCTCGCGGTGTACGACGGCGCGGAGGTCATCCTCAAACCCGTTTTCGGGACGGTCGCCGATCGGATCGGTCCACGCCCGGTGCTGCTCGGCGGGCTGCTGGCGTTCGCGGCCGCGTCCGCGGCGTTCGTCGTCGTCGGGAACCCCGCGCTGCTGGTCGTTGTCCGGTTCGGGCAGGGCGCGGCCGCGGCCGCGTTCTCCCCCGCCGCCGGCGCGATGGTCGCCCGGCTGTCCCCGGGCAGCCTGCACGGGCGGGTGTTCGGCGGCTACGGGGCGTTCAAGAGTCTCGGCTACGCCCTCGGCCCGGTGCTGGGTGGGCTGCTCATCACCACCGGCGGATACCGGTCGCTGTTCACCACCCTGACAGTGCTGGCCGTGGTGGTCACCGTGTGGGCCGCACTGGCGGTCCCCACCGTGCCGGCGCTGCCCCGGAGCCGGCAAACCGTGCTGGATCTGGTCCGGCGGCTCAGCGGGGCCGACTTCCTGAGCCCCACGATCACCCTGGCGTCGGCGACCGCAGCGCTCGCCGTCGGCGTCGGGTTCCTCCCGGTCCTCGGTGGTGAGGCCGGCCTGACGCCGCTGGTCACGGGCGCCGCGGTGTCGATGCTCTCGGTGACGGCGGTCCTGGTGCAACCATGGGCCGGACGGGCGCGGGACAGCGGCCGGTTACCCGACGGTCCGGGCATGGCCGCCGGGCTCGGCCTGGCCGCCGCGGGCATGCTCACCGCCGCCGTGCTGCCCACCCTGATCGGGATCATCGTTGCCGCCGTGCTGATCGGCGCAGGCACCGCCCTTGCCACCCCACTGGCGTTCGCGCACCTCGCCGGCAGCACACCACCCGAACGGCTCGGGCAGACCATGGGCGCCGCCGAGGTCGGCCGAGAACTGGGCGACGCCGGTGGCCCTCTGCTGGTCGGCATCGTCGCTGCCGCCGTCACACTCGGCGGCGGATTCGCCGCCCTGGCCGTGATTCTCGGCGGTGTCGTCCTCGTCAGCGGCCGCCGAACCCCCTGACGACTTGCTCGGAAGATCGCACAGGTCGCATGTGGCGGACCCTGCCGCAGCGGGCTGGGATCTGTCACGGAGAGTGTTCCTTGACCGGTCGTGGATGAGGAACTGCTCGGTCTCGGGCCGCCCGTAGATCCGATTGGCGCCCGGTGTCCTCCTCCGCGCTCAGCGGTTCGCCGTGCGCGGAGTGGCTGCCGGCCTTGGTGGGTGCGCCGAATCCGATGACGCTGTCCACGATGGAATGCACCAGCGGGATGCTCGGTACCGGCATCGCGACCAGTGGCGGTATGACGACGGGCGGGCTCGGGCAGGCGGCCACGTTCAACCGCCTCGGGTACGACTGGTCGGACTACGACACCTACGCCGTCTGCGGCGACGGCCGCCTGATGGAGTATGGCTGCGCGGCCCAGCCATACCCGGCGAACCTGGCAGCCACGTCCTCAGTGATGGCCAGTTCGGTGCCGCGCCCTCGATGGTGACCTCGTGGTTGTCATGGACGGCCGACTGGCCGGATTCCAAGTGGTCACCGTCGGAGCGTGTTTTCACTGGTGACGACCTGTCGGGGGACGTTCGGCTCTGCCGCCCCGGCACGCGCACGCGTTGACTGGAGTCACCACGAGGAGGCGCGTCGCGATGATGAATGGTTACGGCGGATGGGGTGTCGGTGCCTGGCTGATGATGAGCCTGATCACGCTGGTTGTCCTGGCATTGATCGTCGCGGGGGTGGTGGCGTTGAACCGCCGGTCGCGCTCGGCGAGCACACCACCACTAGCACCCGGCTCTGGCGGATCGGACGCTCTGCGCACCCTGGACGACCGGTTCGCCCGAGGCGAGATCGACGAGGCCGAATACTCCAAGCGGCGCGATCTGCTCAAACCCAGCTGAAGAAACCACGGACGGCCGGACACGAACTCAGCCAGAGTCATGCCCGTCCCGGACGTGACCCGAGGACGGTTGCTGGGCAACGGCCATCGGGTCAGTCCGCGGACAACACGGACGGGCGAAAGCGTGACCGGTGGATCGCGATCGACGGCCTGCTCATCGCAGCCTGCGCGGGACCACGCCCTTCACGGACCACCCAGTACAAGCGACGGGTAGCAATCCCTTTGACCGGACCCGGCGGACATCACGCCAAGAACGTGTGCCTCGCGAGCTGATCCCCGGAGGGAGGTGGTTCCGCCGCACTGCAGCGTCAGGCCTCTCGTTGGCGCAGGAATCCCACCGTGCGAGGTCACCGTCGTCGCGAGATCGGTGTCCTGCGGGCTCTCGCCGATTCCGGCGCCATCTCGTGGTGGTCAGGACCTTGAACATCGAGGCGACGGGTACGGCATCCGCCGCGCCGGCGCCCCACCGGTCTTCAGCACCTCGACCCGCCGATGCCCGATCCGGCGCACCGGCTCGGCTGTCCGGGCGCGCGGTAGAACCGGGGCCACAGCGACTGGGGCCTCCCAGCCGATGTCAGACGACTTCGATGACGCCCATCATGCCGTTGTCCTCGTGGTCGAGGATGTGGCAGTGGTAGACGGTGCGGCCGGTGTGGGCCTCGAACGCGATCCGGACGACGGTGCTGCCACCAGCCGGGACATTGACCACGTTTTGCCAGGTCGCCGGCTGGACCGGGGTATTGGCGATGGACACGACCTGCATCGGCCAGACGTGCAGGTGGAAGGGGTGGTCCATCTGACTGGTGTTGTTGATCGTCCATTCCTCCACAGCGCCGGATGCGGCGGTCTGGTCGACGCGATCGGGATCGAAGCCACGCCCGTCGATGGTGAACACTGAAGCGCCGGAACCCATTCCCATTCCCATACCCATACCCATACCCATACCCATGGCGAGGGCGAGGGTGCGCCGGGTGGTGACCTCGGCGCCTCGCAGATCCCTGACGGCCGGTCGCGTCGAGACTGCAGTCACGGCCGAGGCCAGTGCTCCCGTGACGGTGAGCGTGGCCAGCTCGACCACCGACCCGCCGGAGCCCGCGCCCTGGGAGCCCATGCCCATCACGGAACCGCGGTCGTAGGGAAGTGCTTGTAGGGTGCTGATTCCGGCGTGGGTGGTGACCAAGAGGTCGGCGCGGTTCCCGGGGGCGAGCAGCACCTCTGCGACCGATTGTGCCTCCCCACCGAGGGGGAGGTCGATGCCGAGCAGCCGCAGATCCTGGCCGTCAAGGCGCAACTGGAGGTACCGCGAGACGCAGGCGTTCACGATCCGCCACCGCTCCCTGGCCCCGGGCTGGGCAGTCAGCCGCGGCCGAGATTGCCCGTTGACCAGGACCAGGTCGCCCTCCCGACCGGTCATCCGCTGCATCGCGGTGGCCGGTTGCACGGCGCCGGTGCTGTTCAGGGTGATGTCGGAGATCACCAGCACCCGGTCCGCGGCGACCTGGGGCGGGTCCGATTCACCGACGACGATGGCCCCGTAAAGGCCGCCGTAGACCTGGTCGGCGGCCAGACCGTGGTGGTGCGGGTGGTACCAGAACGTGCCAGCCGGATGATCGTCCGGCACCTGGTAGTCGTAGTGGAACGTCTGGCCGGGGGTGACCATCACGAACGGGTTGTCGCTGTTGCCCTGCGGGGAGACCTGCAGCCCATGGGTGTGCAGGTTGGTCGGCTGATCCAGGTGGTTGACCAGGTCGACACCGAGGTGATCCCCCGGCCGTAGGTGCAGGGTGGGTCCGGGCAGGCTGCCGTTGTACCGCAGCAGGGTGGCGTCCCGCCCCGCCAGGGGGGAGCTGCCCTCAGCAGCCTCCAGGATGACGTTCAGGCCTCCCGCGGAGCTGGTGAGAACCCCTGGCGCGGTGAGGTTGTCCCCGGTGACCGGGTCGTACTGGGTGATACCCGCCCAGGCCAGGCCCGCGCTGCCGACAACGATGCCGGCGGCCCCGAGGCCACCGAGTTGCAGGGCCCGCCGCCGGCTCAGTGGCCGCACGATCACAGCCCCAGAATGTGCAGACGCTCGGTGTACTCCTCGGAGTTCATCTCACCGCGGGCATACCGCTCGTCCAGCACCTGCCGCGTCCGGGCGCGTCCGCCCGCCTCCACCGGCGAGGTCGCCACAGCGGTCGGGCCGCGGTGGGTCGCGGCGATGACCGCCCACACCGCGAGACCGATCAGGACCAGAACACCGACCATCATCAGGCCGCCGAAAACCCACATCCACCCGCCGCCGTCTGCGTAGGAATAACCCATCACAACGTTCACTCCCCTTCTCGCTCCGACACCCATCGGTGTCTCTCTCTGAGCATGCGGACAGCGCATGAAGTGGTGACCACTGCTTGCATGAAGATCCGATGAAGGCCGCTGCGGCCAGGTGCGAATGCCCCGACGCCGGCGCCCTGGGCAACCGACGGCCAGCGAGGACGATCGCCGACGCAGCGGTCAGGATGACCCTTGGCCGTGAGGCCGTCAGCCTGGCCCCGCAGCCAAAGTCAATCCGCTGATAGAACCCGCGTCGCCTGCTTCCAGGCAGGTGTCCTCAGCTGAGGGCGCTGCCTTTGAGCCATTGGTCCCAGGGGATGTTCCAGTCGCCGTAGCCGTCGTCGGGGGCGAGTTGGGTGCTGGTGCCGGTGACGGTGACGATGTCGCCGTAACTGAAGGTGTCGTAGAACCATTGCGCGGCGTCCGGTGGCATGTTGATGCACCCGTGGGAGACGTTGCGCACTCCTTGGTCGGCCACGGACCACGGCGCGGAGTGCCCGAAGATCCCGGAGTTGGACAGTCGCACCGCGAGCGGGATCGCGGAGTCGTAGCCCAGGTCGTAACTGGTCGGCAGCCCGTAGGACGCCGAGTTCATCTGCTTCACCTCGTACTTTTCCTGCGCCACGTAGATGCCGCTTGGGGTGACGAAGGAGATCTCCTTCCCGTCCACGACGATCGACTCGTCCCGTCCCATCGACACCGGGATGGTCCGCATCACCTGCCCGTCGACGGTGAACGTCATCTGATGGGTCGCATCGTCCACGCTGGCGATCTTGGAAGGGCCGATGGTCAGGTTCAGGGTGCGGTCGGTTTCCCCGTACATCCCGCCGCCCAGGTCCACCCCGTACACCTTGGCGTCGACGGTGATCTTGGTGCCGGCCTGCCAGTATTCCTTGGGCCGGTAGTGCACGGTCCGTTCGTCGGTCCAGTACCAGCCGCCCGGCTGGGCGGGCACGCTGGTGACGGTGAGCGCCCGTTCGGCGGCCGCCTTGTCCGGCGGCGCCTTGTCGAAGATCACCGAGAGGGGTTGCCCGACACCGACCTGCCCCCGGTCTGGGGGTGGTTCGAAGGACGGGAAGATCGTCGCGGCCGGGGCCACCGTGGTGAACGACGACGAGGACGAGGTGGCCAGCCCGGCGGTGTCCCGCGCCGCTGCCTCGATGCGGTAGCTGCGGTCGTACCCCAGCGGCTCCCCGGACGTCCAGCTGGTCCGGTCCGCGGACAGCACACCGGTGATTTCCTTGCCGTCGGGGTTGGTCACCGTCACCGCGTCCAGGGTTCCGTTCGTGGCTCGCACGACGACCGGCTCGATCACCGAGGCCCCGGTGGCCGGGTCCTGCGGGGTAGTGGTGATCACCGCTCGGCTGACCGGCGCCGCGCTGGAGGACGGCGCGACCGGTGACGCAGGATCGGTGGTCTGCGTCACGGTGGTGACCGGCGCAAGTGTGCCGGCGGTGCAGGCGGCCGTGAGGGTTGCCGTGAACACCGCGGTGATCAGGATCTTGGACCTTCGAAGAGCGGACATTGACGGACCTTCCGGTCGCTCAACGGGGTGTCGCAGTGGGTTTGCGCCGGTGAGGCGTTCATGGCGGCGACCAGCCTGCCGGTAGCGACGCAGCGGCCGGACTGCCGACCTGGACGAGGCCGGCGGCGTAGCGGTCGCGGCCGGTGGGGTGGCCGATCCGGGAACCGGCCGGCCACCCCTGGGCGCTGGTTTACAGGGTTTGCAACATTTGCTGCATCTCGCTGATCTCCGCGATTTGGCTGTTCTTGATCGACTGGGCCAGGGCCAAGGCGGCGGTGTTGCTGCCCTCGGCGAGTTCGGTATCAGCCATCTCCAGAGCACCTTGGTGGTGAACGATCATCTGCTGGAGGAACAGTCGGTCGAACTCGGTGCCCGACGCGGCGGTCAACTGTTGCATGTCCGCGTCGCTCATCATCCCGGGCATCGACATCGTGGTGGTGACACCACCGCTGGTCATTTCGCCTTCCTTGCCCATGCCGGACATGCCGTGGTCCATGCCGCTGGTGTCCTCGGAGCTGGATGCGTCGGTGGAGCTGGGCATGGCCGCGGCCCAGGTGATCAGCCAGCCCTGCATCTGTTCGATCTCGGGGCCCTGGGCGGCCTTGATCCGGGCGGCGAGGTCCTTGACCTGCTGGCTGGCGGCTCGGCTCGGGGCCAGGTCGGCCATCTCGATGGCGCCCTGGTGGTGAACGATCATCTGCTGCGCGAACGCCAGGTCCGCGGCGTTGTGCTGGGCGTCGGCCGCCGACGGTGCCGCGGACATCATGGCCGATCCGGCCCCGGACATCATCGCGCCGGGCGTGCTCGTCGTCGATCCGCTGGCGGCGGATGTCGTGGTCGCCGCGGCCGAGCTGCTGGCCGCGGTGCTGGTGTCGGTGGTGCCGCCGCAGGCGACCAGGGTGAGGGTCAGGGCAGCGGCGAGCGCCGCCGCCCCCGATCGGGCAAACATGTTCATGGGTAGGTGCTCCTACAGCTGGGTGAATCCGGATGGGATGAGGGCAAGCCGAACTCCCCCGCGCACCTGGCCGTTCGGGACGGCGACGCGGGGGCGGTTTGCTCCTAGACCCGGATCACACCGAGCGCCAGACGCGGCCACCCACCCGGCGGCCCGCGACGCCGGAGATCGGTCAGCGCCACCCCGGCCAGCCGGCCCATACCTGTCGCCCACGGGGCTCCGCGGTGGCGCAGCAGGGCGAGGATCAGCGCCGCCCCACCGATGACCAGGAACAGGATGCAC
>Ga0209385_1001181_pt1 | contig 11066 bp, 9 predicted proteins | sample NGEPerB_FD_184506 | JGI IMG/M metagenome (GOLD analysis project Ga0209385, IMG submission 184506) | Arctic peat soil microbial communities from the Barrow Environmental Observatory site, Barrow, Alaska, USA - NGEE PermafrostAB12-B... | ecosystem: Environmental > Terrestrial > Soil > Wetlands >... | reverse complement strand
GCAATTATCCCTTTTGTTGATTTTGAAGTTGCCATGATCTTTTGCTTTTTATTTGATTCCATTATTGATAAATTTAAGACCTCTAAAGTAAAGCATTTTAATTTTATTCCAAAAACAGTTATCATGCCTGAAAGTCAAACAAGTAAAGTTTTTCAAAAGAATCTAACGGTTTTGATTACCGGCGGAAGCGGCCTGATAGGGAAATATTTAACATCATACCTGCTGGATTCAGGTTATAAAGTATCTCATCTCTCAAGAATTGCAAATCATTCCGGCAATGTGAAGACCTACATGTGGGATCCGGAAAAAGAAATGATTGATCGTGAAGCTTTAATGGGAATAGATTTTATTATACATCTGGCCGGCACGAATATTGGTGAAAAAAGATGGACGGGTGAAAGAAAAGAGGAAATTATAAATAGCCGTGTAAACTCAGCGAGGTTACTTTATAAAACGGTTAAAGAGATGGGAATCAGGCTAAATGCTTTTATTACTGCATCAGCAACAGGTATCTATGGTTCAGATACGTCCGAAAAGATATTCAATGAAAATGACGAGCCTTCTGCAGGTTTTCTCAGCGAGGTATGCAGGCAGTGGGAAGAAGCTGCCGATCTTTTTGCAGACTCCGGGAAACGGACCGTAAAAATCCGGACCGGTATTGTCCTTGAAAAACACGACAGCGCATTGTCAAAGCTGATGATGCCGGGAAGATTTGGTTTACTAATCCAAACGGGATCCGGGAAGCAATATATGCCATGGATCCATATTAACGACCTTTGCGGTATCTATCTTAAAGCAATTGAAGATTCGGGAATGAACGGCTCATATAACGCCGTTGCACCTCAACATATAACACATTCCGGATTTATGCATGTTCTGTCAAAAGTTATGAATCGGCCACTATCGCCGGTGAACGTTCCTGAATTTGTTCTCAGATTTGCTTTAGGTGAGATGTCTGATGTGATACTTAAGGGTAGCCGTGTCTCTTCAGAAAAAATAATTGAAAGCGGGTATTCTTTTCAGTTCAGAACACTTGAGAAGGCTCTTGATAATATAGTCAGGGGATAAGTGCTTTCATACTTTCAGCGGGCTCCAATTTACATCCTCGACCAAACAATTTTCAATTTCAGCCATGCTTTGAAATAATCTCGAGCTTTTCTGCATCAACCACTTCAATAGTCTTACCAAATACTCTGATAATCCCGTCTTTTTTAAAATCAGATAGCGTTCTTATTACATTGGCTGTACTCATGCCAATGTAATCCGCAATTTCTTTGCGTGAAACAGGAAGGTCGAAGACCCTGGATTTATAAATCTCATTAGTAAAATAGAGCAGAACGAAAGCGACTCTTCCGATGAGGTTTTTTTGCCTTATATCGAGGGTCTGAGAAATAATTTTATCATTTATCCTCGAAATCTTTGTAAGAAGACCCATTGCAAAACCACCATTTTTCAAGAAAAGTTCTTTTATGTATTCCAGCTTTACCATGCAAATGACTGAATCTTCCAAAGCAGAAACAGAATACTGGTACTTTTCCTCTGAAAAAATGCTCATATTACTGACAAATTCAAATGGCCTGGTTATAGTAATTACCTGCTCCTCACCAGTTGAAGTCCTCCTGTAAAGTTTTACCAGACCGCTTTTGAGATATTTGAAGTTGCTGATTTTTTCTCCTTCATGATTAATTATTTCCCCTTTGCGAAAAAATTGTTCTTCTTTGTGATCGCATAATTCTTCAACTGCCGGATCTGTAAGGTAGGAAAATACCACATCGCGGAAATCGCAATTGGCACATGAGCAAGGCCTCTTCTTTTCGTTCACTCTTTTCAGTTTTTACAAAATTACCAATTTCCTGATCACATTATCAATTTTCAATTTGTTTTATTGGTAAAATTAGAGCTAATTTGAAGGTAAAAAAGCACAACCTCTTATTTTCCCAGACAATGATCTACAAAACTGATTATCATATGCATTCCAGTTACAGCGATGGAAGGTCAGTTCCCGACGATTATATTTCTCCAGCGCTGGCTGCAGGACTAAGTGAGATCGGTTTTTCGGAACACCTTACATTATTCAAAGATCTTGAAGACTGGAATATGAACCCTGTGAACATATCTCCGTATATAAATCACCTCAAAACCCTTCAGAGTACAATAAAAAGTATAAAAATTAAAATAGGTCTCGAAGTTGATTTTTTCGCGGGGAAAGAAAAAGAAATATTTTCTTACTTGCAGGTTCTTCCTCTTGATTATATTATTGGTTCCGTTCATTATCTGGGTGAGAAAACGGTGGATGTCGGACCGGAGTTTTATGAAGGGAAAAGCATAGACAGGCTGTTTGAATCATACTTTGATTCGGTTAATGCAGCTGCTGCTTCCAACCTGTTTGACATAATGGGGCACTGCGATCTTATCAGAATTTACGGGTATAAACCTGTTTCTGACCTGGAACCTCTCTACAGAAAGCTCGCTAAAACTATGAAAGAACATGATATTGCTTTCGAAGTGAATACAAATGGCAGGAACCGTCCTCTGGCTGATTTTTATCCCGACCGGCGTTATCTTCATATATTCCAGGAAGAAAATGTGCCTGTTTGTGTTAATTCAGATGCTCACATGCCATCAAGGGTTGGACAGTATTTTGATGAGGCATATGATTTGCTGAGATATATTGGTTTCACTGAGATGGCGGTATTTGATAAGAGGGTGAGAAGGATGGTGTCATTTTGAAAAATCTAAATTGGCACTCCATCCCGCCTGAAGGGCTGAATTAATAATATTAAGAATATATTGTAATCAACCTGGAATAAAACCTCTTATGAGTGAGAAGGCAAAAAATAATGAATTATGAAAAAATTTATCTGGCTTTTTTTTCTTTTGCTTCCACTTGGGGTATTCATCTCAGAATGCTCAATGCAAAAGTTGAATTATATTAAAGCTAACGGACCGGAAGTCATCCTCTTTCGGGCTTTGCCTTTCAGTCTTGTCGATGTTAAACTTCTTAATGGTCCCTTTCTTCATGCGACCGAGCTTGATGCTAAAACATTGTTAAACTATGAACCCGACCGTCTTCTTTCAAAATTTTACACTGAGGCAGGGTTGAAACCAAAAGCCGAACATTATATGGGCTGGGAAAATGAAACTATAGCTGGTCACAGCCTTGGTCATTACCTCAGCGCCTGTTCAATGATGTATCAGACAACCGGGGATAAACGATTTCTGGATAGAGTAAATTATATTGTTAGCGAACTGAAATACCTGCAGGATGCAGATGGGAAAGGTTATATCGGAGCATTTCCAAATGGAAAGAAGATCCTGGAAGATGAGGTTGCAAAAGGCAATATCCGTTCTCAGGGTTTTGATCTTAACGGGATCTGGGTCCCGTTTTATACTGAACATAAAATAATGGCAGGATTAAGAGATGCCTATCATCTTTGCGGAAACTCCGTTGCCCTGGAAGTTGAAAGGCGGTTTGCCGACTGGATCGATGGAATTGTTTCTCCACTTAATGATGATCAGGTGCAGAAAATGCTTCGCTGCGAACATGGAGGAATTAGCGAAACTCTAGCAGATTTGTATGCAGACACCAAAGATGAAAAATACCTAAGAATTTCGAAGATATTTTATCAGAAAGCAATTCTTGATTCACTAAAAGAAGAAAGGGATGTATTGGCAGGAAAACATTGTAATACAAATATTCCAAAACTGATTGGTTTGTCAAGGATATATGAACTCACCGGTGAAACATCCGACAGAAAAGCTGCAGAGTTTTTCTGGAATACTGTTGTCAGGCACCACTCGTATGTCACTGGCGGTAATGGCAATGAAGAATATTTTGGTCCGGAAGATAAACTTAGGAACAGGCTGGGGGAAGGAACAACAGAAACTTGCAATGTTTATAATATGCTAAAGCTTTCTGAACATCTTTTTGAATGGAATGCTTCAGCCAGAGTTGCAGATTTCTATGAAAGAGCTCTCTTTAATCATATCCTTTCTTCCCAGAATCCGGAATCAGGAAATGTCACCTACAATCTTTCACTCGACATGGGTGGGTTTAAAGACTTTCAGGATCCTTTCTCCTTTACCTGCTGTGTCGGTTCAGGAATGGAAAACCACTCAAAGTATGGTAAAAATATTTATTATCATAATGATAATGAATTATTTATATTCCAGTTTATTGCATCAGAACTTAACTGGAAGGAAAAAACCATCAGAGTAACTCAGAAAACATCTTTCCCTGAAGAACAAGGCTCTCAATTCGAATTCAAATGCGAAAAACCGGTTAAACTCACCCTACAGGTCCGTTATCCGTCCTGGGCCAGAAATGGAATTGAAATTATAATAAACGGGAAGCGCAGGAAGGTTAAAGCGAACCCCGGGTGTTTTGTACCTGTGGAAAGAACCTGGAGCAACGGCGATAAAGTGGAAATAAATATCCCATTTTCACTCCGTCTTGAACCAATGCCCGACGATAGTAACAGGGTGGCCGTAATGTATGGTCCTCTCGTGCTGGCCGGAGATCTTGGACCTGTTGCCGACTCTCTGTCGAATGATGCTATGTATGTACCTGTTATGATGACAGACAGGAGAGATCCTTCGACATGGATTAAACCTGTTAAAGGAAAAACAAATACTTTCATAACTTATAAAACTGGCAGGCCCCATGATGTAGTACTCAAACCTTTTTATACAGTTTATAACAGGCGGTATTCAATATACTGGGATCTTTTCAGTGAAAAAGCCTGGGAAGCCAGAAAGGCAGAATACAATTCGGAAAAGGAAAGAATTAAAAGATTTAAAGAAGCCGAAATTGATTTTGTTCAGCCCGGGGAAATGCAACCTGAGCGTAACCACAATTTTAAAGGAGAAAAAAGCTCAGCAGGATCATTTAAGGAAAGGGCCAGCAGGGATTCAAGGGGTGGATGGTTTTCATTTGACCTTAAAACAGCTTCTGACTTACCTGTTGCACTTGCTGTAGATTACTGGGGTGGTTTTCCGGGTGCAAAAACATTTGATATTCTGGTAAATGACAAAATTATTGCGACTGAAAACATTTCAAATAAAAAGGAGGGACAATTTATTTCTGTTCAATACGATATACCTGAAGCTTTTTCAAAGGCCAAATCAAAGATTACTGTCAAATTCCAGGCACATGAGGGCAATATGGCAGGACCTGTTTTCGGGGTAAGGACAATCAGAAAATAATTTTAAAAGGAGAACTTACACAGAGACAAACAGAGTCTCTCTGGTAGCTTCATGGCCTTCCCCTCGAAAAATCTGTTCGTGTGTGAGACTCCCTTTGGCGCTTCGCCGCATCTCCCATGAAGGGAAGAAAAAGCTGTGATTTAGATTAATTAAACTAATATTTGATGAATTAGCCCCCCAATTGGGGGGTTGGGGGGTTTATGATGCTAGTATATGCTCGAGGAATATCTTTAATCCAGTCGCAATCAACATCAGTCCCCCGATAATTTCGACTTTGTTCCCGAGTCTTGAACCTGCAGATTTACCAATCCGGATTGCTGCCATGGAAGCCAGAAAAGTGATAACGGCAATTAATATTCCCGCCTCCCATATCCTTACATCAAGGAATGCAAAACTAATTCCTACAGCAAAAGCATCTATACTTGTGGCAAGCGCAATAGTCAGCAGAACAATAGTACTTCTGTAATTCGTTGAAGTATCATCTTTAGATTTTTTAAGCCCCTCGACAATCATTTTTACTCCAAGAAAAGTAAGCAACCCTAACGCTATCCAGTGATTTGCTGCCTTTAATTCATTTGAAATTATTGAACCAAGAAAATATCCGCCAATAGTCAGTCCTCCCTGGAAGACAGCAAAAATGATTGCAACCCATGTAGCCTGCCTGAAAAGTATCCCGTTCCTGACAACTCCATACGATATAGAAACGGCAAATGTGTCGAATGATAAGCCAAGAGCAATGACCAATAATGTAAAATAGTCCATAGAGCAGCCTTCAGTCCGCAAATATAATATAAATCATCACTCAAAATATTTTGAGATTGATTGCATATATTTGAAAGCTATAATTATGTATTCGATGAGAGCTGTAATACAGAGAGTGGAAAGGGCATCTGTTACAATCGCTGATAAAATCAAATCTGAAATTGCTGGCGGTCTGTTGGTCCTTGTTGGAATCGAAGAATCAGATGATAATAATGATATTGAATGGCTTTGCAGTAAGATTGTACAACTCAGGATTTTCGACGACAGTAACGGAGTAATGAACCATTCCGTTCTGGAAACAGGAGGAGATTTACTGGTAATCAGTCAGTTCACTCTTCATGCAAAAACAAAAAAGGGAAACAGACCCTCATATATACGAGCTGCCCGTCCCGAAATTGCAATTCCATTGTATAACAGCTTTGTGTCGAGCCTGACCGGGTTCATGGGAAAGGAGATCCGTACAGGTGAATTTGGGGCTATGATGAAGGTTGAATCAGTTAATGATGGTCCTGTTACAATACTAATAGACACAAAGGAAAGAGAATGAATATGAATACTGAAATACAGGAAGAAAAAACTTTCAAAAAAGCTGTGCTTCTTGTTTCGACTTTCGCAGCATTTCTGGTTCCTTTTCTCACATCAGCACTTAATCTTGCCCTGCCTTCGTTAGGCAAGGAATTGCACGCTAATGCTATCAGTCTTGGCTGGGTAATTAGCAGTTTTCTTCTCTCTTCGGCTATCTTTCTTTTGCCATTTGGCCGGCTTGCCGACATCATAGGAAGAAAGAAGATCTTTACTTCAGGTATATTGCTGTTTACGGTATCAACTTTCCTGATTATATTTTCAGGAAGCATTACGACACTTATAATTTTAAGGATTTTCCAGGGCATATCAAGTGCATTAATCTTTGGCACCAGCATGGCAATACTGACTTCTGTTTTTCAACCCGGAGAAAGGGGAAAAGCGATAGGCATCAATATTACAGCTACATATCTGGGGTTATCTCTGGGACCAGTAATCGGGGGATTATTGACCCATTATTTTGGTTGGAGAAGTATTTTTGCATTTCTTGTTCCCTTTGGCATAGTTTCACTTATTCTTATTCAAAGAAAAATTAAAACTGAATGGGCAGAAGCTGTCGGTGAAAAATTTGACTGGCGCGGGTCAGTTATATATGGATTAGCTCTTGCTTCTTTTATGTTTGGTTTTTCACGACTTCCTTCCTCCACTGGTTGGATATGTATTGTTATTGCAGTTTTAATGGCCGTTTTATTTCTGCTATTTGAGAATAAAATCAACAATCCTGTCTTTGATATCCGTCTTATAATGAAAAACAGGGTTTTTGCTTTCTCAGCTATAGCAGCACTGATTAACTATTCTGCAACCAGTGCCATAGGCTTTTTTATTAGTCTTTACCTGCAATATCTTAAAGGCCTTGATGCCAGAACAGCAGGTCTTATTATGATATCTCAGCCAATCGCAATGACACTTCTGTCGCCTGTTGCGGGGAAATTATCTGACAAAAAAAATCCTGGTGATATAGCTTCGTTCGGTATGGGAATAACTGCATCGGGATTAATATTACTTTGTTTCATAACGAGGGATACTCCAAATTATATTATTGTATTACTGCTCCTTCTTATGGGAATCGGTTTTGGCCTGTTTTCATCCCCAAACTCAAATGCAATAATGAGCTCTGTGGAAAAACGCCATTTGGGAGTTGCCTCCGGAGTTGTTGGTACAATGCGGATGGTAGGTCAGATGATGAGCATGGGTATAGCGATGATGCTCATCTCATTATACATTGGCAACCAAACGATTAATCCTGCTACTTACCCGGGGCTGATATCTGCAATGAGAACGGGATTTGTTATTTTTTCGATTTTATCTGTGCTCGGAATATTTGCTTCTCTATCAAGGCATGAGAAAATGGGGAGAAAAGGGATAGCTCCTGAATTTTAAAGTCAGGTCCGGAATTGCTCAAAAGATTATTACTTAAGGTAATTAAGTTTTTTATTCTGAACTTTCCAATAATCCTCGGTTTTCTGAATGGAGAACAATTTTCCAGCTTCCGTCAATCTGTTTTTGCCATATCGTTACATAAGTTCCTTTTATTATCTCTCCGCTTGTCTTGTAATTTCTGGTTTGTATGCCATATGTATATCCCAGATCTCCGCTTTCAGTAACTTTTTCATACATCGGGACCCAGCTTAGAACAAATGAAGTATCGCTTTTCACTGCAAATCGTGCCTCCAGCATTTTTTTTGATTTGGCAGGAGCAGAATTTTCACGAAGAATTACTCCATCGTCGGCCACATAAAACAAATATGCTTTATGCATCCCTTCTTTGACTGACATTGATGAAAAATCGCGATCTGTCTGTAGTAAAATACCTTCTGTCTGATTTTTCGAACCTTTTGAACAACTTAATATCCCAATTAAAATTATTATGAGAACAAAAAGCATTATATTAACCCCGTTCTTTTTTCCCATGGCGCTGTTATTTAGTAAGAGTAAAAACTAATTACATGACAAAACTATATCAAAAACTGATAAAATCATGTCCTTCTGAAACCGAAATTAAGAAAGGACTTAAAAATGTACTCAAGTCTGGTATGGACGCTCCGGATAAACACCTGCTGATGAGTCTTCTGAACCTGGTAGATCTTACAAGCCTGAATACCACTGACAATAAAAGCCATATAATACATTTTACCGGCAAAGTAAACAGTTTTTCAGGTCGTTTTTCAAATATCCCCAATGTAGCCGCCATCTGTGTATTTCCAAATTTTGTCGCAGTTGTTAAAGAAAAACTAACCGCCAGGAATGTCAAAATAGCATCTGTTGCGGGGTCATTTCCTACCTCTCAGACATTCAGAAGCATTAAGGTCACTGAAGCTAAAATGGCGATTGAAGCCGGAGCTGACGAAATTGATATCGTGATTCCGGTCGGTTCATTTCTTGGAAATGATTTTGCATCTGTTGCCGATGAGATAAGGGAAATCAAGGGAGCTATAGGAAGCAAACAATTAAAGGTTATTGTTGAATCGGGCCTTTTAGGTGATTTTGAACATATCTTCAGGGCCTCTATGATAGCAATGGATGCCGGCGCTGACTTTATAAAGACATCAACTGGCAAAACCGCAGTCTCCGCAACGCCGGAAGCCGCATTTGTTATGTGTCGGGCAATATCTGATTTCTATTCAGAGACCGGAATAAGAGTCGGTTTTAAAGCTGCCGGAGGTATAGCTACACCGGCTGATGCAATAAGTTATTATCAGATCGTCAGGTATTGTCTTGGGGAAGATTGGCTTAATAATTCTCTGTTCAGGATCGGAGCCAGTAAATTAGCTAATAATATCCTTACAGAAATTTCAGGTTGTCCGGCAAATCATTTTTAGGATCCACGTCTCCTCCTTTTTGATTTATCTCTTGTTATTATCATTACTTTTGTGTTTTGAACCGGCCAGAATGATGATATTTTCCACTTCAGGTTTAGAGCAAGACACTGTTCCGCACAAAAATGCTGCCAGGCATGACTCTTTAAAGACTAGCAGTGATTCTGCGTCATACGTATTATCTTTTCAGCCGAAAGATTCTGTTAAACACAAATCAATAACTTTCGTCCGTAATCAGCCTGTTGTTTACACTGATACTATTTCTGTCTGCTCCCGAAACAGCATTGCGGATGTAACATTTTACGATTACAACACTTTTGTTTTCAGAATCGGATTTGGAACTTACAAACAGTTTCCTTACGTATTTACTGATAAAGTCAGGCAACTGAAGGCCGGGGAAAAAACAATGCTGATAAAACACCTTAAGCCCGGCGATGATCTTCCCTCACATCCCCTGCATGCTGACTGGATGATTCTGGTAATAATTATTGCGGCTACATTATTTTCTTTAATCAGAAATGCAAAAGGTAACCTCTCCCCGGGTTTAGCAAAATATTTTTTGTTCAGAGGGATAAATGATCCTGTTTCGAGAGATTTTGGTGGATTATTCCATTGGCATTCAACAATTCTGAATCTGATCTCATTTATAATTATTGGACTCTTTGGTTATACTGCAGTTACATATTTTAATCTGATCCCTTCAGGTTTCAAGGGAATAATCATATGGCTGATAGCGCTCGGAATAATCTGTCTGGCTGTTACATTAAGGCATATTACCTGTGTAGTTACCGGCTTTACCAGCGGAGAGCGGGAAGTATTCACGAAATACCTTCTTGGTATCTACCAGTCATACAGGGTTGGAGCATTTTTTCTTTTTGTGATTATTATCCTCATGTCATATACCAGAATACTGCCCGTAAAGGATCTTATAATATCAGGGATAATTGTGGCAGGACTTATGTATCTTATCAGGGTTCTGAGGCTATTGATTATTTTTCTAAACAAGAATATTTCAATATTCTATTTGATTTTATACCTTTGTGCGCTGGAAATTCTGCCTGTTTTGATAATAGTAAAATATTTTACAGGTCTTGTTTAGATTGGCTTGGGTTACTTTGAAAGTTGAACTTAAACTTTAAAGAGTTGAAAATAAAGAAGATTTTAGTATCGCAGCCAGAACCTCTGAATCCGAAATCTCCATATTTCGAACTGGCAAGAAAATATAATCTGAAAGTCGATTTTAAGCCTTTTAACCAGGTTGAGGGTGTTTCATCAAAAGATTTCCGTCAGCAAAAAATCAACATACTTGACTTTTCTGCAGTAATATTCACAAGCAAAACCGGCATTGATCATTTCTTCAGGATATGCAATGAGCTCCGAACAGTGGTGCCTGATACCATGAAGTATTTTTGCATTACTGAAAATGTTGCATTCTATCTCCAGAAATACATTGTTTACCGGAAACGTAAAATCTTTCATGGTAAAGCCAAATTTCAGGATCTGATTGACGTAATAATAAAGCACAGGGAAGACAATTTCTTTGTTCCTCTTTCTGAACCACATAATGCTGAGATTCCTGATTTGCTAGATAAGAATAGCATCAAATTCACAATAGGAACTCTTTACAAAACTATCAGCACTGATTTTTCAGCTTTAAAAGAGTTTGATTATGATATCCTAGTTTTTTACAGCCCCTCAGGA
>Ga0209385_1001179_pt1 | contig 11072 bp, 5 predicted proteins | sample NGEPerB_FD_184506 | JGI IMG/M metagenome (GOLD analysis project Ga0209385, IMG submission 184506) | Arctic peat soil microbial communities from the Barrow Environmental Observatory site, Barrow, Alaska, USA - NGEE PermafrostAB12-B... | ecosystem: Environmental > Terrestrial > Soil > Wetlands >... | reverse complement strand
GGCGGCGAGCCAGGGTTCCGCGGCGCGAATGGCACGGACGGCGTTCTGCGTCGCTTCGAACGTGTCGCCCCGCTGACCTTCAGGGCCGATCGGCGCCGCTGTGCCGTGCCGTTCGCCGGTGAAACTAATCCGGTCGTTGCCGTCGTGAACGGCGACGTCCAGCGGCGGGTTGATGCCGCCTGCGAGCAGGTAGTAGTTGATCAGCCGTACTCCCTGCGAGACGTGCAGGCGGGTCTTCAGATCGATCGTCGACGGCTCGAACTGCAGGTCGAAGCCGCCACCGTAGTCGCCGGTTCCAGCTTCGAACTCGAGTGAGGTGACCGGCTGGTCAGCGTCGTGAACGGCCGCTTGCTGCGCGTTCATCACATAGAGGTCGGTGTACGTGTCGAGGGTTAGGTTTCCAACATAGTGATCGGAACCCGACAGCATTCCCGAGACGCCGGCGAAGGTGTCAACAAGTTGGCTGATGCCGATCCCGAAAGGTTCGCCACTGCCGCCGGCGGTTCCGTGGATGTTGATGCAGAACGGTACGCCCGTCACCCCGAGCGCCTCGGCGCGGGCCCGCAGGTGCTCGACATAGGTGGCGAACCGCGACCGCATGAACCGGGACAGGTCGATCCGCAGTGCCCCCGCCCACTGCTCGTCAGGCGTGCGGACGGCGGCCGCCCACGCCTCGTCCGAAGCATCGATCATGGGATAGGCGCTCCTGGCGTCCGCTCGGTGCTCGCGAATCCACTCGCGCAGCTCGCCCACTGCCTGCGGCGTCAGGTCGGGCGAGTTCGAGACCCAGGCCAGCATGCCGACCTCGTTGTCCAGCTGGACGGCCGTCACCGGTCCGCCGCGCGTTGCCAGCCGGGATGCCAGAATCGGCATGACCGCTCCGTACCAGCGGTCGCACTCAGCCAGGTACGCGGGCGCCAGATAGTCCACCGTGGCCGTCGGTGCGCGGACTCCGTCCCACCCGGACGGCACAATCTCCGGGTGGGATGCGTACAGCCTGTACGGCAGGCCCTCGTTTTTCAGCTCGGCCATCACGAATGGCCCCGGCCGGGCGAGGAACGACAGTCCGTGGACGGCGCACAGGTCGATGAAAGCCCCGACGTCTCTCTCCGGCACGCTGGTGCCGGAGACGTCGATCGTCCCATCGGGCAGCTCATGGAACAGCCATGGGATGTAGCTCGCGACCGTGTCGCATCCGATCTCGACGGCCAGCTCGATGCGCTGCTCCCATTCCGCCCTCGGAACCCGGAAGTAGTGCACCTCGCCCGCCAGTACGATCCGGGGCCGCCCGTCCACCAGCAGTCGACGCTTGGAGACCTCAATCATCGTGCGTCCTCCGCGCTCTCGCTCGCGCCACCGTGACGCCCAACAATCGCCCGGGAAGGCGCGCCCCGGGAGCGCCCGTCCGAGCGGCTCATCGCCCGACTTCAACTTCCACTACAGACCCAGGGCGCAGCGCGTTGCTGGGGACCGCAACGCCGGGCGTCCGGTAGGGGTTGACCAGGGGTGTCGTCGGGACCTCGACGCCGTCCACGCGCACCGACCACACGCCGTAGCCGGGCGCGCGCACCACGTAGCGCACGGTCAGCGGACCACCCGGGTACGGCACCCGGGCCTCGAGGCCGTCGAGGCTGGGAGCCAGGACGGGGTCGAGCTCCAGCGCGTTAGCCCGGCGACGTACGCCCAACAGGCACTCTACGACGAGCCGCAGGAACAGCCCGGGGCCCGACGAGTAGACGCGCCAGCCGCCCTCCAGTGGCACCGTTCCGCGCGAAATGTCGGCGTAGTGCTCCGCGGCATAGGCGCGGTCGGCGAAGACCGCGTCCGAACTCGAGTAGTAGCAGGTGGTCTGGCGCGGGCGAGCGACAGGTACCCGATCGGTCAGCCCGAGTGGGACCGCCAGCAGCAGGCCGTCCCACAGCCGCCGAGCCTCGCCGACCCGGGCGAGCGCCTCGCAATAGCGCAGGTGGGCGTGGGTATACATCAGGCCGATCTCCCGACCCCAGAAAGTTGCTGCCTCCGCACGCTTGAAGACCACCATCGGACCGCCACGATAGGCCGGAGGCTTGTCGAACAGCCGGGCGCCGTCGGGCCCCCAGAGGTGAGTGTGGAGCAGGTCGAGATGGTGGCGCGCCTGCTCAAGAGTGAGCTGATCCCCCGAGATGGCGTGGATCCAGGGCAGCACACCGTAGGTGAGCCCGGTTCTGCGATCGCGTGGATGCACGAGCAGTTCCGGAGTGGCCGGGTCCCCGTCGAACACCGCGTAACCGGACAGGACGCCGTCTGCCAGCAGCAACTCGCCGAGCGATGCGCGCGTGGCGGCCGCGAGGTCCGCGCAGCGCGCCGCAAGCTCCGGCTCGGCGCCGATGGCGGTGAGCCCTTGAGCCAGCCGGCTGAGCGCCTGGCACTGGAGGGTGGCCGTCCAGGTGGACGCCATCTGTGAGGCCAGCCGGGGATCGGCCGGTTGAAGTGAGTCGTTCCAGTCGCCGTGGCCGTACGCCGGTAGCGGTGTGGTGAGTACGAGGGTCGACTCGATGTAGGCAAGGGCGTGGCGCGCATGCTCCGCGATCGGCGCCGGGGGAGTGCGGGTCCCGTCGCCGCGGCTGGGCACATCCGCGGTCAACAACGTGCTGTCGCCGGTGGCCAGCAAGTAGTCGCCGAGTGCCAGCAGGGGCCAGTACACGACGTCGCCATGCGCGTCCCACTGTCCGACTGCGCCGTCGGGGGGCAGGAAGTCGAAGGCCTGCGGCCAGTCGCCGCGTACGTTTTGATCGCGGAATGTCCGCAGCAGGAGATCGCGTAGTGCGTCGTCGCAGGCGTACGCCGCGAGAAGCCCGACCGGGCCCTGACAGACGTCGCGGGTGCCCCAGCCGCCGCCGGTGTATTGCTCGAGTCCGCGCGGCGACAGGTAGTGGATGAGGGCGTCGTGCGCGAACCAGGGCAGGATCGCGTCCAGGATGCCGACTTGTTCGTCACGAGCCGTGCCGGCCAGACTGAGCCCCGCTCGCAACTCGGACCACAAATCAGGCAGGCGCACCGGTTCAGTCACCGTGTCTGTCGCGGCGGACAGGGCTGTGAGCGTGAACGCCACCTCACCCGGGGCGTCCAGGGCGCAGCACAGCCAGGGCAGATCGCGGCTTTCGCGGTCGGCGAAGAGGAACTCGTCGCCACCGTACTCGACGTTCAGCGGCCCGAAATCGAGGCGCAGTACGCGTCCGTCGCCAGACGCGGTGACGACCGAGCCGTCGCCATCAACGGCTATGCGACCTGCTGTCTGCCCGTCGTCGGCGCCGAGCGCCAGCTGGACGGCCAGCATGACTTTGTCGATGTCGCCGACGGTGCGCAGGGTGAAGTCGAATCGGTGCGCATCCGCGCGGGCCCTTGCGGTGACTTCCACCTCAGACCCGGCGAGGTCGTATAGCCACGTCGCCCGATCGGGGCGAAGAGTCCAAGCGGTCGGGACGTCCAGCAGCTCCCAGGCGCCTGCCCTGCGTACGAACGCGCGCAGACCGTGAGCGTCCTGCAGGCCGAGGTAGGTGCGGTCACCGGACACCAGCCCGCCAAGGGTGACGTGCCCAACCGTCACCTGGGACGCGAACACCCCGCGCATCCAGATCGTTGAGGTGAGGCTGCCGCCGTCGGGGGTCAGGTTGTCGCCCGTGCGCAGGATCTGGCCGTGTGGGCGAAGGACCGACCACTCTTTGTCCCGCGCGGTGACGTGGTCGCCGGTTTGCGTCCGAAACGCCCATACAGACCCGTCCGGTGCGATCTCGACGAGGTCACGCCCGCCGGGGAACCAGCGCTCCGCCACCGCATCTGACAATGAGGACGCCGGCGCTCTCGGGGACTCGAAGAGGTGGCCCGCCAGAGGGTCGGTTCCAGTGGCGGGTGGACTAGTCATGCTCATGCTTGGTCCGCTTGCTGGACCGGCAGGCGCCTTGACTCCGGGTCGGCGAGACGTCGCGGCGCGCACCCGCCTGACGAGGTCGGCATCCGCAGGTCCGGTAGCGGCGGGATGGTCATCGACGACAGCACCGAAGAACCCGGCCACGATGGTCTCACCAGGCCCGATGGTCAGCTTGTCGGACGCGAGAGCGGCCAGCGTGTGCTCGTGCTGCAGTCGCTTGGACGGGAGGTGCGAGACGTCCAGGATCGGACGTCCGTTGCGCAATGTCCGAAGTTGCAGCGCATCGGTCGCCCAGCTGGTGCCGCGCCCTAGCGAGCCAAGGACGGCCCAGGGCTGACGATCGCCCGGCATATTCTGTCGAACGGCGAGTGCCGTGCCGAATTCGGGATCGAAAATCGGGGACAGATCTAAGTACTGACTCACGTAGTACTCGTTTGTCCTGACCGTTCTGTACGGCGCCAGTGCGAAATCCTGCGTGGCAACTAGATCACAAATGGCGGCGTTCTCGAGTCCATTCCGCATTACGACCCGCCAGCACCAATCGCGGCCGCCGGGTCCGAAGGAGAACTCGACGCTCCAGTCCATGGCGCCGTGGCGTCCGCAACGCACGATCGCGTCCTTTGTCCGAGTAGTCGTCCCTTCGGATGCCGAGCCAATAAGCGGCACAGGGTCGGTGTCGGTGTCGCTGTCACCCAGGCGCAGGTACAGCCCAGTCAGTCCAGCCTCAAGGGGGCTGGCCGGGTAGAGGATCATGCTTAGCCCGGCCACGTCGAAGCGCGTCGGGACCATGGCGGTGGTAAATGTCGCGTGGGCGTCGCCGGAGGACAATTCCAGGGTTGGTCGCGACGCACTGCTCTGTGAGGGGGGCACGGTCTATGTCTAACACCGCCGTCCCGAAGAAACCAGACCCCGCCCCCAAGAGGAATTACTTTCAGGGTTCCGTGAGAATGCTTGCACGGTTTGCTGAGAGTACTTTCAGTCGCGGCAGCCGCTTGTCATCTGGGGGATGCTGGCTTAGCCTGTGCCCAAGGACCCGCGAGGTCCCCTACCCCAAAGACGGGGATCAACAAGGAGAATGACTCGATGAAGAGCAGATTAGTCCTGGTTGCCGCACTCCTCTTGTCTGGTGCTCTCACACTGAGTTCCTGCTCCGGCCAGCTGACTACCAAGAACAATGCAGGCGCGGGCGAGTCGGGCACCGTCAACGCCAACGGCACCGACAACATGATCGAGCAGTTGACGCTGCCCTCCGAGGTCGCCGACAACGTCGCCGGCATCACGAACTACAACCCATTCTCGCCGAGTGCGACGTCGACGACGTACTTCTACGAGCCGCTGATGATCCGAAGCTCCATGAACTGTCAGGTCGTCCCCTGGCTCGCCACCGATGACAAGTGGGACGGGGCGAACAAGCTCACATTCACGATCCGCGACGGTGTGAAGTGGTCGGACGGTCAGCCGCTGACGGCGGACGACGTGGCGTTCACGCTCAACTTGGCTAAGCAGTACCCAGCGATCGACAACACCGGTCTGTGGAACGACAACTTCGGCGCGAAGGCTGACACCGTGACGGTCGAGGGCAACAACGTCGTCATCACATTCACGGGCAACTCCGCGGCCAAGTTCGAAAGCTTGATCACGACCAAGATCCTGCCCAAACACGTGTGGGGCGGCGTCGGCGATCCGTCGAAATACGTCGACTCAAATCCTGTTGGCACCGGTCCCTTCACGGTCGGCTCCTACAATGGACGCAAGCTCGTGCTCGACCGTCGCGCCGACTACTGGCAGGCCGACAAGATCAAGGTGAAGCACCTCGTCCTTGAGGGCAACTACGACGCAACCAATGCCGCTCTGAAGCTGACGTCCGGCCAGTTGGATGCGTACTGGGGCGAGATCCCCAATCCACAAGTGTCCTTCGTGGCCAAGGACCCGAAGTTCAACCACTTCTGGTACGCACCCGCCGGCAGCACGGTCTTCACCCCGAATCTGACGAAAGCGCCATGGAACGAACCCGCGTTCCGGATTGCCGTCACCGAAGGCTTCGACAAGCAGCAGATGAGCCAGAAGGCCACCTACGGCATTATGAAGGTCGCCTCCCAGACCGGCCTGAAACTACCCTACGCAAAGGCGCTTCTTCCCGATGCCATGGCCAACACCGATGCGGTGCTGCCATACGACACCGCCAAAGCCAACCAGATGCTGGACGCCGCCGGCTACGCCGTCGGCAGTGACGGTTTCCGCACGGCCAAAGACGGCAAGGCCATGCCCGTGAGCTTCATAGTGCAGGCCGGGTGGATCGACTACCAGGCGGCGGCCGACGTGATCGTCCGCAACCTGAAGGAGATGAAGCTGAACGCCACACTGGTCACAAGCCCGCCGGACGCCGTCGACCTGCAGAAGAAGAACGCTAGCTTCGACTCGATGCTCGAGTACCTCAACGGCGGCTGCGAAGTTGCCCGCAACCTGGGCGCCAAGTTGGCGACTGACCAGACTCCGACAAAGACGGATGTTCGCTCCAACGTGGAACGGTACAGCGACCCGGCTACGGATGCGGTCATCAGCAAGCTGTCTGGCTCTACGGATCCGGTCGAGCAGAAGGCGCTCGTGGGCAAGCTCGTCGACGTCATGATGACCCAGGCTCCGGTAACACCACTGTTCTACGCTCCGGCCCGCATGATCTACCGCACCGACAAGGCGGTGGGTTGGCCTGCTGAGGCCAACCCGTACGCGACGAACTCGGAGATGCTGCTGATCATGACTCATCTGAGGTCGGCTGTGTAACCGAGCCCGACCAGATCGTCACAGGTGGTGGGGCCCGACCTGGGCCCCACCACTCCCCAAGACGTCGGCTAAGTGACCGCACTGACAGAACGATCACGGGCGCCCGCCCCACCCGGTCTCGCGGCTTTCCCCCAAGCCACCGCAACCCAGTCTGTCTCAGCCCGCTGTCGGGCCGGAAAGGGTCAACAATGCGCTACTTTGTCCGTCGAATCGGATACTTCCTGCTCACCCTCTGGGCCGCCGTCACGCTCAACTTCCTGATCCCGCGCCTCCAGCCTGGCGATCCCGCTGAGATGATGGTCAAGAAACTTGCGGGCAAGGACGCCTTGTTGGACCCGGCCAAAGTCCAAGCAATGCGCATCATGCTGGGTGCGCCACAGGGCAACTTGTTCACCCAGTACATCGCCTACATCAAGCAACTTCTCCGGGGCGACTTGGGCGTCTCGTACAACTACTTTCCCACGCCCGTGACGCAGGTCATCATGAAGGCGTTGCCTTGGACTCTGACCCTCGTCGGCGTCACCATGCTGCTGTCATTCGTGGTCGGCATCGTGCTCGGAGCCCTGGCAGCCTGGAAGCGGAACTCGATGTTCGACTCGATCGTGACCCTGGGATCGACGTTCATCGGGACGCTGCAAGCATTCTGGATCGCCCTGCTGCTCGTGTTCGCATTCGGCTACACCCTCGGCTGGTTCCCCACCTCGGGAGGCTATGACGCCTCCCAGCCGGGCCTGAACTTCGCGTTCCTCGGTGATGCCGTCTATCACTCGATTCTCCCCGCGACTGTGCTGATGCTACTGACGCCCATTGGCTGGATCTTGGGCATGCGCAACAACATGATCATGAACCTCGGTGAGGACTACATCCGCCTGGCCAAGGCCAAGGGCGTACCCGACAAGCAGGTCGCCCTGCGCTACGCCGCTCGCAACGCGCTGCTGCCCTCGATCACCGGGCTGGCCATGGCGCTGGGCGGCATCCTCGGCGGCCAACTGCTCATCGAGCAGACCTTCGACTACCCGGGCCTAGGCCGCATCATGGCCCAAGCCGCCATGGGCAAGGACTACCCGCTCCTGCAGGCCATACTGCTGTTCACCATCGTCGCAACGCTGCTCGCGAACCTCATCGCCGACATGCTTTACGGGATTCTTGACCCCCGCGCGAGGAAGGCGAGCTCGTGACGCCCACGCAACCAAACGTACCCGTCCCGCCGAGCAGCTCGAAGGACGACCCGGGCCTCCTCATCGCTGCCGCAGCCCAGATCGACGAGATCGAGTCCGCCGGCCCGACGTGGTGGCAGGTCATCTGGTCGTCGAAGAAGGCTCGCTTCGGCGTGATCCTGCTGGCTGTGTACGTCCTCGTCGCGATCTTCGCTCCGTTCATCGCGCCGTACCGGGCCGACAACCTGTCGTTCGGCCCGGTCGAGCCGACGAGCGCGGCGCACCTGTTCGGAACGACGACCCAGGGGGCCGACATTCTCAGCCAGCTGATCTGGGGCACGCGCGTGTCGCTCATCGTCGGCATGTTCGGCGGACTGTTCGCGACCGTAGTCGCCCTCGTCATCGGCCTGGTGTCGGGATACCTCGAAGGCACCTGGGTTGACGACGTCTTATCGTTCTTCATGAACGTCGCACTGGTCGTGCCGGCGCTGCCGCTGATCATCGCCTTGATGGCCTACTCCGAGGTGCGCAGCATCTGGTTCACGATCCTGATCATCGGCATCATCAGTTGGGCCGGCCCGGCCCGTGGCAAGCGGGCGCAGATCATCACCCTGCGAAACCGCGACTTCGTCACCGCCGCGAAGTTCGCTGGCGACAACACCCTGACGATCATCTTCCGTGAGATCCTGCCGCAGATGACGTCTTTGGTGGCTGCGGGCTTCTTCGGAGCGGCGACAGGCGCCATCGGAGCGGAAGCCGGCCTCTCCTTCCTCGGCCTCGGCAACACCGAGTCGGTGTCGTGGGGGACGATGCTCTACCAGGCCCAGTTGCAGGGCGCTCTGGCCCAAGGCCTCTGGATCTGGCTGCTGCTACCGGGCCTCGTGCTGTCTGGACTAGTCATGGCGTTGACACTGATCAACTTCGGCATCGACCTCATCAGCAACCCGCATCTGCGAGAGGACGCCTGACATGCCCGCTCCGCTGCTTGAGGTGAAGAACCTCACCGTCCGCTATAGCCCCAAGTTGCATGCTGCGCTGAACGCTGTCGAAGACGTCTCGTTCACGATCGACCCGGGGGAGTTCGTGGGACTCATCGGCGAGTCAGGCTCTGGCAAGTCGACGCTCGCGAACGCGATCCTGCGGCTCACTGAGCCGCCGGGGCGCATCACGGCCGGCCAGATCGTGTTCGATGGTATGGACATGACGACCATGAGTCAGAAGGCGTTGCTGCCATACCGGTGGCGCGACATCTCGACCGTCTTCCAGAGTTCGATGAACGCGCTGAACCCCGTCACCCGGGTGGAGCCCCAGTTCCGGGACGCCATCGAACTGCACAGCACGTTGCGGGGTGAGGCGGTCGTCGATCGCATCAAGGAGCTGTTCGACCTGGTGATGATCGACCACCGTTTCATCACCGCGTACCCGCACGAGCTTTCCGGCGGCATGAAGCAGCGGGTCAACCTTGCGCTGGCGCTCGCCAATGACCCGAAGTTCGTCCTTCTTGACGAACCCACGACCGGACTCGACGTCGTCGTGCAACGTTCGATCCTCGAGAAGGTGCGAGCCCTGCAGCGTGAGCAGGGCTTCGCGGTGCTGTTCATCAGCCACGACATCGGCACGGTTCTCGATTTGTCCGACCGCATCCTCGTCATGTACGCCGGTCGGATCGTCGAGGAGCACAAGACCAGTGCGCTCCTGCGCAACCCGCTGCACCCCTACTCGAAAGGGCTGCTGGGGTCTTACGCCGACCCGCGCAAGGAGACCGTCCGCATCACCTACGTGCCTGGGCGTCCGCCGGACCTGTCCCGCGAGCACCAAGGCTGCCTGTTCGCCCCGCGCTGCCCCGAGAGGATCGAACGCTGCCTGAGCATCGAGCCGCAACTGCTAGCGATCGCAACCGCGGCGTCCGGCGAGGCGGTGACCGAGGAACTCCCAGGAGAGGCTCCGCGCGTGGCATGCCACGTCGCTCACCTGCAGCGGGAAGCGCCGGACACGCCCGGACTGCCGCAGAGGACTCGCCGGTTCCAGGGACCTGAGTTCGTGAAGACCGTAGAGGAGACCGAGGAGGCGTGGACCAAAGAGGTGTTCCTCGAGGTGAAGGACGTCACCAAGACCTTCCGGACCCGGCGCGGGTTCAGGATGGAGGAGAACGAGGTCATCAAGGGCGTCAGTTTCGAACTGCGCCGTGGCATGGTGACCGCGCTGGTTGGCCAGTCCGGCTCCGGCAAGTCGACGATCGCGAAGATGATCACGGGCGTGGAGCGCCCGACATCAGGCGAGATCGTCTTCCATTCCAAGAGCGGGCCGCTCAACGTCGGAAGCATGGGCGGCGCGGACATGGCACGTTTCCGGAAGTTCGTTCAGATGGTCTTCCAGGACCCGTACAGTTCGCTGAACCCGAACAAGACCCTCGAGTACATCTTGTCGAGGCCGCTGAAGAACCACCGGAAGATGGGCGGCAAGCAGTTGCGTGCCGAGATCGACAGGCTGCTCGAGGAGGTCGCTCTTACCCCGCCCGGACGGTACCGGGGACGCTACGGCTACGAGCTCTCCGGTGGCCAGCGCCAGCGTGTCATGATCGCAAGGGCGCTCGCCGCCCAGCCCGAACTGGTGATCGCGGACGAGCCGATCTCGAGCCTGGACGTGTCGATCCGGGCGGAGATCCTCGAGCTGCTACACAAGCTCGTGCAGGACTCGGACGTAGGTATCCTTTACATCACCCACGACCTGCTGAGCGCGCGCATGCTGGCCGACGAAGTGATCGTGCTCAACAACGGCAAGATCGTGGAGCAGGGCGAGGCAATCAACGTCATCCGCAACCCCGAGGACGAGTACACGCGGCAGCTCCTAGAGGCCATCCCGAACCCGTTCGCCGACATCCCGGCCTGAGCCCGGCGGTTGGCCGCCTGCCGACATCACAGGACGGCGTCGGCGCGTAAACTCCGGTGACATGCCCCCCGATGAGGACCTTCACCCGGTCACGATCTACACCGTGGCCAGACGCGCCGGCGTGTCCATCTCGTCGGTGTCGCGAGTCCTGCAGGGGACTGCATCGGCGTCCGAGGCGACGCGGCTCCGCGTCCTGCAGGCTGTGGAGGAGCTCGGATACAGCCCACTGCGCGGCCGCGCGAAGGCGTTGCGCCAGGAAGTTCACGGCTTCGTGATACCCGCCGTCGGTGGCCCCTACTATTCCGAGCTGCTTTCGAGCTACATGCTCGTGGCGGGAC
>Ga0209385_1001178_pt1 | contig 11075 bp, 10 predicted proteins | sample NGEPerB_FD_184506 | JGI IMG/M metagenome (GOLD analysis project Ga0209385, IMG submission 184506) | Arctic peat soil microbial communities from the Barrow Environmental Observatory site, Barrow, Alaska, USA - NGEE PermafrostAB12-B... | ecosystem: Environmental > Terrestrial > Soil > Wetlands >... | reverse complement strand
GGCCTGGACGACTTCATCGAAGGGGACGACCGTCCGGATGCCGGCGAGTGCCATCTCCGCGCTGGCAACTGCGTTGACAGCGGCCATAACGTTGCGCTTGACGCAGGGGATCTCGACCAGTCCGGCGATGGGGTCGCACACCAGCCCGAGGACACTTTTCAGCGCAAAGGCCGCTGCGCTTTCGATCGCCTCCTGATCTTTGGAAAAGAGGGAAACGAGGGCCGCGGCTGTCATGGCGCCGGCGGAACCGTTCTCGGCCTGACAACCGTGCTGTGAACCTGATAGCGAGGCCTGAAGGGCGATGCACTCTCCGATGCCCCCGGCGACAAACAGTCCCTGCACAATGCGTTCCTCGGCGACATGATGAGCATCGGCGATCGTCAGATAGGTGCCAGGAAGAACGCCGCTTGCGCCTGCCGTGGGGGCTGCGACGATCCGTCCCATGCACGCGTTGTTCTCTGCCGCAGCCAGGGTATTGCGGATGACGGTGCTGAACTGATTGCCAAGTAGTGACCCGCCTCCGCGGATGAAGGCATCCATGCGGGCGGCACCTCCATCGATCATGCGCGAAGGAGTCCGGTTTGGGTGCTCCAGCCCCTCTCGCAGCGTCCCGCGCATAGCGTCGAAGACGGTGTGCATGCGCGAGATGACCTCGGATTCGGGCAGTTCCTGGTTCTTGGATTCATACATCACGAAGAACCCGGCGAGTGTCGGGATGTCATATTCTTCCATGAGACGACGCGCGTCCGAAAGTCCGTGGATGTGGATGCGCTTGATCTCGTCCAGCTCTTCAGTCTTCTTCGGCACGCTCATATTCGTTTCCCAGTTTGTCGATAGTCACGACGTCGGTAACGCCTGTGTTTGACCGGAAATAGCCGGCGAGGTCGTTCGGGCAGGGCTGGTCGAGTTTCATGATCGCCATTGCACCTCCAGTGTTCTTGTCGCGCGAGATCTGGGCATAGGCGACGTTGATGCCGCGCGTGCCGAGTGCATTGCCGAGCAGCGCCATCATGCCGGGAACGTCGCGGTATGTCACGAAGAGCAGGTTATGCTTTCCTGAAAAATCGACCCGTGCGCCGTTGATACCGACAATTTTGACGGAACCCCCGCCGACAGAAATGCCTTCAACGACAAAGGAATGGTCTCCGTCGGGATCGCTGAACGTGATGGAGGCGCAGTTGGGGTGCTTTTCCGGGTTGATTGCCTGCTCGAAGGCGACATCGACCCCTTCTTGGGCGGCAATGTCGTAGCTGTGCTTGATCCGGGGGTCGTCGACACGCAATCCCAGGATGCCGCCCAGGATCGCTTTGTCCGTGCCGTGGCCTTGCCCGGTCTCTGCAAACGAATTGTAGAGTATGATATGAGTTCTTCTGACAGGCTTGCCATAGACGCGTTGTGCCAGATAGCCAATCTTGGCAGCACCTGCCGTGTGCGAACTGGAGGGTCCGATCATGATCGGACCCATGACGTCGAAAATGGCCATGTGTGCCTCCTGATGTCACTCCAAGTATAGGATGGAGGGGGTCATGTCAAGCCGACAGATGTGGTGAGGAGCGCTGTTGTCCAGCTGCCGTATCCGCAATATACTAATATATTACTAAGAAGAGGATTATTCCCGGCCCCGGAACAGGAGGAGTGACGATGAGGACTCACAGGAAGCAAAAGCTTGGCTTAGCTCTCAGTTCGGGCGGGGTCCTTGCGTATGCACACATAGGCGTGCTGCGGGCGTTGGAAGAGCTTCACGTCCAGGTCGACCTGTTTTCAGGTGCTTCGATGGGCGCCGTGGTAGCCGTGTTTAGTGCGGCGGGCCTCGACTCCGAAGCCCTGGAAGCCCTCAGCGTCAAGCACGGCGCCCAAGTGGCCACGCTGCTCGGGTCTGTCATTTCTGTGAGTGGCCTGACGACGCCCTTGCGCCTGCGCGCCGCTCTCCGCAAATCACTCCCGGTGACGGTTTTCGAGGCTCTCAAGAAACCCGTCTGCATCGCCGCGACCGACGTGCAGACCGGTAAAGCCCTTCTTTTTGACAGTGGGGACATCTGGGGTCCCTTGTCTGGGAGCTTCGGCCTGCCAGGCATGTTTCCGGTTGTCGAGTCCGGCGACCAGCATCTGCTGGATGGCTGCATGTCGTTGCCGGTCCCCGTGACCGAGCTGCGCAAGCGGGGTGCCACGAGGGTCATTGCGGTATCACTGTATGATCCGCTTCAGCAAGAAGAGTACAAGTCCAGCCTGAACATCCCAAAACTGCTTGAGCGTTCGCTCAACCTGATGTTCAACAACATCGCAGGGCCGGAGCTCGAGGTGGCTGATCTGGTCATCCGGCCGGATCTCAAGGGCTGTGCGCCTGCGGACGTCCACGGGTATGTCGTGCGAGGGTATGATGCCGCCATGAGCAAAAAGACGGAGATCGAGGCGCTGCTTGCCTGACGTCCAGGGGGTTCTTGGTGCACTGCAGCAGCGAACAGCGGAGTGGGCCTCCAGGACCGTGACTGCCGGCTGGAATGCATTTCTGCCATTCGTTCCTTCTCTGGCGGCAACTGCCGGGCTTCTTGTTCTGATAGCAGTGGCCGGCATCGTCATCCGGATGCGTCGCGACCGAGTGTTTCACGGAGCAACGCTGAGTTCCATCGACGCCATGGACGGTACGCAGTTCGAGGAGTTCCTGGCAGTGCTGTTTGTCCATCTGGGTTACCGTGTCCAGCATGTTGGCATGAGTCATGACTTCGGGGCAGACCTGGTGCTGACGTCGCCCCGTAAGCGCATCGTCGTGCAGGCAAAGAGGTACAGCGGCAACGTCGGCATCGGCGCCGTGCAGGAAGCTCTGGGAGCCGTGCACTATTACCGTGGCACGCGTGGCATGGTCGTCGCGAGCAGCGGGTTCACGGAATCAGCCCGAGAGCTGGCGGCAAGATCGGGGGTCGAACTGTGGGATAGACAACGGCTGGCAGCTGCTATGGCGAGGACGGTGGCCAGAGGCCGTGACGTCGGGCGAAAACCTGCCTATATTAAACATGAGGAGTGAGCCGTGAAGATAGCGACGTGGAACGTGAACTCGGTGCGAGCTCGTTTGCCTGTTGTCCAGAGGTGGCTGCAGGAGTCACAGGTGGACGTTCTCGCCATGCAGGAGACCAAAACGGTCGACGTGACGTTCCCTGTTGTAGAGTTCGAGGCACTGGGATATGAGGTCGCAATGTCCGGCCAAAAGACCTACAACGGTGTTGCCATTGTGTCCAGACTACCCATTTCCAGGGTCGTCAAGGGCTGGGCCGGCAATGATCCGAGCCGGATTTTGGCAGTGGACGTCGGTGACGTCACGCTGATCGACGGGTATCTGCCACATGGTGGCGAACGCGGCGACGAGGCATTTCTGCACAAACTTCAGTTCTTCCGGGAATTTCGGACGTATCTCGACGCAACATATTCCAGAGACCATCGCCTGCTGTTCATGGGCGATTTCAACGTGGCCAGGGACCCCCAGGACGTCTGGGCTCCCGAGGAGATGCAGGACGCCATCGGCTTCATGCAGGAAGAGCGTGAGGCGCTCGAGAATCTACGCGGGTGGGGTTTCGTCGATCTGTTCCGCAAATTCCACAGTGAGCAGCAGTTTACCTGGTGGGACTATCGCATGAACATGTTCAAGCGCCGCATGGGCATGCGCATCGACTATGCCTGGGGTTCGGAGGCGCTGTCCGTGCGCGTCGCCGACTGCGTGGTCGACGTCGAGCCAAGGCGCTGGGAGAAGCCGTCAGACCATACCCCCGTCGTCGTTACGATCTCGTGATTGCGGGGCGGGTCGCACGATTTTCGCCAATCGGGAGGGTATGATGAATGCGGGAGTACTTGATGAGAGTCTGCGCGGAATCCTGGACGCTGTTTCGGACGGCGTGTACGTAACGACCGGAGAGCGCCAGATCGTCTTCTGGAGCAAGGGGGCGGAGCGCATTACCGGTTATTCGTCTGACGAAGTTCTGAACAGGCACTGCTACGACAACATCCTGATTCATACCGATGTCCTCGGCAAGAACCTGTGTTTCGACGGGTGCCCTTTGCAGAAATGCATCGAGACCGGCGAGCGGCAGGAGGCCAAGGAAGTTTTCCTCAAGCGGAAAGACGGAGAGCGATTGGCTGTCTACATCAAGGCATCGATCCTGCAGGTCGGAGATGAACGGTACGGCGTGGAGGTATTCGGCGAACTCCAGTCGGTGGATGGAAGCGCTCTTGCAGAGCGGCTGAAACAGCTGTCTGACGCGTCGATCGTCGATCAGCTGACCGGTCTCTATAATCGACGCTACATCGACACGATCCTGGACCAGCAATACGGACTGTTCAAACGGCATTTCCAGCGGTTTGGGCTGGTCATCATCGATGTCGACAAGTTCAAGAACATCAACGACAGCTTTGGACATCTGGCAGGAGACGAAGCACTGAAGTTTGTCGCCTCTATTGTGCAGCACACGATGCGCTCGATGGATTTCCTCGCCCGTTTTGGTGACGACGAGTTCATCATCCTGTGTCCGCTTGTCGAACTAGAGGGAGTCGAGAAGCTCAGCCAACGGATCGTTGAGCTCGTCCATCACTCGGTCCTGTCATCGCCGGAGAACCAGAAGAACGCTATCGAGGTTTCCGTTTCGGTCGGAGGGTCGATGGTGGACTACAAGGACAAGTCAGCCACGGACGTCATCGCACGAGCGGAGGAAGCGTTGTCCCGGGTCAAGCGGGACGGGGGCGATTGGTACTCTCTGGGCTAGAACCGTTTCATGAACGTTTCATTGCGAAGGGCCGGATGTAACGTCCGGCCCTTCGCTTCGGCGTAATCTATGTCTATCTCTGAGGTCTAGTATGAGCTGAGGTACACTCTCTGCTCTTCGGTCAGTGTGTCGATGGACAGGCCACAGGAAGCCAGGAATGCTCTCGATGCTATGTCGTCGATCGTCTCGGGTACATTGATGAGTTCATTGGGCAGTGACTCCTGGTGTCTGACCAGGTACTCAGCCGACAACGCCTGCAACGCGAATGTCAGGTCCATGATCTCGATGGGGTGCCCGTCGGCGCATGCCAGATTGACAAGGCGCCCCTCGCCCAGGACATAGAAGTGCTTGCCATCGCAAGCGTACTCCTCGATGTTGTGCCGGACTTCGTGGTGCTGAGGGTCCTTGTTCCGCAAGTGTTGAACGTCGACTTCGATATCGAAGTGCCCAGCGTTGCACAGGATGGCACCGTCCTTCATGACGGCGAAATGTTCCTTGGTGATGACCTTCGCATCGCCCGTACAGGTAATGAAAATCTCACCAATTCTGGCGGCCTCGAGCATGGGCATGACCTGATAGCCTTCCATGTGGGCTTCGACGGCCTTCACAGGATCGACTTCCGTGACGACGACCTGGGCGCCGAGGCCTCTGGCACGCATGGCCACACCCTTGCCAACCCATCCATACCCGGCAACGACCACGATCCTGCCGGCGATGTTCATGTTGGTCGTCCGCAGAATGCCGTCCCAAGCGGACTGTCCTGTGCCGAAACGATTGTCGAAGAGGTGTTTGCACAAGCCCTCATTGACCCCGATGATCGGGAAGGCCAGTTTGCCCGCGCGGGCCAACGCACGGTCGCGGGTGATTCCGGTCGTGGTTTCTTCGCATGCTCCCACAATGGCGGGCAATAGTTCTGGATGCTCGAAGTGAACGGCGCTCACGAGATCCCCACCGTCATCGATCAGCAGGTTGGGTTTGGTGGCCAGGACGTTGCTGAAGTATTCCTTGTATTCAGCCGGCGTCTCGCCGCGTTTGGCGAAGACCGTGACTCCACGTTCCGCAAGTGCCTGAGCCACGTCGTCCTGCGTGGTGATGGGGTTGGACGCCGTAATGGCGACCTTGGCGCCGCCACGCTGCATCACGCAGGCCAGGATGGCTGTCTTGGCCTCCAGGTGGAGAGCGATGACGACATTGAGCCCGGCAAAGGGCTGTTCCTTCTCGAAACGCTCGGCAACTGATGACAGGATCGGCATGTGACGGATCGCCCATTGCATTTTTTGTTCACCCGACTGACTGCTCATGACTCACCTCCATGGGAGTAGTGAAAAGGCCGCCGGAGGACAATGTCCCCACGGCGGCCGGGGTAAGGATCGACTAGCGCTGTTCTTTGTAGTACGGGAGGCCGTCTGCCGCGGGAGCGATAGACTTGCCGACGAAGCCTGCAAGGACAGCCAGCGTAAGGACGTATGGCAGAATAAGTGTAAGCCCGGGCGCCAGCTTGGGAGCGATACCCGTGACGGCGATGATGGATTGCACGATCTGGCCCGTTCCAAACAGCAGCGCCGCTCCAAGAGCGCCAAATGGGGTCCACTTGCCAAAGATCATGGCGGCCAGACCAATGAACCCGACACCGTTGGGCATGGAGTCGCTGAATCCCGAGAATGAGCTAATGGACAGCGTAGCACCGCCAATGCCTGCGAGTGCAGCTCCTACGACGACAGCGAACCAGCGAATGCGAAATACGTTGATACCGAGCGTCGTTGCTGCCTTGGGATTCTCACCGCAGGTACGGATGCGCAGGCCGAGGACCGTGTGGTACAGGAGCACGTGCATGAGGACCGTACAGATGAAGCCGAACCATATCATGAACGACAGGTTGGAGAAGGCGCCCAGAAGAGGTATCTTGGCAAGGAAAGGGAGATGCACGCGGTAAGCCTGGGCTCCAAAGTAGTTCTCGATTTGCGGCGAATACCCGGTGGTGCTGAAGACGAATTCCAGCAAGTACGTCATGAGGCCGACGGCGATGACATTAATGGCTACTCCGGAGACGGTCTGGTCACCATTCCACCGGATCGTGATGAAGGCGTGGAGTGCTCCTACCAGGCAACCGATGCCGATGCCGAACAGCAGGCCTATCCATGGGGAGTGAGAGAAAAACGCACCGAGCAGCCCGAAAAACGCGCCGAAACGCATGATGCCGTCCAAACCAATATTGACGACGCCTGCGTTTTCACTGAGGACGCCGCACAGCGCGGCAAACAGGATCGGCATGGTGTAGTCCAGCATCTGGGCAATCGTGAGGTTGATCTGTGCGATGTTCATGCTGCGGCCTCCTGGTCCGCCGGCGGATCCCTGCGGGCGCGGCGGTGCTGGATAATCTTGACAAGGTAGTACCGCACGGCGACCTGCATGGCGATGAAACCGACGGCCATGCCCTCGATGATGTCGGAGAATGTCTTGGGAATGTTGGCGACCTGCATGGATGTGGCTCCGGTGCGTAGTGCGCCGATGAACAGCCCTGCCAGCACGACACCCATGGGTTCGCTCTGGCCGATCAATGCAATGGCGATGCCAGTCCAGCCGTACCCCATGATCGCGGTGTTGGGAAACTGGTACTGCATACCCAGGATGAAGAACGTGCCACCAAGCGCTGCAAGGGCTCCGGACAAGAACATGAGCTGCATGATGCGGCGGCTGATGTTGATCCCCTGCGCACGTGGGGCTTCCATGCCGATGTTGGCAGTGTAGCCGATGGCCCGGATCTCGTAGCCGATCGTCGTCTTGTACAGCAGGAACCAGGTGGCATACGCCGCAAGCAACACCAGCAGGATACTGGTGTTGAGGCGTGTCGGCATCATGATCCGCAACAACTTGGCCGTATCAGCCACATAGAAGGTGCCGGAAGTGAACGTCTGGGAGGGAGGCGTCATGGGCCCAATTACCAGCCAGCTTGTGATCAGGAACCAGGCGATCCAGTTGAGCATGATCGTGCCGATGACGATGTTGACGCCGCGCTTGACATAGAGATAGCCGGCGACTGCCGCCCATGCGCCGCCCGCAAGCATGCCCATGATAATGCAGATGGCTCCATGCAGGAATTGCGCTATCCAGCCGAAGCTCCCCAGGGCAATGTACATCGCCCCAAAGGTATGGGCTACGGGAGCCCAATATCCAAAGAAGGTCGCTACAATGGCGCCTACCCAGAACTGACCCTCGGCGCCGATGTTGAACAGGCCACCCTTGAATGCCAGTGCGACCGAAAGACCTGTCGCAATATACATGGCGCTCTTGATGAGTAGTTCGGCGAACTCGCGCCGCCATGCTGGTCCACCGGGGATGAGTCCCGAATCGCCAAACAGGAGCCCGTATGCCTGAAAGGGATTTCGCCCGGAGGCGGCTATGACAATCATGCCGAGGATCAGAGCCAGGCCCACGGAGATGAGAGGGACCCAGATATTCAGATGGTCTCTCCGACTGTGTCCCTGGTTGTCGATGCCGAAGAGTTTGAGGAACTTGGTGGTGAAATTGCTTTCGCTCACGATTGCACCTTCTCGTCGATACCAACGCCGAGCATCAGGAGACCCAGGGCCTCCTCGGTCGTTTTGTCCGGGGTTGTCTCTCCGACGATGCGGCCTTCAAACATGACCAGAATGCGATCGGACAGGCCGAGGATCTCAGAAAGTTCGAGCGAGATGAGCAGGATGGCCTTGCCGGCCTTCTTCTCCTCAAGCAGCTTGCGATAGACGAATTCAGTGGCGCCCACATCCAGGCCGCGTGTCGGCTGTGAAGCGATCAGGAAGTTGTGTGGCATCGATAGCTCACGGGCCAGGATGAGCTTCTGCTGGTTGCCGCCGGAGAGGGATCCTGCCGTGTCATAGACGTCGCCAGGGCGTATATCATATTCCTTGACCTTCCCTTCGGCAAACTCCCCGATCTTGTCGTAGTCCATCCTGATACCCCTGCTGAACGGTCTATCCAGGTGCTGGCCCATGACGGAGTTCTCGCGTACTGTGTATGGCATGACAAGACCTCTGCGTGCACGGTCTTCGGTGATGTAGCTCATGCCTTCCTTGCGCAGTTGCGCTGTCGTGACCATGCGCATGTTCTTTCCGTTGAGTTCCATTGAACCCGAGACTGGATGCGAGAAACCGATCATGGCGTTGACCAGTTCATCCTGGCCGTTGCCCTGAACGCCTGCAATGCCGACGATCTCTCCGCCGTGAACGTCGAAGCTCATACCCTTGACGGCCTCGTATCCACGGTTGTTTCTGACGTGCAGATCGTGACATGCAAATGCCACAGCTCCTACTTCTACGTCGATCTTGGGAATCTCGAGGACGACGTTGCGGCCGACCATCATGCGAGCCAGTTCCTCTTCGTTTGTGTCCTTCTTGTTTACGATGCCCTGGAGCTTGCCGCGACGCAGGACCGCTATGCGGTCGGCGATCTCCATGACCTCTTTCAGCTTGTGGCTGATAAACAGGATGGTCTTTCCTTCAGCCTGCAGCTTGCGCATGGTCACGAACAGTTCGACAGTCTCCTCGGGCGTCAAAACGGCCGTGGGCTCATCGAAAATGAGGATCTCGGCACCTCTGCGCAACACCTTGAGAATTTCGATACGTTGCTGGACGCCGACGGGCAGGTCGCCCGCAAGAGCTGTGGCATCTACGGTCAGCGAGACGCGCTCCGAGAGTTCCCGGACTTCGCGCACCGCCCTGCCGTAGTCAAGGAAGATTCCCTTGTGCGGTTCATCGCCGATGACGATGTTCTGGGTGACGGTGAACCTTGGAATCAGCATGAATTCCTGGTGCACCATGCCCATTCGGAGCTTGATTGCATCCTCGACCGAACGGATCTTGACTTCGTTCTCGTTGATCAGGAGATCTCCGCCCGATGGTGTGTAGATGCCGTAGATGATATTCATCAGAGTACTCTTGCCTGCACCGTTTTCGCCGACGATGGCAAAAATCTCTCCCTTTTCGACTGAGAACGAGATGTTGTCATTCGCAAGATTTCCGGGGAACATCTTGGAGATGTTGCGTACTTCCAGTGCTTTCATGGCCTCACTCCCTTACAACGGCGAAGAGGGCAGACGCTGCACCCTCCTGGCGCCAGAATCTTCCTGTCACGGGCTGACAACCCACCATGACAGAAAGTTGGGACCGTCCAGGCCGTGACTGCCCTGGGGTCAACGGAACTACGGTGCTATTGTTCCCGCCACCAGACCGGTCCTCTCGCAACCCGTCGACACGGCGGCTGCGGGAGCTACGGTCAGGGAACCGGGGAATATTTTTCTCACCCATTTTTTCCTCTGCAGGATTGGTTGTCATCTAGCCATTATATACTAAACGGTCTCAAAGCAAGAAGACGCAAAGCCCTTTACAGACTTGCGATTGAGCTGCTGCAAGGGACTTGGCGCCTTCGTGGGCAGGGTGTTCTGATGAGGTCCGTGAGTAGCTTCGCTTGTGTCAGTCGCCCAGCAAGTCCCGGTGTTCGTGCTGTCCGAGATGCCAGTGATACAACCAGACGGGAGTTCCGACGAGGATGGCAACGATATTCCTGATAAGGCTTTGGATCGCGTACGTATTGTTCACCGAGACGGGACCGGTGGTGTTGGGTTGTACGGGTGTCGCCATCGGACTTAGCGACATGAAGAACGCTCGATAGACATCGGGAGCGATGTTGATGAGGTTGAACATGACGATGAACAGCCCAATGGCGGATAGTAAATAGATATAGAGCCTTCTGATGAGATCCCGGCGAACCTCCGGCTGTGGTGTCAGGGTGGTCGCGACGGATTCGCTCGTCGCTTCAGGAGCGGTTGTCACAAATGTTGGTACGTGCTGGCGTGTTTCCTGGATGATGCTCCAGTGGTACAGCCAGACCGGTACACCGACTATCACTGAAGAGGCGAAGGTCAGCAGTGAGGCCAGTTCGTTCTGCATGTTGTCCGACGTGATCAGACGGAAGACATACATATTGAGGACACTGGTGATTGCCCCGATAAGCCCGGTAAGAGCCATGACGATCCCGACCACTGTGACGAGATACAAATAGATGGTGCGAACGACGTTGCGCTGTTTCATGGACACCTCCTGAGGCACACGGTGAGGTCGATCGCTGAGGGGCTGGGTACCAGGAGATGAGCCAGAAAGCTCCAGCCAGTCTTAGTGCCCAGTTGCATGCCTTACGGCATCCCTCATTAATATATTAGAGAAAGTCCTGCGGTAATGCAAGAGCTGTGAGCATGCGCGGTGTCATGGCGAGGAGATAACTATCGAGCTCGGTGTTGCAGATGCCGACGTCACACACAACAGTGTTGGTCTGTCC
>Ga0209385_1001176_pt1 | contig 11085 bp, 12 predicted proteins | sample NGEPerB_FD_184506 | JGI IMG/M metagenome (GOLD analysis project Ga0209385, IMG submission 184506) | Arctic peat soil microbial communities from the Barrow Environmental Observatory site, Barrow, Alaska, USA - NGEE PermafrostAB12-B... | ecosystem: Environmental > Terrestrial > Soil > Wetlands >... | reverse complement strand
GCCCGAAGCGGGTGTGGTCGGATCGCATTTGGCAATTGCATTCATTCTTGGCACTGCAATATTTCGGTCGCTTTCGGAGCGAAGCGGACAAGTACCAGCGCCGACCTTGACCAACTCGGTCGCGAATGACCCAAAAGCGACATTCAGAGCCGAATAGATGCGCGCAGTTCGGTCAATTCTGCCGCTAGGACCTATGCAGCGTCGGTGAAAGCTAAGAGCGCCGCAGTCTGCGCCCACAACGTAACGCCGTGGCTTTGTGCAATCGGAATTAAGAGCGCCCCCCACGCAACGGCGCAGGCAACTCAGTCACGGACTCGAAATGAACGAGTGCGGGGTAATTGTGATTAGCCGAAATTGAATTACGCGCGAATTTGTCGCATTGCCACGAAAGTGTAATTGCGCTGCAATATTTTCATTCTGGTCTGTTTTTTGTGGCACACGAGCAATGGAGGGATAACCATGAGGTCTCGGTCTGCGTTTGCTGCTACCGACCCAGCAGCTATGGCGGGCTCGCGCTTCACCCCAGCGGCCCAGCCGTTGCTTCAGCGAATTTGGCCACAAGCAATGATAGCCCTTGGATTAGGGCTCACTGTGGCTTGGACAGGTCTCTTGGTATACGGGCTCGCAAAACTAATAGAGCGCGCATTTTAGGAATGCCAAGCCGATAACTCAGCTATCCGAGTCCTTTACCGGTACTCGCCAGAGCCACCGTACTCGACTCGCTATCGAAAGGCCAAAGCTAGCAAGGGCTTGACGGGGAGTTTTGGAGACAGGAGTTGGCCGAGGAAGGCGATTATTTGAGCGGGACTTGCTGCGGCAAAGATTTTGCGCAGCGTGTGGAGGCCGAGAGCGAACAGCGAGCGCGCGCGGCGACCATGGTTTTTGACAGGAATGGGATGCAAGCGCGCCATGGCGACGCCGGTTTTGACGGTGAGCGCCACGGCGAAGGCGAGCAGCGCGAGCAAGGTGCAGAGTTTGTCGGGGTCGGTCAGGTGCGTGGCCTCCAGCGCGAAGCCCTTGGTCTTGAGATTGCCGAACATGGTTTCGATGGTCCAGCGTTGACGATAGCGGGCGAGCGCATGCCGCGCGCTGCCGGAACAGGCCAAGGCCAGCAGTTCGCCTGAGGCAAGCCGCATCACCACGAGCCGCACCGGCGAGGACAAAGTCTCGTCGTGACGGCCGAGCCGGCAGCAGCCTTTGACGATCATTCTTTCTCCGATTCTGAGATGCCGCGCGATGGCGGCAATCGACATGGCGGCATAGCCCTCGCGCAGGACGTGCTGGTTCTCACGCAAGCGCAGGATGAAAGGAATGTTCTGGCGCTGCAGATAGGCCATCCAGGCATCACCGATGAACTCGCGGTCGCCCATCAGTGCCGCGATCTTCATGTCCGGAAATGCCGCGCGCAGCCGATCAAGAAGCTCGGTCCGCTCCGACGTGTGCGAGTTTCCAGCCGTTGGCAGCAGCATCCACAGCAGCGGAATGCCCATGCCGTTCCATGTTACCGAGATCATCAGGATGTTGATCGTGGTCTTGCCAAAATCCCAGTTCGTCCGATCGATCGCCAAAACCCATGGCTTGCCGCCGAGCCCCAGCAATTCGACAACCACGCGCGCCGCCAGCGTGCTGTCGAGCCGGACGAACTGAAAGAAACGGTAAAACCGCCGCCGCACCGAATCGGTCTGCGCCATGCTTGCCACATACGCCGCCAGCCGCCACAGGCAGATTGTTCCATGCTGCATGATCAGCAGCGTCAGCCACGACAACGTCTCGCGTCTTGTGACCGACAGGTCGATGTGTTTTGCTACCGCCCTGGATAAGGCGTTTGAGAATATCGATTGCATGAGTGCGATCCTTCGCTGCCAGGCAAAGAATCGCTTTTATGAATCAACTCAACGCCTTATCCAACCGCGTCGAGTACTATGCGGAGGAAGAGGATTTTTGTAGCCTGAATACTTGGCAACGAGTGACTAACCGAAGCTTAAGTAATTGAATTTTCAAACAAAGCGTTTGCTAGTGGCGACCCCGGCTGAAAGAGCAGGGTCCAACAACGTCAATGGCTTAGACTGACTAACAGTCCTAACGGCACTGGCGGGAAGTAAAAGGCTTCCCAGCGCAGTGACTAACAGACCGCGCACGTCGGCCATCCGCACCTCAATTCGCACTCAAGCCATGATCGGTCGCTATTGAGGGCATAGCCGACATTGGTCGGCACTGGCGCCGAATGGCTCGGTCGCTAATGACCCAGAGCGGACATCCGGCATAGTAACACTCGGCTACATTCGCTGGAACTGACGTTGGCACGTGTGCAAGCGGAATGCCGCAGTCTGCTATAGTTTACGCTGTTCTAGGGTTTAGCTGTGGAATATCAGATGATACACATTGCCTGTTGTTTCGATAGAAACTTCGAAATTTCATTTTCCGTTCTGGCGAGCAGCATTGAAAGACATTCGCATTCAGATGTCATGATTCATGCATTTCATGATGGTCCATTAGAGTATGTAAAATCCGCAGTGAGACAAATATCCATTGGCGGGCCATCAAACGAAAATTACATTCGCTAGACTTTATCTGCACGAATTGCTCAACGACGTCGCCAGGGTGATCTATTTGGATGTGGATATGATCGTCCGTCGCGATTTGGCAGATCTCTTTAATGTCGACCTACATGGAAAACCAATAGCAGCAGTCATCGATTACCCCATGGTTTTGTTGGCAGAGCAACGGGGAGTGCTTGGCACACCCAATATTCAATACAGGGCCGACGAGTACATCTGCAAGACTCTCGGAATGAAGAATGCCAAGAATTACTTCAACTCAGGGCTACTTGTGATTGATCTTGCCCAATACGCAGCATCCGGAGCGCTAGAGCGCATTGAACGCTTCCTTATGCAAAAGGAGCCTCCTCGTGTATTCAACGACCAAGACGCTTTAAACGTTGCACTAGAAGAAAATGTTGAATTTCTCGATCCGAGATGGAATTGCATGCCAGTACTGATCAGCCAAGCCAAGCACGGTCCAATTTCCAAAGAAATAGAATCTGTTTTGAAATTATACGATGAGCCGTGGCTCATCCATTTTGCAGGTCGCAAACCCTGGAATTCAATTGGCAGTCCTGATCCCTGGGACAGATATTTTTGGGAAGACGCATGCGAGATGCTGCCTTTAAACGCGAGGCATCTCCTGTTATGGCAACTAAAACAGGCTGAACACCAAGCGGAACAACTACAACAAGTTGAACACCAAGCGGAACAACTACAACAAGTTGAACACCAAGCGGAACAACTACAACAAGTGCTTGCCGAGCATAAAGCGCTCTTACGATCTCGCTCTCGACTTGCGAAAGCTTGGTGGCGCACCATCCGTTGGAAACTCGGCATTAGACGCGCGCCAGATTAATTAAATTAATTCTGAATGTGTTGGCTCCTCCGTGAAATTTCTGGCGCTTTAGGTGCACAATCTCAGGCAATATTGACATTCGGTTCTGCGAGCAAAGTCTCGTGCGTAAAGTCGGCGCGCCGACGAGGTACGGGGTTATCGAATAAGGGTATGCAACGTCCGCTTATGGCACTTAGCGACCGATCGGCCCCACGCGCAAAATGGTCGCTAACGGAGTAAAGCGGACAAAGGCCGATTTTTGCCCGCCCCGGCAATGACGTGAATGACCCGAAGCGGACATCAGCCAGCTTCTCAACGATGCCCTAAAATCGTAATCAGTTGCCTTCCCGACCGTCATTTTAACCGGTTACGATGCTTTGCTCTCAACGTTGGGGCGGCCATGAAGCGGCGAAATTTCATCAAGCTTATCGGGGTGCTGTCGCTCGGCGGGGCAGCGGCAGCGCTGTGGCGCAATTTGTTCTCATTCTGGCTCCCTCGCCTAAATGATCACGTGGCGCACACGATGACCGCGGTTATCGACTTGATGTTCCCCGGTGATGGACTCCCCGGCGCAGCCGAATTGGGAATCCATCACCGTATCCTCGCGATGACGGATTTTTATCCGCTGATGTCGACTGGCATCACTTGGCTCGACGGATGGGCTGTGCGTCAAGGCGCTGCGGATTTCCTCGCACTCGGAGAGGCCGGAAGGCGAGGCGCGATTGACGCGGCATTTGCATCGAACGACGGCGACGCTCGGAAATTCGTAACGACGTTCCGATTTTTTGGCGGTTTGACCTACTACAACGAACCGGTGATCAAGACGGCATTTTCCTACACCGGTCCGCCACAGCCCGACGGCTTCGCCGATTTCCAAGATCCGCCCAATGACAAGCGGCGCTGACTGGGACGTGGTGATCGTCGGCGCCGGCGCCGGCGGCGCCGCCGCGGCCTATGGGCTGTGTCAGCGCGGAATATCGGTGCTGCTGCTCGATGCCGGACCGCGTTTCGAGCCTGCGGTCGACTATCCTTTGACTGGCGCCGATTGGGACACGCGCGAATTTCCGGAGAAGTCGGGCAGCAGCGGCTCATACACTTTTGCCCCGGCTCAAAAATTAGTCGGCGAAGAGCCCTTGCTGGCGTCAATCAGCAAAGGCTTGGGGCCGGTGGTGACAACGGACACGCGCTGGATGGAGAAATACCATCATGTCCGCGGCATAGGCGGCACCACCCTGCATTTCACCGGCGAATCGCACCGCCTTCATCCCGATGCGATGAAAATGAAGAGCCGCTTCGGCGTTGCCGCGGATTGGCCGATCGACTACGCCGAATTGGAGCCGTACTACCTCCGCGCCGAAGAACTGATCGGCGTCGCCGGCCCGGCGGCGCAAGGCGCGCGTTGGCGCTCGCGCGGTTTTCCCTTGCCGCCGCATCCTTTGTCGTACGCGGCCCGCACCTTGGGGCGCGGGGCGGCGGCGCTCGGCCTCGATTGGCAGGCCAACAGCCGCGCCGCGTTGTCGCTGCCCTGGAATGGACGCGTGCCCTGCAATTATTGCGGCGCTTGCAACAAAGGCTGTCCGCGCGGCGACAAAGGCAGCGCCGATGTTACTTTCATAGCGGCGGCATTGGCGACCGGCCGTTGCACCGTCCGGCCGGACAGTCCGGTGGTGCGCATAGAAGCCGGCAGCGAAGACCGCGTGGCCGCGGTATTGGTCGGGCGCCCCGACGGCAGCCTCGAACGCATCCCCAGCCCGCAATTAATCCTGGCTTGCGGCGCCGTCGAAACGCCGCGCCTGCTGCTGGCTTCAAAAGGACTTGGCAACGAAAGCGGCGAGGTCGGGCGCAATTTCATGGACACGCTCGAAGTCGCGGTGGGCGCGCTGCATCCCGACCCGCAACACGGCCGCCGCGGTCTGCCTGACGACGCCATTTGCTGGGACTTCAACGCACCCGACGCGATCCCGGGGGTGATCGGAGGCTGCCGTTTCTACAACGCGTCCGCGGACTACACGCTCCGCGGATTGGCCGCCTTCGCGCTACGCGCCATTCCGGGTTGGGGCCGCGCGCACGCCCAATCAGTCCGCCGTTTGTGGGGCCATTCCTTGCACGTCGGCGCGATCGGCGAGCGATTGCCCAATCGCAACAGCCGCATCGATCTTGATCCCGACCGGCGCGACCGGTTCGGCACCCCGCTTGCCCGTATCGCGTCATGGCTGGACGAGTCCGACATCGCCCGCCTGCGCTTTATGGCAGCCAAGTCGCGCGAACTGCTGGCCGCCAGCGGCGCGAAAGATATCTACGAGAGCTATTCGAGCTGGGACTGGTTCGGCGCAACCCATGTCTTCGGCACCTGCCGGATGGGCGCCGATCCCGCCACCTCCGTCGTCAACGCCGACGCCCGTAGCCATCGCTGGCGCAATCTGTGGATCACCGACGCCAGCGTTTTTCCCTCGTCCGGCGGCGGGGAAGCGCCATCGCTGACCATTCATGCGCTATCGCTGCGGACGGCGGGACGCATAGGAAAGGACCGCTAAGCCACGGCCGGACCTACTTTATTGTATTTTCGCGCGGCGATTTTCGAGAGCGCGCACCGCTGACTGACGGGGCCCTTGCAGCCTGTCTCAATCGAAATAAAGCATTGAATGGCCGGTCCAGCGGCTTGTCAGGGGCGCTAGCCACGGCTTATAAAATGATTGGGGCTAGCCGGCGAGCATCGGAAATGTTGGTTGGGGGTGGCGTATGAAACTTCGTAAGATTGTTGCGACCATAATGATTGCAGCTTTGTTTTTCTGGGCACCTTCCGCTATCCCAGTTAAAGCAAGTGGTATTGGTATTGGATGCGGCGGATTTTCTTGGCTAACCGCTGATACCGCGTTTGCCGGTGCTGTTCCCATTCCGCTTCCTTGTCCAACCCCCACTGCGCCAACACCGTGGGTTCCGATTGTCATTGGGGCGGGTGTCGTCAGCATTATGTTAAACGCCCTTATTGTCTCGCAAACCCAATGCCGAGAATTGACGTCGCAAGAGGCTTGGTCGTCTTTTTTGCTTCCATTTATTGCAATCGCTCTGAATCAGAAAAACAACAAATGCCATCATTAGCCTGATCAAAATACCTGATCGAATTTCGGAGAGACCGCCGCGAGGCGGTCTTTCTGTATGTACTCAAGCATCACGACATAACATTTGCCAAGGTCGCCGTAGGAACCTGCGCCCTGGTGGTCGTGTTCTCGTCTCTCTCAGGTTTTCTGGGTCATGTCAGCTTGGGTGGGCTTGACCCAATGTTCATCGGCCTGATGGCGCTTATGGCGGCAGGCGGTTCGAGTGTCGGGTCGTATTTGATGATGACCAAGGTTTCCAGCAGCCAACTAAAACGGTTGATCGGTGTCGTGCTCTGGCTGATCGCGGCAAAGATCATATTCGACTTGCTCAAGTAGGTTGAATTCTTCACAGGAGAACAACATGACCTCGCAACATATCCCACCCGAGTGGGCCTTCGAGTTCCACGGCCACCAGTGCCCCTTCATGCCTATCGGCTATCGCATGGGGAAACTCGCCCTTGAAAAACTTGGCATCGAACGCGAACGGGATCATGGCTTCTTCGTCTTCCCAGAGTTGGGCGAAGGCCACCCGCAGACCTGCATGATGGACGGCATCCAGGCCGCCACCGGCGCCACTTATGGAAAGGTGCTGATGGCCAAAACCTTCTACGGTAAGCTCGCGGCCATTTTCCATCACCCAAAAAAGGGAGCAATCCGCTTTTCTCTCTTGCCGGACTTTATCGACGCTATGGGCAAGTTCGAGTTCTTGGCCTATCGCAAAAAAGGCGTTGAGCCGTCACAGATTCCACCTGAGGTGAGCGAGGAAATCATTCGTTGGGTTTACGAGCAGCCGGATGATGTCGTCTTCAAAGTCGAGCCGAAGCCGGATTTCAAATTCTCGCCGGTCAAGGGATCGTTCAACAAGACCAAGTGCGGCACCTGCGGGGAATATGTGTTCGACCGTTATCTGCGAATGAAAGAAAGCAAGCCAATTTGCATTCCGTGCTCCGCCTATTGAATTTGCTCTGACCGAGCTCGGCCGGCAGGCTGAGTTCTTGCGAGGTGTGATGCAACTCGTCTCGACGATTACATGCCCTGCTTGCGGGCATCGCGCACCGGAGACCATGCCGACAGACGCGTGCATGTTTTTCTATGTGTGCAAGGGCTGCGGGACACGCCTCAAGCCCAGGGACGGCAATTGCTGCGTGTTTTGCTCGTACGGGGACGTCCCTTGCCCGCCAATTCAGGAAGCGCCGGCAAAAGACGAGATTACCGGCTGCTGTAAATGATTTCTTTTGGAGGGCTTGCATAACTGATAGAAGATTATAATATGCGGCTATGCGCATAAGCGCTTTATGTAGGTAACTCTATGAATCCCATAACGATTCTTTCCGCTCTCGCAGAGCCGACCCGGCTAGAAGCTCTCCGGCTGGTGTGGGATGGGCGCGAGCATTGTGTCTGCGAATTGATGCAGGAACTCGGCGCCAGCCAGTCCCGCATGTCCCGCCACATGGCGGCTCTCAAATCTGCTGGTCTCCTGGTGGACCGCCGCGATGCGCAATGGGTCCGCTATCGCCGCGCGCCGGAACTTCCGCAAGCGGTCGTCGCCCTCGTCGACGCCGCGTTGGCGATGCCTGCAGATCAGGAAAGGCACGCCGCATGAGCCTCAACGCAATCACCGACCGTGCGCCGGGTGCCGGCCCTTCGCCCGCGAAGTGGGTTGGATGGACGCTCGTCGGCCTCGTTGCTTGGGGCGCCGTCTACAGCCAACTCGTCCCATTCTCGGACTTGGTGGTGGCATCGACGCATGTCGATCCCAACAGTCATCTCGGCGAGGCGATCAGCTTTTTCGCTTACGATACGCCCAAGGTGCTGATGCTGCTCACCCTGGTCGTATTCGGCATGGGCGTCGTGCGCAGCTTCTTCTCGCCGGAGAAGACGCGGGCGCTCCTAGCGGGAAAGCGCGAGGGCGTTGGCAATGTACTGGCGGCATCGCTCGGGATCGTGACGCCTTTCTGCTCCTGTTCCGCCGTGCCGTTGTTCATCGGCTTTGTCAGCGCAGGCGTGCCGCTGGGCGTGACGTTTTCGTTTCTGATTTCTGCACCGATGGTGAACGAGGTGGCGCTCGGACTCCTGTTCGGTCTCGTGGGTTGGAAAGTGGCGCTGATCTATCTCGCTTTTGGTCTTGGCGTCGCCATTGTCTCTGGCTGGGTCATCGGCCGGCTCCATCTCGAACATTGGCTGGAGGAGTGGGTTCGCAACATTCGGTCCAGTGCAATCGATTTGCCGCCCGAAGAACTCACCGTCGTCGATCGCATCAAGGCGGGCATCGAGGCGGTGAAAGAGATCGTCGGTAATGTCTGGCCCTGGATCATCGCCGGCATAGCCGCCGGTGCCTTCATCCACGGGTATGTGCCCGCGGACCTGCTGGCTACAATCATGGGGCGGGACACGTGGTGGTCGGTGCCAGCCGCGGTGGTAATCGGCATTCCGATGTATTCGAATGCCGCCGGCATCATTCCTGTGGTTGAGGCGCTTCTTACCAAGGGTGCCGCGCTCGGGACCGTGCTGGCCTTCATGATGTCGGTGATCGCGCTGTCGCTCCCCGAGATGATCATCCTGCGTAAGGTCCTTTCGATCCGGCTGATTGCCGTATTCGTTGGCGTCGTCGGCACCGGCATTCTGGCGGTCGGCTTTCTATTCAACGCGCTGTTCCAGTAGCAAGACGGAGAAGAGTCATGAAAGACGTCAAAGTCCTCGGCCCAGGCTGCAAGCGCTGCGTCACGACGGCCGAGATGGTGCAGACCGAAGCCGACAAGCTCGGCATGCCGATCAAGCTCGAAAAGGTCACCGACTATGCGGCCATCGCCGGATACGGCATCGCTTCGACGCCTGGCATCGTCATCGACGGCAAAGTGGTCCATGCGGGCGGCCTGCCGAGGTCGGAAGACCTCGTGCGATGGCTGACAACTTAAGATGGGACCGATGCTGGAATACCGCGTCAGCGCCCGACGGATCGACGCGCACGGAAGTGCCGCTACCACCAAAGACGCGGAGGTCATCCTCGACACGGATATCAACGGCAGGCCGGACGCCTTTAACCCGGCGGAGCTTTTCCTCGCAGCCATTGCCGCTTGCATGATCAAGGGGATCGAGCGGGTGACACCAATGCTCCACTTCGATCTTCGCGGCGTCGAAATTCACCTTCACGGCGTCCGCCAGGATAGCCCACCCAAGATGATCTCTATCGATTATGAGCTCATTGTCGATACGGACGAGGATGATCGCCGCCTCGATCTTCTGCATCAGAATGTTCGTAAGTACGGGACGATCTCGAACACGGTTGCGGCCGCAACGAAGCTCGAAGGCGTGATCAAGAGGAAATTATGAGTCGTCTTTGCATACGTTGAACAAGGATGAGGAGAGAAAGCGTCATGCCCCCCGCCGCCGTACACGGATTGCGGACAGGCTCATTCACGCTGTCTCGCATTCTATTCCGCACCAATGTGATTAGCGGAAACACACCAGAAATTCCATTGGGGCTACTTTCGGAACTTGTCGTTGGTCCATGTCGGGTGCTCGGGATGAGCATTCGACGGAAGATTACACCGAGGGAGATCTCCTGGCTTCCTGATAGTTGGCATGCCGATCTCGCGCAGCCAGCAACTTTTTGGAGCAGTCAATTTGATGAGTCGTGGGCTTCGGCACCTCCGGGACAAGCTCTAAATTTCTTGGCAGAAAGGCATCGAAATTCTTTATTCGTAGTGCCTCCACAAGAACGTTCCCTCCCGCCTTTTAAAGCGGATGATTCAGAATTGAGAGACGCCGCCGTCCAGGCCGTAATGGGACTGCTGGTTCGGGAGGAAGATAATTTTCTGCCGAAGCCAACTTACCTAGCGGTGGAATCAGAAATTGCGGCTACTAGCTTTTTTAGCAATATTCCGGCCTCTTCGTGACCAGACGCCGGCATAGTTGCCCTCAGCGCGGCCTATATGTTGGCGGCCTCTTTCGTTTTAAACCAAACGTGCGATGTCTGCTTTTGGCACATCGCGTCATTTCGTTGCGCCGCAAAATTAGATCGCTATTGGAGGCATAGCGGACAAGTACCAGCGTCGACCTTGACCAACGCGGTCGCGAATGACCCAAAGCGGACAACGGCACAGTTGAATATTTGTAGTCTTGGAAGCGATGCAATACGCATTGGAACTAAACCGTCCCATTGCCGTTGTAATAGCGAGCCCGAAAAGATTGCATACGGTTGACCTCTCTCAATGCGAGTGCAGGCCAATCGGGGAAACGCGCGTTTTATTCGGTCTCTTCAGGAGACTTGCCATGTCTTTCAAACATTACACTGCGTCGCGCCTGCTTGCCCTGTCTGCGCTCGCGACCGTCACTCTCACGACCGTTGCCCAGGCACAGATGTACGGTCAGGGCCAAGGTGGTCAGGGTGGCGGCTTCGGTAACATGATGGGTGGAAATGGGGGATGGGGGATGGGATACGGAATGGGCGGATATGGGGGGATCGGCGTGCTTGTGCTCGCTCTGGTCGTCCTGGGTATCGCTGTGATGGCTTTCCGTCGCCGAAGTTTGTGAGCCGTATTATCCCGCGTGGCGCGCTTTCTGAGCCATAAACATGTCCGCTTATGGCACATAGCGGACAATCCAACCG
>Ga0209385_1001175_pt1 | contig 11086 bp, 9 predicted proteins | sample NGEPerB_FD_184506 | JGI IMG/M metagenome (GOLD analysis project Ga0209385, IMG submission 184506) | Arctic peat soil microbial communities from the Barrow Environmental Observatory site, Barrow, Alaska, USA - NGEE PermafrostAB12-B... | ecosystem: Environmental > Terrestrial > Soil > Wetlands >... | reverse complement strand
CGCTGCCACGGCGCCAGAGTTCGGTCACTGCTGGCAGGTCGAGCGTGTACTGGTACAGCTCCGGCTCGCGCAGCGGTGATGTCTCGGCGTCGATCTCGCGGCCCTTCAGGCCCACGTCGGCGTGATGCAGGATGTTGAGGCCTTCGGCATAGGCGGCCATCACGCCGTACTCGATGCCGTTGTGGACCATCTTGACGAAGTGGCCGGCGCCGGCCGGGCCGCAGTGGAAGTACCCCTGTTCCGCCGTATCGGGTTTGCCCTTCCGACCTGGCGTGCGCTCGGCGGACGCCACTCCCGGGGAAAGTGACTGGAACAGCGGATCGAGGCGAGCCACGGCATCGTCGGGCCCGCCGATCATCAGGCAGTAGCCTCGCTCGAGACCCCACACGCCGCCGCTGGTGCCGCAATCCACATAGCGGACTCCGGCCGGATCCAGCTCCTTGGAGCGGCGGATGTCGTCACGATAGTAGGAGTTGCCGCCATCGACGACTACATCGCCGGCCGCCAGAAGTGGCTTCAGCTGCTCCAGGGTGGCGTCAACCGAGGCCGCCGGAACCATGAGCCACAGGACGCGTGGCTGGTCCAGCTTCGCCACGAGGTCTGAGAGCGAAATAGCGCCGCCCGAAAGCCCGCCGTCGGAGACGAGTCCATCAACGGTCGCCTTGGTCCGAGCGTATCCGAACACGGTATGGCCGCTGCTCAGCCAGCGCCGTGACATGTTGGCGCCCATGCGCCCGAGTCCTACTAGTCCGACTTGCACCGAAGAATCCTCCTTGGCGATCCTTGACTGGTCTGGGAATCGTGCGGACCCGGGAGGATCCGCGCTTGGTCAGGGTGACAGCTGGCTTGGGAGGCTTGCCGTAGTCAACGCTGTATCCGGGCAGATCCTCCCTGAGCAAACGCCCGGACCTGCTCCAGCGTAACCATGCTCGTATCGCCCGGCGTTGTGGTCAGCAGGGCACCGTGGGCCCATCCGAGCCGGAGGGCCGCCTCGGGCGTCGCGCCGCTGAGCAGTCCGTAGATGAATCCCGACGCGAAACCGTCCCCGCCGCCTACGCGATCGAGTACATCCAACTCGCAGGTAGGGGCATGCACCGGCCCGCCATCGATCCAGGCCACCGCGCTCCAGGTGTGGCGATGCGTGGAATGCACGTCCCGCAGCGTCGTGGCCACGACCTTGACGTTCGGGAACTTCGCCATCACCTCGTCCATCATGCCCAGGAACACGGCCGGATCCAGCGCCGATTCGGCCTTGGCCTCGGGGCCTCGAATACCCAGGGCCTTCTGGAGGTCTTCCTCGTTGCCGACCAGAACGTCCGCGTGCGAAACGATCTGGCCGATGACCTCTCGGGCCTTGCCCGAGCCGCCCCAGATACTCCAGAGCTTCTCGCGATAGTTGAGGTCGAAACTGGTTACCGCACCGGCCTCCTTCGCGGCCTGCATGGCCTCGAGGATGAGCGGGCCCGTGGTCCCGGAAAGCGACGCAAAGATGCCCCCAGAATGGAACCATCGAACGCCGCTCGAGAAGAGCGCAGCCCAGTCGAAATCCCCCGGGGCGAGTCGCGCGGCGGCTTCGTTGCAGCGGTTGTAGAAGACCACCGGCGGCCGCACGCCGAGGCCGCGGTCACTGTAGACCGTCGCCATATTTGGCCCCGTGACGCCGTCGTGGACGAAGTGCTTGTAGATGGGGCGAACGCCCATGGCGCGGACGCGTTCGGCGATGAGATCGCCGATGGGATAGTCGACCATGGCTGAGGCGATAGCGGTGTTCATCCGGAAGCAGTCCGAGAGGTTCGCCGCGACATTGAACTCGCCGCCGCTGACATGGATGCTGCACTCGGTCGCCTTGCGGAAGGGAATGATTCCGGGATCCAGTCGGTGCACGAGCGCGCCCAGTGAAAGGAGGTCCAGGCCACCTTCTGCGGGGATGATCAGTTGAGTCATGAACTACTCCTGTCTGGGGCCCGTGCAATCACCGAATCACCCGAGCTGAGCCGCCGCGGACCAGCCTCTCCACTTCGTCCCGGCTGGCCATGCTGGCATCGCCCGGCGTCGTCATCGCGAGCGCACCATGCACTGCGCCCCACTCGATCGCCTCCGCCGGGGAGAGGCCCGAAAGAAATGCGTATGCCAGGCCGGAGGCAAACGAATCGCCGCCGCCGACCCGATCGAGGATCTCGAGGTCCGGCCACGGGCGGGCCTGATACGTTTGGCCGCCCGCCCACAGGATTGCTCCCCAGTCGTTCCTCGACGCGCTGCGGACCGTCCTGAGCGTCGTCCCGACAGCGCGCAGGTTGGGATACGCGGCGACAACGCGCTCGACCATTGCGGCGTAGCCGGCGGGATCGAGCGACGACAGCGATCCGTCGACGCCCTCCACCCCGAAGCCCAGCGCCGCCGTAAAGTCCTCCTCGTTGCCGAGCAGGACGTCCACCTCTGCGACGAGTTCGCGGTTGACCTTCTGCGCTCGAGCCTTCCCGCCGTTCGCCTGCCAGAGCGAGGGTCGGTAATTGAGGTCGTACGAGACGATCGCGCCGTTGCGTCGCGCCGCCTGCATGGCTTCGAGGGCAACGGCCGGAGTCGTCTCCGACAGCGCGGCGAAGATGCCGCCGGTGTGAAACCAGCGGGCCCGCTCGGTGCCGAAGATCGTCTCCCAGTCGATCTCGCCCGTCCGCATCTGCGAAGCAGCCGAGTGTCCACGATCGGAGCAGCCGAGCGCCGAACGGATGCCAAATCCTCGCTCCGTGAAATTGAGCCCATTGCGGGATTCCTGCCCGACGCCGTCGAACGTCCGCCAGATCAGGTGCGAGCGGTCGACCCCGCCCGCCATCAGGAGATCCTCGATGAGGTGTCCGATGGGGTTGTCCACGAGCGCGGTAACGATCGTCGTCCGCAGGCCGAAGCAACGACTCAGGCCTCGGGCGACGTTGTACTCGCCGCCGCCCTCGCATACCCGGAACGTGCGAGCGCGGCTGATGCGGTCCTCGCCGGGGTCAAGCCGAAGCATGACCTCGCCGAGCGCGACGCAGTCCCAGCGAGTCTCGGCAGCGGACGCGATTTCGAGGAGGCTCATTGCGCATCTCCCTGGCTCGCCCTGATGCGTCGCACGATCTCGACGGCAGCAGCCGCCCTCGCCGCGATCTCCTCGAACCGGCCGGCCGCGATATCGGCGCGGGGAGCGACCCAGCTTCCGCCGCAGGATAGGACCGACTCGACGGCAAGATAGCCGGGCAGCGTCTCGGTCGTGATTCCACCGGTGGGATTCCAGGTCATCGAGGGATACGGTGCGGCGAGCGCCCTGAGATACCGAAGGCCGCCGATAGGCTCGATAGGAAAGAGTTTGAGCGCGGTCAGGCCGAGCGACATCGCTGCCTCGACCTCCGTCGGGGTGCACACCCCCGGCATCATCGGCAACCCGATCCGCAAGGCATGCTCGACGACGTCCCGATTGAGGCCGGGCGCGACGAGCATGTCCACGCCCGCGTCCAGGGCCACATCGGCCTGGTGGGTCGATGTGACCGTGCCGGCGATGAGGAACATGCGCGGCGTGTCGCGAGCAATCCGGCGGAGGGAATCGGCTGCTGCCTCAGTCCGAAAAGTCACCTCGACGATCGGCAGGCCGCCCCCTTCGAGCGCCTGCGCCAGGGCGACGGCACGTCCGGGGTCGTCGATCTCGACGACGGGAATGACGCCGGCAGAGCGGAGTCGCGCGATGACGGTCGCCGGCGTTCGGCCCGGCTGCTGGGCGGAGGGTGTCACCGATCCTCCTCTCCCCGGAAGACGAGCGACGGCACCGACGCGTCGTCCGGATCGGCCCACTCCTCGTTGGGGACTCGCGCGTACCAGCCGGGCCGGCCGGGGTCGCGGTCGTACGGATAGCCCCCCAGCTCCTCGTAGAGCGCCGCGTAACGCGCCATTCGTTCCGGGTCCAGCCGGACGCCGAGGCCCGGCCCGTCGGGCACGGCAATGGCGCCGTCGCGATAGGCCAGCTTGCCGCCCTCGATGACGTCGTCTGTCAGGTGGTGGTAGTGGGCGTCGGCGGCGAACTGCATCGTCGGCAGCGCAGCCCCGAAGTGGAGCATCGTGGCGAGCTGGATCCCGAGCTCGCCCGATGAATGGACTCCGATCCCGACCTGGAACGTCTCGCAAGCCGCCGCAGCCTTGAGTACGGGGCGAATGCCGCCCCAGAAGGTCGTGTCTAGCAGGACGACGTCCACCGCCGGATCGCGGACGTTGGCCGCGAGTTGCTCGAGGTTGGTGACGACCGTGTTGGTGGCGATCGGCAACCCGACGGCCTGGCGGACCTGGCGCAGGCCGTTCATCCCCCACGTTGGGTCCTCGTAGTAGTCGTTGCGGAGGCCCTTGATGGCGTGGCCAACACGAATGGCGTCCCGGACGCTGTATGCGGCGTTCGGGTCGATCCGAAGGTCGTCGTCAGGGAACGCCTCGGCCAGGGCGAGGAAGCAACGGAGCTCGTATTCGGGCGGGAACACACCGCCCTTGAGCTTGTGCGTCCGAAAACCGTGCCGCGACCTGAGGTCGAGAGCCTGCCCGACGAGCTGCTCTATCGTCCGGACCTCCCCCGATCCGGTGGCGGCATCCGGATAGCGGAAGAAGAGGTAGCTCGCGAATTTGACGGCATGGCGCATCTTGCCGCCCAGGAGGTCGTAGACCGGGACCTCGAGGATCTTGCCGGCGGCGTCGAGGCAGGCGAATTCGAGCGCGGCATGGATCTGGGTCCGATTGTCGTACAGCGCGGCGGTCGGATTGAGGACCTTGAACCAGAGTGCGGTCGCGTCGAAGACGTCGTGGCCGAGCAGCTTGGGTCGCAGCGACTCGATGATCAGCTGGGCGCTCTGGCCGCCGCCGCCCATCTCGCCGAGCCCGACAACGCCGCTTTCCGTCTCGATCTCGACGATCGTCCGGACGAAGCGGCCCCAATGGGCGCCCGCGGCATGGCGCAGCGGAGCCTCCAGTGGAACGCTGACGGTGGTTGCTCGCACGTCGGCGATCCGCGATCCGCGAGGTGGCTTTCGGGTCAGGTGGGCCCCCGGCCCGATGGCGGGCTTCATCGCTGCGTCACTCGCGCCAGCTCAGCGGCGCGATCGAGAACGACCCGCACGGGGAGGCCGAGGCGTTCCGCAGCCGCGGCGGCGTCCGCGTATTCCGCCTGCACGGTGACCGGCTGGCCGTCGAGCAGACCGCGCTTGACCCGGACCTCGCAGCCGTCAACGGGGACGACGACCTCATCGCGGGGCAGCGCCCGGCGCATGACCGGACGGAGGCGGACGCCGAGGGTGGTCGAGTGGGTGAAGAGCGCCCGAGTTGCGGCGTCGATCGCCTCTTTCGTGACGAGCGCAGTCACCACGTTCCCGGGCCGGCCTTTGCGCATCACCACCGGAGTGAGCCAGGCATCGACGGCACCCGCCTGAACCAGCGCCTCGAGAACTGCCGGCCACAGCCGCGGATCGAGGTCGTCCACAGCCGACTCGAGCTCGAACAGATCGTCATGGCGCCACGGAACGGCGACCGGCGCAAGAGCGGCGCCGAGCACGACCCGCAGGACGTTGGGTCGCTCCGGCGGATCGGCTGAGCCGGCCCCCACGCCGACGGCGTCGATCGTCATCGGCGGAACGGGTCCCCATTCATTGGCGAGAGTGGCAAGCAGCGCGGCGCCGGTGGGCGTGCACCGCTCGCCGTCGCCACCCGAGGTGACCGGCGCGCCGCGCCCGGCGAGGATGGCCAGGACCGCAGGCACCGGAACCGGCAACGCACCGTGGGCCGTCTCAACCGTCCCCGACCCGAGTGCAACCGGGCTCACAACTATGCAGGAACCCGGCCCCAGCAAACCGAGCGCATCGAGCGCGGCGGCGCAGCCAACGACGTCGGCGAGCGAGTCGAGCGCGCCGACCTCGTGCAGGTGGACCTGCCCCAGATCCTCGCCGTGGACCGCCGCCTCGGTCGTGCCCAGGAGACGGAGGACATCCCCGGCGAAGGCAGCAACCGCCGGCGCCAATGCCGCCCCGGCTACAAGGCCAAGGGCGTCACCCACCGTCCGCGACACGGCCCTGTCGTGGACCTGAACGTCGGCCTTTGTGGCCCGCAAACCGTGGCGACGGACCTGGCGGGGCAGGACCTCGATCGGCTCGACGCCCAAGGCCCCGATGGCCGCCGCGACCGCGTCGATGGGCGCTCCTGCGTCCAGCAGAGCACCCAGCAGCATGTCTCCCGAGGCGCCGGCAGAGGCGTCGATCCACAGGCAACGGCCGGTCTTGGCCACTGGCGTCTCCTCGTGAATGCGGCAACACGTGCGGCTAACGAGCCGAGTCTGGCACAGGTTGGCCGGGCCAGTGGGCCGCTCCAACAGGTGATCATGATCTACCGTATTGACAGTTTCTGCAACCGGTTTCATTCTGTGCCACGTGGATCAGCCCAGAGACGATACCGTCACCTCGATCCGGGACGTAGCCCGCCGCGCGAACGTGTCTCCCGCCACCGTCTCGCGCGCATTCGCGGAGCCGGGGCTCGTCCGCCACGAGACGTTGCAGCGGGTATTGGCCGTTGCGGAGGAGTTGCGCTATAGGCCCAGCCGAGCCGCGCGAAGCCTGACGACGGGGAAGACCGGCAACATCGGCGTCGTCGTACCGGACCTCGGCAACCCGTTCTTTCCGGCGATCCTAAAGGGCGCCCAGGCCCGAGCCCGCGAGGCCGACCACGCGGTCTTCCTGGCAGATTGCGAGGAGAATCCTCGCCTGGAGATGGAGCTGGTTCGTGCCATGGCCAGACAGGTCGACGGAGTTGTCATCTGCTCGTCGAGGCTGTCGGAGACGCAGCTTCAGCAGCTTCTCCGGGACACGACCCTGGTGCTCCTCAACCGCCGCGTGCGCGGCGCCTCAGCTGTTGTGCTCGACGGCGCGGGCGGGATGCGCCAGGCGATCGAGCACCTGGTGGCGCTGGGTCACCAGCGCATCGCCTTCCTAGGCGGACCTGCCGGGTCCTGGTCGAACCGCGAGCGCCGACGCGGGCTGCGGGCCGGCGCACGGGGCAAGGGCCTCGAGATCATCGAGCTCGGCCCTTTCGCGCCGCATTTCGAGGCCGGTCAGCAAGCCGCCGATCTGGCCGTCGCTGCCAAAGTCACAGCGGTCATGGCCTTCAATGACCTGCTGGCGCTCGGTGTTCTCAGCCGGTTGTCCGACCGCGGCATCGGCGTGCCGGACGAGATCAGCGTCGTCGGCTTCGACGACATCCCCATGGCCAACATGGCCACCCCCCATTTGACGACTGTCGCGCTGCCACTGGAGCAGGCGGGACGCGTCGCGATCGAGCTGCTACTGGAGCGGCTTGCCCACCCGGAATCAGGTACCCATGAGCAAGGCCTCGCTGCCCAGCTGATCGTTCGAGCCTCCACGGCGCCTCCTAGGAGCGGCGCCCGGTCTGGCTTGCGCGCAGCGCGGGCAGGAGCGCCCCAGGAAGCAACCGCAATAGCGGAGATATAGCAGGAGGAGAACTGTCAGATGAAAGATCGTTCGTGGACCAAGCGGCTGGGGATACTCCTCGCCGTGGGAATCGTTGCATCGGCGTGTAGCACGTCGTCCGTCTCGCCCAGCCCGGCTGCCCCGACCGGCACCACCAGCGCGGCCACTCCGGCTGTAGCGACCAGCGCAAGCGTCTCGGCTGCCCCGGCCGGCACGGCCGTGTTGAAGATTCCTTCCGCGCCGGTGACGATCAACGTCCTCGACGTGGCGGGCAACCTTCAGCTCACCAAGCAGATGATGGAGAACTTCAAGACCGCCCATCCCGAGATCGTGTCCAACGTCACCTATGCGACCGCGACCGCGCCCGAGCTGGCCGGCAAGCTGCAAGCCCAGCAGGCCGGCGGCAATGCTCAGATCAGCCTCGTGATGACCGGCACGGACGGCCTGTCCGCAGGCATCAAGAACAACCTCCTGACGAAGGTCATTCCGGACCATCAGGACATGTTCCCGGGCCTCATGGACAACTATCTCGCCCCGGCCGCGGACATGCAGGGTCTGGCGCAGGGCTACGGCATTGAGGTCGTGTACTACCCGTCGGGCCCGCTCATCGAGTACAACCCGACCAAGGTCACCACTCCGCCGACCACCCCCGCGGAACTGCTAGCGTGGGCCAAGGCTCACCCCGGCAAGTTCGAGTACGCCCGCCCGGCCAACTCGGGCCCCGGCCGAACGTTCCTCATGGCGCTGCCGTATCTGCTCGGCGACAAGGACCCCAAGGATCCGACCAACGGTTGGACCAATACGTGGGCCTACTTGAAAGACCTCGGCCAGTACATCAACATCTACCAGACCGGCACGACCGCCACGATGAAGGACCTTGCCGCCGGCACGGTTGACATGCTCTCCTCGACGACCGGCTGGTACATCAACCCGATCATCCTCGGCACGGTGCCGAAGACGACAGCGGTCGGCAACTTCCAGAACATGACCTGGGTAACAGACGCCCAGTATGCTGTGATCCCGAGCGGCGTCTCTGCCGACACCCTCACCGCAGACCTGGATCTCATCGCCTGGATGCTCAAGCCCGATCAGCAGGCAATCTCTTATGACAAGGGCTACTTCTATCCGGGCCCGGCCGTGAAGGGCGTGACGCTCGCCATGGCCCCAGCAGACAGCCAGACGGCTCTCAAGGACGTCGTCCCGGCCCAGTTCGACACCTGGATTGCGCAGTTCCCCAAGGTGACGTCGCTGCCGGCCGATCAGCAGGTAATCGCGTTCGACCTGTGGGACAAGAACATCGGGAAGAAGTAGACCGAAACGTTCAATCGGCGATCATTTGGACCTGGTTAGCAAAGGAACCTGAGCCGTGCGCGACCAACACTTCTCCGAACTGCGTCTCGACCGAATCGGCCGCAACTTCGGCGAGCAGGCGGCGCTAAGCGAGCTCAGTCTGACGATCCGAGGAGGCGAGTTCATCGCCCTCCTCGGGCCGTCGGGTTGCGGCAAATCGACTGCCCTCAACTGCCTGGCGGGTCTGCTGCCGCTTTCGAGCGGCAGCATCTGGCTCGACGATCGGCGGATCGACGGGCTCCCGCCCGAGCAGCGGGGCTTTGGCATGGTCTTCCAGAACTACGCCCTCTTCCCGCACATGACGGTGCGTGACAACGTCGCGTTTGGCCTCAAGATGCGAAAGACGCCCAAGGCGCAGCTGCGTCCGCGGGTGGACGAGGTCATGCGTCTGGTCCGGCTCGAGGACCAGGCCAACAAGCTACCGTCCCAGCTATCGGGTGGCCAGCAGCAGCGCGTTGCCATCGCCCGAGCAATCGTCTACGAGCCGCCCCTCGTGCTGATGGACGAGCCGCTCTCCAACCTCGATGCCCAGCTGCGGCTGGCCATGAGAATCGAGATCCGGCGCCTTCACCAATCGCTCAACCTGACCACGATCTACGTGACGCACGACCAGGAAGAGGCCCTTTCGATGGCCGACCGGTTGGTTGTGCTCCGCGACGGTCTGGTCCAGCAAATCGGCACGCCGGACGAGGTCTACGCCCAGCCGGCCAATCGCTACGTCGCGGGCTTCATGGGCTACCGGAACATGCTCACGTTCGATGTGGAGAGCGTGTCGTCCGGGACTGCCGTTCTCGCGGCGGAGGACGTCCGCCTGACCGGCCAAACCTTCGGTCCCCTCGAGACAAAGCGCGCCGTGGCGGCGATCCGGCCCGAGGACATCGTTGTGGACGGGCCGACGCCCAATCGCGTCGCCGTAACGGTCGAGGTCGTTGAGTACCACGGTCGCGAGATACTCGTCGGGGCGCGGATGCCCGGCGGCGAGGCACTTTACTTCAGAACCGAGAAGCGGCTCGCTGCGGGTGACAAGGCCACGGTCTCCGTGCCCGCCGAGCGCGTTCTCGTGTACCCGTCAGACGCACCGGCGGCACCCCAGGAGGCGGCGCCATGACGACTGCGACAGGTCTGGCTCCGGGTGAACCTGAGGTCGCGAGGCAGTCCCTGAGACACCGCCTCGCCGACCGCGGTATCGATCGGGTCCTGTTGTTGCTGGTTCCGGGAGTCCTGTTCCTCGCCCTCCTGTTCATCTACCCGTTCTTGTACGGGTTGAACCTGTCGATCAATCCCGTCGGCGGCGGCGGGCCGCTCACCAACTACCAGAACTTCTTTTCCGACTCGTACCTGCGGGACACTATCTGGACCACGCTCAGTCTCGGCGTGCCGGCGGCGCTCTTCAACGTCCTGATCTCGGTGCCGATCGCGTATCGGATGCGGGGACGTTTCCGGTTCAAGAGGACGATCACAACCCTGCTCGTAATTCCGATCGCCCTGGGCACCGTCCTGACGGCGGACGGCCTGATCCAGCTGCTGGGTCCGTCGGGTTGGCTCAACAAGTTGCTGCGCGACTTCAACATCATCGACCAGCCCCTCATCTTGGTTCACAACTACTGGGGCGTCCTGCTGTCGCTCATCATTACCGGCTTCCCGTTTGCGTTCCTGCTCGTCCTTTCGTATCTCTCCGGGATCGATCCGAACCTGGAACGCGCGGCGTCGGTAATGGGCGCAGGCTGGTGGGAGAGGTTCCGCCGTATTACGTTCCCGCTGCTCGTTCCGGGCTTGGCCATTACGTTCTGTCTGTCGTTCGTTCTTGCTTTCTCGGTCTTCCCGTCGGCAAGCCTGGTGGGCGACCCGGCCGGCTCTACGCGGGTGATCTCGATCGCCGCCTACCACGCCGCGTTCGAGCAGTTCGACTATTCAATGGGCTCTGCGATCTCCATGATCATGGGCGCGATCATGCTCGGCATCATCGCCCTCGTTCTGGGATGGCGCAGCACTATGTTCCGTGGCGCCACGGGGGGTAAGGGCTGATGGCTGCTTCCGCGGACATTCCCGCCTCAGGAGCGCCATCGGCCTGGAGGCGCAGGCTCGGGCCCTCGCGGATCGGTGGATGGCTGGTCTGGGGCATGGTCGCCATCTTCTTCATCGCCCTGTTCGCGCTCATCTTCACGGTCTTCCTCGACTCGATCGCGACGACGTGGTTCGGGTCGTGGCTGCCCGATGACTTCACCACCCACTGGTATGGCGACGCCTGGGCCGAATTCGAC
>Ga0209385_1001174_pt1 | contig 11092 bp, 6 predicted proteins | sample NGEPerB_FD_184506 | JGI IMG/M metagenome (GOLD analysis project Ga0209385, IMG submission 184506) | Arctic peat soil microbial communities from the Barrow Environmental Observatory site, Barrow, Alaska, USA - NGEE PermafrostAB12-B... | ecosystem: Environmental > Terrestrial > Soil > Wetlands >... | reverse complement strand
TGGCGTGTAATTTCCCCCTTGTACCATCACACTCTGCGACCGCGAAGTGCCAGTAGCCGCAGCCACCTCCACCGTGACGATCAGTGCATTCACCGGCGAGTCGGCAAATACGCGAAGTTCGCGAGCGTTGCGGGGCAAGGCCGCGTTGATCATGATTGTGTCGCCGGTAGCTGGCGCTCCACGAGCCCAGAGTTCGCGCACTTCGAGTTTCAACTTCAACGGCTTCTTGTCTACTTCAACTTTGATTGCGGCCGCGACGGTTGCGAGTACCTTTTGTTGAATTTCGGGAGTGCTCGGGTCGGCCACTGCCCGCGTGGCATGCGGGTTGAATGTAAGCTGTCCAATCATCGTGCCGTGACCGACGTCGGGCAGTAGTAGTAGTTGGTCCATGGTCAGATCGTGCGCGGCCCCATTTCTGGCCAGCAGCGACAGTGCGACCATCCAGACCGCTACCCAGATGGGGTTCCACCGATACCCAGAACTTCGCGGACGGCATATTCTGTGTTGGCTCATTTGCGCGTGATGCATTGTTCCTAAGTAACGATCACGAGTTTCGCAATGGGTTTCACTGGTCATGCTCAAAGCGTTCCAAACACTGGAACAGGCGTGGCCTAAACGACGGCCTGCATTTTTCGGCCGGTTCCAGTAGCTGAGGCGTAGCTCGTCGAGCTACGCCTCCAACTCTTGCTCTCGCGTACCTATTTCCGCTTTACGATGAAGATGTCCGGCTTCGGCGGAGGGGCCATATTGGGGCTAATACGCCAGCCAGTGTGGGGTGGTTGATTGTAAGCTGACTGCTCGAAATTCACCTGTACTCGGTACGTCGGGTCATGCATGAGCGTGTAGATCCGTCGCGCCGTCACGTCGGTCGTGGTGTATACGCGCAAGGCCTTGTTATCGGTTTGACGCCAGACAATCTCCTCGCGCCAGTCACCGAGCAGGTCTGCCGTCAACGTCGGCGTGTTCTTGGTGCCATTGTTACCCGAGCACACCGCGCAACTTAGCAGAGTTCCGCCGCCGGCCTTGGTAATCGAATTGGCATTTTCGAGCTCACGCCATTCATCCGCGTCCCAATAGATAACAAAGTTGCTTCCCGGTTGGAGGCCAGTTTGTGTACCATCGGCGCAAAGTTGTTCATTAATGGTAGCCGTAGAGACGTAGCAGGAGGCGCTACTTTCGTTGCCCAGTCCGACATAATCGGCTCGGCCACGATTGGAGTCGACTCCGGGATCCGTGGTTTCGTAGTAGGGTTTACAAGTGGAGGCGTCATGCGCATCGGAACCGCCTTGGCTTTCGTGAATCGAGAACACGGTGATGCCCTTTCCAGGAACCAGCTCAGTTACGTCGATTGCATCGCCGTGGCCGAATCCGGACTGGCACCGTAAGGTTCCATCGCTGTTGATAGTCGTTTGGCCTGGGATAATCTCTTGTGCACCGTCGCCGTCCACGTCAGCGGCCATCTCTGAATGGGCGCCAGCACCCGTTGCCTGCAAACTGGTTACACTGTCGTAAACCCAGTTCTTTGCCAGCACCCCATTGCGATAGGTCAACGCAGATACCGTGAGCCGCGTATAATATCCGCGGCCCTGGATGATACTCGGAAGCCCCTTGGCGACGCCGCCATCTTTGACGAATGCGAACCCACCGTTGAAGCGGTCGACCCGATTGCCATATGCGTCGCCCCATGCGGATACCGTCCCGCGGGGTACGGGGTAATTGATGGTTGCTAGCTCTTTGCCGGTTGCACCACTGAAAACCGTAATCCACTCGGGCCCCGTGAGAATATATCCACTTGCGTTGCGGTAAATCTGACTATTGTCAGCGCCAGCTGCAGGCCCGGTGCTTAGAAAATTCCCCGTGGAGTCCTTGGTTCCGGGGGCAGTCTTGACGGCCACTTCCGCCTTCCCGTCGCCGTCAAAGTCATAGACGGACATCTGCGTGTAGTGCGCTCCGGCACGGATGTTCGGTCCAAGGTCGATACGCCAGAGGCGCGTACCGGCCAATGTGTACCCGTCGATAAATACATCCGAGGTGACACCGGCGTTCGCGTTGTCTTGTGCGTCTGAAGGATCCCACTTCAAGACGATATCGAGTTTGCCGTCACCGTCTAGATCCCCTGTGGCACCATCATTGGCATTATATGTAGCGGTCCCGGTGGGTGGTGTGAGCGGTATGGTTATGTAGTTCTGAGCCAAAGGCGTTACGCCTGCCGACTGCGCGCACTCAGTACCGCCAATAACCGCAGATACCGAATAGCTCGAGCTGGCTTTGCCAGCCGGATCTAGGTAGTTGGTGCTATTGGTCACCGTGGCTACCTTGGTCCCGTCTCGGTAGAGATTGTAGGCCACGTTGGCGGCGTTGGTGTCGTACTCGTAGCCCATCATGCGCCAACCAACATAAACTCCGCCGGTGACCGTCACTGCCACGACACCGCGATCCAAGTCTTCCATCTGATAGTGGCCGGTCTTGGGGGGATTACAGGATGCCGGCTGCACGACGGTGCTACCGCCTGTCCCCGCATTAGGGGTTCCTCCTGTTGGTGCGGCCCCGCCCGTCGGCGCGGCCCCGCCCGTTCCAGCTCTGCCACCCGTTGGAGCAGCTCCACCAAGACTTCCTCCGCCAACGCCAGGCCTGCCACCCGTGGGCAAAGCTGATGCGCCTCCGGTTTGCACCGGGGCCGCACCGCCGGTCTGCACTGTGGGTGCACCGCCCGTCTGTACTGCTACTGAAGCTCCGCCCGCCGGAGTCACGGACGAGCCACCAACCTCGATTGAACCTCCAGCACCGCCTGGCGGAACATCGCCTCCAGCCCCCGAACACCCGGATCCGAAGACCGCCACCAGTGCTGATACGAAAAATCCAGCGGCAGTAGACCTTAGGTTTAGAGTCTTAAATCTCATGATGAACACTCCAACTGCGCGATTGTTTGCGCGAAATGAATGGCCAAACTCGTGTTTCCTTGCCGTGGCCCCAAAAAGCCACGCGGTGCCAGGCCGCCCAGCCTATCGCGAACTTGCGATCTCCCAAAAAATCAACAAGAACACACTATTTCAACCCGAATGTCTCTTGGGGATGATTTGGGAAAATCACTGGGATTGGCGCTCGGGGGTTAATGCACCCAACAAGGTGAAACGATCATCATAAGTAGTAGATAGCCTTCAGGCCAAAGACCATTGATTGAGGACCCCATTGCCGCTGCGTGCGGATGCGCAATTGGACTTCTTGGCTGGAACCTGCTCCTGGCGCTTCGAGGCGCCCCAAGGTTAGCCGCCGCAGCGTCGCTCAACCCACAGCGAATGCAAGAACCAAAGGCGCCCCGACAAAGCAGCGCACACACACGTTGGCGGCAATGGGTGCGTTCGATATAGAGCCAAAGGTAAAACGCTAAGGCCACGAACAGAGCGTTGAGCCCGAACACCTCGAGAAACTCGTCGAAATCCACGCCGCGGTGCTGTCCGCGGTCGCCCCTTCTATCAGAGGCTACGGTTCGGCTGTTTGGACCTGGAATGAAACGTGGTTCGCCGCTGCTTGCGGCGTACGAATAGCAACCCAGCACCGATCAGTAGCGCAACCGCTGCAGCAGGTTCATTGCGGCGCCCGGCGACCTTGCAAGAGCAACTGCCCGTATCGCTTGAAGCTTGCGAAGAGGCAGTGCCTGAAGAATTCGCTTGAGTTGCGCCACCGATGGGAGCCGTGGCCACTGTGGAAGTTGCACCACCAGTGGCCGCAATGCTTCCGCCCGTCGCGAGTGCCGTGGTTGCGCCACCCTTGCCGCCAGAAGCGACAACGCCACCCGTCGCGGACTTGCCGCCGTTGCTGCTCGCTCCGCCTAGGGTTGCCGGACTGCCGCCAGTTGCTGCAATACTGCTGCTTCCGCCCGCAGTAGCAGCGCCGCCCGTCGCGGACTTGCCGCCGTTGCTGCTCGCTCCGCCTAGGGTTGCCGGACTGCCGCCAGTTGCTGCAACACTGCTGCTTCCCCCGGTGCCTGTGCCACCGGTTCCGCCGCCTAGCGTCAAAGCCACTAGCTCGATGCCTTTGCCGTTGACCGGATCCAGGTTCCGCGAATACTGCTTGGCTGTAACGTTGTTCCAGTGTTCATGCACGCCGAGGCTTCCGAGAACCGTAGTGCTCCCAACCGTAGGCTTGTAGACGTTGCCCGACAATTTCGCCCCCTGCGCGTTCGGAACGGATGCGGCTTCGTGGAGGTAGTAATCCGTATTTTGGGGCAAGTTGTACTGCGCATTTAGGAAGTCGAACAGGACTGAATCGATGGCTACTGCATCCTGCGACAGGAATAAGCTTGCCGGCCATGAGTTGTTGAATGGAGCCATTGACCACTTTGTGGGGTCAACGTTGGGACTCGACGCGGCGTAGAGGGCGTCAATCATGAAGAGCATCTCTTTTTCGCCCAACTCCTGGTGACCCATCGGCTCAATCAGATTGGAATAGTAGTTGGCCGTATTGCCGTAGATGGGACCGTGGCGTTGTCCGCTAATCGCCCCGTAATGGTTCTTGAAGACACCGGTCGGGCCGTCGCCGTGACTCTTCATGATCGCCATATTGATAATGAAGCCGGCATCCAGGAACTGCTGAGCGATTTTCGTGCCGAGCGTTGCGGTAACGCCTGCGTTCGAGGCATAAACGATTTGATCCGTCGTCGGCCAAGTCGCAAGCTCGCGGCCTTGCTGGCCCACACCATCGACGAAATGCACGCCCGGATGCGATGCGTGCACGTAAGTGTAGATGCTGTCCCCAACCGTGCGTGGCCCGCCCCACTGGTGGTTGAGGCTCGTCGGATCGGAAATGACGATGTCCGTCTCTTGCACGCCCGCCGCCACCAGCGAAGAGACGAGAGCCATAATCAAATGCGGACTGGCTGTGATGGCATTTGCATCTCCGCTCACACCATTGTTCGCGTAGTAGGAATTATTCCCTTGGTTCGTCGGGTTCTGATTGATCTTGACGGCAATGCCCTTGCGAGCCGATTGGGCGTAGCCGATATCGCCATTGCCGCGCCGCACGTTGAAACTGTGAAAGAGGGCATCCCAAGCCGCAGCGTCGCTGGTAGTGCTAGTAAGTGTCTGCAGATTAGTCGAGAGCATCGCGTCGACACGCGCTTGGTCCGTCTTCGTTGGGTCCCACCAATGGGTCCCGTCAGCGGCACCGCTCCAAAGCGTGGCAGCAGGATCGCGAGTCCACACGACCCGCCCCGGTTTGATGCCACGCGCGACGCCGATGGGCTGATTGGGCGTTTCGGTAGTTGCGGCCAAAAGCAACCGCCAGGGAACGAACCCAACCGCAGCGATCAGCCCCACGATGGCCATGGCCCAACGCACGCGAAGCACGCGCTGGCGCAAACGATCCGCCACAAACAAGCCTGCGAGTGTGCCAGCAACCCACACGACGAACGCCGAGGCGACAGGAAATGCGGCGCGCTGGCAGGGGTAAGACGCGCGACTCGGCTTGGGCAATACTCGAATCAGGAACCAGACGAGTGCGCCCAGCCCAATAACGGCACCAATTGCTTTGGACCCATGGCCAGGCAGATGCGATAACCAACGGTTCGTGGCGGAGGGAGAGGGATTTCGAGGCATTAATGTCTCCTCATATTGGTGGGTCCTGGGACGTCGGTACGACAATCAACAGTAGCGCTTAGCCCATTTCTTGGCTCGCACCGATGAGCCAGCAAAATTTGCGCGAAAGCTGGAGTCACTGGCGACGCCACGCGGCCGCGCCAACAGCCTCATCGAATCCCGCTAAGCATCACGCAGGCGTCAACTGGGTCCAAACGCTCTAGTTCTTTTTTGCGCGGCAATTAGTTCGTCGAGCGCTTCTCTTTCTCGATGCCGATTGCCCTGCGCGAGGCTGCTATGCGTGGCATTCGATCAATCGCGTTGCTCGTGATGCTGAGAGCCAGCGGAGCCCGGTTGATTTTGCTACTTGCAGTACTTGGTGGGCTCAGGGTTTAGGACTTGAGTAAATGGATCGGGGCTGGGCAGTCCACCTAGCAACAGCGCGAACCAGGCTTTGATGCCCGTTACGTAGGAATTGTTCGGATCGGCTGGGCGCGTATAGTTGCCCCCTTGAAGGTGCGACAAGAGTCCATCGATCATGTTTCCAGCAATGCCAGTTCCAGCGCACATACCCTGCGTCCAGACAACCGTCGCTCCGCCGTTGCTGGTGGCGTTCGAGAAGTAGAACCAAGTGGCCATGCCGATGTTGCACGCCGGATCTTGCAGGAAACTAAGATAGGTAGTCCCACCGCCAGTCGACCAGATGGCAGAAGAACCGGCAAGAGTCAACAACTCCGGCGGCCAATTGCAGCCAATCGCCGTCATCTTGGCGATCGGCGCGGAGGAGTTGATGGCGCTCGCGGTGGAACTGAGCCTGTCTTGCAGTAGCCCTACGGTCGGATCATCCGCGGTCCCACCGGTGATCGCGCGGCGCGCGTACGTATCGTAGACGACGCTATTGGGGTTATAGGAGCTTTCCGACACGATGGCGGACGTGATCACCGCCTCGCAATACAGTGGCCAATTCGGCAATGATGGCGCCCACTCCGTGCAGCTCATCACAATCGATCAGACGAGCCTATCGAACGCAGCCTGAGTCGGAAAGTAAGTCTTGATATTGCTATATGCATAGCTGGGCAGCGCGTTGACGCTGACGGTATTCTTCAACCATCCCGTCACCCGGGTAAACTCCGCTGGATCTGCACCAGAACACGACGTGCTCGTAGTACCCGCGGTGCCTGTGGCGCCGCCCGTGGCGGACGACCCGCCGGTACTCACAACACCGCCCGTTGCCTTGGTTCCGCCAGTGGCGGGCGACCCGCCGGTGTTCACGGCACCTCCGGTAGCTCTGGTTCCGCCAGTAGCCGCATTGCCACCTGTACTAACTCCAATCGCGGTTCCGCCGGTAGCCGTGATGGCACCGCCGGTTGCGCTGCCACCCGTGGCCTGAATGGTTCCGCCAGTTGCGCTACCACCCGTGGCCGCCTTGCCACCGGTGCCCGCTCCACCCGTTGCGGTCCCGCCGATATTCGCGCCACCGAGACTCAAACCGCCTCCGGTTGTATACACGCCTCCCGTCGAGTCGTTAGTAACACCCCCGACTGCCACGCTGCCGCCGTTCGCCGACGCGCCACCAGTAGTTGCGCTGTTGCCTCCAACGGCAGGGCTGCCCGCATCCGAGCCACTGCAAGCGGCAGTGAGGCAGGACGCCAACAGAGTGAGCAAGCCCAGTCGACTAGCCTTTGACAAGTTCGATGAAGTTTTCATCCTGTGTAGTGCAATAGGACATCAGGATTGATACACTTTCAATCTACGCCGATTTATTTTGCGGCAGACAACTGCGTAAGTCGTAATGGTGGCGTTTCACGCCACTATGAAAAGTTCCCGGAGCCCGAGAATCCAGACCTCCTGACATGGAGTGAATGACGGTTTCTGATCCAAGCAATTTCGAGGGCGGCCTCTTGGCCTGGCTCGTAGAGGGTGCGCACCAATACCTGTCCGCTTCATTTTGCGGGGCGGGTATTTTCGGCAATATTCAGGGTGGTTGAGCGATTTAGGTGCGCACCGATTGCTGTCCGCTTTGTCGGCCCCGGACGCGAGCACGGTAAAGCGTTGGGTGAGCCAACAGCAGTGCCTTCCTCTGTCCGTTGCGGTGCCGTTGGGAACCGTCGTCATCAACGCGCGCTGTTCTTTGCGCACAGAAGGTGAACACCGAGTCGTTGTCGTGGCTGGCTTTGCCGTCCATCACTACAAAGCCCAAGACGTCATGGCCGAGGCTTATGCGATGGTGCTTCTGGTTGACGGCGGCTATGCCACGCAAAAACAAGTTGCTGCCGCTTTCGAGTGCTCGGAACGCACCGTGCGACGACATCAGGAGCGTTACGCCGATGGCGGGATGACCGCACTGGCCAATCGCTGCGGTTGGCGTCCCGGTCGCCGCCGCATTGCGGGTAAGCGAATTCGTCTCATCGAGCGGCTGAAAGAAGCGGGGTTGAGCAATCGAGAGGTTGCAAGGCGTCTCGGTGTCACAGAGAACGCCATTCGCAAGCAGGTTGGTTCGGCAGAGCGACCATTGCAACAGCAGCTCTTGCCAATGGGTGACACCAGCTCCCAGCCCAACGCTGCCGTGAGCTCAGCACCCCAAGCGGGGCAATCTTTGTCGAGCAAAGCCGAGCTTGCGTCGTCGAATGATCTTGCTGTCGTGGAAACTGAGCCAATAGCGATGAGTCTGGATGTGGACCCGGCCAATCGGATCTGGGATCGCCTCTTGGCATGTTTTGGTTTGCTTGACGACGCACAACCCGTCTTCGGTGATGCTAAGTCCGTTGCGGGCGCAGGTGTGCTTTGCGCGCTGCCAGCGCTCGCCGCGAGCGGCATCTTTCGCACGGCTCATAAGCTCTATGGTGAGATTGGTCCGTCTTTCTATGGACTACGCACGACGCTCTTGACATTGCTATTGATGGCCCTGTTGCGCATCAAGCGACCCGAAGCCCTAAAGGAGCACGACCCGCAAGCTCTCGGGCGATTGCTCGGACTCGATCGCGCTCCAGAGGTCAAGACCCTGCGACGCAAGCTGACCCGTTTGGCCAGCTACCGCAAGGCCGAGCAGTTGGGACGAGAACTGGCTCGCCTTCGTGTTGCCGAACGCGGTCAGTTGATGGGTTTCCTGTACGTAGACGGCCATGTGCGGGTCTATCACGGCAAGCGAAATATCCCAAAGACTCACGTTGCCCGCATACGCTTGGCAATGCCAGCAACCACCGATTATTGGGTCAATGATCAGTCTGGCGATCCGCTCTTTGTGATGACCGCGGTGGCCAACGCTGGCATGGTCAAGATGTTGCCAGAAGTCTTGGCCGAGGTGCGCCAACTGGTGGGGGACCGACGGATCACCATTGTATTTGATCGGGGTGGTTGGAGCCCCAAGCTTTTTCAAAAACTGCTCGCCGCCCATTTCGATATCTTGACGTACCGCAAGGGCAAGTGCCGCCGCGTTGGCGAACAGCGCTTTATCCTGCGTAGTGCCCAGATCGATAACCGCAACGTCCAGTACCGTCTGCACGACCAAGCCGTGCGCTTCCTCAAAGGAAAACTGCGACTGCGGCAAGTGACGCGATTGACCGACGACGGCCACCAAACTCAAGTAATTACCAGTCGATGGGACCTGTCCGATATCGAAGTCGCCTATCGCATGTTTGAGCGTTGGCGACAGGAGAACTTCTTCAAGTACCTACGCGAGGAGTTTCTGCTCGACGCGCTTGCCGACTATCAGAGCGAGCCCGACGATCCGACTCGGACTCTACCCAACCCCGAACGGCGTGCCTTGGATAAGGACATCCGCAAAGCTCGACTCGAAGTCGCCAAGCTGGAGCAAGCCTACGGGGCGGCGGCGGTAGACAACCCCGAGGGACAACGACCGACCATGCGTGGCTTCAAGAGTGCACACGGTAAACTTGGCAAAGAACTTCGGACTGCCAGAGACAACCTTGCCGCGCTTGTCTCGCGCCGTCGCTTACTCCCAGATCGGGTCGAAGTCCGTGACCTCAGTGACGGCGCCTTGGTCAAACTTGCTACCGAACGCAAACACATCACCAACCTGATCAAGATGGTCGCATTTCAAGCCGAAAGCGACCTGCTGACATCTCTCAGGCCGCATTACGCCCGCAGTGAGGACGAGGGGCGCACTCTACTGCACGAACTTCTCCAGGCCGCCGCCGATATCCACGTCACCGAGGACGAGCTGTGCGTCACCGTCCATCCCCTCAGCTCGCCGCACCGTACGCTGGCCGTGCAGGCCCTATGCGATTCGCTCACCGAAACCGAAACGACTTTCCCTGGATCTAGGCTCAAACTGCGCTTTGCCATCCATCCGCGACCACAGGTTGGATTGGCATTTCCCGGTCCCCGCCACAATCGCGCTTCTGCGTGTGCTGCCACTCCGCCCGGCCCGTGAAACCGGACATTTCACGCCAGGGTATGTCAGGAGGTCTGGATTCCAGACGATGGACCAACTCAACTGGATGGGCGGAGCGAAGTGCTTCGGTGAGCGAGTCGTAGAGGGCTACTCCCGCCATGGTGGTTCCATGGCGACCGCTATGGTGATCGTGGGTGCCCCAATCGGGGCGTATCGCGGATGCGTCCGACGGATCCAGTGCAGACTTGAGGAGCGGGTGTGACCAATCAACCCCGGTATCCAGCAGGCAGACGGCAGGTGCATCCTGCGGTGGCACCGTCAGGCGTCCCTCAAGATTCTTTACCAGCTCGCTCTGAAAGTTTCGCGAGATCCTCGTGTACTCGGCTGCCAACTCTTTTGCCCTGCGCAGCTCCGCGATATGAAGAAGCAGCAACGGCTGCTTCACCCAATCATTGAATCGCCCGAAACCAATGGTCACCAACCGATCCGGAAACAGAACGAACCGAGTTCGAAGCTCCAGCCCCATCGGCTCCGCCAGGGTCCGGAAGCGCTCGTAGGTCTGCTGTGGCTCGACCTGGTTATCGTGGCTCAGCCAGATTTCCCACCACACGGGCTGATTCGGGCTAGGAAATGGAACTGAATCAGTCCATAGGTCACGCTCGGTCGCGAGCCGAATTGCATCAATACTCTCGACGAGATCCTGACTTACAGGTCGGTTGCTACGCTTGTCGAGCTTCGTGGCATACCGTTCGAGGATGCGGTGTAGCAGTTGCAGCTTGGCAACGGGCACCTTGACAGTGGCCCGAATCTGCGAGGAGTTGACGCTCACCGATAGCAACCGAATGTTGCTCGGCTGCCTTTCGAGGGAGTCGACCACTTCGAGCGCATTTGGCTGCAGTTCATAGGTGAGAACGCGATCGTCGGTCTTGCTGAAGCCTCGCGCAGCCGCCGCGAGTTCCACAGCATCTAAGTCGTCAGTGAGCTTCTTGGCATGTCCTGCTCTGTCCCTAGGGGGGCGCTTGTATTCGCCGCCGCCTCCTCCTCGAGCCGTATAGGCGTACGAAGAGGCACCGTCGATCAGACGTAGATGCTTGAGTCCACTTTTTACCATCCCAGCCCATCCCCGCGAACGTGTTATCTAGTCTTTCGTCTCCGCAGTGCCCGG
>Ga0209385_1001173_pt1 | contig 11094 bp, 8 predicted proteins | sample NGEPerB_FD_184506 | JGI IMG/M metagenome (GOLD analysis project Ga0209385, IMG submission 184506) | Arctic peat soil microbial communities from the Barrow Environmental Observatory site, Barrow, Alaska, USA - NGEE PermafrostAB12-B... | ecosystem: Environmental > Terrestrial > Soil > Wetlands >... | reverse complement strand
AGACGTGGCCGAGGGCTTCGGCCTTGTTAGCGCCCCATGTCACCACCAGGACCGGCGCCGCTTCCAGAAGCCGCGGGTTGATGGTCATGCGCGGCAGATGCGGCCCGATGTGCGTCGGGGCGGGCACGCCCATCGTCCAGGCCATGCTGTCAAGGGCCGGCGATTCGGGGAAGATCGACAGGACGTGGCCGTCGTCGCCGACGCCGACGAGGATCAAGTCAAAGCCCGGCCAGTTGCCATCCGTCAGAGGCAGGTGAGCGGCCATCTCCTCGGCATAGCGCGCTGCGCACCACTGGTTGTCGCGGGACTCGGCCAGGGCCTGGTCCGTAGGGAACGGGTGGATGTTTGCCGACGGCAGCGGCGCGCCGCTGCTCGACCCGTGGCCGCCCGACCCGTGGCCGCTCGACCCGCCGCCGCCGAGCAGCACTTCGTCCAGGGCGGTGACGTTGGACTCGGCATGGTCGCGCGGCACGAACCGGTCGTCGCCCCACCAGAAGTGGACCTGCGGCCAGGGGATGCTGTCGCACAGCGGCGACGCGGCGAGCAACCGGTAGATCGGGATCGGCGTGCTTCCGCCGGTAGTACAGAAGTCGGCCCGGCCTCGGCGTTCCACGGCGGCGATCAGCGCCGCGGCAATTCGCCCAGCGGCGTGGTGAGCGGCCCTCTGCGGGTCCGCCGCCACGACGAGTTCGGGCTCGCCCTTGTTGGGCTTGGGAAGGGCCGCCGATGGGGCGCCAACCAGCTTGTCGGACACCGGGGATAGATCGGGCTCGTGCTCAGTCATCTTCCTGGCTCCCGACGCGGGTCCTGCGGGACCAGCCGCCGTCGACACCCTTGCGCGAGCCCGGCTCTGCGCCCAGAAGTCGATGAGCCATAGCCAGTGCTTGAACCGAAACTGAGTCCGCGGCGTTTTCCTGGATGGAGAGGCTCAACAGGTCGACGTCGTTCAGGCGCGGCGCCAGGTAGGTTCGTTTGATGCGATCTCGGCCGGAATCGCGGACCGTCACCTCGACATCCCGATCGCCGGCGGTGACTTCCCCGACGAGATCGGTTCCTCGAATCCGGGAGGTGATCACAACGCGAATCGTGGAGCCTGCCGGAAGCTTCGAGCCGGCGGGCTGCAGGACGACATCGACCTCGTGGTTCTTCTGGCGGAGAGTGGCCACGCGCCGGCCGTCCGGCCGGCGTCGCAACGGTACGTGGACGGTCATCCCCAGGCGCGAGGCCAGCCAGGCGACGTGGTAGAGCGGCCGCACCACGTTCGTGTCTCCGGCCGGGTCGCCCGGATCGTCAGTCGCGTAGGCCACGTCAATGCGTCGGACGGCGCCGAGATACGGCCGCAGATCAGGCAGGTCGTAGACGGAGGCCGCGGCCTCGCGCCAGCGTGACTGGCGCAGCAGCGCCCAGTCGATGGCGACGAGGTTCAGGCCCTCGGCGACGGTGGCGAGCTTGGCCATAGTGTCGAGGCCGTTGCCGGACCAGGCCGATCCGTCAACGATCAGCCGATCGGCCAGCGGCAGCAGCCTTTCGGCGCGATGGGAGTCGAACGGCGGATCGTTGGGCCACCACAACGCAACCGGCAGGTCGTGGACCAGCAGCGGCACGATGATCGAGGCCAGATGCCGGCCGGTCTCGCCGCAGGCTCGTATGTAGATCGTCTCCGCGCCGGTCTCGATACGGCCGGCGGCCGTCGTCAGGGAGAGCGCCTCGACGCTGGCCTCCAGGCCCGGCTCGCCGTCCGGGTCCGCGGCCGAGAGAATGAGCGAGCGCGAGGCGTGGCGGCTGGCCGCGCTGGCGATTGTCGCGGCGCAGCGCTCGGCCGTGCCTTCGTCCACGGCGAGAACCACGAGATTCAGCACGCTCGTACGGGCAACGACGTGATTGCCGGCCTCGCCCCCGGCATCCTGGGCTGCGGCTAGAGAGGCCGCTAGAGAGGCCGCCGATCGGGCCGCGGCTTCGGCTTGAGCGGCGGCAACGTCGGCCTCCGCCTTTGCCGCCACGGCCTGGGCTGCCGCCGCGCGAGCCCACAACTTGCTCAGCTGGCTCTCGATCTCGGCCAGGCTGTGGGCCACCGGCCGATGAGACGTCAGATCCTTCGCCACCGTCGGCCTTCTCGTTCCATGAGGGCGTCGCCCTCCTCGGGTCCCCAAGAGCCGGCCGCATAGTCGGGGAAGCGCGGCGCGGGCATCTCAGCCCAGGCGTTGATGATCGGCGTGACTACGGCCCAAGCCGCCTCGACCTCGTCTGCCCGGGTGAAGAGGGATGCGTCGCCGAGCAGCGCATCGAGGATCAGCGTTTCGTAGGCGTCGGGCGAATCCACCACGAACGAGGTTTCGTAGGCGAAGTCCATGTTCACCGTCCGAACGTCCAGCCCGAGGCCGGGCACCTTGGCCGCGAAGCGCAGCATGATGCCCTCGTCCGGTTGGATCCGCATCGCCAGCACGTTGGGCGCCGGATCGCCGGTCGAGTCGCGGAAGAGCCGAAGCGGCACTTCCTTGAACTGGATCGCGATCTCAGTGGCTCGTTTGGGCAGGCGCTTGCCGGCGCGCAGGTAGAACGGGACGCCGCTCCAGCGCCAGTCGTCGATGGTGAAGCGGCCGGCGACGTACGTCTCCGTCTCCGACTCCGGGTCCACCTCGGGCTCGCCGCGATATCCGGGCACGGGCTCGCCCTGGACCCAACCGCCGCCGTACTGTCCGCGGATGATGTTGCCGCGGACATGCTCGAAGTCCGGCGTGGTTATGGCCCGCAGAACCTGGAGCTTCTGGTCGCGCAGGGCGTCGGCCGAGAAGGAGGTCGGCGGTTCCATCGCCACGAGAGCCATCAGCTGTAGGAGGTGGTTCTGGAGGATGTCGCGGCTGGCGCCCGTCTCCTCGTAGAAGGCGCCGCGGCCCTCCACACCGATCGATTCGGCAACAGTGATCTGGACGTGGTCGACGAAACTGCGGTTCCAGACCGGTTCGAAGATGCCGTTGCCAAAGCGGAAGACCAGCAAGTTGCGGACCGTCTCCTTGCCCAGGTAGTGGTCGATGCGATAGACCTGTGACTCGCGGAATACCTTTTGGACCTCGTGGTTGAGTAGCCGCGCCGAGTCGAAATCTCGGCCGAACGGCTTCTCGACGACCACGCGCCGCCAGCCCGAGCCGCGCAGCTCGTGGTCCAGCCCCACCCGGCCCATCTGGCGCACGATCTCGGTCACTTGCGATGGCTGGATGGCCAGGTAGAACAGCCGGTTACCGCTCGTGCCGCGTTCCTTGTCGAGTTCGTCGAGGCTGCCGCCCAGGCGGTTGAAACCGTCGTCGTCTCCGAAGTCGAGTTGTTGGTAGGTGATGCGCTTGGCGAACTCCGCCCACGCCCCTTGATCGATCGGTTGGACGCGCGAGTATTTCTCCACCGAGGCCTTGACCTCGGCCGCGAAGGTCTTGTCCGTGTAGGGTCGCCGGGCCACGGCAATAAGGCTGAACTCGGCCGGCAGGAGGTTGGTCCGCCACAGCTGGTAGAGGGCCGGCACCACCTTGCGGTGGGCCAGGTCGCCCGTGGCCCCGAACAGGACGAAGGCGCAAGGGTCCGGCACGCGCTCGAGGCGCAGGCCCTGCCGAAGCGGATTCGTGTCTGGTTCCGGCCGCGCTCGACGCCGGGCGACGATCGTCGCTTCGCGTAGCTGGCGAGCGGTTCGGGCGGGCGGGGGCGCGGCCGGCGCACGGGTTGGGCTCGCCGCGCGAGTCCCTCGGGACGGAGGGTTCGGCTGGCGCGAGGTGGTCATGTCTGGGTCTTCCTATTCGGTCTTCACGGCGTGACCGCCGAACTCATTTCGGAGGGCGGCCAGGACCTTGGCCTGGTAGCTGTCATCCTGGCGGGAGCGGAACCGGCTGAGCAGGCTCAACGTGATGACCGGCGCCGGGACGTCCTTGTCGATCGCTTCCTGGACGGTCCAGCGACCTTCGCCGGAGTCGGCGACCCAGCCTTTGAGGTTGGTGAGGTCCTGGTCCTGCGAGAGGGCGGAGGCGGCCAGCTCGAGCAGCCACGATCGAACGACCGAACCGTGCATCCAGAGGTCCGCGATGGCACCCAGATCTAGCTTGTAGTCCGAGGCGTGCAGGATTTCGAAGCCCTCGGCGTAGGCCTGCATCAGGCCGTACTCGATGCCGTTGTGGATCATCTTGACGTAGTGGCCTGTGCCCGGGCCACCGGCGTGGAGGTAGCCGCCCTCCGGCGCGAGTGAGCGGAAGATGGGCTCGAGGCGCTTCACCGGCTCGGGTTCGCCGCCGACCATGAGGCAGTAGCCGATCTTGAGGCCCCAGATCCCGCCCGACGTGCCGGCATCGATGAAGTTGACGCCGTGAGCGGCGACCTTGGCGTGGCGCCCGATGCTGTCGTGAAAGTTCGAGTTGCCACCGTCCACGATCGTGTCGCCGGGCTCGAGCAGCTTGAGCAGCTCGTCGATCATCGATTCCGTGGCGTCGCCGGACGGAACCATGACCCAGACCGCGCGCGGCTTCTGCAGCTTCTGCACGAGTTCTGCGAGCGAGAAGGCGCCGTCGGCGCCCTCCGTCATGATCTCGCGGGTCTTCTCCGCGGTCCGGTTATAGGCCACGATGCGGTGCTTGTCGAGGAGCAGGCGCCGGACCATGTTCGCGCCCATGCGGCCGAGTCCGATGAAGCCGAGGTCCATTGGCTCAGACCTCCTCGAGGGCCGCGGCCAGGGCGTGCTCGAGGGCGGCAAGGCCGGCGTCCGGGTCTGGTCCGAGGTTGATACGCACGATCGGCAGCTTGTGGTCCTCGATCGTCCGAGCGTCGCCGATGGCCTGCGCGTCGATCAACGCGCCGAAGGTGTAGGCCTGGCCCGGGATCGCCAGATCGTCCGGGTGCTCACTGACGAGCTGGAGGAACCAGCCAATCGGGGCGCCGCCTTTGTGCAGCTGGCCGGTGGAGTGGAGGAAACGCGGGCCGTATCCGACGGTCGTAGCTCGGTGTGTCTTGTCGCGCAGCAGCGTCCGGATTGCCAGCAGGGCCGCGTCGCGGGCCGGTGTCTGGTGAACGTAGGCCTGGATCGAGGCGTAGCCGTTGGCGACGAGCTTGCTCAGGTGGGTCTTGAGGGCGGCGGTGGTGGCTATCTCATTGGCCACCGCCAGCGCGGGATCCTGAGATGAGGCGCCGTCGCTGCTCTCGAAGGCGGCGATGACGGCGCGGGTGTTGGTCTTGGCCTCTTCGACGTTGGGCTGGTCGAACGGCTCGATGCCCAGGACGGCGCCCGCCAGCGCGGTCGCGACCTCCCAGCGTACGAATTCGGCGCCGATGTCGATCTTGGAGCCGACGTTGATGCGGATGACCGGATGACCAGCGGCGGCCAGCGCGGCCAGGCGCGCGTCTACGTCTTGGCCGATGGACGGATCAGGGCCGGCGGAGCCGTCGAGGGTGATGCGGACGAAGACGCGGTCGTTACCGTAGACCGACGGCGCGCCGAGAGGCTCGCCATCCACCGGGACCACGCCTACGCCCGGCCCCCCGACCCTGCCGAGGGGCGCCTTGCCGGTGGATTCGGCGATGAGCTGCTCAACCCACGGGCCGAAGGCGGCGAGCTCGCGGTCAATGACGAACGTCAGCTTGTCGCGGCCGTTGGCGGCGAAAACGCCCATGGCCAGGCCGAGGGCCAGGCCGGGGTTCTTGGCCGGGTCCGAGACGCCGCAGGCCATGATCATGGCGCGGGCCTTTTCGAGGAGGACGTCCAGGTTCACGCCCAACAACGCCCCCGGCACAAGGCCGACATACGTGAGGGCTGAGTAGCGGCCACCGACATCGGGCGGGTTGATGAAGACCTCCCGCAGCCGATCGTGGTGGGGGATGGAACGGAGGCTCTCGGGGTCCGTGATGGCGACCATGAATTCGCCGGGCTGAGTTGGGTGCCCGATGCCGGCGGCCTCGAGCGCGTCGTCGGTGCGGGCCCACTGATAGGCCTGGAACGACAGCGACTCGGCCGTGGTGCCGGACTTGGTCGAGACGATGAAGAGCGTCGCCGTCGGGTCCAGATCGTCGAGCGTGGCGGCTACCGCCACGGGGTCGGTGGAGTCGAGGACCCGAACGGGGATGACGGCCTCGGCGGTCCCGAAAACGTGGGCCAGAAGAGCCGGGGCGAGGCTGCTGCCGCCCATACCGCCCAGGACCGCGGTAGTGAAACCCTCTTCGCGCAGTGCGGCCGCGAATGCCTTTAGTTCGACCGCCTCGTCGGCGAAGTGGAACGGCGCCTCGAGCCAGCCGAGGCGATTGGCCACGGCGCGCTTGACCACCTCGTCGTCACTCCATACGGACGGATCTCGGCGGCCGATGGCCCGGTCGGCCCATTCCTTCTGAACGGCAGTGGCGCGGGCCGCAGCCAGTGCCGTCTCGAGCTTGGCGTCGTTCAGGCTGAGATCCAGGGCGAGGGAGTGGGCGGTGTTCGAGTCGGTCATGGCGGCGGGGCCTCGTGGCTGGCAGGGTTTGGTGGAGCAACCGGTCACGCGGGGGCGATCACCGGTTGGGGTGGACTTGCTTGACCGTTTCCAGATGGGCGGCATCTTGCTCTATTGCACGGATCTTGCCTACGCGGCGGACGTGTCGCGGCGCTCCGCTGAAGCCGGCGCCCAGGAAGCTCTCGGCGCACGAGACGGCCGTCTCGATACCGATCACGCGGGCTCCCATTGCGAGCACGTTCATGTCGTCGTGCTCGACGCCCTGGCCGGCAGAGTAGGCGTCGTGGCAGAGCCCGGCGCGGATGCCGGGAATCTTGGAGGCGGCAACCGAGGCCCCGACTCCGCTACCGCAGACGAGGATGCCGCGATCCGCTCGACCCTCGAGAATGACCAGGCCGAGGGCGAGACTGTAGTCGGGGTAGTCGTCCTCGAGATTGCTGCCGTCGCCACCCAGGTCGATCAGCTCGTGTCCGAGCGGTACCAGACGCGCCATCAGCTCGGACTTCATCTCCGCCCCGGCGTGGTCTGCTGCGAGTGCGATGCGCATCTTGGCTCCTCTTTAGTGGCCGCTCGAACCGGGATCGGTCGCGACTATCCGGCCACGGAGTCCTTCGCGGACGACCTTTCGGCCGAGGTCTGTCACTCGCTCCGCGGTGATGCCGAAGCCCTTGAAGATATCGTCCCCTTGAGCGGATGCTCCGAACCGATCGATGCCGACGATCACGCCGTCGTCGCCCGCGTACCGCTCCCATCCAAGCGGACTCCCGGCCTCGACCGTGAGACGCTTGCGGGACGCTCGCGGCAGGACGGATTCGCGATACGCCTCGTCCTGGGCCTCGAAACGCTCCCAGGACGGAAGGCTTACCACGCGGCAGCGAATGCCCTCCGTCTCGAGCGCCGCGGCGGCTGCCACGGCAAGCTGCAGCTCCGAGCCGGTTCCAATCAGGATCAGGTCCGGCGCCGTCGCATCGCCGCTGGCGTGGCGCAGCACGTAGCCGCCCTTTGCCACTCCCAGGCGAGCGTTCTTGGCGGTCCCTTCCAGGACCGGCATCTTCTGGCGCGAGAGCGCCAGTGCCGACGGGCCGTCGCAGATGCCCACCGCACAGACCCAGGCCGCGGTTGTTTCGTTGGCGTCGCCGGGTCGGAAGACCGTGAGATTGGGGATGGCCCGCAAAGACGCGATGTGCTCGATCGGTTCATGGGTGGGTCCGTCCTCACCCACGCCGATCGAATCGTGTGTCCAGACGTAGACCAGCCGCAGGCGGGACATCGCCGCCAGTCGCACCGCGCCGCGCATGTAGTCGCTGAATGTCAGGAATGTGGCCGCATACGGGAAGAAGCCGCCGTACAGGGCGATGCCGCTGACGGCGGCGCCCATGGCGTGTTCTCGGACGCCGAAGCGGATGTTGCGCCCGCCAGGGTTGGTGGCCTCGAAGATACCGGCGCCCTCTATGTCGGTCAGGTTCGATTCGGACAGGTCCGCCGAGCCACCGAAGAGCTCCGGCAGTGACTTCGCCAGCGCATTGATCGCCTCCTGGCTGGCCTTGCGCGTCGCCAGGTCCTCGCCGACGGCGTAGCTCTTGAGGCTCGCCTCCCAGTCGCCGGGCAGCCTGCAGGCCAGGCGTCGCTCGAGCTCGGCCGCTTCGGCTGGGTACTCGCGGGAGTAGGCGGCCAGCTTCTCGCGCCAATCCGCGACGAGCTTCTCACCCTCCGGGATGGCCTCGCGGAATAGGGCAAGGGCCGCGTCCGGTACGAAGAAATGCGCATCCGGATCCCAGCCGTAGGCGATCTTGGCGCCGCGAACCTCGTCCTCGCCAAGCGCCGCGCCGTGGGCCTTCTGCGAGTCGTGCTTCGTCGGCGCGCCGAATCCGATGTGCGTCCGTACGGCGATCAGGCTGGGCCGCTCATCGCCCCGCGCCGCCTCGATGGCGGCCCTGATCGCGGCCACGTCGTTGCCGTCCTCGACCCGGGCCGTATGCCAGCCGTACGAATCGAAGCGTTCGAGCGTCTTGTCGGAGAAGGCGAGGGCCGTGGGCCCGTCGAGCTGGATGTGGTTGTCGTCATGGAGGTAGACGAGCTTGCCCAGCTTCAGATGCCCCGCCAGAGACGCAGCCTCGGCCGAAATCCCCTCCTGCAGGTCGCCGTCGGAGCAGATGACGTACACGAAATGATCGATCAGGTTGTGGCCCGGCCGGTTGAACTCGGTCGCGAGGCGGCGCTGGGCAATCGCCATCCCGACGCCGTTCGCGAATCCCTGGCCGAGCGGTCCGGTCGTCGCCTCGACACCCCTGGTATGTCGATACTCGGGGTGGCCGGGAGTGAGCGAGCCCCAGCGGCGGAATGACTGCAGATCCTCGAGCGTCAGCCCGTACCCGGTCAGATAGAGCAGCGAGTAGAGCAGCATGCTGGCGTGGCCGGCGGAAAGAAGGAAGCGATCTCGGTTCGGCCAGCTTGGATCGGAGGGGGCATGGCGCAGGAATTGCGTCCACAGCGTGTAGGCCATCGGCGCCATCCCCATCGGCGCACCAGGATGGCCGGAGTTGGCTTTCTGGACGGCGTCCATGGAGAGCGTCCGAATAGTGTTGATCGCGAGTTGGTCGAGGTCTCCGGCGACGTCCGTCAATTCGATCTCCCAGTCCATTGCTCTGGTAGGCATCCCTGCCGAGCTACCGTCACCTGCTCCGAAGCTCTCGAGCGATGATGCCATTCTACGGCCCAAGGGCGATGCGACGGCGAGTCGAACCGGTCGGACCGGCCAACGAACCCGGGTCTTGCGGGTCTGTGGATGGCGTTGAGCCAACGCTCACCGTCCGCGTTACGCGCCATCAGTCATTGCGGGTCCGTTTCGGGCTGCTACACTCGCGAATCAGGTGCTGCCCCTGGTGCATGGAACCGGGCGGAACCTGCCGGTACGGACCCGGCCGAGCGTCCTTCCAACTGGCTCGGGCGAGCGCGAGGGAAGCCATATGCGGATCTACGAAGGCAGTCCGCGACAGAACTTCGAGGAAGTCCTGCGGTCCATCGGGGCCTTTCTTGATCAGCGAGGAATGCGTGAGATCCTGCTGGTCGAGGCCCCAGACGGCTTCATCGTGCAGGGCTTGGTCGTGAGCACGGCGTCGGCAGGTACGTGGTCGGAGCAAATCGGGCACCAGACCAAGGACACGTTCACCTTCCTCGACGACGACATCGCCCGTTTCCTGGAAGAGGGCCACGCTCGGCGCGACAACGGTCCGCACGCGGTGACCTGGGGCCAGGCGGGCTACTATGAACACGCGTTCCGAGTGATTGGTCGATACGTTGACGAACAGAAGCCGCGCGACATCTTCTTCTTCGAGCAGGACGGGGCCTTCGTCCTCCGACTCCTGATGGGGACGCAGACTGGCAGTCGGCATTTGATCGCCGAGTTCACGCGTGACGAGGTCGAGGCGATGATCGCCCAGGCCCCGGACTTCAGAGGCGAACAGGCCAAGCCGCAGCCGGGAGCCTAGTGGCGCTGCAGCAGGGCAGGGAGGTAGACGGTGAAGATCGTGAAGGTTCTGGCGGCTCTCTTGCTGGTAGTGCTCGCCGCCTTGGTTGTTATTCCTCTGCTCGTACTGGCAGGGCTCTTCATTTGGCTGAAACTGACTGAGGAGGGCGACGAGGAGTCGCTCGAACTCGATCAGGAAGGTATCTAGGCGCTCGCCGTCAGGAGCCTCAATTCGTATTCGATCGTAGGGAGCTCGCCCGCAGGAGCGTCGCCTGGGCCGGCTGGCCTGGGCGATTTGCTTTTCCGAACGTGAAACGTGAACGCGCCCCTTCCCTGGAACCCAGGTCTGAGCCACTCGCCGTAGGCGCCGAGATCCTGGGTGGGCCGGAGAAGTCCACGCCGACGATGGTCGGGCGCACCGTACCCACGGCCCGTGCGCGCCATCTCGCCGAGCTTGCGATCGTGCTCGTGATGTTCACGTGGGGCGCCAACGTTGTCGCGGTCAAGGCTGCCATCGCCGACGTGCCGCCCATCGTCTTTGCATTTGCCCGGTTCGGGACGGCCTTCCTGGTGATGATGGCGTTTCTGCGCTGGCGTGAGGGCAGTGTCTCGCTTCCTCGGCGGGACGTGGTCCCGATCGCCCTGCTCGGCCTGGCCGGGTTTGGTCTATACCAGGACCTGTGGGCCTCGGCCTTGGCTCAGACAACAGCGTCCAACTCGGCCCTCCTCACGGCCGCAACTCCGATCTCAACGATGCTCATCGCGGCGGCGGTGGGCTCGGACACGCTTTCGCGAGCGAAGGTCATCGGCGCCGCGATCTCGCTGTCGGGAGTCGTGGCGGTGGTCGGAGCCACGCATGGTTTTGGCTTCACCGGTGCGTCCGGCGGCGACCTGATGACCTTCGTGGCTACGGTCTGCTGGGCGTGCTACGTGGCCTTCGGCGCGCCAGTTCTGCGCCGCCACTCTCCACTGCGTACGGCGACGTGGGCCATCGGCTTTGGCTGCCTTGGGATGCTGCCTCTGGCGCTAATGGAGATTCCGCGGTTTGACCCGTCCCACGTCGGTCTCGGGACTCTGGGCCTCCTTGTCTACTGCGCTCTGCTGCCGGCGGCTGCAGCGAACGTCGTCATCTTCGCCGCCATCAAGGTCCTAGGTCCGACTCGGGTGATGCTCTTCCAGTTC
>Ga0209385_1001169_pt1 | contig 11108 bp, 14 predicted proteins | sample NGEPerB_FD_184506 | JGI IMG/M metagenome (GOLD analysis project Ga0209385, IMG submission 184506) | Arctic peat soil microbial communities from the Barrow Environmental Observatory site, Barrow, Alaska, USA - NGEE PermafrostAB12-B... | ecosystem: Environmental > Terrestrial > Soil > Wetlands >... | reverse complement strand
AACTTTCAGTGCTTGCGGCACCAGCCACTTGCGGCCGGTAAGTCGTGTTAGCCCACCCATCGCTCCATCGAGGGTCGCGCGTGCCTCTTCAATGAGCACGCCGTGACGCGCGCGTTCGACTTCGGCGAGTTGGGCATCTCGCTCCGTGGCATCTCCGACATCCCGCCGAGCGCGAAACGCCTTGGCCTCTGCCTCGGCGGAGGCCTCAATTTGCGTTAGGGTTTGGATGCGCGCCGATTCCACCAATGCGCGCCCCCAATAGCGTACCGCGGCCGCCCGAACATTTGCGCGAGTTCGTTCGAGATCCGCCACTTTCATACCGATCAGAGATTCCGCCTCATCGATTCTGCGACCGCGCTGACCGGAAATCTCGAACGGTAACCAGGCTGTGCCGGTGAGGTTGGTACCCTGACCCAGGCCTCCAAAGCCGCGCGTCGCGACTACTTCGACGTAGGGATTCTGTACAGGCCAGAGTCGTGCACCGACAAGAGACGAGCGACTCGCTTCAACTGTGGATTGGCTGATGCGCAATTCTGGTGCGCGGCTCATAGCTAACGCGAGAACACGTTCGAGAGTAGGCACCTCTGGTGCGTTGGCATCAACGCGTTCTGTCGTGGCTGGTTCAGCGGCATGCGCCACCGGCAACAACTGTCCGGTGATTGCCTCTATCAATAGGTTGAGCCATGTCCCGACGAGCAACCTGTGCAACCTGATTGATGTCTTTGGCAAAGTTACTTTCACGATACCTTCGAGCAGCGATGGCCGTGGTCGAGCAAAGCCGAGCTTGATGACTTTGTGTTTCCGATTTGCATGGCTGATTCTTGAATGCACCCACTGGGACAAGGCCGCAGGTCGTAAGCAACATGACGAAACATTCATTCCCGAATCTGCCAAATTTGGCGAAATTGTCGAGAAACGCTGAACTAATATTCAGTATATTGGCCGATTGGTCGCAACGCAACTGTCCAGGCATTACACGAGACGGGCGAAACTACTCGTGGTTCATGGCAAATCCCCAAACGACTGTGGTCGTTGTGGTGTGGGAACCCTTACTGCGTCGCAAAACCCGGGTTGACGGGATAACGACAGTGCGGAGCAAATTACGGGTTATCGACTTGACGATAGTTCGCGGCAGACGTTGGTTTGATACCTTCGTTTCCGAATCAAATCGAGACGAGGTGGGTGCATTATTGCAGCAGTCTATGTCCGGGGCAACGAAGCGGGGCGTAGTGTACGGCATCTTGACCAAAACAGGTACACAGCGAGATATTCTCTGGCACGATCAGCTCTTGAGCAATGTGGGCTCCGAGAGTACGGGCCTTCTGGCGATTGGTCAGGACGTTACTGATCAACGGGAACTCGAACTGCGACTGCATCAAGCGGAGAAGATGGAGGCTATAGGTCGCTTAGCGGGCGGAGTTGCGCATGACTTCAACAATCAGACCCAGTCAAAGGTCTCTGGGGATCACGTCGCACATTCAGACGAAAAAGCTTGGTGCACAGAGAATTAGCTAATCCTGTGGCTCCTTAGAAATGGCACAAAGTGCTTGTCGCTTTCCTGGATATGTTTTGAAAGCCAAGTGCGCAAGAACCCCATCAATTCAACGTCGATTACCGAACTTCCCGAATCAAATTGCACCTGGATATCCGAGATTTGATTGGTGAGGTGAGTGTGTTTCGCTATATGCGATGCCATCTGCGCGTAGTTGTATGTCCGAAGAAGCTGTTCCTCATACTTGAAGTGCGCCACGGTGCACGCAATGAGCTCGACCAACATGGGCCCCAACACCGTGTCGGCCATTTCGGCTAGCATTGCATCATTCAACGCGTTGACGATATGAACGAGATGTTCGTGCTGCTTGTCCACCAACTCAATTCCAAGACTCAGCGAGCCATTCCAACATATCAGCGTCATGAAAATCTTGCCCCCACACAGGTGCTTATCGCGATTACAGCTAATTTTGAGAATCTCTAGGTGAGCTATGGCAGCCTGAGTGGCGCCGTAATGGGGTTACCACTATTTCGGGCGACCTTGCCAAGCAGAGAGAGAATTTACCTTCGCGCTAACCCAAAATTCCACGACAAGGCTGCTCCAAGCTCTATATGACTACGTGTCGGCCCTCCGTGGCATGTGCCCCCCAGGGCACCGAGCAATGTGGCTTGTTCGCAGCCCTGAAATGCGCAGACAACATTTCACCGGCCAGCAGTCGCATGCCGTAACTCCGAACCGCAAGTGGCGGGCAGCAATGGTTGCGTTGAGAACCGTCAAGTTTGCATGGCCAACGCGTTGGTCGCGCATTGGGGTGAGTGGCGGCGCGTACACGAACAATCACCCTGTGGTGCTAGCAATCGACACGGTGACCGCCTGACGGCAATGCGCGCTGCCTGATGCCAGCCATTGCCGAGAATCCGCCCGTGCGTAAATCATGCATCAGCGCCACAAGTAACGATAATCAGGAGCATATCTGGGTAACCAAGCAATTCGAGGTTGCGCAGACACATCTGTGGGTTACATAGGCTGGCACTCCGACTCTCAACCATGGGGTTCGGTTGTCGAACGATAGGGAAGGATATGAACATGCGATCACGTCTAAGTGTCATTGCAGGTGCGCTCGTCAGCACCATTTTCGGTTGCTCAAGTAATGATGTAACGCAATCAACGGACATGCCTGACAATGCTCACGCTTCAGTTGCTCAGCAGGCAGTAACAGCGCCAAGCGCTGCTAGCTCGCACGGTGTCGGCAAGAAGCTCATGATCATCGGCAACATGACGGATGAATTGGTGGGTACCGTCACCGACGATGCCATCTTCATCGACCGGATCGCCGCGGATGTCGGTGGCGCGAAGCGATTGAAGGTACTGGTCGTGCCTGGCGCAAGTGCGTCACCGAACTATTTATATTCGTACTTTCAATCAGTACTGCCGACGCGCGGCGTTCCCATCGGCAATCTTGCTCTAGCCCATATCGCGAGTGTCGATGATTCGTCCACACCCAACGTCGATGAGAGCACTTGGACGAATGGCGCATACCAACCGAGCGAGGTTGCAAAACTTGCCAATGCCAACGTGATCTGGTTCGATGGTGGTGACCAGAGCCGCCTAGTGAACCTAATGCTCGATGCCAAAGGCAAAGACAGCCCATTTCAGGCGGCAGTCAAGGCTAGACTTGCGGCCAACAACCTGATTATCGCTGGTTACAGTGCGGGAGCTGCCGTCATGAGCGATCCGATGATTGGAGGGGGTACGTCTTGGGGTGCGTTGACACTTGCGCCCGATTTGAGCACGCCCTCGGGTTCGGCGGCCAATCCTTGCGATGCTCCAGACGCTCTGTGCGTGACGCGAGGCCTTGGGTACATACCTGCTCAATACAATGCGATAATAGACCAACATTTCACGCAGCGCGGTCGCTTTGCCCGAACGATACGAGCACTTGCAGCAACCAAGCAGAAGAATGGCTGGGGAATCAGCGAGTTCTCCGCGTTCTATATCGACCTAGCGCAGAAAACTGCAGAAGTCGTCGGTGTGCCCGGCAAGGCGTTCGTCAGTTTGGTTGGACGCGACAGTGCTTTCCAGAATAGCGAATCCAGTGGACTACCGTTCTTGGGTCAGAATTACACGATGAGTATTCTGGGTGCCGGCGATACCTACACTCTGCCCGACGCCAACAATCCTCACGGCGTTGGTGCCCATCCGATTGCCAGCGACTATTACGCACCGTTTTCTGAGTACTACTCTGACAATCCCATATTCACCGATGCCTTCGGTGGCCAAGTACTCATTGACGACGTCTCCGCTTATTTTGCAGATGGCACGCCTCAAGCTTCTGGAGCCCGCGTGGACGCCATCGCATTCAACGTGGATGAAACCGGTTCTGGCTCTGGTTTCCGTTTCCGATTCACGGCCGATAATCAATCCCAGGTCGCGTGGAATGAAGATACCGGCTACTCGATGTTCAACGCTCGCTGGAAGATCACCACAATCAAGGCGCAATTTACGGGCCTTGGGCCATGATCAAGTAAACCGCACACGGCGACGAACGGCACTATTGGAACTGGGTGCAGTGTCAGGACAGCGCGGACACTGCACCGTCATGTTCGCTCAACTTTGATTCGGTGGTAACCGGAATCTGAAAGCGCACTCGCGCGCATTTGTCGGACCAGCCCAGCCGCCGTCTCTACTCGATTGGGTCGCGCCAACGGCTTATTGAGTCAGCATGAATTTTCAATCCACCGGGTCGTTAATTCCAGAATTAGCGTTGGCTGCTCCGCGTGGAGAAAATGGCCAGTGTCCTTGATTTGCACAGCAGTCCCGTTTGGGGCGTGGGCAAGAAAGAACGCGACATCACTCTCACGAATTAGGCCGCCTTTCTCAACTTCACCATATAACAATAGCACGGGGCAGGTCACCTTGTTCAACAACTCCTCTAGTTGCAAACTCTCAAAGTAGCGACCGTCGAGCAACACCTTTACGAGTTCCACATCAACACAGGAAATCGTCTCGTAAAACCAGCTAATTCCGGCTTCGTCAATGCCAGGGAAGAACCCAGTAAGAAAATTCCTGACTGTCCGTTTGCCGTTCAATATGTCGAAAACGCCCAGCAGAAAATCCTTGGTGGATTTGGGCCAGGTGCTCGTCTCCCGTTGAATGAACGGGGGATCGAGCAGAACCACCGCTCGAGTCAGTTCAGGGATCTGCGCCGCGGTGCCAAGAGCTGCAATCGCTCCACCCGAGTGGCCCCAACAGCACGGTTGGGGAGCAATCCGGTGTGTAATAAATGCAGCGGTATCAGGGAAGTAATCAATGGCACGGTAGGTGGCGGCGCGACCGCTTTTGCCATGCCCGCGCATGTCACACGCGAATACGTGCCATTCGTTTTCCAGAGGCGTAATCAGTCGAGTCATTCCTTGCCAGCGGCTGGGAATACCATGCAACACGGCAAACGGCGCACCGTTGGGAAAGCCTTCGGCATAGTTGATGATCAGGGAACCAGTATCAAATGATCTTTCGGTGAGCATATTGTCTATTCAATCGCATCACATCGTATAGGACGATACGGATTGATTTCCACCGAGTCAACCCTGCAGTCCGCAAGCGCAGGCGTGGGAGTGAGTGAGCCACCCCCTGTCGTTCGTGTAGAATCCGACCGCATTTAGTTCGCATGCAAGGTTGTCTCGATAGTCACTGTATGCGTTGACGTCGATTCAGCCGCGGCCCAACCCGCAACGGAAGCGCGTATCAGCGTGACAGAACAGCGCAGGGAGTACAATAGATGCTCACGCAGCGAGCCACGACCGGAGCAGGCAAGACCCAGAAGTAAGACAAAGCCGCCGGCTGCAAACGCTTGTTAGTCAGAATTCCCAATGATTACAAATGATTAGATGTTATGCCCGAAGACCATTGATGACACAGCGGGGTAGCAGGCGATATAGTCACTTTTATAGTCATGCCGACCAGTGTGCACCTTCCATCGAAACTTCTTGAGGCTGTTGACAAAAAAGCCAAGGCGCTGCGCATAAGCAGGAATCAATTGGTAGTGCAAGCACTTCAGCGCGAGGTGCAGGATGCCGAGTGGTCGGCAGGTTTCTTTGAACGTCTTGCCCAAGCAGATACGGAAACGTCACAAGCTATTGACGACATGATGCGCGGGATTCGGAAGGCGCGGCGCTCAAAGCCAGCGAGGCGGTTTTGAACTACGTTCTGGACACAAACGCGGTGTCGGCCGCGATGAAGGGCGATCCCAATGTGTTGGAACGGATGCGAGTAGCAGGACGGAAAAAGTTGGCGGTTCCGGAGCCTGTCTACGCGGAGATCGCCTACGGGATCGAACGGCTGCCAAAATCAAAGAAGCGTTCCAATCTGTTGTCTTTGTACACGGCCATATTCGAAGAATTGGGAAGCACGCCGTGGACACATGGAGTCACGGACCAATTTGCATTAGTCAAGTCAGTACTGGAACGTAAGGGCAAACGGATCGAGGATTTCGATGCCGCTATTGCGGCTCACGCACTTGCCGCTGGTGCAGTACTGGTTACCGCAAATATTGATCACATGGAACGAGTGCCCGGTCTCAGGGTTGAAGACTGGACGGTACCACTTTCTCGTCGTTGAATTGGTTGATTGATTCAAGAACGCTGCCGCGAATGGATCAGGGTCGCCGATTTGATTTCTGTCCAACGGATGAGGCTTGAGCAGCGAAGGCCAGCATCAGCCCCAAGGGTTGGATGATCGCCTAGGTTGAGGTCCGCATATTGTCCTGCTCGAACGATCCTAACGCCGCGATAAAGACCATGCCCGAGTGAACAACGCGCAAGTGCGCATGGTATTCGTACGCCATGCAATGAAAGTCGTCGCAGCTTGCTCCGACACGTCAGAACCGTTCACGAGGTAAAGAGAGCCACCCTTGGAACAGGAACCGACGTCGGCAGTTAGAGCAATCCGTTTTTGTGCGTCGCTCGACTTCCTGAACTGGGAGGGCATGCTCAGCCGCACCAAGGGTGACAATCCGAGTTGGAACAGGACGATCACACCGAACGGAATCCACCAACGCTTGCGACCGTTTGCTTCCCTTTGCGGACGGTTCGATGAACGTCCGCTCGGTGGCAGCCCCACAAAGAAATCCGTTTTCGTGTAACCAGGGTGATCGGAGCCGGGCAATGTTGCCAGCCCCCACCACCGTTGCAATGCGGGCGAGTGCTGCTGTCACGGGTAGTCCAGCACCACACCCAACGTCTAGGATTCGTGCGGGAGCGGTAATTCTCTCTGCCAAAAGCGTTAGCTCAGGACTCGGATCTTTAGCCCGCGCCGTCATGTACGCGCGGGCACAGCGATCGTAGCCGGAAGTTACAATCATCTTAGGGTCGTCCATCGGTTTCCATCCCGCTCTCGTCTGCCCGGCCCGGATTTGCGGTTGAGCCGCGAACGCCTGCATCAACATCAAGGCTCGAATGATCACTCCAATTCCGGTATAAGGCAATAGATGACTAGGCAGGGCTTGGGCCGATCCAATCGAGAGTTGGGGCGCACCGGTTACGCAATGATGCATTGCTCCGATCAAGTGTTCCCATTCATTCGCCCAATAGCATTCGTCGGGTTTGTGGTAGTGTCCGAGGAAGAAAGCCGCTCACAGGGACGCCTAACGGGTACATGTCGCAATGAACAAGATCATTTCTCAATTCGCTGTGATTGCGCCCCTCCTAGCTCTGGCCGCGCTACTGCTTCAGCAGAGCTTGTTCTCGCGCTTACCACTCGTGATAGCTGCGCAAGCGGTTGCTGTGGGCCTTGCGATCTGGGCAAGACGGAGCTTCGCCACGGGCCAGTTCCGCGTGAGCGCCGAACCCGCGTCTGGCGGCTTGATCAAGATCGGTCCCTTCCAGGTCATCCGCCATCCAATGTATACAGCAGCCTTGTTATTCGTGTGGGCTGCCATCCTTGGCCATTGGTCGACGGCAAACCCGTTCATTGGAGTTGCGTTGGTTTTGGTGGTTGTAATCCGAATTCCGATCGAGGAGCGCTTGATCCAAGCCCGGTATCCAGAGTACGCCGAATATGCGCGTGCCGCAAAGCGCGTCATCCCGTTTCTGCTGTAGAGGCAGTCTTCTGTCGCCCTAACGTAGCAGGCTTCAGCTGCGTGGCCCGAGCGAAGCGAGGGCGCCGTCAGTCAGCAAGGCGGAGTTGGCCTGCGGCGTCGAGAGTTGCGAGGTAAGAGTTCGGTCAGTCGCGTCACAGACGGACCGGCGCTGCTGGAGTAGTCGTACTGCGCGATGCGCGGTTCAGGAAGGCGGCGAAAGCAGGACGCGACGAAATACGTTGGCGGCCAGATTCTGTTGAGTTTCGGGCCGCGAAAGCGAACGCGCTTGCTGGAGGGTTACTCGCTCGGGGAGCAATCGATCGAACTCGGGGCCTCTGATGCAACCCAGAGTTTGACACGCGTCGCTTGCCCGTACGCTTTCGGTTATTAGAAGGAGCACGCTCGGCAGCTCGGTGCGCAGCGACTGGAGCTCCGACAGATTCGGCCTAACACTGGTCGTTCGCACTTCGTGGGTTCGGAGCAGTACCCAGACTGCCTGGGCTGTGCGGAATTCCGAGGTGCCGACAAGGGGCGAGCCAGTGACGAATAAAACACCCAGAAAAAGCGCCACTCGAAGAGTCCAGTTTATTGGGGGCGGCATAGCCCAGCTGAGCCAAATAACAGCCCGATGACCAGGCGCTGGTTACGCAGCGAAGTGGTATCGCGCGTCATATTGGCCGGAGTGCCCAATGTTGTTGTCGTCTCGCAGAGGGCAAATACACCAAACAAACGACCACGGAGAATCAACTATGGGGATAGCGCGTTCGTAACCGGGTGCGATTTTCGTATCAGATAGGAAGTTTTTGGTCTTGGTGCCACATTGATGCATTCGACGGAAGATTGTAGGGTGCTTCAGACTCGCAAATTCAGCGTCACGATTTATCAAATAGAGATCACAGCAGGGATTGCTGGGCATTCTCATGTGAGTCATTTTACGTAGGAGGCCTCCGTGCGTGCATTACCACTTCATTTATATATTCTCACTGTCGGCCTAGTCGTCGCCGGCTGCAGCGGGACAGATACAAGTACGCCCCCCGCCGTTGGAGGTAATAACGGCGTAGGAGGCTCGACCGGAAATGGGGGAACGTCTGCGCTAGGACAAGGCGGCGGAGCCAAAACGGGTGGCGCACCAGGCACTGGCGGCAGCATGCCGGCTACCGGCGGAACCTTGGCTACTAATACCGGCGGTATGCCAGGCACCGGCGGAGCCAAAACGGGTGGCGCACCAGGCACTGGCGGCAGCATGCCGGCTACCGGCGGAACCTTGGCCACCAACACCGGCGGCATGCCGGGCGCGGGCGGAGCCAGAACGGGTGGCGCACCAGGCACTGGCGGCAGCATGCCGGCTACCGGCGGGACCTTGGCCACCAACACCGGCGGCATGCCGGGCACGGGCGGAGCCAGAACGGGTGGCGCACCGGGCACGGGCGGAGCCAGAACCGGCGGCGCACCAGGAACGGGCGGCACGATAACGACCAGCAGCGGGCCCAATTGCTCGGGTGCCGCCTTGAGCGGCGGTACGCAGACCTGCTCTACAAATCAAACGGGCACTTCGGGCAGCTTCGGCTGGTCAATCTGGTCGACTCAAAGCGGAGGATGCATTACCCCCCATGGTGGCGGCACTGCTGCGCTCAAAGCAACTTGGAACAATGCTGGGGACTTCCTGGCCCGTGAAGGTTGTTCCTGGAACGAGACCAAGACATACGACAAATATGGAGACATTACAGCAGACTACGCGTACACCAAATCGGGAAGCGCTGGCGGTTATTCATATATTGGCATCTATGGGTGGTCGAATACCCCGCTCATAGAGTTCTACATCGTCGATGACTGGTTCGGCTCGGGCCCCCCAAGTGGTGGTGGTACTCAAGTGGGCTCATTTACCGTTGATGGGGGCACGTACAAAGTCCTCAAGCACCAGCAAGTCAATCAACCTTCCATTCATGGCACGCAAACGTTTTGGCAGTACTTCAGTGTCCGGCAGACGGCTCGCCAGTGCGGGCATATAGACGTTTCCGCACACTTTAAGGAGTGGGCCAGTTTAGGCCTGAATCTAGGCGTGTTGAACGAGGCCAAGCTTGTCATAGAAGCAGGCGGTGGTAGTGGAAGCATTGATTACTCAGCGGGAGCTATGGCGTGCAACTGAAGTGAATCCAACTTCAAGCAACGGGTCGTCCTTCGACCATTCCTCGGCGTCACCGTAGGTCTGTGCGACCCGGAAAACAGCTCGACTGTTCCCATTTTTGCGTGGGATCAGGAGGGCCGTTCGCATGGATCGATGAGCAAGCAACGGGGACAGTGTCGAGGATGAGTCAGCCACTGCACAGGTTCCAAACACGTTGGTGTCGGTCCAGATAACGAATGGCGCTTGAGCCGCCATCAGCCCCAAGGTTTGGATGATCGCCCCGAGCGCCGCGGTACGCAATGGGCAGCAGTGAAGGCGCCGTGGACCACTGTAGCGATAAGCGTATTGGCAACGATGAGTTCCATGGTCCGCATAACGCCCTGCGCTTCAGCCGCGGCCCAAGCAGCAACGGAAGCAGGCATCAGGATGCCAGTTAAGTGCAGCGAGCACCAGGGATGAGAGCATAAGCTATCAGCGAGCGGAACAGACAAGTCCTATCAGCAAGACCAAGCCGGCGGCTGCACGCGCTTGTTGGGCAGCCCTGTATGACGGTGCCGTGGGCGAATTGGCCCAAAAGATGTGCTTGCTCACGAACAGCGCACTATCGCTAACGAACAGCTCCGGTCGCACATGCTCGCAGATATCCCTCGATGATTGGATGACGCAGCGTGCTATTCGTCGCTGAAACCGATGGAGTAGCTACCCAGTGAGGCTCCACGGCAATGCCGAGGCGCGCGGCAGCATGAAACAATGCTGCCGCGGTTGCCCAGTGTGAATGCTTCCCGCGATTGAAGTCCCCGACGATACCGATGCGAACAACGTTCATGATCCGAAGCTACACGAGTCGGGCGAGCTGAAGCAATATGAATCGTTACAACGTAAAGTATCGTTTAGAAATCGAGTTTCAGGGGAACACACCCTCCCGGCAAATCTTTCGACGACCCGCATTGCCGGAACCCCATCGATTGATAAAATGCGATCGCATTCGTCGATGAGTTCAGCTCGATGCAATTCTCAGGCGAGCGCCTCGCGCACTCGGGGAGTACTTCCAACACTAGGGACTTCCCTATGCCCCTTCGTTGGTATTCTGGAGCGACAAACAAGCAACATATGTTCCAAAAATCCTTCACCAAGATCATTTTGCTCTCCGCTTGGTCTGAGCAGTCCAATCCACGAGACGAAGGTTCACGTTGGATGCCTTGCTCAGTCCTTCGAAGTCTCGGCGGTTGCGTGTCACCAATGGAATCTGCCGGGCTACAGCAATAGATGCGACGAGAATGTCACCGAGGTTCTGGCGCTGGCTATGAGAACACGCGGACCAGATGGTTGCAGCAACGTCGGCGGCGTCCTCGTCGAAGGGGAGAACAACACAGTTCTGGACAAGGGTATCAAAGGCCTGCAGCTGTTTCTGAAAC
>Ga0209385_1001167_pt1 | contig 11118 bp, 4 predicted proteins | sample NGEPerB_FD_184506 | JGI IMG/M metagenome (GOLD analysis project Ga0209385, IMG submission 184506) | Arctic peat soil microbial communities from the Barrow Environmental Observatory site, Barrow, Alaska, USA - NGEE PermafrostAB12-B... | ecosystem: Environmental > Terrestrial > Soil > Wetlands >... | reverse complement strand
GTGCTTCGTGAGTTCGCGTACCCGGCTACGTCGCCAGCCGTGCAGAAAATCCGCTACTTGCACCACGGCCTGTTAGAGTAATGTGTGCTTTCGGCAAACCTGCGTAACCGAGCTGGGCGCTGCTGGAGGAGGGTTCAGGCGTCCTGGTCTTTTGCCCGGTGGCGCTGCAAGGGTGTGAGTCTCCGGTTGACGTCATCGACCGAAATGGCCGTGGAATCAAAATCTTCGCCCGTCCATTCCCGCAGCTCCTCATGTCGGAGATCATGACGGGGCCGGGCGGCGACGAGCGACTTCATTCGCAACTAGCCTACCGGCGCGGGGGGACCATCAGAATTGAGGAGGCGCGGCCGGCAGCGCCTCCATCGCCGTGATAGCTCGCCAGCAGCGCACTTACTGCCTGTGGGATTTGAACGTACTGACACGCCAGCAACACCGTTTGAATATCAAGAATATGGTGACCAGATTGTAGGCAAGTTAGTGCCGATTGCATATGGCTCGGCGGTCAATGAGATCGCGACATTCGACCAACAAAAGTTACCCGAGGCGCTTTCGGAGCCTTGGATAACCTGAGCGGGATCGATCGAATATACCTGGTTGGGGCTGATCTTGCCGCGAAGTGCGTTCGGAAGATCCAGCGCCGCGCCATTGCCCTGCACCGACATAATTGTTGTCGTCCCAGTAGAGATGCGGATGCGCCTGCGCGTGCCGGATTATGTACGCCCTTGTGCTTCATGAGAGCCTTGCAGCTTTCTAGTACGACGGGAGACCCCCCGGCTTTGCCGGGGAGGCAGTTGAAGTTTGACAGATCCGGGGTTGTGCTTTTCCCGGTCTTAAGCGCATCGGGTATCTTGCCGCTGCTGTACGTGGCTGTTGCTTTTGACTTTGATCGGTTGCGATCAGGCCCCTTTGAGGGGCCAGCAACCGTAAAGCCTCCGGCTCTGCCGGAGGATACTTACTCATGTCGAGCAACAGCCTTCGGCTTCCACCTTGTCGACGATACTGAAACTGTCGAATACGGCGCGATTGCCTCGGCGTGCTCAGTTCGTGCGCGCCCTCGGTGTGTGCGCCGCTTTCCGCTTCGGACACTGATGTTAACGCGCGAGAAGCTCCTTGCGGTTCTGGCGTAGGTCGATTCCGGTCGGCTCGGCAGGATAAGGTTTGTTGCCCATCAACCCTTTCCAGAGAATGCGGTTGTAGTCCCCGAAATCCATACGATCTTCGGACGTGAAGTCCATTCCCTTCGTGACCCGCGCCCAGTACTCCGCGTTGTGGGTCGGCTTGGGCACGATCAGACTGGCCGGTTTGGCAGGGAGAGGCAGCCCCGTACCGTAGAGAAACGCCGAAGGAGTGGCGGTAAAGCTCCACCGGCTCGGCTGGGTGTTGAAGATGTCGGCCATGGGCCTCGCGAGCGCGTCGTTCAGATTCATCGGCGGAAGGCCCAGGACCTCTTCAATCGTGCGCACCAAGTTGATGGTGTTGTACTGCGCGGAGACCAGCGCTTTTTGCTTCACGTAGGCGCCCGCCACGTACGCGACGCTGCGGTGCGAATCGACGTGGTCGCCGGCATCCTGCGAGTCGTCTTCCACTACAAAGATCAGCGTGTTGTTCGCGTATATGCTGTTTGCGATCTTCTGCACGAGCAGGCCGACCGCATAGTCGTTATCGGCTTGCTGCAGCTCCGGAGTATTCACGCGGTCAATCGCGTCAGCGAAACTTCCGGTGTGATCGTGCATGAAGCGAACCAGGCTCAACGAAGGAAGTTTCCCTTTGGCGTAATTGGCATCGAAATCTCGCGCCCATTCCGTGTAACGGTAATAATCCGGAAACTGGTTGTCGAAACCGCGGAAGTACGGATCGGTGTACGGGGTGAGGGAAGCACTCGTGGGGAAGGCCACCGTCGTGTTGGTCGAGAACGGGTTCCGGTCAAGGGGAATGCGGACGACGTGGGACCCTGTCGGCGGTTTCACCGGATAGAGGGTCGTGTCCACGAAGAAACCATAGTTGCGAACGGTGAGGTTCGCCCGCAACGCGGAGTCCCACAAATAGCCGGTATTCACTTCATTGTCCGGTCCATCCGGGGCAGCCACGTCGGTCTGGCCCGGTAACAGATCCGGATCGTCCGGGGTGAGGGGATCGGCGGCCCGGCGCTTGGCGAGGGTCGGAATCGCAACGTTGACATTGCGATTCAAGCCCTCGGAATCTAAGCTGAGGCCGCGTCCCGCATAGGCCACCGGGAATTGGCGTTCGATCACGTCGGGGGCGCGGGCCGACGTGGTCCACGGCCAGCCGTCATTGCTGGTTTCGGCGCTGTCGAAGAAGTTGTCGAGGGTGACGAAGCTTCGCGCCAGGTTATGCAGATTCGGCGTGAGCGGCTGTCCAAACTCAGCCAAATCAGGATCGCCATTGCCGATTTCCAGGTCCCCCAGAATCTGGTCGTAACTGCGGTTTTCCTTGATGATGAAGATAACGTGCTTAACGCCCTGGCGGACAGCCGCCATGACCGCAGCGTCGTGGGCGCTCTCGGTGCTGGAGAACCGGTTGTTGGCGGCTACCTGCGCTGTCAGTGTCGTGAGCTGCGCCGCGCTGGGGCGCGGGAAGCTCTGGAAGCCGGCCTTGATCAACTGGGGATTGTACTGGTTCGACGGACGGCAATTTTTGTGGGCCGGCGGTCCGGCGCTATAGCAGAAGCCGGGATTCGGACCGGTCGGCGACTTCCCGTTGACCACATACACCCATTTGCCATCGCCGCTGAAGCTCACCGAGTTCGGATACCAACCCGTCGGAATGAGACCAACTACCCGGTCGCCGCTATTCGTTCCGCCCAGCGCCACCACTGCTATGGAATTCAGATTGCCGTTGGTCACGTAGAGTTGCTTCTCGTCCGGCGAGAGCGCCACGCTGTTGGGATTCGCGCCCCTGTATTGCGCCAGCGAGGAAGGCACTACGGACGCGGGAGCGATCACCGGAATGGTTTCGAGCAGCGCGTTCTTCGTGGTGTCGATTATGTCAATCGTGTCCGACTGGTCTTCGACAACATACAGGAGCGACTGGGCCGCGTTCAGCGTCATCTTGTTCGGTTGGCCTTTGACTGGGATACGGGCCGTTACCGTCGGCGCCCCGCCCAGGCTTACTACGTCGATCTCGCGGTCGCGAATGCTTGACACATACGCTGTCGCACTCGTTCCGGTCCCCTTCACCACTACCCAAAACGGATATTCGCCGCCCGGCGTACCCGCCTGCGAGGCGCTGCTCTTGCCGGGGCGCAAGTCGAGTTCCGTTCCCTTCGACCAGTTGCCCAAACCTCCGTTGAACACCGTTATCGAGTCGTTGTAGTAATTCGCCACCACCAGCGTCTTGCCATCATTCGCAATAGCCACGCCGGCGGCGCAAGGCTGCACGAAAACCATGCTGTTTATCGGGACTAATCCGTCGTTAGGCACGGCAAGGCCAAGGCCCGCGCGGTGGCCCAAGGCAAGCTCCGTTCCGGGCTGCTCCCCCCAAGTTCCGTCGGCGCTCAGGGTGAAGATGTGGACATTGTCCCCGGCGCTGACACTGGAAGGGTTACCGTCCCCGCCAAACGGGAAGTCACCCATGCCGCCGGACACGTAAAAAGCCTTGCCCGATGGATCGAAGACAATCCCGTTGTAGGTATTTGGGATCCGCACTACTTGCTTCTTGACCGGCGTGTACTTCGAAATGTCGTAGATGAACACGTACTCTTTCGAGTCCAGCCATTTAAAAGGCGTGCCGTCGGCATTGTAGACGCGGTTGTACCCGCTAGTGAGAACCAGCAGGGTCTTGGCGTCTGGACTCACCACGGTGGTGACCGCTTGCCCGGCCAGCCAGGCTGGATTGTCGGGCAGATCGGGGTTCATCGGTTCGAAGCGGGAATTCTGGGGCGCTAGCGGCGTAATCTGTTGGCCCAAATTGGCGAGGGCCTGCGCCGGGGGCGCGTCAATCACGGTGATGATTAAGGTCGCCGCTGTGCTGCCGTCCCGGTTGGACGCCGTCACCGTGTAGCTGGCCTTGGCGGTCACGACCGTGGGGGTACCGCTGACGATGCCCGTGAGGCTGCTCAGACTCAGACCCGCCGGAAGGGCCGGGCTAATACTATACGAGGTCACCGCCCCGCCGGTGCTGGTCGGGATGTTCGCCGTGACGAGCACCCCATCGGTATAGACCGCTGTGCCGGTAGCGTAGCTGAGTGCCGAGGGCGGCTGAATGGAGCTGCCACCACCACTGCAAACGCTGAGAAGAAGAAACACTGAGGTCAGAGAAAGAACCAGCCAATGAATGGATCGCATCGAAATCTCCTGTTCCATCGCCACCAACTGGCCTGCCGCCTGAGCGGCCATCAGAATTGGGGAGGCGTAACCAGCAGCGTGGTGTTGATGCCTTCACACATGGCATTGTTCACGGTCAAGTTGCCGTGGGCGTCAAGCTTCACTGTCCAGATGGTGTCGTAGTCGTTGTCCGGCCACTCGTCGGAAGGCGGAGCCTGGTTGCCGGCGTTATAGCTCTTGAGCAGCGCTAAGATTGTTGGCTGTATGAATTGGAAAGACCACGCCAGCAGCACCCTCTGATTGGAGAATTGGCCGCCGTTGACGAAGAAGAAGAAAGTACTGGTCTCCTGGCCGACGTTGCTATCGGAGAGGTCGAAGCTGGTGACCACATTGTAGGGCAAGTTGTTGGCGATGGCGTACGGTACAGCGGTCAACGGGGGCGCAACCGTCGACCAGTTGTGGTCTCGCGAGGGGCTGATGGAACCGTCGCTCGAATATAAGAACGAACCTGGGCCGAATTGAGAAGGGTCGTTCGAATATACCTGGTTAACATTAACTTTGCCGAGCAGGGCGTTGGGAAGATCCAGCGCGCGCCATTGACCGGCGCCGACATAGTTGTTGTCGTCCCAGTAGAGCTGCGGATGCGCGTCGGCGTGGCGGATGATGTAGAGGGTTTCGTTGGTGTTGATGCCCGCCGGAATGACAGCGCCATTCTGACCGCCGGTTACGGTGATGCTGAAAGGCGTCTGCGCCGTGCAGGCAGCGCTGGCCAGTGGTGGGGACAACACCGGGTAGGTGGCAGGCGGGGTAATGTGGCTGTCGTAGGTAACCAGGCTGGCGCTTCCCGACGGCGCGATCGAAATAGCGTAGATAAAGTTGGGACTGATATAGCCCGCCGGAAGACTCAGGTTGTAATCTTCGAGCTTGTTGATATTTGCCAACAGGGCGCGGGTGGTCTCCCACGGCGCCGAGAAGACATAAAACCCCGGCACGTTTGCCTTCACGATACCGGTTACCAGGGCTTCGTTGTCGCCTCCCTGATCGTTGAAATCGAGCCCCTGGCAATTCGGGCAGAATGGCGACGGGACGGGAAATCCGCTGGGTATCGACGCTGGCGAATAGGACACATTGAGCGGATAGCTGTGGTTGGCACGTGGCGTGCCGCCATTCTGGTCACTGGACAGTGTGATCTGGTTGAGCATGGCGAATTGCTGAATGCTCTCAAGCGCCACCATATCGGGATAATGGTTTGCCGCTTGCAGATGGGTCATGGGTTCGAGCGCGTAAATTTCAGTCACATTCAGCATCCCCAGCACCTTCTGTTGCAGAAACGTGGCCGTGAGGAGCGACCGCTGTAAACCCTTGTTGGTGAGGTTTGCCGTCTTTGGATTGACATCGCCGGAAGCCTGGTAAGCCAAATCCTCGCTTACCACGAAGATCAGGTTGAGATTGTTGGCGCTCAGCGAAGCGGGAGTTGGCAGCTCTGATGACTTGGGGCTGAAAGAGCTGCCGCAGCCTGCGAGCAGTGTCATGGCCAAGGCCAGGAACGGCAGCCATACAACGGTAGGTTTATTCATTGTGAGTCCTTCTTACAACTTTCGCCAAACTCAATGATCCGCGTTTAGTCACTGCGCCTACACACGTTCAGAATTGAGGAGGCGTGGCCGGCAACGTCGCGGAATCGATGCCTTCGCATATCCCGTTGTTCACCGTCACGTTGCCCACGGCGTCAAGCGTGACCGTCCAGATGGTGTCGTAGTCGGTGTCCGGCCAATTGGGCGCCGGTTGTTGGCCGTTGGCGTGATAGCTCTTGAGCAGCGCATTTACGGTCGGTGGGATGTGATCGTGCTCCCACCCTACCAGCAGCTTCTGATTGGAAAAGGTGCCGCCGGTAAAGAAAAAATTGCTGGCCGCCGCGGGCGAGGTCTGGGCCAGCAACTCAAAGCTGGCTGCGAGATTATAGGGCAAATTGTTGGCGATGGCATACGGCAGGACCGTCAGGTTCGTCCTGACATAAGAGTAGGAATTACCCTCCTGACTCGTGCTGCCCGGAGTAGCCTGAGCGGGGTCGATAGAGTAAACTAGAGTAGGCTGGATCTTGCCGCGTAAAGCATACGGAAGATCCAATGCGCGCCACTGCCCCGCAGCGACATAGTTGCCATCCTCCCACCAGCTCGTGGGATGCGCTTCCGCGTGCCGGACTAAGTAAACGGTTTCGTTGGTGTTGGTGCCCGCCGGAATCACAGCGCCATCACTACCGCCGGTCACTGTTCTGCTGAAAAACGCCTGCGTCTGCGCCGTATTACATGAAGTGCTGACCAGCGGCGGCGGGGGCAGCACGGGGTAGGTGGAAGGCGGATTCAGATTGCTGTTGTAGGTGACCAGGTGGGCGCGGCCTGACGGCGCGATCGAGATCGCATAGATATAGTTGGGCCCCCTATAGCGCGCCGGAAGGCTCAGGTTGTAACGTTCCAGCTTGTTGATGTTAGCCAACAGGGCCCGGGTGGTCTCCCACGGCGCCGAGAAGACATTAAAGCCCGGCACGTTTGCCTTGACGATACCGGTCACCAGAGTTTCATTGTCGCCTCCCTGGTCGCCGAAATCGAGACCCTGGCAACCCGCGCAGGGTATCAACGGCGTAGCAACTCCGCTGATCACCTGGTCTGGCGCATACGATACGTTGGTCGGGTAGCTGTTGCCGGTATATGGGGTCTGGCCCGCATCTGACAGAGTGATCTGGTTAAGCATGGCGAACTGCTGTACGGTCTCCAGCGCCACCATATCCGGGTAATCGGATGCGGTTTGCAAATGGCTCATGGGTTCGAGCGCGTAGATGGCGGTTACATTCTGCGTTCCCAGTACCTGCTGTTGCAGGAACGTGGCCATAAGGAGCGACCGCTGCAAACCCTGATTGGTGAGGTTTGCCGTCTTTGTACTGACGTCGCCGGGAGCTTGATAAGCCAAATCCTCGCTAACTACGAAGATCAGGTTGAGGTTGTCGGCGCTCAGCGGATCGGGGGTTGGCGGCGCTGAAGAGCCGCCGCAGCCTGCGAGCAGCGTCAAGGCAAGGGCCAAGAATAGCGACAGTACAATGGTACCTTTATTCATAAATAGCCGTGAGCCCTTTCTCAAAACCATTTATGGTTGCGTCAATCGATTGGCGGTGACATGTGCCACGGCGGACGCACAAACAAACGCGAAAAACTGCCAGCGATATCCACATTAGGATCCTATGGCAGGTAAGTGCCTCGGTGTCTGTGATGTCAAGGACGTTTTCGCACGAAAGTAACCACCTGTGGAGGGTGCAAAATGGGAAAGGGCCTAACAGTCTGGCCAGGTCTAGACGACTGGACGACTGCCACCGGCCCCGTTTGGAAATGGCATGGCTCTAAACCTACATTTCCTTTTTGAAGTTGGCCTAAACCGCCGTATGATCAAGCCAACGCCAGTATTCATGCGGTTTTGACGGCGCAAAGGACCCTGCGGAGGCTTGCACCCAGTGGGTGAACAACAAAACCAGCTCTTTCAGCTCTCTTTCAACCCCTCTTTGAAGGTCGATTTCCAAGGATCGCGAGTAACGTCGGATGGCGGCCTGCTACTGGTGCGAGAGTTGGATGAACGCTTGGGGTTGAGCGAACTCATCGCAGAACACTTGACCGACTCACGCGGGAAGAACACGCGATTGCCCATGGCCGATCTGTTGCGTCAGGCTGTGTACAGCCGATTGGCTGGCTACGAAGACGTGAACGATGCCGCGCGTCTGCGATCGAATCCACCTGCAGGCTGCTACCAGTCACGTCGCCCGTCACCGAGAGGCGGCCTACAACGGGGAATTGTTCCGGGCCCGAAGTCTGCTTCTGGTCCATCACGTTATTGGTGAGATCCGGCTGCGGTACATGTCCCGAAGCCGGTTTCGGGCCGCGACATGAAGCGCTGGATCGCCCGAGGATTACTTTCGCGTTGCCGACAAGCCGGAAGTTGCCGACCATCTACAGGCTCAACCCGGCCCAAGGGTCTGATGGTGATACGGACGGTGCCGTTCAATGAGGGACATGAACGGCACCTTTCTTCAGCGACGGCGGGGTTTCGCATCCACCGTGGCTATTGCTTCTCGTCGATAAGCGTCGAGACTCTTCCTGTTTGTTTATTGTCGGAGACGGTGGTCATTTTCTTTCCATCGGGCGAAACTGTAATTTTTTGGGCACTGTAAATCTTGCCATCGCGGTTATAGGTCACTTCAATAGCGCGGTCCCCCAGCTTCTTCAGCGACACGGTTTCGTTCGCATAAATACCTTTCACCGGGTACTCTTTGCCATCGAACTTGGCTTCCCAGCTCTCGCCGGTCGGGGTGGACATGCTCAGCCCATCGCTCCCGCCTTTCCAGGTAGTAGTGAGCCCGGCGGCGTCTTCACTGACGTTCTGGATGCGCCAGGAACCGGAGATTGCACTCGAACCCGCAGGCCCCTTGGAAACTCGGGTCCACTTGCTTTCCGCTTTGAAGGGCTGGCTACCGTCAGCGGGATAGTTTGTGCTTGAAACGGTCAGCATCTTCCCATCGGTTGAGGCGGTCCTGGTCTGGTCGAATGTTGGCTTGCCGGCTTTCTTGCCGGTGGCGTGAATCGTGTTCGCGTCCACAACCTGCACCGCGATCGTGTCGTACGGCTGGCCAGTGACAGGTTGGTCCTGACCGTCCGCCTTCACGTTGATTTTTGGGACGCAACTTTCGCAGTCGTACATCCCATTATTGACCGAGAATACGTAGGACTTTTGCGACAGCTTGGACTCCGCCATATTGGTCTTCCAAGTACCGTCAAATGGGCTTTGGGCAAACAACATTACAGGCAGAACCCACATAACAACGCATAGCAACCTCTTCATGCTGATCTCCTGATCCGCTAATTTTTGCCTGATTTCCCAACGACCCATACTATACACTCCGCGAGGAGTCGAGCTAGGTGGGTACTCTATGGATATACCGCTCTTTGTGCTGCTACACCCTTTTGGAATTCCTCCTGGATCACGGGCAACCATGAAGTTATGGCTAGGATGGACTGGCGACTTCCGGCGACGCGGGCCAGAAGTCTGCTTCGCGGAAATGTGACGTTACGGAGAGCTGCTTGCGCTCCGATCTCCTCGAACGCCGTTTCCGAGCGGATGACGGGCAACGGTTCCACAATCCAGTTAAGGAAAGTCCTGATTATTTCATGCCCATGCTCACTGGCGATGGATTCCATGGCCGCGAGCTCTAATGCGGGCAGCTTTGCGAGACCCCTACCAGGGCCCTTCCTTGGATGTCCAGCCGGTGTTGCTTGCGGTATGCTGCCCAATCTTTCTCCAGGGTGCGGCTTTGATCCTTTGACGCGATTTTGAACCGGGCCAACGCCAGGATCAAGGCGCGCACGCTGACACGGGGTTCCGCCGCATGCCCCGTCCCACACCTGCGGCAAGTGATAACCGGTGTCTGGATGTTACGGCCAGCCCGAATCCGGTGCAGCGTTTCGTCTAGTTCGTCCCGCAGGCCGATGAGGGCCGGAATTGACATTCCCTCATGCCATTCCTCCCGCAACCGCGCGACCATTTCTGGAAACCATGTTCGCTGAGCGTCGCCCGAGGGCATGTTTCGAAGATCTCCTCGCGAGCCGGCCGTTTTCGATTTCGGCCGCTGTCATTGTAGTCGTGTCGGACGCACCGGGACGATATCGTCTCGGTCGACATATGGAGTATTGCCCAGAGCTGATTCCCTCGGGTGGTGTGTGCTTTGACGTTGAAGTGCAACGCCTGGCTCCCCTGAGGTCCTCTGCGAGAAGATCGCCATTGATCCATTGATCTCCCCGAAGCCGGTTTTGGGCCAGTGTGACAAGCGAATGCTGGTCCGATCATTATGCCCAGTTCAGTTAGTTTGCGAAATGGCAACAACTATTTCATTGGTGAGCCTGATGGGCCTTCAATTAGCGGTGCTTGTTTGCTTGAACGCGCCTCGATATAAGTCCCCGACCCGGCATCCCAAGTGAACCGAACGTTCTTTTCACTTGATGGACAGCAATGTGCATCGGCTTCCTTCCATACGCCGAAGCGTAATTGCAAGCTGTGAGGCGAGAGGGATATGACTCGCATTCCCTCTCCAGCTTGCTGAAACACATTCTTGACTATGCCGCCCGAACAGCGGAAGCCGATTAGATAATCGCGTGAACCGGTTCCGGTCAAGTGATTGCCGAAAATGCCAACAAACCGAATGGCTGTATTTGGGTCAGGCCGAATGATAGTGTCGCGGATAATCTCGAACCGCCAACTGACGGAACCGGGCGGTTCTTCCATTTTGTTGAAAACGCCGTTCTGAAACCGAAACTCCGAATCCAAGACCTCTGCGGACTGTTTCAGCTGAATCGTCGAATTTCCGAAGTCCACGCTGCCGATATCGGAGCATCGTTGAGAAGCCGCATTGCTGCTGAGACCAAGGAGAAAAATTACCGCTAGCCGAAGTTCGTCACGGGACTGCCGAATTCTGCAATTTTTGGTGTCACCAGCGAGACAAGTCTTGTCTTTACAATCGCGGGTCCCGAAAAAGCGGTGTAGTGCAGACCTACCCTCTTGAAACCAGCGAGGGCTGATGACACACTCGGCCCAGATGTTTTTGCCGCCGCATCAGCGCAGCAAGGACGGTAAGGATCACACCTACTGGTCGCTGGTAGAGACCGTGCGAACGGCCAGCGGTCCGCGCCAGAGAACCCTCTGCTATTTAGGCGAACTGAACGGTTCGGCCCAGGCGCGATGGCTGAAAAGCATCGAGGTGTTCAACGAGCAGGGCGAAGCTCAGCAACTGCAACTATTTCCTTCG
>Ga0209385_1001165_pt1 | contig 11125 bp, 11 predicted proteins | sample NGEPerB_FD_184506 | JGI IMG/M metagenome (GOLD analysis project Ga0209385, IMG submission 184506) | Arctic peat soil microbial communities from the Barrow Environmental Observatory site, Barrow, Alaska, USA - NGEE PermafrostAB12-B... | ecosystem: Environmental > Terrestrial > Soil > Wetlands >... | reverse complement strand
CAGAGGATCTTCACATGCTTGCTTGAGCCGGATGCGGTGAAAGCCGCCAGTCCGGTTCTGAGGGGGGCCGGGCGCAGTAATGCGCCCGGCCTACCCGACCCTCAACCCGACAGCTGACGACACGCCCGACTCCAACGACCTTAAATAATCGCAGGCACTAACGGTGGCCGTGGTGGCCCCGGTCGTGGTGACAGTGTTTCCGCCGGGGGCCGCGGTGACCGTGTACCCGGTTACCGGGGAACCCCCATCACTGGCTGGCGCCGTCCAGGACACGACTGCCTGGGCGTTGCCTGCTGCGGCAATCACGGCCGTGGGTGCGGTAGGTGCCGTCAGTACCAGTGCCCAAAGCTCCAGGGCGCCGCGATCGGCGAAGTTGGGTATGCCGGCCCCGGTGTTGGCGACGCTGGGCTGGTCGACCGGAGCGCGACCGTCATGGTCGTTGGCCATGGCGCCCCGCATGGTCAGGTCGGCGCTGTCGACCGCCGGCGAGCTGATCTGCAGCGAAAGGTCGCGTGCCGCCAGGTTCGTGAAGCGCGGGTCGGCAGCGATGTCGTTGGGCCCCTGAGAGCTGGCGGCCCGGAATGCCGTCAACGTGGTGTAGGCGACAGCGTTCCAGTTGTACAAGGCGCCGCCATTGGTCATGAAGACGACGTTGCTGTTGACGGTCGACCCCACCGAGGACGTCACGTCCAGCCGGATGTCGCCCACGGTGGTCGTGCTGCCCACTGCGTTGTCGCTGCTGATGTTGTTGCCCACCACCGAGCCAGAGCACCCCACCGCGGGGGCGCCCTCGAGGTTGATGCCGACCGTGCCGTTGCCGACCACTGTGTTTCCCACGACCGATTCGCCCGGGGAGTTGAGGCAGTCCAGCCCATGGTCGCCGTTGTTGTAGCTGATGTTGCGGGAAACGATGGCGTTGCTCGAACCCGTGTAGATCTCGATACCGGAGTCCCGGTTGGCGTACGTGTGTTCTGCTCGAGGGTGACGCCGGTCGAGGACGCGCTGACGTCGATGCCCACGGCGATGTGCACGGGCCCGACATTGGCGTTGTTGTAGGCCGTGTGGCCCACCACGAGGTTGTTGGAGCTGGTCTGCAGGCTGATGCCGTGGGAGAGGTTGTCGTGACTGGTGTTGGCGGAGATGGTAGAGCCGGTGGTAGCCGACAGCTTGATGCCAATCGACGCCGAACCCGACACGGTGGAACCGGTGATCGTCACGACGCTGGATGCGGCTTCGGCCAGGATGCCGTTACCGTCGGACTGGGTCACGGTCACGTTCTGCACGGTGACGGCGCTGGAGCCAGAGAGTCGGACCCCTGCAATGTTCTGCTGCTTCAGGGTGAAACCGTCCACGACCACATTGCTGCGCCCGACCAGGTTGAAGCCGTATGCCTGCGCGAACGTCGCGATCGTGTGCCCCGTGGCCGGGTTGGCGCCACCGGCGTCGACGTAGAGCACCTTGGCGACAGTGTCATAGAAGAACTGGCCAGCGCCCAGGGCGGCTAGCGAAGCTGCCTGCGGCAGGCGAACGCCGTCGCTGAACACCTGCAGCTGCAGGCTCGGTGCGCTCGGGGGCGCGTAGGCCCGACTCCATGCGGTGGTCGTTGTCGGGGCCCAACCGGGCGCGTCCGAGAGGTCACGGCTGCCCAGCACCACCACACCAGGGGCACTGGCAGTGAAGGTGATCGGGCTCCCGGTCGTGCCCGAGGCGGCGACGTTGACCTGTTCGGCATACGTGCCGGGGCGTACCATCACCTGGTCGCCGGCGCTGACCGCCTTCTTGGCGGCAGCGCTGATCGTGCACAACGGCGTGGCCGAGGTACCAGGCCCGGTGTCGCTGCACAGTGAGGGGTTGCTGTTGTGGACCCACCAAACACTGGCGGCCAGCGCCGTCGGGGCCGCCACCAAGGCCACCTCGAAGATGAGGGTGAAGATGCCGAAGATGCCTATCAGGCGCGAACGTACATGGCTTGCTCCTCTGGCTCAGTGAAGGACGGCCATCGGACGCATGCGCGCGACCGGCCGGACGATACGGTGTTGGGTCAGGACGGACATCGCGGCGTTGACGCCGGCGTCGTCCAGATGCGCGGCCCGAGTGGGTGCCGCGTCCGAGTATCGGAATCGTAAGGTTGAACGACCCAGCGGGTCCGGCTTGGACGCCCCGGTGCGTTCGAACTGCTCGATCACCGTGCCCGCGCCGTGACACGCCGAGTGCAGGCTGTCAGCGCTGCCCTCGGCAGCCAGCGCGAGGTAGGAAGAGGTCCGATGGGTCCCTGGCAACAGGACGGCCTGGCCGGTGGTGGCAAAGGTCGTGCCGGCTGGCATCCGGTCCGGAGTGTAGGCACGGCAGGAGTTATGCCTATGCACGACCGCCGGTTGCCCACCGACCTCTTCCTCGTAGACCGAGTTGTGGGGGGAGTCCACGATCAGATGGCCGGGCTCGCCACCGAAGATCCGAACCGCAAGGGTCTGCAGGGCATGGTAGGTGGCCATGCGAAAGGCGTATCCGTAGTTCATCGCCGCGGCATTGGCCAGCATGAGTCGTTGACCGTCCTCGCTGTCGAGCTCGACCGGCGGGCAGGCCTGGCTGAAGAACAGGCGTATCCGCTCTCGCAGCTGAGCCACCGAGCGGGCACTGCCCAGGTGGTACATCGGCTTCTGGACGGCCATCGCCAGGCGCATGATCCGGGCCGACTCCTGTCTGCGTTGGAAGAGATGGCCGATCTCACCGGTCAGGACGCCGCCACCGGCGTGGTACTGGATCGTCATCTGTCCAGCACGGATGCCTAGCTGCGCAGCCGCCTCCTGGTCGAATATCTCCTCGACCTGCTGCAGCTCCACGAAGTGGTTCGAGGGACCCACCGTGCCAAAACGCAAACGTGCCAGCTGCCAGGTCAGGGCGGGCATCTCCTTGACCAGCCGGGCACTTCCCCCCCACTTGTCGAGGTCGAGGCGTCCGCCCTCCTCCACCCGCTCAAGCTCCTGGGCCAAGACGCCATAACGGTCAACGGCGAACTCGCCTCCCTGGACCGCAGCGTCCATGACCTCGCGGTAGGAAAGGTCCCGCAGCCCCTTGGTCGGGTACGGGTAGCGCTCACGGACCGCCCGGTAGAACGACGCCATGGCATCGTCGGTGGGGCGGTCGCCATCCAGGGCGATCAGCGCCATCCCGCAGTTCACCGATGAGCTGGTGAAGGTCGGGCGGATCGTGCCCAGCGTCGCCACGGCGATACTTGACGGCATCTCCATGTTGGACTTGTGATGGAAGTCCGGCAACACCACGGGCGGGGCTGCGAGGTCTAGCCCAGCCGCACCAATTGACAGCACCTGCAACGTTTCCGGGTCAGCCCGCAGCTGCGGGCAGTCGAAGACACGCAGTTTGGCAGGTCCCTGCCCTGAGGTGGCGGAGGAACGTGACGGTACTGGCGAACCGCCCGATATCACGTGTACGTCCACGGGATCTTTCCCTTGTCTTGGAATTGTCACGAACAGCAGATGGTCGTTGCAGCGATGGTGGGGCAGGAGGGGCTCAGTAGTCGTCCGGATATGGCGCCATGTTCGCCAGGGCGGGGACGGCGGCCGCGCAGCTGTAGTTGGGCAACAGACGGGACAACAGGGGCCAGACTTCGTCGGCCACGTTGCGGTCGGCGGCGTCGTACAGGCGGCTCAGGAGATCATCGAAGCCATCCTGGAACTGCACCCGTGGGGTGCTGTAGATCCGGGAGTGCTCGGTCGAGACGCAGTGTTCGCTCTGGCTGAACAGTGCCTCGTGCAGCTTCTCACCGGGCCGCAGCCCTGTGTAGCGGATGTTGACAGCCTGGATCCCCATGTGGTTCGCGAAGTTGGTCACCAGGTCGACGATTCGAACCGGCTTGCCCATGTCCAGTACGAACGTCTCGCCGCCCGTGGCGATCCTTGCGGCCTCCAGGACCAGGCCCACAGCCTCTTCGATCGTCATGAAGTATCGGGTGACATCGGGGTGTGTGACAGTGACGGCCTCGCCTTTGCCCAGCTGCTCGGCCAGGACGCTCAGCAGCGAGCCGCGACTGCCCAGCACATTGCCGAAGCGCACCGCCGAGACAATGGTCGAGGAGCCGACCGAGGACTTCACGACGAGTTCTGCCAGCTGTTTGGTGGCTCCCAGGACGGAGGTCGGGTCGGCGGCCTTGTCAGTCGAGATGAGGACGAACCGTTCGACACCGTTCTCGATGGCAGCCTGAACGACGTTCGCGGTGCCCTTGACATTCGACTTCACGCCTTCGCAGGGATAGCGCTCCAGCATCGGCAGGTGCTTCAACGCCGCTGCGTGGAAGACGATCTCGGGACGGTTGTCGCGCATGATCTGGTTCATCCGTTCGCGATCGCGGATGTCCGCCACGATGATGTCCTCAGTGTCCAAGAACGCTTCGCCGGATAGCTCGAGCTGGAGCCGGTGCAGGTTCGACTCGTCATGGTCGAGCATCATCAGCTGGGCTGGTTCGAAGCCGTGGACCTGACGGCAGAGCTCGCTGCCAATGGAACCGCCTGCGCCTGTCACCAGGATTCGTTTGGCGGTCAGCGTCTGCAGGACCCCGGGTGAGACGACGTGCATCTCGTTGCGCCCGATCAGCGACCCGACTTGCAGGTCACGTAGGTCGGTCCCGACCACGTCTCGTTGCAGCAGCGCCACAAAGGACGGAAGGTGACGAACACTGGCGCCTACCCTGGAGGCGGCGGTCGCCATGCGGCGCACAGTTGCCCATGGCAGGCCGGGGATGGCCAGGATCACTACCTCGGCGCGCTGAGCAGTGGCAACTGCAAGAAGGTCCTCGAGGGTCCCCAGGACCGGCAGTCGACGAACCACCTGCCTGGACTGATCGTCGTCAAGGAAGCCGATGGGCGCGAGCCCGAAGGAGTCCACATGTTGCAGGTCCCGCGCCAAGGCGCGGCCTGCCTCACCAGCGCCGACGATCAGGGTCCGCAGCCCCGGTTGGGTCGTCGGCAGGTAGCCGATGTCTGTGGGCAGCCAGTCCAACGCGATCGCGGTGCTCATCGCGACCCTCCAATCTCCGCCAGGGCGGTGCACACGGTTTCGACGTCTTCAGCGGTCAGGACCTGGTCCATCGGCAGGGACAACGTCTGGTCGAAAACGCTTTCTGCTCCTGGGAACCCGCCCGGCGCCTGTAGAGCGACCTGGCTGAACCAAGTGAGTCGATGGACAGGGATGAAGTGCACGGACGTGCCGATCCCGCGCTCGCTCAAGGCGGTGATCAGGTCGTCGCGACCGACACCGTAGTTCGGCCGGACGCGCACGGCGTACAGGTGCCAGGCGTGTGTACCCGACATTGACCGCAGGGGCATGGTCAGTCCGGGGATGTCCACGATGAGTGAGTCGTAACGCGCCGCCACCGCCGCACGTCGCGCCTGAGTCACCTCGAACCGCCGGAGCTGGGCCCGGCCGATTGCGGCTTGAACATCAGTCATGTTGGCCTTGAGCCCGTCGGCCTCGACGTCGTAGCGCCAGCCGCCACCGGGCAGGTAGCGGCGCCAGGCATCCCTTGACATGCCGTGCAACCGGGCTCTGCCCACCGCCTCGGCGAGCTCGTCGTCATCAGTGGTCACCATGCCGCCCTCACCTATGGCGAGGTTCTTGGTCGCATAGAAGCTGAAGCACGTCGCTCGCGAGATGGTGCCGACGACCTGCTCACCCATGGCTGACCCGAGCGCGTGGGCTGCGTCCTCGACCACGCGGTCGAGGGTGATTCCGGCAGCCTCGGCCATTTCCGCTACCGGGGTTGGCAGTCCACCCAGGTGCACCACAACCATGGCCTGGACCCCTCCGACAGCCCGGGCCGCGGCGGCGACGGTCACCGGCGATGGCATCGCGGTAACGGGGTCGACATCGGCCAGCACCAGCCGCAGTCCGGCGTGGACGACGGCCGACGCAGCACCACAGAAAGTGTTGGTGGACATCAGGACCCGGGACCCAGCCGGCAGGTTCAGTGCCCGGAGAGCAAGTTCCAGCGCCGCGGTGCAGGAGCTCACGGCGATGGCGTGTCGTGATCCGACGTACTCGGCGAACTCCCTCTCGAACTCGATCACCTGCTGTCCACTGGTGACCCAGCCCGAACCCAGTATCTGCTGAACGGCCTCACGGGCTTCCTCGCAGATTTGTGTCCGGGTAAAGGGAATTCGACACTCAGGCGTCGAATGTTGCTTCACCCGAACGCTATTCGCGATCTGGACCATGTTGATGACTCCCCTGTCGTAACGTCTTGAACCCGACCCTAGAAAGAACGGAAGTCCGGCAAACCCCTCCCCTGGATGAACCCAGGTACGTCATTCGGCGGAATCATTTTTGTCCAGCCAGGACAGCGACGACTCCAGCCCGGCGTGCCAACGCCACCGCCGCCAGGGCGGAGTGAACGTTGAGCTTGCGCAAGATGGTGCGGATGTGAGTGCGGACGGTGTTCGGCGAGATGTGCAACATCGCACCGATCTCGTTGCGGGACAGCCCTTCCATCAGGGCACGCAGCACTTCGAGCTCTCGGGCCGTCAGGCGCGCAATGGCATCGGCCTCGGGTGTGGACGGCCTACCTTGCGTCGACTGGGAAACCAGGAGCTGGGTCAACAGAGCCGCTGGTAGGTGTATCTCCCCGCGTGCGGCCCCCCGGACTGCGATGAGCAGGGCCTCGATGGACCCCTGCTTTGCCACCCAGCCCAGGACTCCCATCTGCACGGCCTCGCTGACCCGATCGTCATCGGCCGCTGCCGAAACGACAACGATCGCCAGGTCGGGCCATCGCTCACGCAACTGGCGGCCTACCAACAAGCCGTCCTCGCCACCCAGCCGCAGGTCAAGGGTCACCACGTCAATCTCATTATGGGAGAACAGGTCCCAGGCCTGAACAGATGTCGAAGCCGTCCCGACGACCATCAGGTCGGGCTCAGCGGAGAGTCGGGCGGCCAACGCTTCAGCGAAGACGCGATGGTCATCCATCACGGCAATGCGGATGCGTCTCGGCGGCATACCGAGAGCCTGTGACCTACCACGGCGAAGGGGAGCCGTCAGCGGCGGGAGAAGTCTCTACGTCAGGTGCCCGAGTCCGAGCACGTCAGCGCATGTGGACAGGCCAGCTCACCTCTGAGGCGTGGGCGGTCATCAGCGCGACTGCTTGCAGGCGCGAGTGCACACCAAGCTTTATCAGCAGGTTCTGCACATGTGTGCGGGCCGTGCTCCGTTGCACACAAAGGCGATCGGCTATCTCTTGGGTGCTCAGCCCGTCGATGAGGCAGCGCATCACCTGCCACTCGCGCTCGGTCAGGAACTTCAGCACCCACAAAGGGTCATCGCCGCGAACGCTAGGCCTCAAGGCGGCCTGCAACAGGAGCGGATCCACCGCGAGGTATCCCTGATTTGCCAGCTCCACCGCCTCGATGACCACCGCAATGGGCTTCTCCTTGCCAACGAAACCCTGGGCACCCTGGGCGATGGCGTCCGCCACCAGGGCGGCACTGGTTGTCCCCGAGAAGATCACTACCTTGGTATCGGCACTGACGGCATGAATTCGGCGGATGGCGTTGAGCCCGTTACCACGGGGAAATTTCACGTCGAGCATGCACACATCCGGCTGGTGCTCGCGGGCGGCTTCGACCGCCTCATCTGGATCCAAGGCAGTAGCCACGACCCAGTGCCCTTTGTCCGCCAGAGCCATACTCAGCGCTTCAAGGAGCAGCCGGTGGTCGTCACAGACCAGCAGCCTCATCAGAGCACTCGCCTAGATCTCGACACGGGCAGCACGATCAGCGCGACCATGCCGCCAACCGTGCCCGGCTTGAGCTCGAAGCCGCCACCGCAGGCGCAAACCAGAGCGCGGGTGATGGGTAGCCCGAGCGAGTTGTGAGTGGGCACGTGCCCAAGCCCGGGGCCGTCATCGCTGACGCGGATGATGATCTCGCGGACGGTGCCCATCACGTCAACAGTGACGTGCCCGCCGGGGCCTGCCGCCCGCACCGCATTGTCCAGCACGCAGCTGACCGCGCGGCTCAGTGCCACCGGAGCCGCCAGCACCATGGCACGCTCTGAGGCGCTGAACCCGATCTGGCAGTCGGCTGTGTGCTGCGCCCGAACCACACAGCGCGATGCCAGGTCAACGACGTCCACCCTTGCAGGCTCGTCGTCAGCCGCGTCGCCGATGACTCCCTCGACCATTTCCGCCAGCCACTGGGCCTGGTCGAGGATGCCGTCCATCCGGCGTTGTGGATCGCCGCTGCCGGCCCCCGCGAGGAGCCGGATGGCCGACACCGGCTGGCGCAAGTCATGACAGAGCGCGCGTACGGTGTCTAGATTATTGAACGGTTTGCTCCGGCGACCAATCGGCTTTAGCGCCCATAGTGCAGCCACTGTCTACCCTCCCCATTTTATGTGCGGTGCGGTCTTCGCCCGCCTTTGAAAGGGACAATTCGCCCCTCACCCTAAAGAACTAGTCACCAAATCAATGACCAATTGAGACCAGATCATGACCAAATGGACACCCTACCGAGACGAAATTTGTGGTAAGGGTATGCTAACCCCGCGGTCGGCGCTTCCTCAAGTCCGGCAACGGCTAGCACCGGGCACCATCGGCGGTGCTGGCTCCCGATGATCTGGGGCCCGACTGGATCGATCCAGGTATGAACCCCAACAGGGCCCCGGCCGCGGTGAGCGACCGGGGGCTCTGTCGTCGTCTTGTCTCCAAGAGCGTCAGTTGCGACCGCTCTGCCCAAAGTTAGTGGTGACTGTGGCACCACCCAGGTGGCCAGGTATGGCCCTGGAACACTCGTTGTCCACGACCTTGTTCCCGAATCCACTGCCGTCCCAGAAGATGTCAGCGGGCCGGTTGCGGTGGGCGCTGTTGTCCCGGACGGTGTTGTAGGTCGGGTTGGCCCCACCCAGAAACGCGGTGGAGATGATGACGATGCCGCCATGGGCGATCGACGGAACCGTTGTGGCGTTGCCGTTGACCTCGTTGTCCGAGACCAGGGTGTGGTGGACGCTAGCCAGGGCGATACCCATCCCAGACAGCGGCGGGTGCTGACCGGCGGGGCACACATTGTTGTTGGCCCAGTCCACTGACCCGCTCGGACTGCGATGGGGTGTGCCCGCGGTGCCGGCGCCGCCAGCTGGCCACGGCCTGCTCGCGCTGCGGAGTCATCAAACCGGTCGCAGGTCGGGACCCGGACCACCAGCCGGTATGTGCCCGCTGCTCCGACCGCCCGCAGCGGCCATGCGGACAGTGCGGGCGGACCCGCCGGATCGCGCGCCGCGGCCACGATGGGCTCCCCGATATCTGCGACGCCTGCTTCAAGATGCCACAAGCGATCTGCAGCCACTGCCAGCAGCGCCGGCCGTGCTCGTTCGCTACCGGCCCGAACCCTGTCTGCACGCAATGCGCCCCACGGGCCACAGCGGCCTGCGCGCACTGTGGGAACGAGCGTCCACCGACAGCGCGCTGGCCCGAGGGCCCGGTCTGTGACCCCTGCTACACCGCAGCGCTGCGCCGTCGGGGCACCTGCGCCGATTGCCGTCAGCAACGCCGGCTGGTCGACCCTCCCGGGCCGGCGGCAACCCTCTGCGCGGACTGCACCGCCACGGCGACCGCACACCTCACCGCCTCGCACGTATGCACCGACTGCGCCACAGAGGACAAGCTCTACGAGCGTGGCCGGTGCCCCCGATGCGCGTTGCGCCGTCGAGCAGGTGAGCTGCTGCACGGCCAGGGCGACCTGATCCCCCCGGCCCCGACGCCGGTCTATGAGGCGATCATCGCCACCGACACCCCGGCCAGCGCATTGAACTGGCTACGCAAGGGCTCCGGCGCGGCGCTGCTGGCTCAGATGGCAGCAGGCACTTTGACGGTCAGCCACGAGACCCTGGATGCCCATCCCCGCCCTCAGGCCGCCGGCTACCTGCGCGCAGCGTTGGTGGCCAACATGGTGCTGCCCGCCCGCGATGAAGCGCTGCTGGCCACCGAACGTTTCCTGACCGACACGCTCGCCGGGATACGCAGTCCGGCTGACCGCCGGCTGGTCCACGCCTACGCGACCTGGCGGGTACTGAACCGGCTACGCCGATCCGCCCAGCGCGGCGACCGGCCACGCACCCACACCCGCCACGCCCACCTGAACATCAGCGCAGCGGCCCGCTTCCTGGACTGGCTCAGCGAGCAGGAGATCATCTTGGACCACGCCGGCCAAGGCGACCTCGACCAGTGGCTGACCGGCGGCCACGCCCACTACCGGGTACGCGACTTCCTGGGCTGGGCCGCGCGCAGCGGCCACGCACGCCCGCTCCTGGTCCCCACCCTGGGATCCAACCCCGGACAGGCCACCAGCAAGGACCAGCGGTGGGCCCTGATCGCCAGGCTGCTGCACGACGACACCATCGACCTCACCGACCGAGTCGCCGGCTGCCTGCTGCTGCTCTACGGGCAGCAGCTGTCCCGGATCACCGCAATCACCACCGACCAGGTCATTACCGCAGGCAACCAGGTGTTCCTACGCTTCGGCCGAGACGACGTCCTCATTCCCGAGCCACTGGCCGGTCTACTCCTGACACTGGTACGCGAAGGCCGCCGCTACCTCGCAGTCGGCTCACCGACCACCACCATCTGGCTGTTCCCCGGCATGATGCCCGGTCGCCCGCTGACGCCAAGTCGGCTCGGGGAACGCCTGCGCAAACTCGGGCTCCGAGCCCAACCCGCACGACGCGCCACACTGACCGACCTCGCCGCCCAACTACCCGCAGCGGTCATGGCCGACCTACTGAACCTCGCCCCGACCACCCCAGTCCACTGGGTCCGCGACGCCGGTGGCGACTGGTCCCGCTACGCCGCGCAACTCGCCAGAGACCCCAGTCACCAAACACGCTGAATGCCCAGCACGCCAACCTGTTCAAACAGCTATTGGCAGGGTTGGAACACTGCCGGTTACCAGTTTCGCGGCCGGGGGCAACGTCAAGGTTGTTCAGCAGATGCTTGGGCACGCCACGGCGAGCATGACACTCGACCTGTACGGGCATCTGTTCCCCGACCAGCTCGACGACGTCGCGGATCGTCTGGACGTCATCGGCCGAGCAGCTGCGGACGTTTCTGCGGACTATTTGCGGA
>Ga0209385_1001164_pt1:2500-11127 | contig 11127 bp, 13 predicted proteins | sample NGEPerB_FD_184506 | JGI IMG/M metagenome (GOLD analysis project Ga0209385, IMG submission 184506) | Arctic peat soil microbial communities from the Barrow Environmental Observatory site, Barrow, Alaska, USA - NGEE PermafrostAB12-B... | ecosystem: Environmental > Terrestrial > Soil >... | reverse complement strand
TGGGCGTTGCAGAGCGCGTGATCGACGTCGTAGTGGCGGTGGGGCCTCCACCCGTCGTGGTTGCCCACCTCGGACATCGCCCCGATCACCCCGAGGTCGTCCATGGCCACACGTCCAAGTTTGGGATTGCAGTCGAGCAGGGTGAGGAGGCTGGTGGAGGCCGAGTGGACCCAGTGGAGCCGACCCGCTGCCCGGCCCCCGGTCTCGTCGAAGTGCACGATGTCTGCATCTTGGAGCAGCAACCGGGTGGCATCGGTGAATGGACGGGTGGCATCGGCCGCTTCGGTGACCATCTGGGCCAGGGCCCCGACCGAGATCGGAGCAGAGAGGACGTCGCTGAACAGCTGGGGCATCCGGTCCATGGGCAGGTGCTGGTGGACGGCCAGGTAGGCAGCCAGGGCGCGGATGCCGGGTCCGTAACAGGCAGATGCCGTGGCCGCTCTCGGGAAATCGGCCTTGGTGGTGCATCCACACCGACACCTGGGCCCGCAGCAGCGCGTTCTCGGACACAACTTGCTCGTGGGAGGGAGCATTGGGAGAGGGATCGCGGGTCGGAATTCCCCACGGTACGCGCGGCGTTCCTCCGGTGGTGGATCAGACGGTCAAGGGATCTGAATAGTTACGATGCGGTCAACGCGTCCCGGGTGACGTACATGGGTCGATTGTGAGGAGTACGGGGACCCGCTATCGTCTGAAACAGGTGGGACGTCAGAGGAAGCAGGGAACTATGATGAGGCACTTCTCGTCGTTCCGGATCATCGTTGCGTGTGCAGCCCTGGCTTCGCTGGCAACGTTTGCGGCCCCCGCCGTGGTGGCTGGTGCTGCTTCCTCTGCGACCCCTGGGCCCGCACTGGCTGTGCCGAGCACCTGGCGTGTGGCGTCGACGCCGGCCACAAATCCCCTGACATTTACACTGTTGAACGACGTGTCGTGCGTGGGCTCGGATTTCTGCATGGCCGTAGGCCAGACACAAGTGGGAGCGAACTACGCACCCTTGGTCGAGCGCTACGATGGGAGTTGGTCGATCCTCTCGGCTCCGAGCCCCTCTGGGGGAACCGGCGGTTATTTCACTAGCGTGTCGTGCGCAGGTCCGGACTTCTGCGCCGCGGTCGGCGTCCAGTACCCCGGAGCTTTTCAACAGAACTTTGCCGAGATCTGGAACGGGACCACTTGGTCCATCACCGCCGCGGCGGACCGGTCTGCCAGCGCCAACGGATCTCTCTCCGGCGTTTCCTGTGCGAACCCGACCTTCTGCATCGCCGTTGGTGGCGATGCAGCCGGCGGCGCCGATGAGTCACTCGTTGAGCGGTGGAACGGAACCGAATGGTCCATCGTCACCGACGCCCCGTCGGGCGGACTCGAGCCGGAGCTCAACATGGTGTCGTGTCTGTCCACATCGTTCTGTTCGGCGGTCGGGGCAAGCTTTGCCGGAACGGAAGTTCCCTACACCGAGTTCTGGAACGGCACCTCGTGGACGATCGCCGCGACCCCTGCGATCTCGGGGGCGACGCAGTCGCAGTTTTCCGGGGTGAGCTGCGCCCTCCCCACGATGTGCATGGCCGCGGGCTACCAGGACGCTGGGAGCGCCAGCGGCAACCTCGTCGAGCAGTGGAACGGCATGGTGTGGAAAGTGCAGTCGGTCCCAAACCCGCAGCTGCCAGCACTCGGCTTCCCATCGGCAGTCGACTGCTTCGGTCCGACGTCATGCGTGCTCGTCGGTCAGGCCACACTGGGCATGGGGACCGGCGCGCCCATGGTCGTCACTTGGGACGGGGCCACGTGGTCGCCCGGGACGACACCCCAGCCGGGCTACCAGGCCTCCCTGGCGGACGCGATCCACGGGATTTCGTGCGTTGGGGGCTCTTGGTGCGTGGGCGTGGGCGAAGAGAGTGACAGCTCGTCATATCCTCAGCCGATGGTTCTGACTGCCGCCATACCTCGTCCGGGCTACTACGAGGTCGCCTCCGACGGCGGGCTCTTCGCCTTCGGCGACGCTCACTTCTACGGCTCGATGGGGGGCCAGCATCTCAACGAGCCGATCGTGGGCATGGCGGCCACTCCCGACGGCGGGGGCTACTACGAGGTCGCCTCCGACGGCGGGCTCTTCGCCTTCGGCGACGCTCACTTCTACGGCTCGATGGGGGGCCAGCATCTCAATGAGCCGATCGTGGGCATGGCGGCCACTCCCGACGGACGTGGCTACTACGAGGTGGCCGCTGACGGCGGGCTCTTCTCCTTCGGCGATGCCCAGTTCTACGGCTCGATGGGGGGCCAGCATCTCAACAGGCCGATCGTGGGCATGGCGGCCACCCCTGACGGCGGGGGCTACCTCGAAGTCGCGTCCGACGGCGGAGACTTCGCCTTCGGTGACGCCCTCTTCCAGGGCTCGATGGGCGGCAAGCCTCTCAACAAGCCCATCGTCGGCGTCGCCATCTCCCCCGGGGGCGGCTACTACGAGGTGGCCACTGACGGTGGGCTGTTCGCCTTCGGGGTGCCGTTCGACGGCTCGATGGGCGGCCAACCTTTGAATCAGCCCATCGTGGGCATGGCCCTGGCGCCGGCCGGGGGCTATTTCGAGGTGGCCTCTGACGGCGGGCTCTTCGCCTTCGGAGGTGCCGTCTTCCAAGGCTCGATGGGGGGCCAGCCCCTCAACAGGCCGATCGTCGGCGTCGGCCAGTAGCGACCGAAGGATTGCGCCGGATCTTGCCGACGGACGCGGACGCCGAGTGGGCGGAAGGCACCCGAGACGGTGGGCGCTTGTTCTGTGTTCTTGGGTCAGCTGGAGACGGTCTGAAAGAGACATGGGTCGGCTGAATCCTCAGAAGCCTCGGGATCATGGCGGTGGCCACAGAATGTGGCCCAGGGCACCAGCTTGCCCACCAGGTCGGGTCGTCTGAGTGCAAGGACGATCTCGACCATGCTGCCAAGACTGAAGCCGAGGAAGTCGGCTTCTTCAATGGCGAGGTGGTCCACCAACGAAGCGACGTCGCCGGCTAGGTCCTGCAAGCTCATCGGTCGGTCGATGTCAACGGTGTGACCATGGCCCTGTAGCTCGACTCCGATCACTTGATGGCCTTCGGCCAGCGCGGGAATCAGCCGCCCAAAAATGAGGTCGATCGTGAGTGGGCCGCCATGCAGTAGGACGAGCGGCCGACCGGTTCCGTGGACCTCAAAGTACAGATCAAGCCCGTTGATGGGCGCGAGATTTCCGATGGCTGCACTCTGTGGTCCACCAGCGGTAACCGGCATCCTCAGCCCTCCGTCTAGTGCCCATCGCCGCCCAACTGGGCCGATCGTACAGACGCGGGCTAGTGGTCCGCACCGGCATTGTTAGGAGGCACGGCCACGCCATCGAGGGGCGGCAGGATCGCAAGAGGGAGCGAGGCGCCGCCACCTGGACCAAACTGCAAGCAATGGCGTTCGGTCAACAGTCAGGTCCAACTGCGTCGGCAAGGCAAGTGCAGCAGTTGCTTGCCCTATTGGAGAACGCCGGTCACACGGACTTCCGAGACGCGCGCGGCCCCATGGGTTTCACGCAGCGACAGGCCGCTGGCAAGTTCACTCGCGACGAAGCGGCAGCGTTCATCGACCGGTTGCAAGATTCGGAGCTCGATGGGGCAGAAACCGCCATTGTCCCGGCGACTGAGCTGACCTCCACAGAGCAGCTGGTGCGAGGCTTGCCTTCCGAGCGGCTTGCCGCCGAGCTACGGCGTCGAGGCTGGACCGTAGCCAAGTCCTAGCCCCGGCGTCCGGCGGTTTCCTTGAGAATGATCGATGAGAGCTGGTCCCCCTGCCCAGGCACGCCCTTCTGGCTGGTTTCCCGGGGACACAGGGACCAGACTGCCCAACGACGGAACCCATTGACGCCAGGGCCGTAGGTGCTGTCCGTGGCCACGGACAGGTGCCTTGCGACTATGCGCAGTCTCGTCTACTTCCCCGGCCGCCTGAGCGTGATCCGGTTCAGGTACACCTGCCGCCATTTCTCGGACCTGACAAGCCGCTTGAAGGGGACATTCGCCACCGAAGATGGGGCTACTGGTTGGGGGCCTGATGAAAAGAGAAACTGCTGGTGAGAGTTTTCCCCGAACGAATCGATGAGGTTCGGCATCTCTTGCTGGAGACGAACCCTGACGATGTTCGAGTCGAGCTGGGTACCCCGACCTACCGCTGTCAGGGCACAGCCGTAGCGTACCGGTGTGTCCTCAACCGGTCATCGCAACGGCATTGGCAAACAATTGTGACGGCGTCATCCATCCGAGAGTCTCCCGAGGCCTGCCATTGGGCAAGCGAGCGGTGCCGTCATGCTTTCGCTGCAGCTGATGTGGCGGAGGCCGATTCATGGGTGGAACCCAGGGTTCCACCAGCAATCGCTGCGTCAGGCCGAAGGCCGTGACCGTCCGGGCAGAGGATCCAGACGTTGCCGGGCCCTCCACCACGTGAAGGATCCTCTTAGCTCTCGGACGCACCTCGGCGGTTGTCGCCGAAGTCGCGCTGTGGCGCCTCGCCGAAGTAGACCTGTGCGAGCCGCAGCACCTGCTCCTCATCGATGTGGTCGATGTCGACACGCACGTCAGCCACCAACTTCGCCGCAACATCTGGACGGTGCTTCTCGACGTACGTCACCCAGTGGTGCGACGCGTTGGCCTTGCCGTTGCCATGACCGAAGACGAGGATTGCGCCTGCAGGAGCGAGCTCCTCGGTAATCTCCCTCCAGTACTCCGGACTGTCATCCTCGTAGGTCCCCGATGGGTTCCCGGCGTGGTGGTGGATCTTGTGGAACCGCCCGCGCTGATCGGGAGCGACAACGCGCTTGGGTCGCTCACCGGGTGCCGCATCAGTGGCGTAGATGTCGCTCTCGCGGAAGGCGATGACGGCCACCACGTTCTTGTCCCGGATGAGCTCGACGTCCTGGTCCACCATATGACCTCGGTTCCCTTCTCTTCGAACTCCGTGATCACGGAGCCGCGACCGCCAGCGGTCAGTCTCCGTCGAGGCCCGACGACCCACTGGTCCCTGCACGGGAGGATACCGGAGCTGACTCGTTTCTTCACGGAATCGGATCCACCCCAGCGACGCCACCCACCATCGTTCCCTGAAGCCATGGGGTTCTGGGGGACTTAGCCCCGGCTTCTGGGACAGTTGAGACGCTTCCCCAAAGGACCTGACTGGGCATTCGCGAGGCGCCGGCCTCCGGCCTTGTACGTGTAATCGGAGATTGCTGGCACTTCGGATTTGAGCGCGGTCTGGGATCCAGAGCGCGGCGGGAGGGACGGGACGGCGGTGTGCGTCAACTGCCCGACGACGTTTGGGACTCGTTCGATGGCCGCACGATCATCACCGAGCAGTGGGCATGCTCTGCGCAATGCCCACTCACCGACCCGAGGGTCATCCCATCGAACCCACCGCGGCCACGGCTGCCGACTACCAGCAGCTCGGCGTGGCGGCTGCGTTCGACAAGCACGTGGCTGGCGTGTCCTTCGACGACATCCACAGACACGGCCACCGGCGAATCGGCACCTAAGACGTCGCCGACCATCTCGGCCAGACCGTTGCGGGCCACGTCGATGGGGGCCGGCGGCGGGGGTCCTTCGGGCACCCAGACGAACTCCTCTCTCGTGCTCCAGGCGTGGACGACGTCGAGTCGGTCCCCCACCAGTGCCGCGTAACGCGCTGCCCACCTCAGAGCATCGCGTGACTCGTCCGAGGCATCCACTCCCACGAGGATGGTGCGCACGCCGAGCTGCCCGGAGCGCTGCTCAGGGGTGTTGTCGGTCATGGCGGATTCCTTTCCTCGCGTGCAAGGTCAGAGTCATGATATGAGACGACTGGCGCCATTACTAGCGGGAGTTTCCTGGCTGTCCCGAGCTGAGTTCGTAATTCTCCAGGCAGATCGGGGATGTCGGGCGTGGTCAGCAGCCGACCCTGCCCCGGGGTTCGGTGAGAGCGCCCAGATCTGGCAACGCCACGAGCACGGACCCCGCCAGGGGGCGCAGTGCCGGTTGACAGCGCCCTGGCGCCCTGACGCCCTCCCCTCGCTCCGGGCACGGCCTCCCTACGCCCGTCACCACCGGGCCCCGGACGCGACAATGCCCCCCGTCGAGCGGGGGGCATTGTCTGAGAAATCCCGGCGGCGTCCTACTCTCCCAGGGGGCTACCCCCCAAGTACCATCGGCGCTGGCGGGCTTAACTGCCGTGTTCGGAATGGGAACGGGTGTCTCTCCGCCGCCATGGCCACCGGAAACTGTGCGCCCTCGGGCTCGAGGTCCCGACCACCGGGGTCGGCCTCAGAGCCCGGTGTGACCGAGATCGGTCACCCTGAGCGTTCCATAGCGAGCACGAGCAAGTTTCCAAGCCCTCGGCCGATTAGTACCGGTCAGCTGAATGCGTTACCGCACGTACACTTCCGGCCTATCAACGTGGTCGTCTGGCCACGGGCCTTACCAGGTTAACCCTGTGGGAGATTTCATCTTGGAACGAGCTTCGCGCTTAGATGCTTTCAGCGCTTATCCCACCCGAAGGTCGCTAATCAGCGGTGCCCTTGGCAGGACAACTGACACACGAGAGCTTCGTCCATCCCGGTCCTCTCGTACTAGGGATAGCCTTCCTCAAATCTCCTACGGCTGCATCGGATAGGGACCGAACTGTCTCACGACGTTCTAAACCCAGCTCGCGTACCGCTTTAATGGGCGAACAGCCCAACCCTTGGGACCGGCTTCAGCCCCAGGATGCGACGAGCCGACATCGAGGTGCCAAACCTTCCCGTCGATATGGACTCTTGGGGAAGATGAGCCTGTTATCCCCGGGGTACCTTTTATCCGTTGAGCAACGGCGCTTCCACAAGCAACCGCTGGATCACTATGCCCTGCTTTCGCACCTGCTCGACTTGTAGGTCTCGCAGTCAAGCTCCCTTGTGCCATTGCACTCGACGGCTGATTGCCAACCAGCCTGAGGGAACCTTTGGGCGCCTCCGTTACACTTTAGGAGGCGACCGCCCCAGTCAAACTACCCACCTGACGCTGTCCCTGATCCGGATAACGGACCGAGGTTAGGGTTCCGGCACATAAAGGGTGGTATTTCAAGGTTGACTCCACACTGGCTGGCGCCAATGCTTCAAAGTCTCCCACCTATCCTACACAATATGAACTAAAACTCAACAGCAAGCTGTAGTAAAGGTCCACGGGGTCTTTCCGTCCTGATGCAGCTAACGAGCATCTTTACTCGTACTTCAATTTCGCCGGGTCTGTGGTTGAGACAGTAGGAAAGTCGTTACGCCATTCGTGCAGGTCGGAACTTACCCGACAAGGAATTTCGCTACCTTAGGACCGTTATAGTTACGGCCGCCGTTTACCGGGGCTTAGGTTCAGAGCTTCGCCCGAGGGCTAACCCTTCCCCGTAACCTTCCGGCACCGGGCAGGCGTCAGAGCGTATACATCGTCTTACGACTTCGCACGCTCCTGTGTTTTTAGTAAACAGTCGCTTTCCCCTATTCTCTGCGGCCTCTTCAGACTCGGAACGCGAAGTTCGTCATCCTATTGAGGCCCTCCTTCTCCCGAAGTTACGGAGGTATTTTGCCGAGTTCCTTAACCACAGTTCTCCCGATCGCCTTGGTATTCTCTACCCGCCCACCTGTGTCGGTTTGGGGTACGGGTTCCGCGTCAGCTCGCTAGAAGCTTTTCTCGGCAGCATGGGATCAGTGACTTCGCCTGGTGTGGCTCGGCATCGCGTCTCAGGGTTGATGAGGTCCGGATTTGCCTGGACCTCCCCCTACACGCTTACCCCAGGACAACCAACGCCTGGGCTCACCTACCCTCCTGCGTCCCTCCTTCGCTTTCCGCCACCGGGTCGGTCGGTTCGCCCCGAAGGACAGCCCCTTAGGACACCGGTATTGGAATGGGCGCGGACACGGAAGTACTGGAATATCAACCAGTTGTGCATCGACTACGCCTCTCGGCCTCGCCTTAGCTCCCGACTTACCCTGGGAGGATTAGCCTTCCCCAGGAACCCTTGGGCTTACGGCGGAGGGGTTTCTCACCCCTCTCTCGCTACTCATACCAACATTCTCACTCGACCACGCTCCACGACGGTTTCCACCGCCGCTTCTCAGCAGGATCGACGCTCCCCTACCACTCCCACTCCGTCATTCCCGAATCGAAATTCAGGCGGAATGGAAATCCGCAGCTTCGGCTTTTGACTTGAGCCCCGTTACATTGTCCGCGCAGGACCACTCGACCAGTGAGCTATTACGCACTCTTTTAAGGATGGCTGCTTCTGAGCCAACCTCCTGGCTGTCTTCGCGTTCCCACATCGTTTTCCACTTAGTCAAAAATTAGGGGCCTTAGCTGGCGGTCTGGGCTGTTTCCCTCTCGACTAACGAAGCTCATCCCTCGTAGTCTCACTGCCAGGCTCTAAAGCATCGGCATTCGGAGTTTGATTGGGGTCAGTAAGCTTGTAGGCCCCCTTGCCCATTCAGTGCTCTACCTCCGATGCTGAACGCCCGACGCTGCACCTAAATGCATTTCGGGGAGAACCAGCTATCACCGAGTTTGATTGGCCTTTCACCCCTAACCACAGGTCATCCCCCCTGTTTTCAACCAGGGTGGGTTCGGCCCTCCACGGGGTCTTACCCC
>Ga0209385_1001163_pt1 | contig 11132 bp, 9 predicted proteins | sample NGEPerB_FD_184506 | JGI IMG/M metagenome (GOLD analysis project Ga0209385, IMG submission 184506) | Arctic peat soil microbial communities from the Barrow Environmental Observatory site, Barrow, Alaska, USA - NGEE PermafrostAB12-B... | ecosystem: Environmental > Terrestrial > Soil > Wetlands >... | reverse complement strand
CCCCACGACAGCACGCGCCGGGCGGCGCGACCGCCGGGGTGGTGGCGATGGGCCGGGATCGGGGGCGGCGTTCTGGTCGCGGTTCTGTTCCTGGCGCTCCTTGCGGGTGTGTTCTCCGCCCGGCGCGTGCTGTCGTGGGGGTTGCGGCGGATCACCACCCGCGTGGTCGCGGCGCTGCCCACCGACCTGCCGCCGGCGCGGCGGGAGGAGCTGCGCCGGCGGCTCGACTGTGTCGTGCGGGAGGCGGAAGCCGGGCGGGTCGACGAGCGCCGCCTCGGCGAGCTGGCCCGCGTGTGCTCCGAGGCCGTCGAGGCGGGACGCGTGAGCCCGGAGGCGCTCGGCCGGATCGAGGTGCTCTCCGGCGGCCTGTGCGCCGACGGCGGGGGGGAGCTGCCGAATTGAGCAATCGGTTCAAGCTCGCGGCGCCGTTCGAGCCGGCCGGCGACCAGAGTGCCGCGATCGAGGCGCTCGTGCGCGGCTTCGAGCAGGGGGTGTGGGCGCAGACGCTGCTCGGCGTCACCGGCTCCGGCAAGACGTTCACCGTCGCCAAGATGATCGAGCGGTTGAACCGCCCGACGCTGGTGCTCTCGCACAACAAGACGCTCGCGGCGCAGCTCTACCAGGAGTTCAAGGGGTTCTTCCCCGAGAACGCGGTTGAGTACTTCGTCTCCTACTACGACTACTACCAGCCCGAGGCGTACGTTCCCTCGTCCGACACCTACATCGAGAAGGAGACCTCGATCAACGAGGAAATCGACCGGCTGCGGCTGTCGGCGACGCGGGCGCTGTTCGAGCGGCGCGACGTGCTGATCGTGGCGTCGGTATCGTGCATCTACGGCCTCGGCGATCCCTCCGCCTACTACGGCATGCTGCTGCTGCTCGAACCGGGGAGCGAGCCGGGGATGGACGCGGTGCTGCGCCAGCTCGTCGCGATGCAGTACGAGCGCACGATGCTCGACCTCGTGCCGGGCGCGTTCCGGGTGCGCGGCGACGTGCTCGAGATCTACCCGCCATACGACGACCACGCGGTGCGCGTCGAGTTCTTCGACCGCACGGTCGAGCGCGTCCGCCGCATCGACCCGCTGCGCGGCACGGTGCTCGAGGAGGTGGACTCCCGCCTGGCGGTCTACCCGTCCTCGCACTACGTCGTCACCCGCCGTGTCATCGACGAGGCGTTGGTCGACATCCGCGCCGAGCTGGACGAGCGCACGAAGGAGCTGACCGCCGCCGGCAAGCTGCTCGAGGCGCAGCGCCTGTCGCAGCGCACCATGTTCGACCTCGACATGCTCGCCGAGCTCGGCTACTGCAACGGGATCGAGAACTATTCCCGCCACCTCACGCGCAGGAAGGCCGGCGAGCCGCCGCCGACGCTGCTCGACTATTTTCCGGAGGACTGGCTGCTCGTCGTGGACGAGTCGCACGTGTCGGTCTCGCAGGTGCGCGGGATGTACCACGGCGACCGCTCGCGCAAGGAGACGCTCGTCGAGTTCGGGTTCCGGCTGCCGTCGGCGCTCGACAACCGCCCGCTCACCTTCGAGGAGTTCGAGGGGCGTATCCACCAGGCGCTGTTCGTGTCCGCGACGCCGGGGCCATACGAGCTGGAGCACTCCGAGGGCGAGGTGGTCGAACAGCTCATCCGCCCGACCGGCCTGCTCGACCCGCAAATCGTGGTGAAGCCCGCCCAGGGCCAGGTGGACGACCTGCTCGCGCGCATCCGCGAGCGCGTCGCAGTGGGCGAGCGGGTGCTGGTCACGACGCTGACGAAGCGCATGGCGGAGGACCTCACGCAGTACTTCGCGGAACTCGGGGTGCGGGTGCGCTACCTGCACAGCGAGGTCGAGGTCCTGGAGCGCACCGCGATCCTCGCCGACCTGCGGCGCGGGGCGTTCGACGTGCTGGTGGGGATCAACCTGCTGCGCGAGGGGCTCGACCTCCCCGAGGTCTCGCTCGTCGCGATCCTCGATGCCGACAAGGAAGGTTTTCTGCGCAGCGCGACGTCGCTGGTGCAGACGATCGGGCGCACGGCGCGCAACGTCAACGGCACCGCGATCCTGTACGCCGACCGGATGACCGATTCGCTCGCCAAGGCGATCTCCGAGACGAACAGGCGGCGCGCGGTGCAGGAGGCGTACAACCGCGAGCACGGGATCGAGCCGAAGACGATCATCAAGGACATCGCGAGCCCGCTGCTGCAGCTCTCCAACCTCGACTACCACGACGCCGGCCTGCTGCCGCCGAGGCTGGGGGAGGGCGAGATCACCGACCCGGCCTCGCTCGCCAAGGCGATCGCCGAGCTCGAGAAGCAGATGAAGGCGGCGGCGAAGCGGCTGGAGTTCGAAGAAGCCGCGGCGATCCGCGACCGGGTCAAGGAACTGCGCGCCCAGCAAATCTACAAGACGTAACGAAGGGAGGGCGGGGCGCCGTGCCCGCCCGGCCCCCGGGAGTACCACCCGATCCCGCGCGCGGCCCCGCGCTTTGCTACCCTGGCCGAGCCGAGTCGCATGAACGCACCTACCAGGGCGTGCGGGTCGGACGTCCGGACAGCTCCTGGCGGGCCCGTCGTGGGCCGACGGCATCATGCGCGGCGGACGAGGAGGCGACGTTGCGGGACAGAAGTGCGACCGCCATATGGCTGCTCGCGGTGCTCGCACTCGCCCTGGCCGTGCGGCTGCCCCGCATCCTCGCAACCGACTTTCCCATCAACGACGGCGGGATCTTCTTCGTGATGGCGGGTGAGCTGTCCGATGCCCATCTGGCCCTGCCCGCGGAGACGACCTACAACAACGCTCACATCCCATTTGCGTACCCGCCGCTCGGCCTCTACCTCGCGGCCGCGCTTCATCTCGCGACCGGCTGCCCCATCTTGACGCTCGAGCGCATCCTGCCGTTGCTTGCCAACCTCCTGACGGCGGTCGCCTTCTTCTTCCTCGCCCGGCGGCTCTTTCCTTCCGCGTCCACGGCCGGCCTGGCCGCGCTTCTGTTCGTCACGTTGCCGAGGAGTTACGAGTGGCTGATCGCGGGCGGTGGGCTCACCCGCTCGTTCGGGTTTCTCTTTCTCTGCCTCGCGGTGTTCTTCGGCCACCGAACGCTCGTCGGCCGTCACCGCGGCTCCGTCGTGCCCGCGGGGATGTGTCTCGCGTTTGCCATCCTCTCGCACCCGGAGATGGGGCTCCTCGCCGCGGCGTGGCTGCTCGTCCTCACGGCCGTCGCCGGTCTGAACCGGTGGACGATGGCGCGGGCGGTCGAGACCGCAGCCGTTGGGGCGCTGCTGGTCGCGCCGTGGCTGGCGACGGTTCTCGCACGCCATGGGCTGTCGCCGTTCCTCGGCGCCGCGGGCAACTCGGGGTTCTGGTTGCGGGGCTCGCTCGCGCGGCTGCTCTCCCCCCAGGCGACTGGCGAAATCGGGTTTCCGATCGTCGCGTGCCTGGCGCTGCTCGGGACCGTGGTGTCGGTCGCGCGGCGCGAGTTCCTCCTGCCCGGCTGGCTGCTCGCAGCGTTCGTGCTGACCCCGCGCGCCGCGCTGACTCCGGCCACAGCGCCGCTCGCCCTGCTGGCAGCTCTCGCTCTGGCCGGTGTCGTCGCTCCAGGACTGGCCTCGGCGCTCGCCCACCCGCGTGCGGCCGCACACGCGGAACACCGGGGATCTCCAGGGAGGCCCGCCGTCGGTGAAGGCCTCAGGAACCTGGCGTACGGTGCGGTGATCATGGTGCTCGTCGGGTACACGCTGGTCGTCTCCAACCTCGCTCGCACCGACGAGGGCTGGGGGACGATGCACAGCGTCCCGCGACCGGAGCGTGAGGCGATGGCGTGGGTGGCCGCGCACACGCCCGCTACCAGCCGTTTCGTGGTCGCCTCGTCCGCGACGTGGTGGCCGGCCGACCCCGTGGATGAGTGGTTTCCAGCGCTCACCTCCCGCGCCAGCGTGGTCGCCCCGAACGGAGCGGAGTGGCTGCAGCGCGGAGAGTTCAAACGGCTCGAGGATGCGTACACATCGCTCAAACGGTGCAGCGCCGTGGACGGGCCATGTCTCGACGCCCTCTCCACCAAGTTCGGCGTCGGCTTCACTCACGTCTACGTCTCCAAGCCGGCGGTGGAAGGAGCAAGCGGCCGCCCCCGCGCCTCGCCGGGCGACAGCCCGGGGTTCGTCGTCGTCTACGACGGACCGGGAGCCACGGTCTACGCGAGGCGGCAGCGAGAATTCCTCGGTTCACCCTGAACACGCGCGGCGTGTGATGAAAGCGGCATTGAAGCGGCGGTAGTTCCCGGAGACGGCGGCGCCTTTCGCCCGGAGCGAGGAGCTTCGCGCCCAATGGATCTGCGAGACGCGGGGCCCCGCCGGAAGACGCAATTGGCCGGCGTTGCGCTGCTGCAGGTCCGCCGCCCACAACCCGGGAGCCACCGCTACTGCCACCGCCCGCGCTGCGCGGGGCCGGCCGGGACGCCAGCGCAGGCCTTGAGTCGATAGAGTCCCATCGTCTGAGAGAGGTCTTCGACGGAGAGGGGCTCGAACGGTCCGGAGGCCGCGCGCAGCCAGGCCAGTTCTCGGCTCCTCTGCCATTCAGGCAGTACGGGTCCGACCGCGACCGTGCAAACCCCTTCGCTGCGCAACGCCGTCACCCACGTCGTGAGGTCGTCGCCTCCCGCCGGCACCCAGCGGACCGGACGAGCGAGGTCGGGACCGTATAGCAGATAGGCGCGATGGCTCAGGATGAACCCAACCGCCTCACCGGCCGGCAGCTTTTCGGCGATGAAGGCGTACGCCGCTCCATAGGTCTGGTATCGCTGCCGTTCCCTGATGCCCGACGCGGCGACGCCGGCGGCGAGCAGGGCGCCGCTCGCCAGCACGAAGCCCCAGCGCACGGTGACGCGCGGCAGACCGGATTCCCGATCCGGCGCCTTCCGTCCCCAGGCCGCATGACCTAATCGCCACATGAGCGCGACGGCAGCCACCGCCGCGGCGGCAATTGCCAATGCCGCCGCGTAGTGGAGGGCGCCCGTCCGGCTGGCGGGCTTGATCCCTGACGTGATCACGGACCGGTCGAACAGGATGCGTCCCACAACCGATGTGACGACCACGGCGAGCAGCCAGGCGATGGTCCGATTGCGTAGGCCGAGGCGCGTGGTGCCCGCCCCCGCCAGGGCGGCGAGCAGACCGATGCAGGGGAACGCATAGCGGAACGCCTGGCCCGTCCAGGGGGTGATCTGGAATCCGTGGTCGCCACCGTCGCCGCTGTATGGCGTCATCCAGTACAGGAGGGCCGTGGCGACGACGGCGGCGACCACGAACCACCGCTCGCGGCGACGGGAGACGAAACCGGCCGCCGCCAGCGGCAGGGATATGAAGAACGGCACGCCGAGACGGACGAAGGCCTCGCGTCCGAGGATGAACCAGTGGTGTGGGCTGGTTGGGTCGAAGAGGTGTGCGAGCGTGGTACGCCTCACGAACGATCCGAAACCGGGGTCGCCTGCGAACAGCGTGAACCCTCCGAGCTGGACCTGGACCTTGCCCAACGGGTTGCCGCAGTGGGCGATGTTCAGCACATACCAGAACGCCCCGACGAAACACGCCGCGACTGCAATGCCGACCGCGACGGCCCAGACGCTCCGGTGAGTTCGAACCGCCGGCCGGCAGTTTGGGCCTCGGTGGGTGACACGCAGCGCGGCGGCAAGCGCGAGGAGAACCGCAACATAGGCGAGCCCGGACATCTTCACGCCTGCTGCCAGTCCGGCGCACGCGAGGACGAGCGCAAGATCGACCTTGGAGCGGGTAATGGACCAGCTCCACGCCAGGGCGAATCCGGCGAGGAAGAACGCCGCCAACGGGAGGTCTACCTGCAGCGCGTTGGCCCTGTCAATCACGAGCGGCGCGCACGGCAGGAGCAGCGCCACAAACATCGCGTCGACCCGCCGACCGCCGATTCGCGAAGAAAGGCGGAAAACGGCGAGAGCGAGGATTGCGAACGTGACCAGGTTGGGCAATGTGGCCAGCGTATCCCTCCCCGCCGCGACCAGCGGGAGCGAGCACACAGCCTCCCACCCGTATGGGTAGAAGCCCACCTGGTCATCGCGGAACTGTGCAAACGACGCGAGGCCGTGACGCTGAAACCACTCGGCCATCTGCGGGAGGTGATACGCAAGCGAGTCGTAATCGTTGATCGGGGTTGTCACGTTAGTCCAGGCCAGGTAGATGCATAGCGTCGCGTATGCCGCCACGAGCAGACACTCCGTTGCGGACAGTGACACCTTCGGGAACGCCAACGCGCGCCAGTTGTAGTGCGAACGCGGGTGAACCGCAGTGAGCGTCGCGAACCCAACCGAGAGCCAGATGGCCTCGCCAAGCGCCACGCCGGGCTGCGTCAGAGCCCCGGTCGCGAGCAGGACGAGAGCAAGGGCCTCCTGCGCCAGGCACCAGGTCAGCAGGAACACCAACGCGCGCTCGGACCAGGACTCTCGCCCGGCTTCAAGCTCCCTGAACCGAGCGACGGCCAGCGCGACGGGCACGGGGCCGAGCGCCACGAGGACGGACGCCAAAAGCGCGGCGGGCATCAGCGACGCCCCCGGAGCGCGCAAGCGGCACCAGGTTCGGCAGCTCCAATGCAACCTGCCCCGGACAAGGATGGGACCACCTCGTCACTATGACGTCTTCCGAATGACAGTCAATGCCCCAGGGCACGAGGCTGCCGGAACGAACGATCGGCTGCGCGCCGCAAGGAACCTCAACGGCACCGCGATCCTGTACGCCGACCGGATGACCGACTCGCTGGCGAAGGCGATCTCCGAGACGAACCGGCGCCGCGCGATCCAGGAGGCGTACAACCGCGAGCACGGGATCGAGCCGAAGACGATCATCAAGGACATCGCGAGCCCGCTGCTGCAGCTCTCCAACCTCGACTACCACGACGCCGGCCTGCTGCCGCCGCGGGTGGGGGAGGCGGAGCTCACCGACCCGGCCTCGCTCGCGAAGGCGATCGCCGAGCTCGAGAAGCAGATGAAGGCGGCGGCCAAGCGGCTGGAGTTCGAGGAGGCGGCGGGGTTGCGCGACCGGGTCCAGGAGCTACGCGCGCAGCAGATCTACAAGGCGTGACCGGTTTTTGGTGTCAGGCTTCGGGTGTCAGGTGCCGGTCCTGGTACCTGTCTTGCGCCTATTGCCTATCCCTGATCCTCGGGTGTGTTCGGATCGCGGTACGGCGGCAGGACGACGGCAAAGAAAACGTATCCGAGGGAAGTGACAGCCGAGATGACGGCAACCGTATACGCCAGCGACCGCCCATGCCACAGCCCGTCGAACCAGGTCTGGAACTGGACCGCGAGGACGTTGGCGGTCCCGCCGTAGAGCTCCAGATCCCGCAGGTATTTCTTGGAGGTTTCCGGCGAGAACTCCAGGAGGGTATCCGGCGCGTTCCCGGCCCTCAAATAGATCACGATGGCGCCGATCAGACCCGCGAGCATAATGATCGCGGCGATCAGGTAGTGGCGCGTCCGCGGATCGGCGAACCTCCAGCGCATGCGGTGTCAGCGTCTCCCCTCACCGGCGATTGAAAGAACCCTCCTCGCCGAACGCGATGGTACTGCCGCGCACGAGGCTGTCAACCTCGTTCCGGGCACCAAATCCGAGTACCGGAGAACCGGGTTCCATGAGACCCTCACGCGGCGTGCGGCGAACGGCGCCGACGGGCGGCGTCTGCCCTCCGTACCTTTCGCGATGACCTGGCTACCCGTATCATCGATCACGGTGAACGAAGAACATTCGATCGATTACGGGGAGGCGTCCCGCTGACCCCGCTCCAGGCGTTGACCTACTCGTTCCTCTTCGGGTTGCTGCACGGCATCCTGCCGGACGAGCACACGTGGCCGATCACCTTCAGTTACGCCATCGGGGGCGCCAGCGGACGACGGGGCATGCTCGCGGGCCTGTACTTCTCTGCGGCGTTCACGCTCCAGCGCATGATCGTTTCGGAGCTGGCCTACCTGGCACTGGCCCCCATCCTGCTGCGGCCCCTGATGAACGCGATCGTGTACCTGGTGGTGGGATCGGTCATGGCGGTGGCCGGCGCCACGGTCTTGCGTCGCAGCCGGTATCCGCACGTCCACCTCTTCGGCCACCACCACGAGGCGGGGGGGCAGATGGAGGCCACCGGCCGGGTCTTTTCTCGGCGCCACGACGCCGGTCCCAGTGGCTCGCAGGAGTTCCCCCTGCGTTGGACCCTCGTCCACGGCTTCATCGCCGGCTTCGGTTTTGGCCCCTTCTCCATCTTTGTGAACACCGCCGCCGCGCCGGTCATGCGCAGCCCGTGGCTGGGTTTCCTGCCCGGCCTCTTCTTTGGCCTCGGAACCATGGCCACGCTGGCCGCCGTGAGCGCCCTGTTCGGGGCCTCGCTCCGGTGGGTGCACAAGCTTTCGGAAGGGGAGATTCGCCGGGTCGGTTCGCAGACCGGAGGCCGGACTCTCTTCTTCGGCGGTCTTCTCTTCGTCCTGGCGGGGGTTTCCTTTCTCGCGGGCTGGGACCGCCTCCTTCCGCTGGATTCGGGGTTCGTGCTCATGGCGCTGTTCCTGGTGATCGTGGTGTTGCCGGCCCTCGTGTACTCCGTGAAGGAGGTCCTCGGTGCGCGGCCGGGGACGGCCGGCACCTGATACCACGCCAGGCCGCGGTCTGGCGGACCTTCCGACCGGTACGTATCACCCTCACCTCGAGCGGCCAGCCCCGCGTGCGTGCCCCGCTTATGGGCGATCGGGTTTCGACGCCTTGTCGGGGTACGCCGGCGGCGGCGGGACCGGCACCGGGTGGTCGCGGATCTGCCCCTGAAGATAGCGGACCGCGGCGTCGAGCTGGGTGTCGCCGCCGCGGAACGTCGCGGCGGGGAGGTTGTCCACGACGATGTCGGGCTGCACGCCGTGCCCCTCGATGAGCCACTCCCCCTCGGGGCCGTAGACGCCGGTCTCCGCGGTGGTGGCGATCCCCTTGTCGACGAGGAAATTGCTGCTCGACAGCCAGATCTCGCCGCCCCAAGTGCGCATGCCAATCACCGTACACGAAGATGTGGAGCGCCGAGAGCTCGAACTCCTTCCGTCCGGGGTCCAGGCCGGAGCGTCGCTATACGTGCGGTCGCCGGTGAGGGGCACAGTCATGCCGTCATCGACGTGGTAGAACTGGATCGTGCTGAACGTGTTCGGGGCCGGGACCGTGTAGGCGAGCCAGCGACTGTCGGGGGACCACGCCATCCCGCCGAACCCTCCCCGCGGCGAGGTCGCCACCTCGAGCGTGCGCTTCTCCGGGATTTGGGGTTGTGTGCCTGGTGTGTTTGGCGGTGCTGGCCGCCGCGCCGGCCCACGCGCAGGAATGGTCCGCCGCTCAGAAGGATGTCTGGAAGAGCGTGGAGGGCCTACTGGGCGCTCGATGCCAAGGCCGACGTCGAGGGGTTCATGGCCTACTTCGATCCGAGCTACGTCGGCTGGTCGTACGACAGCCCCGTTCCGGGCGACGAGGCCACCGTGAAGAAGTTCATCACCCAGGAGTACCAGATGTCCAAGACCCTCGTCTACGACATCAAGCCGGTGGCGATCCAGGTGCACGGCAACTTCGCGTTTGCCGACTACTACTACATGCAGCTGGTGAAGAACGCCGAGGGCAAGACCGAGGAAATCAAGGGCCGCTGGACCGACATCCTCATGAAGGAGGGTGACCGCTGGATGCTGATCGGGGACCACGGCGGAAGGATCAGGAAAGCGGACTGAACAAGGCGCGCGCGAGCCTCCGCCGTACTCACTCCGGCGTCCCCAAGGGGTTGAGCGCCGGCTCCCGTCCGCCACCCGAGGATCGGCTCGAGCCCGGCGGGCGACCCGCCTGTCCGGCCAGGCGCCGGCCGGGGTCCGTTAGCAAGGCGCGATGATGCGGTCGGCTGCGGCGAAGAGTTCGACGGTCTGCTGCATGCCGCCCACCGCTCCGAGCCGGAGCCTGTCCCTGCGCTGCAGGCGATCGAGGCACGTGCCGCAAGTGGTGACGGTGGCGCCGCGCGCCTCGATCGCGCGCAGCGAGTCGAGCGCCGGCCCGTCCTCGGTGGTCAGGAGGGCCGCCCCGTTGAGACAAGCCACGAAGTCGACCCTCACCTCGGAAGCCACGAGCTTCTGGAGGAAGAGCAACAGCAACGTGCGCCCGAGTTCCGCGTCGCCCTGTCCGATCCGGTCCGAGTTGAGGTACAGGAAGGTCATGCCGGTCTCCTCGCCGTCAGGATACCCGATCGCGGCGTACCTCGGCGGGCCGTGGACATCCGCGGGCGACACGCTTAGTGTTCGCACAGCCGCCCTTGCCGCGGTCAGTGCCTGCCGGTGAGCGCCGGCGCCATGATGCTCTGAGGGTTCGAAGCGGCGGCGGGTTGAAAGGGAGATCGGCATGCGCAAGGCGTTCCTGATCGTTGCTGTGGTGGTGCTCGTTGTCTCCGTCCGTCCGGTCCTCGGGTGCACGAACATCATCGTGACCAAGGGCGCTTCGTCCGACGGGTCGGTGATCATCTCGTACTCCGTCGACGGCGAGTTCTACCCGACGCTGCGGTACGTCCCGGCGGCCGACCACGCCCCGGGTGAGGCGTTCGAGGTGCGCGGCCGCGACGGCTCGCTGCGGCTGCGCATCCCGCAGCCGCCCCACACGTATGCCGTGGTCGGCATCATGAACGAACACCAGCTGGCGATCGGCGAGACGACGTTCGACGGCCGCCTCGAGTTGCAGAACAAGCAGGGCGGCATCCACTACTGGGCGCTGATGCAGCTCGCGCTGCAGCGGGCGCGGACGGCGCGGGAGGCGATCAAGGTGATGACCGACCTGGTCGCGGAGTACGGCTACGCCTCGACCGGCGAGTCGTTCTCGATCGCCGATCCGAACGAGGCCTGGATCCTCGAGATGATCGGGGAGGGCGAGGGGATCAAGGGGGCGGTCTGGGTGGCCGAGAGGGTGCCCGACGGCCTCATCGCGGCGCACGCCAACAAGTCCCGCATCGGGACGTTCCCTCTCGCGGACCCCGAGAACTGCGTCTACTCGCCCGACGTCATCGAGTTCGCCGTGCGCAAGGGGTACTACAACCCGAAGAGCGACGGACCGTTCCGCTTCTGCGACGTCTACTGCCCGGCCACGGCCAAGGAAC
>Ga0209385_1001161_pt1 | contig 11134 bp, 11 predicted proteins | sample NGEPerB_FD_184506 | JGI IMG/M metagenome (GOLD analysis project Ga0209385, IMG submission 184506) | Arctic peat soil microbial communities from the Barrow Environmental Observatory site, Barrow, Alaska, USA - NGEE PermafrostAB12-B... | ecosystem: Environmental > Terrestrial > Soil > Wetlands >... | reverse complement strand
GTTCAGAACCGGTAGTAGATGAAGGGGGCGACGCCCTGGGGACCGAAGGTGGTGATCGCCAACAGCACCAGTCCAAGTATGCCCCCCTGCAGCACCGGGCGGCGTCGGGCAAAGACCTCGAGCACGCCGGTGAGCCACTTGTCGGGCAGGTGCTGGCTGGCGATGCCGGAGGCGATGGCCGCCACGGCCAACGGGGTGACCAGGGGCGAGGGCCCCCAGCCGTCGACCAGCCGGCTGAGCATGGCCCAGACCGTCCCCAACGTGTCGGACCGGAAGAACAGCCACCCCAGGCACACCACCTGGAAGGTCACGAACTGGGCCAGGGCCACCGGGCCCCGGCCGACCGGATCGAGGGGCAGCCCCCGTTCCGCCCGGGTCCGGCGCCGGCGGCGTCCGATGATCTGGCCGACCCCGTGGTAGAGGCCCCAGGCCACGAACGTCCAGGCCGCCCCGTGCCACAGGCCGCCGATCAGCATGGTGACCAGGATGTTGACCGAGATCCTCCACTCGCTTCCTCGGTTGCCCCCCAGCGGGATGTAGAGGTAGTCCCGGAGCCAGAACGACAGGGTGATGTGCCAGCGGCGCCAGAAGTCCTGGAGGGAGACGGCCGTGTAGGGGCGCCGGAAGTTCACGGGGAACCGGAACCCGAGCAGGAGGGCGATGCCGATGGCGATGTCGGTGTACCCGCTGAAGTCGGCGTAGATCTGCACGGCGTAGCCGTAGATGGCGAAGAGGACCTCGAGGGCCGAGTGCTGGTGCGGGTCGGCGAACACCGGGTCGACCACATAGGTCGACAGGTAGGAGGACAGGACGACCTTCTTGACCAGGCCGGCTGCGATCAGCCAGCACGCCTCCACGTAGCGGACGTTGTCCGGGTCGCGCCGGCGGCGGATCTGGGGCAACAGCTCGGTGCCGCGCACGATGGGCCCGGCCACCAGATGGGGGAAGAACGAGAGGTACACCGTGACGTCGATCCCCCGGGCCGGCTTCAGCACCCCGCGGTGGATGTCGACCACGTAGCTGATGGCCATGAAGGTGAAGAAGGAGATCCCCACGGGCAGGGTGACGGCCACCAGAGGGAGGGGCCTGCCGAGGCCGAACGCATGGAGGAAGTTGTCGAGGTTGAGGGCGACGAAGCCGTAGTACTTGAACCAGGCCAACAGCCCGATCAGGAGCGCCAGGGTCGTCCACAGGGTCACCCGATGCCGGAGCCCCGAGGTGCGGTGGACGAGCCGCCCGCCCAGGAAGGCGACCCCCGTCGACGCGGCCAGGAGGAAGATGAAGTGCCAGTCCCACCAGGCATAGAAGAAGTAGCTGGCCAGGACCATGAATGCCTTCCATGGCCCCGCGTAGGGATTGAGCAGCCACTGCACCGTGTAGACGACGGCGAAGAAGATTGCGAAGTCGATGGTGGGGAAGAGCACGTGATCGTCGATCGAACAGGAGTTGAGCGCCGGCCGACGCAGGAATGCGGAAGCCGACGGGACACTACCCGGTGGCCTGTAAATTGCCTGTGACCAGTTGGCCGCCCGTCTTCAGGCGACCGCCCCACCCCGGTGCTCGCCGGTCGGGCCCTCCGGCGATCCGGAGCGGGCCCTCCGGGTCAGCCCTTGGCCTTGAGCGCCTCGATCAGCTTGGGCAGCACCTTGTGGACGTCGCCCACGATGCCGAGGTCGGCCACGGAGAAGATCGGGGCATCCGCGTCCTTGTTGATGGCCACGATGTTCTTCGAGTTCTTCATTCCCACCAGGTGCTGGGTGGCACCGGAGATCCCGCACGCCAGATAGACGGTGGGCTTCACCGTCTTGCCGGTCTGGCCGACCTGGTGCGAGTAGGGAACCCACCCGGCGTCGACGATGGCCCGGCTGGCGCCGGCGGCACCCTTGAGCAGCGTGGCCAGCTCCTCGATGAGGGCGTAGTTGTCCTTCTCGCCGAGGCCGCGCCCGCCGGACACCACCACAGCGGCTTCGTCCAGCTTGGGACCGGTGCGCTCCTCGACGTGGCGGGCGACGATCCGTGCCGCATTGGTGGCGCCGGTGTCCGGCGCCGGGGACGCCATCACCGAGGCCGGCGCGCCGCCGGAGGGCTCGGCGGGGAAGGACTTGGCCCTGACCACGTAGATCCCCGGTCCCTCCGCGGTGAACCGGGCGGAGAGCACCTGGGTGCCGCCGAAGATCGCGTGATGGGTGACCAGTCCGCCGTCGTCGGCGATGAGGTCGACCACGTTGGTCAGCACCGGGCGGTCGAGCCTGGCCGACAGGCGACCGGCGATGTCCCGACCGTCGTAGGTGGCGGGGAACAGGACGGCATCGGGGCCGGCCCCGCCGGCAACAGCGGCGGCGATGGCGGCGGCGACCGGCACGCCGGGCAGGGCCCCGCCCAGATCACCGACGTCGTGCACGGTGGTCACGCCGTACTGGCCCAGGGTGGCGGCCACGGACGCGGTCGCCTCTCCCCAGGCAACGGCCTCCACCGTCCCGGCCAGTGACCTGGCCTGGGTGATCAGTTCGAGCGAGGTGGTGATGGGCGCCCCGTCCACAACTTCGGCGAGGACCCAGATTTTGTCGACAGACATGTGCGCGTGTTCTCCTACCCGATCCCTACAGGACCTTCAGTTGCTCGAGGAACTCGATGACCCGCTGGTGGCCCTCGCCCTCGTCGACGACGATCTCGCCGGCGGCGCGTGCCTCGGCGTCGGCCACCTGTGTGATCTCCTGGCGTGCCCCGGCGGCGCCGACCTCCCCCGCGTCGAGCCCGAGCTCGGCCACCGTGAGGGTTTCCACCGGCTTCGACTTGGCCGCCATGATCCCCTTGAAGGAGGGGTAGCGGGGCTCGACCACACCGGCCGTCACCGTCACCAGCGCCGGCAGCGGGCTCTCGACCTCGTCGTACCCGGCCTCGGTCTGGCGTTCCACCTTGACCGAGTTACCGGTGATCTCCACCTTCTTGGCAAAGGTCACCGAGGGCAGGCCCAACAATTCGGCGACCTGCACGGGAGTGGTCCCCGTGTACCCGTCCGTGGACTCGGTGGCAGCCAGGATCAGGTCCGGTTCGGCCCGTTTGATGGCCGCGGCCAGCACCTTGGCTGTTCCCAGGGCGTCGGTCCCGGCCAGCGAGTCGTCGCTGACCAGGATGGCCCTGGCCGCTCCCATGGCCAGCGCCGTACGCAGGCCCGAGGTCTCCCCGTTGGGGGCCATCGACACCAGGGTCACCTCGCCGCCCCCGGCGGCATCGGCCAGCTGCAGGGCCATCTCCACGCCGTAGGCATCGGAATCATCGAGGATGAGCTTCCCGGCTCGGACGAGGTTCTTCGTCACCGCATCGAGGGCCGGGGGTGCGGCCGGATCAGGGATCTGCTTCACACAGACAACGACGTTCATGGGCGTGCATTGTTGACGAAATTCGGCCAATCGACCAATCGGGCCGTGATCCCAGGTCAGGACGCCCGGATCCGAGCCGGCGGCGCCGGCGGCGCCGGGCGCGGTCCGTAGCGGTCAGCCCGAGCCGTAGGTGGCCAGAGCAAGGGGGACGTCGTCGGTGATGACCGTGTCGACGTCGGCCCGCTCCATCGCCTCCAGGCTGGGCCGATCGTCCACCGTCCAGGCGGCAACCAACAGCCCGGCATCGTGGGCCTCGCCGACCAGTGCCGGCGTGACCAGCTCCACCGACGGGTGGAGGGCGGTGCACCCCCGGTCCGTGGCCAGCGCCACGCTCCGGGCGGGGTCGAACCACGAAGCCACCAGCAACCCGGTGGGCAGCTCGGCGTGGGCCTCCCGGACCGACTCGAGGGTGGCGGGCCAGAACGAGGAGATCACCACCGACGTCGTGCGCCCCGACGCCACCACCAGCTCGACCACCTCCGCCGCCACCCTCTCGTCAGGGTCGAATCCCGGCTCACCCGGAAGGTTCTTGATCTCGATGTTGACGATCATCGCCTCGCAGACCTCGAGGGCGGGCCCCAGCAGGGGCACGAACGAAGGCAGGTCACCGGCGGCCAGCTCGTGTACGGGCCCGACACCGCTGACGACGGGGTCGTGATGGACGGCCAGCGCGCCGTCCGCCGTCCGCCGCACATCGAGCTCGACGCCGGCGGCGCCGAGCTCCCGGGCACGCAGGAACGCCTCGAGCGTGTTCTCCCGGACCCCTCTGGCGGCGTCAGGGCTCCCGCGATGGGCCTGGACCGCAATCGCAACCATCGCTCCGGGGCCTCCCGAGGTTCGCCGCGCCGGCAGGTACCACGCCGCAAAAGCCGTGCAATAGGCCTCAAAACTGCTTGCAAGCGTAGGTGCCGGTGATTACTCTAGTGAACGCACCCTGAACGGCCGGTGACACTTTGACGCCGAGCTATGTGAAACAGATCACAAACAGGGAAACTCGGGACTGTGGAGCGGAGGAAATCAGCGTGGCTCTTATGTGGAACCGCACGGTCGAGTGGGACGACGGGGACTGGCGGCATCTCGCTGCCTGTCGGAGCACGGAACCCGACCTCTTCTTTCCGATCGGCACGACCGGGCCGGCCGTCGATCAGATCGAGGCCGCCAAGCGGGTCTGCCGCGCATGCGACGCCCAGGAGCCCTGTCTCGACTTCGCCCTCGCCACCAATCAGGAGTCGGGCGTGTGGGGCGGGACCTCCGAAGAAGAGCGCCGCAAGCTGCGCAAGGCCTGGCTCGCCGCCCGGCGCCGGGCCTCCTGAGAGACCCTCCCCCGCCACGGGCCCGCTCCCGGCCCGCTACTCACCGATCGGCTGGGCCTCCCGTGCCGGGAGTTCGATGATCACCATCGTCCCGCTCTGGGCAGGGTCGACCTCGCTCCTGTTGCGCATGGTGATGGATCCGTCCAACTGACTGCGCACAAGATCGCGGACGATGGACAGGCCGAGGCTCTGGGAGGCATCGATGTCGAAGCTGTCGGGCAGGCCCGACCCGTCGTCGGTCACCTCCAACCTGAGCGTGGTGCCGTCGTTGACCAGATGGACACGGATGGTGCCCGACGCATAGGGGGCTGCACCACCGCCGCCCGATGAGCCATGAGGGCCGGGGCCCTCGGCGCCGTCCTCCGCCTCGAACTCGGGGAACGCGTGCTCGATGGCGTTCTGGACCAGCTCGGCCACCACCACCGCCAGGGGCGTCGCCACATCGGCGGGCACCTCGCCGAGCCCCCCGGTGACCTCGAAGGCCAGGTGCCGCGAGACCACGACCGAATCCTCGGCCATCCGGATCAGCGAGGTGACAATTTCGTCGAAGGGAACCTGGTCGCTCGGCTCACGCGAGAGGATCTCGTGCACGATGGCGATCGACCGCACCCGCCGTTCCGCCTCGAAGAGGGCAACCCTGCCCCCGCCCGGGGGCAGGCGCCTGGCCTGGAGGCGGAGAAGGGCGGAGATCGTCTGCAGATTGTTCTTCACCCGGTGGTGCACCTCGCGTATGGCCGCGTCCTTGGAGAGCAACAGCCGGTCGAGTCGACGCACGTCGGTGACGTCCCGCAGCAGCACGAGGCATCCGGTTACCTCCTCGTGCGCGAGCAGGGGGATGCAGTGGAGCAGCACCGTGACGTCCGGCCGGCGCTCCACCTCCTCGACCACCGGCAGGGCCGAGGCCAACGCCCATTCGATGGCGGACTCCTCGATTCCGAGGTCGGTAAGGCGCCGACCCTCGATCTGCGAGTACATCCCCATCCGGTGCAGGGCGTTGGTGGCGTTGGGGGAGGCGAAGTGCACCCGGCCCTCTTCGTCGACCAGGACGACGCCGTCGCCCACCCGCGGCGCCTCCTCGGTGGCGACCTCCTCGCTGGGGAACGGGAAGGACGACTCCGAGAGCATCACCGCGAACCGGTCGAACACATCGCGGTAGGTGCGCTCGAGATGGCCGGGCCGGCGGCCCGCACCGGCGGAGAGCCGGGCCAAGACGGCCACCGTGGCCCCTTCGCACCGGACCGGGATGCACTGGAGGCGGACCGGCTCCTCGCCGGCCTCGAGCAGCTTCTCTCCGCGAGAGGCCTCACCGGACCGCAAGGTCTGGACCACCTGGGGCCACTCGGCCGGCCCGGCGGTCTGGCCGACCAGGTCGTGCTGCACGACGGTGGCGGTGTTCGACGGTCGCATCTGGCCCAGCACGACCAGCATCTGCTGGCCGGGATGGGGATCGCCCGGCAACGGTGCCATCGGGGCCATGAGCACGAGGTCCGAGAACGACAGGTCCGCCAGGATGCCCCAGGTCCCGAGCAGGCGCTGGAGGTGACCCAGCTGCGCCTCGTCCAGGTCGGTGCGCTCGAATGCGAGCTCTGCCGGCGTGGCCACGGTCAGTTCCCTTCCGGCGTGGCCACGGTGACCTCGTAGGGCTGCCGGTTGTGGAAGGCCCGCAGCCGGGTCACCCCGGCGGCCACGAGCAGGTCCCGCAGGTCGTCGGCCCGGTCGGCCACGTCGGGGAGGCTGTGGGCGTCCGACGCGGTGGTCAGGGGGACGCCCCGGTCGATGAATCGCCTGAGCAGGGGGGGTGCCGGGTACTCCTCACCCACCGGCTTCCTCCATCCCGCCGAAGAGAGCTCGGCCGCCATGCCCGAGCGCACCGCCGCCTCGGCGATCCGGTCGTAGAACTCGTCGGGAACGGCCGGCATGCGTCCGGCGATCTTGACCAGGTCCGGGTGGGCGAAGACGTCGCACACCCCGGAAGCGGCCAGCTCCTCCATGGCCCGGGTGTACTCGTCCCAGACGGCATCGATGTTCCGGGCGTCCCACTCGGCCAGGACCAGGGGGTCGTTCAGCACGTCGAACCGCCACGTGCCCAACCAGTGAACGGATCCCAACAGCACGTCGAAGGGGTAGTCGGCCAACAGCCCGGCCACCTCGTCCATGCGGTCCTGGTAGAAGTCGACCTCCAGGCCGAGCACGACGGGCAGGCCTTCGGCCTTCACCGCCTGGACGACCTCGACATAGGTGTCGAGGTCCACCCGGGCGTGGTGATCCCAGTAGGCGGCCATGCCCGGGCGGAGCGCCTCGCCGGGGAGGTCGTCCCAGAACCCGCCCAGCAGCTCCTTGGCCTGGGTGAATCGGAAGAGGTGCTCGGTGAGGGCGATCTCCTCAACTCCCACCTCGACGGCGCGCCTGCAGTAGGCCGCCACCTGCTCGATGGTGGCCTCGGCGTCACGTTGCGAGTGGGGCCAGAGGTGAAGGTGGTAGTCCAACACGGTCGTACTCGGTCCTTTCGAGATCTTGAGTGCTCCGGCCACGACGGACGGCCGGACCGGGAGGCCGGGGGTGTCAGGCTGCCCGGCGGACGAGGGTGACTCCGTCCCGGACCGTGGTCTGGACCACGACCACCCGCGGGTCCACGGCCAGGGCATCGTTGAAGAGGCGGAGGGCGACCGTGTCCTCGGTGGTGTCGGTCGGATCGAGGATCCGGCCGCTCCACAGCGTGTTGTCGGCGGCGATGAGACCGCGAGGAGCCAGTTTGGGGAGCACTGCTTCGAAGTAGTCGCGATAGGCCGCCTTGTCGGCATCGATGAAGACCAGATCGAAGGGGCCGTCCAGGGCGGAGATGGTCTCGATGGCCGGGCCGACCACCACGTCGATGCACCCGGCATAGGGGCTGGCCGCGATGTGGCGGCGGGCGAACTCGGCATGCACCGCGGAGATCTCGCAGGTGATGATCCGTCCACCGGGGGCCAGACCGGCCGCCATCGACAGGGACGAGTAGCCGCCGAACGTACCGATCTCGAGGACCGAGTGGGCATCGAGGGCGAAGGTGAGCATCTCGAGGAAGCGGCCTTCGAGTCGGCCGACCATCATGCCCGGGGAGTCGAGGGTGGCCCGCACGTCGTCGGCCACCTCTTCGAGGAAGCGCGGCGGCGCCGTGGTGCGTTCGGTGGCGTACGCCTCCAGGGTGGGGTCGACGATGTCGGTCATGGAAGCATCGTAAGTCAGCCGGACGACGTAGTCGGAGGTGCACCGCAGCCGCCGTTGACCGGCAGGGCGCCGGTCGCACCGGCGGGGCACCTGGGGTTCACCTAGTCCCAGATCTGTTCGCCCAACCTGACCAGGCCGGCCAGATCGAAGATGTCCGTTTCGAAGAAGGGCACGGTGGCCAGCACATCGGGCACCACCGAGAGGCTGGACCGCTCCTCCATCTCCCGGAGCGCCACCACCTGGAAGTTGAGGTAGCTGTCCGCCACCTCGGTGAGGACCCGGGCGATCTGGTCGGTGTCGCCGAGGACGGGGTCCACCTTGGCCAGCGTCGGGGACAGTTGGGCGGCGAGGTCCCCGGCCCGCTCCTTCATCGACTCGGCCACCGATGCGCCGCCAGCACCCCGGAGGTAGTCCGGCAGCACCTTGTTCAACACGATGGCACCCAGGTGGAGTCGCCGGGCGGTGAGCTGTTCGGCGAAGAACTCGGCCTCTCGGAGCGGCACCGCCTCGAGGGTGGAGACCACGACGAAGGTGGTGCGCCGGTCGGACAACAGCCGGCCCACCGACTCGGACCGCTCGACGAAGCCGTCGTACATCGACTGGAAGAGGATGAAGAACTCCGAGATGTCGGCGAGGAACTCGGTGCCGAGGATCCGATCTGCGATCTGGTAGAAGGGCTTGGTGGCCACGTTGACCAGACGCGAGCGGTAGGGGACGATCAGCCAGCGCAGCAGACGGGACGAGAAGAAGTCGGCCATCCGCTGGGGGGCGTCGAGGAAGTCGAGGGCATTGCGGGTGGGCGGAGTGTCCACCACGATCAGGTCGTAGTCGCTCTCCGAATGGATCTCGTACAGCCGCTCCATGGCAATGTAGTCGTGGCTCTGGATGAACCGCCCCGAGATGTTCTGGTACAGCGGATTGGCCAGGATCTCCCCCCGGGTCTGCTCGTCGGGCGCGTGGTGTCGGATGAGGGCGTCCCACGACTCCTTGGTGTCGAGCATGGCTGCCCACAACTGGCCCCTCGGCTTCACCCCGGCGGCGCGGAACGCCTCGTCGGGGACTCGGTGCTCGGTGTTGCCGATGCCATCGAGGCCGAGGGCGTCGGCCAGCCGCTTGGCCGGGTCGACGGTCAGCACCAACACCTTGGACCCGTGCCTGACGGCGGCCATCACGGCGGCGGCGGCGGCGGTGGTCGTCTTGCCCACGCCGCCGGGCCCACAGGCCACGACGATCTCCTTGGTGGCCAGTAGCCCGTCCATCGATCCACTGCCGGCCGCCGGGACGTGGCTCGCGGACGGAAGCCGGGTGGCACCGGCATCCCGGGCGGGGCGGCCTCGCCTCCCGGCCATCAGTAGCCGAGCTCCTCGCCCAGCGAGGCCGCCACCTGCCGGGTCGTCCGGAGCCCGTGGGACCGGGTGAAGAGATACGGCAGGTAGAGCATGGGGGTCGCCCCGCCGATGCTGAGGCGGAGGCGGTCGAGATGGGTGGAGCGGGTCCGCCGCATGGTGACAGCCAGTCGGGCGGCGTCCAGCACCGGACCGGCGTCGGCTCCGACCAGCTCGTTCAGCCGGCCCAGCGCCTCGGCCGAGCCCAGGACGTCGAACACCTCTTCCTCCTGCCGGCCGAACAACTCGGGCAGGACCCGGTTGACCACCACCGCGGACAGCTTCACAGTGGTCTCCTTCCTGACCCGGTCGGCCAGCTCGATCGTCTCGGTGACAGGCATCTCCTCGGGAGTGCACACCGCCACCAGGCCGGTCAACGTCGGATCGGACAGGATGTCGAGCATCCAGTCCGTCTGGGTCCGGATGAGGCCGACCTTGACCAGGTTGTTGATGGCCTGGGGGGCAGCCAGCTGGCCGACGATGTGGCCCGAGGCGGGCGCGTCCACCACCACCAGGTCGTAGTTGCGCTCGCGGACCTCATAGCAGAGCTTGCCCACCGTGAGGATCTCCCGGACCCCGGGTGCCGCCGTGGCTACGAAGTCGAAGGCCTTGGCCAGCGGTCCGATGCGCCCCACCACCGGGATGCGCAGCTGGAGCTTGAGGTACTCGCGCAGTGACGCCTCGGTGTCCATGGTCATGGCGAAGAGGCCGGGCAGGACCTCCCTCTCCTTGAACACGGTGGGCGGCGCCTCGTAGAAGCCGGCGACATCGCCCTTGGCGTCGACTTCGCAGATGAGGACCCGCTTGCCCTGGAGGGTGGCGAGCAGGGCCATGGCCGAGGCCACCGTCGTCTTGCCGACGCCACCCTTGCCGGTGACGAAGACCAGTTTCAGATCGAGGAGCGCGGTCATCCGGTCAGCGGCCACGTCACCGATTGGCGCCGCACCTACCGGCGATGCGGGGTTTGATCAGGAGATCCCGAAGCCGACCCGCCGGTCGGAGCTGGGTGGATCCACCTCTACGTAGGCCACCTTGCCGACGGGGACACCGACCTGGCGGCCCTTCCGGTCGGTGAGCCAGAGGATGGTCCCGTCTTCGGCCAGCGCCGCTTCGATGTCGGCCAGGACCTTTTCGCGCTCCGCGTCGTCGGGCAACTCGATGTCGAGCTCCTTCATCGATTGCACGATCCCGATACGCACGTCCACCTGGCACGCTCCTCTCAGCTGGCTCCGGCAAGGCTGCCGCTGCCCCCGACGATACAAGGTCCGGGGCGCCTGGCGTCCCGCCGTCACGGCCATGGGGCACACTGGCGGTATGGACAGGCAGAACGAGCGCCACCTCCTCTGGGCATCGACCATGGCAGGCCATGGCGGCGCCGGCATCACGTTCGCCCACGTAGACAGCCACGCCGGCACGGGTGCCGAGCTCCCCGAGCCCGGCTTCGATCGCCAGGCTCGCGAGGAGGTGGAGCGTGGGCAACTGGCCCCCGGGGCCACCCACGGGCTCGGCGCCGGTAATCGGGTGCGGCCCGAGGAGCCCGACCGGTGGCGCACCTGTTTCGAGCGCGACCGCGACCGCATCCTGCACGCCACGGCGTTCCGGCGACTGGCCGGCAAGACCCAGGTCTTCGTATTCCCCGACGACCACCAGCGGACCAGGCTGACCCACGCGCTGGAGGTGGCCCAGGTGGCCACCGGCATCGCCCGGGCCAGTCGCCTCAACGTCGCCCTGACCGAGGCGATCGCTCTCGGCCACGACTGCGGGCACGGCCCGGGGGGCCATTCCAGCGAGGATGCGCTGTCCCCCTACCTCGACGGGGGATTCGACCACGCCACGTGGGGAGCAGACG
>Ga0209385_1001160_pt1 | contig 11145 bp, 11 predicted proteins | sample NGEPerB_FD_184506 | JGI IMG/M metagenome (GOLD analysis project Ga0209385, IMG submission 184506) | Arctic peat soil microbial communities from the Barrow Environmental Observatory site, Barrow, Alaska, USA - NGEE PermafrostAB12-B... | ecosystem: Environmental > Terrestrial > Soil > Wetlands >... | reverse complement strand
GTGGAGGGCAGCGTGCGGAGCTTGGTCCACTCCGACTTGAGAATCCTGCTGGTCGGAGAAGTTCGTACCGGCGGAGCCGGGGGTGTGAAGTGAGGGGCATCGATGGTGTGGGTCGCAGTGCTCATGTCAGATTCCTTTGCTCGAGCCGGCCAGCTGGCCGGCGTGGTAGTCGGTTTCATCCTTGGTCAAGTCGAAATACGCCTCCTCGAGCGATGTCCCGAGCGGGGCCAGCTCGATCAGGGTGATGTCGTGGGCGCAAGCAACGCCGCCGATGGCCGCGGAGTCCATCCCGGTCACGACGATGGCGCCGTCGGATCCGCACTCGATCACAGCGCCGCGTTGGGTGAGGGTCTCGGCCAGGTCGGTGTGCTGGACGGCCCGGACCCGGACGCTCGGGGCCGTGTGTCGGTTGATGAACTCATCAGTGCTGGCGTCGGCGATGATCTTGCCTCTGCCAATGACCAGCAGGTGATCTGCGGTCTGGGCCATCTCGCTCATCAGATGGCTCGAGAGGAACACCGTGCGGCCTTCGGATGCCAATGACTTCATCAGGTTGCGGATCCACAGGATGCCCTCGGGGTCGAGGCCGTTGATCGGTTCGTCGAAGATGACCGTCTCGGGGTCGCCTATCAGGGCGGCGGCGATGCCCAGCCGCTGGCTCATGCCCAGCGAGAAGGTGCCCACCCGCTTGCCGGCCACGTCGCTCAGACCGACGAGGTCGAGCAGCTCTGTGACCCGGCGACGGTCGATGCCGTTGGTGTCGGCCAGCCACTTGAGGTGGTTGGCGGCGCTCCGGCCCCCGACGACGGCGCTGGCGTCCAGGAGTGCCCCTACCGATCGGAGAGGGTCGGTCAGCTGGCGGTAGGGCTTGCCATCGACCCTGACGTCACCCGAAGTCGGGGTGTCCAGTCCCAGGATCATGCGCATGGTGGTCGACTTGCCGGCCCCGTTGGGGCCGAGGAAGCCGGTGACTTGTCCTGGTCGGACGGTGAAGGAGACCCCGTCGACCGCCACCGTCTTGCCGTAGCGCTTGGTCAGGTGCTTTGCCTCGATCATTGCTCTTCCTTTCGTCGGTGTTCTTGGTCCTGGAGGCAGCCTGCGCTGTGGGCCTGAGGTGGGACTGTCGTGGCGCTGAGGTCCGCTAATCAGGTCGCCAAGGACCCGGTCCGGCACCGACGAAGCGACGGTCGTACGGTGGAGGGGTGGAAGTCAGGCTCTTCGGCGAATTTGAGGTGGTGGAGAGCGGCGAGGTGGTGCCAGTCCGCGGTGCCAAACAGAGGACCCTGCTGGCCTTGTTGGCGCTGCATCGGGGACAGCCGATCGGGGCCGAACGGCTGATCGATGCGTTGTGGGAGGACGGACAGTCGGCGAATCCGGCCAATGCCCTACAGGCACAGATCGGCCAGCTCCGCCGTACTCTCGGCGCGACGACGATCCTCACGACGGGAGCGGGTTACGCCTTGGCCATTGCTCCCGGAGACATCGATACCGTTCGCTTCGGAGAGCTGGTGGCCGAGGGTCGGCGCCTTTCCGATGAGGGTGATGTCGAGTCGGCGTCCGCTGCACTGGGTGAAGCACTCCGGCTCAGGAGGGGCGAGCCGCTGGCCGAGTTCGCCTATGCCGGCTTCGCCGATGCCGAGCGGGCGCATCTGGACGAGCTGACCGTAGTGGCGTTCGAGGCCCGGATCGGAGCGGACTTGTCTCTGGGCCGCCACGGGGAGGTCATCGGCGAGTTGGAGACCCTCTGCCGGGAACACCCACTTCGCGAGCGCCTCTGGGAGCTGCTCATCATCGCCCTCTACCGAGGTGGACGCCAGGCCGAGGCCCTGCGGGCCTACACCGACATCCGGGACCGCTTGGTGGACGAGTTGGGCATCGATCCGAGCGCGGCCCTACAAGAGCTCGAGGCTCGCGTCCTGGACCAGGACCCGACGCTCGCCGCAACCGTTCCGACGCGGCTCCGGTTGGCTGCCGCACCGACGGTAGCGGGGAACCTGCGAGAGCAGTTGAGCAGCTTCATCGGGCGCAATGCCGAGCTGGCACAGCTCAGCGAGACGGTGCGCACCTGCCGACTCGTGACACTGGTCGGCCCTGGTGGAGTGGGCAAGACCCGACTGGCGGTGGAAGTGGCCGCCTCACTGCGCGAAGAGTACCGAGACGGCGCCTGGCTGGTCGAGTTGGCCGGCGTCACCGAACCCGAAGGGGTTGCGCCGGCCGTAGCTGGCGCTCTTGGGGCCGCTGCATCCGCGCTGGGAAGCCCCTATCCGCCGGGATCAACGGTAGATCTCATCCGCCACCACCTCTCCGGGCGATCCCTCATCGTTGTCCTCGACAACTGTGAGCACGTGATCGACCGAGCGGCCGGACTGGCTGAGAGCCTGGTCGGCGAGGTTCCTGGTCTCCGACTAATCGCTACGAGCCGTGAGCCGCTGGGCATTCCTGGCGAAGTTCTGGTTCCGGTGTCTGGCCTGGCCGAACGAGCCGCCATGGAGCTCTTCGTCGATCGGGCTCGGGCGGTGCAGCCTGGTTTCAGTGCCGAAGGGCACGCTGGCCGGGCTGTCTTGGATGTCTGCCGCCGGCTGGACGGCCTTCCCTTGGCCGTCGAGCTCGCTGCCGCCCGCCTCCGTGCCCTTCCCCTGACGACGTTGGCGGAACGGCTCGACGACCGCTTCCGGCTGCTGACCGGTGGCGCCCGAACCACCATGCCCCGCCAGCAGACCCTGCGAGCCGTGGTGGACTGGAGCTACGACCTGCTGTTCGAAGAGGAACGCCTGCTCTTCGCCCGCCTGTCAGTCTTCATCGGCGGCTGCGAGCTGGCTGCCGTCGAGGCGGTCTGCGCCGACGACCGGGTACCTCGCGATGAGATCCTCGATATCCTCAGCCGACTGATCGACAAGTCCTTGGTGACCGTCGACCTCGCCTCCAACCCGGCACGCTATTCACAGCTGCAGACACTCTGGCAGTACGCCCGAGAGCGCCTCGCTGACTTGGGTAGGGCTGACCAAGTTCATGAACGACACGCCCGCTGGTACCTCGACCTCGGGGAACAGGGACGACCTGGCCTACGCGGCCACTCGGGAATCGAATGGCGAGCCCGTCTGGAAGCGGAACTGGACAATTTCCGTTCCGCCCTCGACTGGTTCATCGGGCGGGGTGACGCGCCCTCGGCACTTGGCCTCGTGGGCAACGTCGCCTACCTGTGGTTCCTGCGGGCCGACTTCCACGAGGGCTACCGGTGGTCGAGCGACGCACTCGCGGTGGATCCATCAGACGGATGCGGGGGTCTTCGCGGCTTTGCCGCGGCCTACCAGGCCTTCTTCGGGAGTATCGTCATCGGCCCAGGCTCGGCACTCGATGCCTTTCAGGAGGCTCTTACCGATCTGCGCCAAGCCCGCTCGCCTGACTTGGGCGGGGCGCTGCTGGTGCTATCCGATGTCCTCGCCCGCCTCGGCGACTTCGAGGCATCCCAAGAGGCTCTGGCCGAAGCGCTCCCTCTGATAGTCGAGAAGGGGGACCCATGGGACGTCGCCACTCACGACATGTTCTCCGCCCGAAACCTAGCTGCCCAGGGTCGAGCCGAAGAGGCCGAGCGCCTCACCCGAGCCAGTGTTGATCGACTCCGGGCCTGCGGCGATCACTGGATGATCCTCTATGGGCTGGGCATGCTGGCCGGTATCGAGGAGTCCCACGGAGACTTCTCGGCTGCGACCGCTGCCTACGAAGAGCTGATCGAGGCGTGCCGGTCGGCCGGAACCGTCCACTTCGAGTCGATGTGGCTCATCCGACTAGCCACGCTTCGGGCCCGGCTCGGAGACGACTTGGCGGCGGAACGGCTCTTCGCCGACTGCAGCGCCACCAATTCTCAAATGGCCAGAACTGCGGCCCTCGTCGGGCGAGCCGGAGCGGCCCGCCGAATTGGCGATCTCACCTCGTGTCGACGCTGGCTGGAAGAGGCCAACGCCAACTATGAGTCTGTTGGCCTTCCAGGCGGGTCGACCCCGGCTCTCATCGGCCTCGTCTGGTTGTCCCTGTCCGTAGGTGACGTGACGGGAGCCGATCGGTACGCTGAGCAGGCTCGCGAACGAGCCTCGGAGGCCGCCGATCCGTTGGTCAGCATCTTGGCCGACACGGTGGCGGCTGCGGTCACCCTCGCCTCCTCCAACACCGAGGCGAACCGGGCCCGTTTTGCGGCCGTCCTCGATCGGCGGGCTGCCGCGGGCCGGTCCACGGCCTTCTTCGAGGCCACCCTCGACGACCCAGACGTCGAGGCTCTTGCGTTTGTCCATGGTCTTCGATCGGGTTGATGTCAGTGCCACCTCAGTGGCTCCTCAGACCATCGGAACACGATGGTAGCCATGGAGCACACCCGAGGTCAGAAACCGGAATACCCGCCACAACTGGCTGACAGGGTGCCGGCCGTCGAGGAGCACGGCCGCGCGGTCACGGCAAACCCTAGGGCGGCAGCGTGGTACCGGCATGCACAGCGGGCCGTCGACTGTCGCCTTGCTGCCGCGGCACTGCGGCTCGCCGTGACCGCCGATCCGGCCTTTGAGCTTGCCGTGGTCGATCTCTCTGCCATTGACGGAACGACGAGTCAGCATCCCGGTCACCGGCAGATGAACTGGGAGCGCCACCACATCGAAGTGGTCAGTGCTGCTGCCACCGACGATGCCGTTCGTGCGGCTGACCTACTCCGGGAACACCTGGCCAATGTGGGCTGTGACCCTCTCGCGTATCGGATCGCCGCTCATCTCCGACAGCCCAGACGGGTGACCGACGAACGACTCCCAAACTGTCATCCCACGACATGGAAATGCTGTTCATGACGCTTGGAATTGCCGGAAAGCGGCCCGCCTGCGAATCGGGATGGTCCCCGGTTGGTGGAGAACAACGACTGCCATTCTGAAGCGCGGCGTCGAGTCCTGACCCGGGCAGGTACCGAGATTTGGCACTGTTGCGCTGAGCGCCATCCTGCAGATCTCGACCAGGCCTCGGATCTGGGGATCAATTCACTTGCAAACAATGTGGCAAATCGGAGTCGACAGCTTGAGATATCTTCCAGACGGCTGCCTGGAACCCTCCGAAACTGAACCTGGGGGATGGCGGCGGAGGATGGCCCACGCCTGACCGGCTGTTGCGGGGCGAAGCAATGCATCATGCCGCTCGACACCGGCTATCGCGAAAATTGCACGCGCCCGGAACCAGGCACGACTGGTGCACGCGTCAGCCTGCATCCGATCTGCCTCGGATCAATTCTCGGATCAACCCACGCCTTCCTTCGAAGGGTCCAAAGTTACTGGAACGGACCACAGACCCTCTTGACAACTCCTCGTCCGGAGTTATGATACAAGTAATCCCTTGTACAAGAGAGGGCTTGCGAAAGGATGACCATGACCACCTCGACCACCACCGATGACTTTCGAGCGACGAAGTCCTTCACCTCCGACCCAGGCACCGTGTTCTCAGCGCTGACCGACATCGACGCACTCACCAGTTGGTGGGTCCCCGCCGCCGGTGGCACCGATTCCGGCGAGACGCTTCGCTTCCTGTTCGGGAACGGTGAACTCGTGTTGCTCGTCGGCGACGCCGACCGACCGACCCGGGTCCGCTGGGACGTCCTCGCCTGCGAGCCTGTTCCGGACTGGGTCGGGACGGCGATCACCTTCGATCTCGTGCCGATCGGGACCGGAACTGAGCTGCGCTTCGGCCACCAGGGCCTGAACCCCGGACTCGAGTGCTTCGATGACTGCCATGCCGGCTGGACGCACTACCTCGCCAGCCTCGTCGACTTCGTCGATCAGGGCACCGGCAGCCCTGGTGCCCCGGACGAGCGGTTTGCTGCCTGGCGGGCCGAGCACAATCCCAGCTGAACAGGCTTGGACGGATTGGTTGCGCTCCGTTAGAAAGCAGCGATGACGACCGAGCCCGAAGGGTCGGACGCGCCCGCAGGACCCGACGCGGTCCTGCGGGCGCTCGCCGATCCTCACCGCCGCCAGATCCTGCGGCTGGTCCAGCACACCCAGCTTCCCGCCGGGCAGATCGCCTCCCACTTCGAACTCACCCAACAGGCCGTCAGCCTGCACCTCAGCGTCCTGAAGCGTGCTGGCCTGCTGACCGAGCGCCGGGAGGGGACCCGCCGGCTCTACTCGTTGAGGACCGAGTCGCTCCAACCGCTGCGCACTCTCCTCGACGAGTTCTGGCCGGATGCCCTCGCACGCTTGAAGCAGACTGTCGAGCAAGACCATCCCCGCACCGAGAGGAGTTGACCAGCATGATCAACGCGAGCGTGCGAATCGCCGCACCCCCCGAGATCGTGTTCCCCTACTTCACCGACCCCGAGCTCATGGTCACTTGGATCGGGGATCGGGTCGACCTGGACGCCCAACCAGGCGGACGCTTCGCCCTGGACTTCAGCGGGGTCTCCGCCCGAGGCAGCTTCGTCGAGGTGGAGGCACCACATCGGGTGGTCTTCACGTGGGGCATCCCCGATGACCCCGAAATGCCTGCCGGCAGCAGCACCGTGGAGGTGGTGCTCGTCGCTGACGGCGGCGACACGATCGTGATCCTCACGCACTGCGATCTCCCGGAGGACCGCGAACCCTCGCACCTTGAGGGTTGGGATCGCTGTCTGTCCGAACTCGTCACAGCAGTTCGCCACTGACATCAGCGGTGCAGTAGTCGATCTCCGCCCCAGAGGTCGGGGTCAGTGCCGAGGGTGCCCCATAACGGTTACGCACCGCAATATCCCAGGACTACCTGACGACAAACTAGCTAGCGCGCGCATCTTGGCCCCGTCACTATGCCCGCCGGTGACTGCCCCGCTGAGCAGCAGCAGAACTGGCCCACCGGTACCTTGATCTGCGACTTCAATCCTCGATGCCGTGTTTTCGTGCGCCGCGCAGAAACCCTCGTGTAACTGATTCCTGAGCAACCTCCGGACCGAGGGGATGGCGGTGGAGGATGGCCCACGCCTCAGTGGCTATTGCGTATCGCTCGGATCAATGATTCGTGCCTCTCGGCACCGGCGTTCGTGATAGTTGCATGCGCCCCGAACGCACCATGGTGACAGTCCTTGGGAGCCAATGAAGTTCCGCTCGGTACCAGGCAATCCCGCTCTGATGTGGAGGGCACATGTGACCCATGACCCTGGTGGCGCCCCGTCCAGGGACCCACACTTGCCATATGAAATTCGGACGCAAGCCCTCGGGTAACGAACCACATCTCGTGAATTGGCGGCGCGGCTCAGGTGCCCGAAGCAGGAGCGTTGGCTTGGTACTGCTGCGAGGAGGGCGACATGGGCACAGTCATGGAGACACTCCGCCAGCTCAGCGAGCGTCTTGACGCCTGCGCTGTTCCCGGGGACTAGTGGTTCCGCGGAGAGTTCCGGGTGGCCACTGGCGAATCAATCGGCGATGGCTCGCACCGTTCGAGTCAACTGTCGATGGCCATTCGCAGGTCGCGGGTGGTCGTCGCGATTCAGCCTCTCCAACGATGCCTGGCAGCAGTCGCTGCCCATGCTCCTGACTCCTGCGTCGCAGAGCGAGGTGCTTCGCGTTGTGCGTGGCGCTCCTTCAGGACTGGTCACCTGACGAGAAGTACCCGCTTGCACGCCCAGTCTCCTGGTCTGGGCTACCTGGTTGTTGGAGCAGTTGAATGACGTTGCCGTCGTCGAGCTGGATGCGGACCATGAGCGGATCGCGAGCGGGAACCTCAACCTTTTGAATGGTTCTACCGACAACCGTTTCGACTTCGAATCCAAGGTCCGCGGTGCGTAGGGCATCGAGTTGGATGAGCGCGTAGCGCAACTGCTTGCGAGCCAATTCACTGACCGACGTCACCTTGACGACATCGAGGCGATCGATCGTGCACTGGTACGTCAGATCGACAACGCAGTCGGTCACCAGCTGTTCTGGGTGCGTTGGCACCGGGAGGTAGCCGATGACTTTCCCCGCGAGCAGGTTGCCAAGCCCTCCACGAAGCTCAGCGGGATCGACAAGCGGGCTGACCACGAGCGTCCGGTCGAGTGTCGAATCGGCACTGGCTTTGCCTTCGGACTCGTATTTCTCCATTCCACCCTTCTCTAGCTCGCGGACCCGCTGATTCCACTCCTTGTCGAGTTGGCAATCGTGGGTAACGACCATCGCAAGACCGATGCCGGCGGCGATGCCCAGCGCCCTCCCTGCGTCCCAGGCATCATCCACCTGGAGGAAGTGCGCATCGAGGGACTCCCACTGGGAGGGGCTGTGACGATCCTCCGCGATGAGCCGGGAGACTCCGCACAAGACGATGTCGCCTTGTCGTGGCTCCTCGTGCCACTCGTAGAAGACATCCGGGCTCATCATCGGTACCCTCGGCGAGTCCTCCGAACCGGCTCGTCAGCTAGGAGGTTCTCTGCTTTCGAGAGGTCTTGCTCATAGTCCGACTCGGGGCGCACGGTGGCTGTTCTGCCGAGTGGCTGTAGCTCTCCTTTGAGGTACGCATCGAGAGCGTTCTGATGGAGCGGGCGCTTCGTCGATCGACGGTGTACCACCGTGACGGATGGAGTTGATCCTTGGTGTGCTTGCCAGGCGTGGGCATGCGTGATGCGACCGGCTGCGATGTAGTCGAGGAGGTCCCGTCCTGCTGCGCGGCTCAACAACACCTCCGTCGAACGTCCCGGTTCGGTCGCGTCGATATCCCGAACGACTTCAGCGAGGAGTTGAAGGCGCTCCAACTTCTCTACGCTTGGAGTGGCATCACCTTTGACCCATGCGCTCATCGAGCGGCGATCGACGCCGACGGCCCGAGCGATCTGTTGTCGGGTAAGGCGCGTCCGCCGAGCGATCTCATCCCGAAGACGCTGCACCTCCTCGCGCACTGGGCGAGGGGTGCCGGCATAGGTGATCCCGCTTTCCGTTGAGCTGACATGTGTCTGCCAGAACTGAAGGCCCCAGCCGGAGGCAGCGCCGGTCATCCGCTCGGCGCCACCAAACAGATCATCAAGCTCGGGCACAATAAACGGCATACCGATTCGCGTCGTCGTCGACGACCTTCGTTCCAGGAGTGTGTCGGCAATGGGGAGGATCGACCATGGACCCGTCACGTCGGCATCGTCGTGCCGATGAGTTCGCCGCGTCTGTAGCTGCGGACTCATCGTTCAGCTCCAAACTCATCGAGGAACGTGTCGGTCACGGCCCACCGAAAGAATGTGTAGATGCGATCGCAGAACTCGGCAACTTTGCCGCTGATTGCGGCGTGATCGAAGTCCTCTGGTTCAGAGGTGTAGTGGTCCAAGTCGAGTACCCAGGAGGGTTCTCGTGCCGGTTCGATCCCAGGGTCATAGGTGGCTCCAGCGGGAAGCCTGCCCCAACGCCCGCGGAGCTGCGACATGTCATCCAACTCGAAGAGCGTGTCCGATAACGCATGGACGACCTCAATGCTGCCGAGCATCGACTCATCGCCGGCAACGCCGAGAATCTCGGAGCGGACGAGCTTGCTGAGGCGAGCGAGTTGGTCACCGGTCACCCGATCGACATAACGAATGCCGACGCGGTCGCAGACGTCGGGATGGAGCCAACCCTCCAGGGCATGCAGGACCACGGTCAGCCGGGCGATGAGGTCACTACGCCGTGTGTACCTCTTGGTGGACAACGACACGAAGGTCGGCGACAATGTGACCTGCCATGCATCAGGGTCTTTCGTCTCGAAGCGCCAGACTGTCCCAGCATCCTGCGACTGAACACCGCCCGGTCCGACCATGACCCCGAGTTGCCGCTCTGGGCGCAGGATTGGGTAGTCCTTCCGAATCAGCTCCTGGAAGGTCGCCACGAATCCGCTATCAGCCTCGATCTTCATCACGGCCGGGAAGCGGACCTGAGCGATCACGTTGACAAGCGGAGCCCTGCTCAGGGGCACCTCTTGTACGGGAGCTCCGAATGGCGTCGTCGTCCTCATCACCTTCCCACTATACTTCCCAGTACATCAATTGGGAATCCACGGAGGTGTAGGCAATCATGGCAGAAACCGAGCGAGGCAAGAAGGTCGTCTACGTCCACCCGTATAAGCGCCAGGACGAGACCACCGTGCCCGCCCACGAGCGCTCGACCCCGAACACGTCTCACGGGCAACAGCCCGCACGACGTCCGCAACGTCAGACCACGTGGGGGACCTCCCGAAGGTCGTCCCGATAACAGTCACCGCTCATCGAGGTAGAGCGATCGGGGCCGATCGACACCAGGTGATCGCCAACAGGAAGGCCGTGCCGACTGCCTGCTCTCGCCAGGGCACGGAAGCTCCGAATCCTCGGGTTCCGTGGTGCTCTGTCTCTGATGCGAAGATTCAGCGAACTCCCTGGTCACAGCGATGCTGACCCAGGGTGTCGCGAGCGCCCTGCCGCTGAATCTTCGCTCGCCCCGGCGAGCCCACCGAGGGCTCTACGGTGCTGAGCTGGACTTAGTCGTAAGCAGGCCCGCTTTCCTCGGCCCCAACAAACCATGGGGTAACTGAATCCTCTGGAACCTCGGGAACTGGGGGATGGCGGCAGAGGATGGCCCATGGCTCGTGGCTCGCTCCACCTGTCAATGTTCGTCCAGGGTGACCATTTGTACGATGAACGGGACGCGTGCAACATCCGAGTCCTCGTCGCCGACGATCACCGAGTGGAGTCCAACGTCGTAGAAGTCGACCGGCAAGGAGAAGGCGAACGGGTAGTGGTGGCTGACCCCGTCCGCCGCATGGATCCCACGGGGAATCTCGAAGGAGAAGTCTTCGTGGAGCATCACCGGCAACTCGTCGACGCGGTCGACGTCGATGCCCAGGGTGAATGCTCGTCCGTATTCGTCAGATGCCACCTGGACGACGAGCGCCAAGGCCAGGACGTGACGAAAGGGAAGCTTCGGCACCCTGATAGAGCTCTGGAACCCGGACCGAACATCGAGTGTCCGGGTAGCCGGATTCACCTCGGCATGATCGGCGATGAAGGCGCTCTCGATCCGCATCAGAACGAGACTGGAACAGCATGGTCAGTGAGCTTCCGGCGGGCCGCATGTGGGCACTGTCCGTTGGTCCACGGCAGAAGGCTTGGAAGTAGTCCTGACGTCGATTCGCGAGTGACCCCCAACGGCACGTCGGGGACAGTCGCCATCCCCGGAAGGCTTCCCTCGGATC
>Ga0209385_1001159_pt1 | contig 11150 bp, 11 predicted proteins | sample NGEPerB_FD_184506 | JGI IMG/M metagenome (GOLD analysis project Ga0209385, IMG submission 184506) | Arctic peat soil microbial communities from the Barrow Environmental Observatory site, Barrow, Alaska, USA - NGEE PermafrostAB12-B... | ecosystem: Environmental > Terrestrial > Soil > Wetlands >... | reverse complement strand
CAACCCAGACCAGAACGTCGCTACGCTCCGATCGCCATCAGGCGAAACAGCTGATCGCCATCAAGCGAAACAGGCGATCGCCATGGGCGAAATACGCAGTGGTGAGCACCGATCGTCCGCGTCCCGAGCCGGTTTACATTCACAAGGAGCTACGGCGCGTCGGGGTCACGCTGGAGTTGTTGCACTTGGAATATCTCGAACAGCATCCGAATGGACTTCGGTACACAGCATTCTGCGACACGTATCGGCGGTGGCAGAAAACGGCGGGCGTCGTGATGCGCCAGACGCACAGGGCGGGCGAGAAGACGTTTGTCGACTATTCCGGGAAGAAGCCCCACTACGTGGATCCGACAACAGGTGAAGCTATTGAGGCCGAGTTGTTCGTGGCCGTGCTCGGTGCGAGTAACCTCACGTACGCCGAATCAACAGAGACGCAGCAGGTGCCCGATTTCATTGGGGCTCACACGCGAACGTACAAGTACTTTGAGGGAGTCACGCCGATTACGGTACCCGACCAACTCAAGTCGGGCGTGATGCGAGCTTGCCGCTACGAACCGGGAATTCAACGCACGTACGCCGACATGGCACAGCACTACGGCACGACCATCGTGCCCGCGCGGCCATACAAACCCCGAGACAAGGCGAAAGTCGAAGTCGCCGTCCAGATTGCGCAACGATGGATATTGGCACGACTGCGCAACGAGCAATTCTTCTCACTAGCCGCGCTCAACGCTCGCATCGCAGAGCTGGTTGAAGATTTGAATGCGCGCCCCATGCGCAAGCTCGGTGGCGCAACGCGGCGTGAGCTTTTCGAACTCTACGATCGCCCCGCACTGCGACCCCTTCCTTCGGTGGCCTATGAGATGCGGCAATGGGACGAGGTGCGCGTCAATCTCGATTACCACGTGGAGTTTGAAAAGCATTGGTATTCGGCGCCGTATGTGTTGTTGCATGAACACCTATGGGCCTGCATAACCCCGACTACGGTGGAGCTATTTCATCGTGGCCAGCGCGTGGCATCGCACGTACGCAGTCGGGTGCCTTACAAACACACGACTGAGAAAGCGCACATGCCAGAGGCGCATCGTCACCATTCTGCGGGTGTTGATGGCGTGGTCGCTTGGTCCGTCACCGTCGGGCCAATGACTGAGACTTTCGTGAGAAGATTGCTGGACTCCAACCCGGTACGGGAAATCGGTTGGCGCTCAGCACGAGGACTTCAGCGTGTCGGTGAACGTTACGGCGCTGAGCGCACCGAGCAGGCATGTACACGCGCACTGCGGTTTGGTGCGCGATCATACAAGCCTGTCGAACGAATACTCGCGCTCGGTCGCGAGTGCATTCCAATGCCCGGAGATGAACCCCCGGAGTCACCCGTCATCGAGCACGACAACGTGCGCGGGTCCTCCTACTACCACTGAACAAGGAGAATGAGTCGAGATGCTGAATCAACCCACTATGGAAAAGCTGCAAACCCTTCGCCTGACGATCATGGCGGAGGCCTGGAGCGCACAAGCCAAGAACCCGCAAATGGCCGCGCTGAACTTCGACGAGCGATTCGGGCTGCCCGTTGATGCCGAATACCTCGCCCGCGACAATCGGCGACTGGAGCGACTGCTCAAGGATTCCCAGCTTCGATATCCAACTGCTTGTATCGAGGATGTCCAACCCTCAGCCGCTCGTGGACTCGACAAGGCACAGTTGCGACAGTTTGCAGGCTGCGCTTGGATTCATGAGCACCTCAACATGGTGCTCAGCGGGAAAACAGGTGTCGGAAAAAGCTACATTGCGTGCGCGCTCGGGCAGAACGCTTGTCGCAAGGGTTATCGAGTCGTGTACCGACGCGTGCCTCGCCTGCTCGATGAGCTTGCGTTAGCGCGTGCTGAGGGCACCTGCGCCAAGCACTTGGCAAAACTGGCGAAGGTCGATGTGCTTGTGCTCGACGACTGGGGCCTGGGCTCGCTCAAGGAGGCCCAACGCAATGACCTGCTTGAGGTCATCGAAGACCGCTACGACAAACTCTCCACGGTCATCACCTGTCAATTGCCCATCGAAAAGTGGCACCAATGGATTGGTGACCCAACAATCGCTGACGCTATTTTGGATAGATTGGTCCGAAACGCGTACAAGGTCGAACTCATGGGAACCACTCGTAGGCCGGAGGTCACCAAGGCAACCTAACTAGTCGACCAGCCCGCGTCGCTTCGCTCCGATCACGATGTCCCGAAACACGTGTTCACGATGCCGCGAAATGGCTGTTCACGATGGGCGAAATGCGCACCGATGCGTATCCAGCCGCGGTGAGAGCCCGCGCTACCGTATCGACCAGAGCTTGCAGGGTTTCATTGCACATCCCCGAGAGGCTCGTTCCGTGGGGGCTGGCCCGGTCAAGCAACACATCGCGCCCATTCATGGGAAATCCCATGGGTCTATTGCCTTCCTACTGTAACCGCGTCCAATGTGACAACAATTCATTAATCATCGGTAGCGGCACATACCCTCTACCAGCAAGCGGATGGGTGGTTGCCTCTCCCATACCTGCTACTCACTTTGGTGTTGTGGGAGGTACTTCAAGCTGGAAGACAAACGCGCCGACCGTTGTCATTGACCTAGCAGGCATCTCAAGTCCCACGGTTACTGGATGGATGACATTAGATACAAACGCCAATGACGACAACGGTTCCTTGTGGGCGGCGACAACCCAAGTCCAGTCTCCTTGGAGTTATGACATCACAGTGACACCATAAGCGTTCTTGCGGCTGAACGGGCATCAAGCAGCCTCTGTCAGCTAGTTCTGCTTACGTCAACAAGCGGCGGCCCAACCGGTGCGTCAGCAGGGGGGTGCAGAGCCATCCGGAAGGGCCGCCAGCTAACGTATTAACCATTGGTTACCCGATGGTCAACATGGAAATCCACTGGTACTAGAACTTGAGGTCAACTCGATTGGAGAACGAACCCCTCAAAGTGTATCAGCCATCGTTGAGCGGGGTCAGACCTCAGGACCAGCACCACCTCACCCAATCCGTCCGAAATCTGAAGTTCGAAGCTGTGCTTGTACGGACAATGAAACTCAATCCCCACCGAGTGTTCCAATTTCTCATCTCGGCGGGTTTCTTTTCTACAGATGGGGCACGGGCCTAGTCGTATGTGTCGGTTGGCCATTGGATAAGGATCTCCCCAAGCTCTTATCCTCATCGGTTACATACTGTTTCCACTTATCGCGGCAGCTTCGGTCAACTTGAAAATCCACTAGGGCTAGAAAGGGGCGTATGCCACGTATTGACTCCTGGAATCGGGTGTAGTGGTCTGGTTGTCACTATGCGTGAGTACAAAGTCTGGGTCGTGCGAGACAGTGACGGCTATCGAGGGATGTACCAATGGTCGAGCACTGAGGGTGACGTCTTCCCCGGTGACGATGCTGCACGCCCTTCTCAATCGTACGAACCGGCCGTAGATGACGTCGTGAGCAGAGTTAAGACGGCAATGCTGGCCGATCCAGAAAGGCCCTAGAGTTATTCGTTAGCCATTCAAGTCCAAGCGCTTGGGGGCCAGCATATCCTTCAACCCATTATGATTGCTCACTTGTTCTAAATCACCAATGACTCGGAAAATCGGCTTGCAGACGCATCCTCTTGGGAATTGGAAGCAGTTTGGCACGCACACGACGTTAGCCCACGTCAAGAGACGCCAATAAAAGCCCTCCCTCGACGGTGGTACAGAGCGTAGACTCTACTGGCAATGCCAATCTGCAATCAACCAGTACGAACGACTGACGGCAATTTACTCAGATGCACGAAAAGTCATACCTTCAAAAGGTTTGAGGTCAACAAGATGACCGAGGTGTTTGCGGATACGGGCACTGGAGAGAAACGAGGTCTTACGTACCCATTCTCAGAATCTTGCCCGTGCGTCATTGACGAACTCAAATACTTGGACATTGAGTAGGCAAAACCTCCACAAATTATAAAAGGACTGTGGGAACCATTCCCACGGGACCCGGATTTGTTCCGCTCCGTGTATAACCGTTCCCTACGTGCCCTCTAGACTCGTGATTGAGATTGGCTCACCTAGAAAAATTTGTGCAAGCAAGTCCTCCTTTTGGCAGAAGAGACCCCCCTGGTCGATTCAAGGTGAGGTACCTACATTCAAGCCCGTGTGCGGCCGATTTACCGTTTATGGCGAGATTAGTGAGCTAAAAATGGCCGTTTCAGCCCAATTTGAGCAGCTATTTCGCCCTTGGTATCCCCGATACAACATCTCACCGTCAGCCGGACCTGGGCACGAACAACTCATCGCGGTCACCGGTGAAGACGGTCAGCGGGTGCTCAAGCTTGCCCGGTGGTGGTTCATCCCATCGAGTTGGAACAAGCCCCTCAACAAGCTACCAACAGCCTTCAACGCGCGTGCTGAGGACATTGATCAAAAGCGCCTTTGGAAGGGAGCAATCAAGGGGAATCGTTGCCTGGTACCTGCGACCGGGTGGCGCGAATTCGTTGGCTCAGCAGGGAAAAAGCAGCCCTATCACTTCCACATGGCGGAAGACCGGATCTTTGCATTCGCGGGGCTGGTATCGAGTTGGGTGTCACCAGAGGGTGAGTCGGTTGATTCCTTCTCAATCATCACGACGGAAGCCAATGACATCGTGAAACCGATCCACGACCGTATGCCCTTGGTAGTACCCGCCGATAGGTACGATGATTGGCTGGCTGAGACTGCGGAACCACTACAGGCGCTGAACGAACTCTGCAACCGAAGTCGTCAACAGCCGGTGGAAGTCTACCCCTCGGACCGTGTCGCCAATGACGGGAGGTACGAGGGTCCCTTAGCGATCAAGAAGGTGGAGCTGGCTCCGCCAGCACCGAAGGAAGAGCCAGCACAACAGAGTCTGTTTGGGTTTGCTTACGATGTACCTACGAAGGCAAGCCGGCGACGAAGAGCTTGAGAATTTCGCGTTCTGATTCCGTCACCTATCTGTAGCAATTGCCACCACGGCCAATCCAACCTAGTTTACCGAGTGCCAATTGACTCCCACAAATAGTCCGAAACCCCAAAGAGGAACCGACGGGCGGTCACAAACTCCTGGGGTTTCGATGGAGGCCCGCGAAGGTGCGGCTACGGTAGGCTCCTGGTTGGCCTCCTCTTGTCTGGGGTAACAACTTATTTGGCTTGTTCCTTGGTTCTCTTGCTGTTGGGGCGATCTCCTATGACTCAGTTGACCTGAGGTGAATGTGGGTACAGCGCGTAACGACGTCGAGTGTCTGGGTGAATCTAAACGATAATTCTGCACCTCCGATGATATTTGTCCATTTCCGATTGTCTCGTTGGTACCTATCGGTGAAACATTGGTGCAACATACGCAACCCAAGTCGAGCCACACTGTTCGGATGAGGATTGAGTAGCGGCTCTAGTGGAATTCAGGATTACTCAATTGCAATGGCTCCAACGACAGATGGTCGGAGTTATTCCGTCGAAGTTTCAAGACCGCATCGGAAATTAGATGAGCTTGGATGACATCCAGTATCGTCAAGAGACTTTGCGCTGGTTACCCAAAGGTTCATGCTGAACGCTACTCTTGGTGTCACCTCGCGCTGGCAATAGATGGGTACGGGATGCCAGGCTGGCCGCCGTCCTGGTGTTACCGGGCATGAAAACCCGCGGGTTTTCATGCCCGGTAACACACGCCCAACCTATTTCGGTCACAAGGGAAACCACCCGCTCTACGGCTTGATCGGCTATGATATGACTTCGGGTTCATTTTGGCACGTACGGACTCCCCCGCAAATCACCTCACTAGCATTGACCAACAGACTTCGGCTTCTTTTCTTCGAACCTGAAACCAGCTTGTCGTTGTTTCGGCCGCCATGGTTCATCTTCCCCAAGCAGCTTTATCTTCTCGTAACAGCCTCAAACCGCCGTATTTTCTGCGTATGTTTTGGTTGTTAATAGCCAGCTGAGCTAGTGGCGCATGCTGCAGAAACGGCGCTTTAGCACTTTTGGCTGGCTCGGGAAGCAAAGCGGAGAAAACCGGGAGAAAGCCCGAACGGGAATGAACGCAACCCTCCCTTCGGCCTCGCAAAAGGGCCCCGTATAAGCCAAGGCACCTGACTCGGGGAAAGCTGCGTCTTCTGCGATTGACGGCGGACAGCAAAGGGGGCGAAAGAACCAACGAGCCTTGCTCCCTGGCCAGTGACGTACGGCGTCCGATGGTTCGGTCTGGGCTGGCCAGACAACTTTGAAGGTCTGTGGCATACAGAGCTCATGGCGCGAAGCCCGGCTCTGATGGTCTCAATAATTTCATTGTGCGCGTGCGCAAGCGGGCGTGCACCGTTAACGGTCGCTGATGGCGGTACGGCCAGCGTGGGAGGATCCGTTTCGATGAGTGGCGGTGGGAGCACCGGTGGCTTGGGTGCTCCCGTTGGCGGTGCGACGAGTGGCGGCGCGGTTGGCGTCGGTGGTAACAATGTCTCGACCGGTGGTGTCACCGTTGGCGGCAGTTCTGCGGCGGCTACAGGCGGCACCGAGGTTACAGGTCACCCGGGTCCTCCTTACCTATTCCCGCAGAACAATCGTAGCGCGAATTGCATCTATCCAAGCACTGCCCAATCACAAGACGCAAGATCTGCCTATAGCACATGGAAGACGAAACTCGTTGCAGGGGATGGCGCTGGCGGTTACCAGCGCGTTCTGCGTCCCGACAACGAAAATAATGCGACCAATACCAGTGTATCCGAGGGTATTGGCTATGGAATGATTCTGGCCGTGGTCATGGACGACCAGGCGCTCTTCGACAATCTTTGGAATTATTCGCAGATTCACCTCAACGCCAATGGGCTCATGATTTGGCTGATTGACGCGAGCGGAAATCCGGGAGTCGAAGACAGCACGACTAGCCCCCCCACCTTAGCAAGCGGCTCGGCGACGGACGCGGACGAGGACACGGCCTGGGCGCTGGCGATGGCCGCGCAGAAATGGGGTGGACACGGAAGCCTGACAACGGACTATTTAACCCTCGCAAAAGCCCAAATTACCCGCATTTGGAATTCGGAAGTGGACCACTCGGGCGTAGATCTCATCAACGCGGGAGACTCCTGGGGAACGACATTTGCGTGGAATCCCTCATACTTTGCGCCTAACGAATATCGACTGTTTGCGAAGCTTGACACTGCAAATACTGCCGCTTGGACCCGCATCATCGACAAGGGATACGTTGTGCTAGCGGCATCCCAAAATACTTCAACCGGGCTGTTCCCTGCATGGACCAATGCCTCGGGGACGCCCAACTCTCCCTGGGCGGGGGCGCCCACCAATTACCAGTACGACGCAGCGCGTGTTCCGTTCCGAATTGGCTTGGACTATTGCGACAGCGGAGATTCGCGAGCCAAGAATATCCTGGCAAAGATGAGCATTTTCTTCTCAAGTCTGGGCGCCAGCAGCATCGTCGATGGCTACAGCCTTACGGGCGCACCGACGCCGGAGAATACGACGCCCGTTGGTGTTCAGTCCGCCCTATTTGTTGGCGCCGCCGGCGTCGGGGCAATGAATGATGCCACGTACCAACCGTTTGTAAATGCTGTGTACGCTCGCCTGGTAACGCAGCCTGACAGCCTTATGTTGCCCAAGAGCTACTACTTCAATTTGTCTTGGAAGGTCTTTTCCCTGCTGATGATGTCCGGAAATCTATTTGACTACACACTTCACCCATAGCCCAATTTTTTGCACCAGGAAGCGCACGCCTAGTGAATAAGAGGGCTAAGAACGCCTTGGGTATTGACTGACCACTGTTTGCCTTGTGGGCTGCCTTCGTGGTCTTTCGTCAATGTTAGGACTCGTTCGTAAGGGGCTTGCAGAGGTTCTTGAAACTCTATTCTGAGCGTTGGTGGAGTATTTCTCAAGGGGAGCTGGTTGCTAACATCATCGTCGTTACTGCAGTGGTAGGAGTCGGCATAACGGGTAAGCATACCCTCACAGCAGGGACAGCTTTGAGGAGGCTCAACACGGGTAATAATTGTCCATTGGGCGTCAAGTAAGTATGTCGAGCCGGATGGGCAATCTGTCCAAGAATAACTAGCTGTTAGTAATGCTCTGCACGGCCCAAGATCACTGAAACTTACATCAAACTTGTGGCTCTGCGGACAACCGTAAAGATTGCCGTGTCTTTCCTGAGAACCAGCGAGCTGCGACTCTTGCCTGAGCTCACTGCCGCAACTGGGGCATTTTAGAGCGGCAGGAGGGATGCTCATATACCTACCCACCTACGCCGGGATTGGGTGTTTGTCGATGGCGTGCCTTGCAGAGTCGGTACATATACGGCCTTTGTCGAGTCGCCGGGTCAGTGGCCCGCGGCGGGGCTACCTCCTTTTGCGGCATTACACCAAGCACGGGCGACTGTCGGGAGATTTTGGTAAGCTCGGCGCCCGTGCAAATCGAGCCTGTCCCCTGCCTTTCCGACAATTTTGCGTACCTCCTGTGGCGAGACGGCTCGCCCGATGCCCTCGTGGTCGATCCGAGTGAATCCGTGCCCATCCTGCGCGCCCTCGATGAGCGCAAGCTCCAGCTTGCTGGGCTACTCTGCACGCATCACCACTGGGATCACATTGGTGGCGTGACGGAGCTTTGTGCCATGCGCCCGGGCCTGCCTGTGTTTGCTTCGGATCACGACGTGTCGCGCATCGAAGGCGTTACTCGCGGCATGGGCCATCAGGAGTCCTTTGAGTGCATTGGCCTGCACTTCGAATGTCTGAAAGTGCCTGGACATACTTTGGGGGCGCTCGCGTATTTGGTCGAAGACGCGGTGTTCACGGGGGACACTCTGTTCGGTGCCGGCTGCGGTCGATTGTTCGAAGGCACACCCGCGCAAATGCACACGTCATTGATGCTGCTCGCCTCGCTGCCCACGCACACACGCGTTTACTTTGGTCACGAGTATACCCGATCCAACTTGGCGTTTGCTCAGAGCATTGAGCCGAACAATGCCGAGGTTAAGGCGCGCCTTGCCCGTGCCGCCGTGCCAAAACATAGCTGTACGACACCTGCCACGCTAAAAGAGGAGCTTGCCACCAACCCGTTTCTGCGCTGCGCTGAATTAGCCGTGAAATCTGCACTAGGGGGCGCCTTTGCCACTGCCTCCGACGTAGAGGTATTTGCCGAATTGCGGCGACGTAAGGACTCCTTCCGCGCATGAGGCGCGTGCTTGTTGCCACAAGCGTGCTCTTGTTGTTGCTCGCTGGTTGTTCCGCTCGTCGCTGTGGTGGCGAGGATGATGTCTCAGCGGCACGCGCAAGTCGAGTCACGGTGCCGGCATCTTACGTAATACCTTCTGCCCAGAGGCTACCACTTGACACGGACGGCTCGAGTTCGCTCAGGCAGGGTACTGAAGAGCTCACTTGGACCTTCGATCAGACACCCTTGGGTCGCATTGATGTGGTCGTTGTGTTGCCCGATCGGCGTCCACAAGAGCGCTTTCCCTTGCTCATCGCTTTGCACGGTCGTGGGGAAGCAATGAAGGGCCCGGTGCGCGGCGCGCGAGGTTGGGTGGACGATTACGCCCTGGGGCGCGCGATTCGTCGGTTGAGTCTGCCGCCGCTCAAGGCAGAAGACTTCGAAGACATCGTGGATGCGAAGCGACTCAATCTACTCAACACTCAATTGCAATCACGACCCTACGCAGGGCTCGTGGTGCTCTGTCCTTACACGCCCGACATACTTGCCGGGGAACGTGCATTCGAAAGTGCCAAGCCGTATGGTCGATTTTTGGTAGAGACTGTTATTCCCCGGGCCCGTCGTGAGCTGCCGGTGATCGATACCCCTGAGGCGACAGGGATTGACGGCGTCAGCCTCGGAGGACGACTAGCCCTATTGTCCGGCCTGTATCAGCCTGCCGCTTTTGGCGCTGTGGCGACACTTCAAGCGGCCTTTGATTCCAGTGACGCCATAAGGCTGGCCGCCTTGGGCGCCGCGGCCAAAAAGGAGAATCCCCGGATTCAGTTCAGATTTCTCACCAGCGACGGTGATTATTTCCTGGCCGCCAACCGTGCAATTTCCGCGGCATTCTCAGCCTCCCATGTCGAGCACCAGTTTCTTGTCGTTCCCGGTCCGCACGATTACATTTTCAATCGCGGACCGGGCGCCCTCGAGATGCTTTTGTTCCACGATCGAGCCCTGCGAGCTCCGCAATTACACTGAGAGTGAATTTGCGAGAGCGGTATTTGCCCAGCCCTGGGATGATTCGCCCGGAAGTATCCGTTTGGCGACTAGTATTGAAGGTGATCCCGGAGCAGCTCCGCCAAAACGAGCCATTGAGTCCCCGACTGAGGCATAAACTGGAGACCCATGATTATGCGCCCCTCATCTTCCGTGCGTGTCCAGGCCACCCGGACTGGCAGCACCAGGGGCTCCCAGAGGGCCGGGGCGTTCAGCGTAAGACTGGCCTGCACACCCTCGGGAAGGAAGGCATGACAGCTTACCTGCACACCCCCCATACCCAGGTCCACAACAACGCAGGAGACCGATTCGCCGGATTCCAGGCCCAACATTTGGGCGACCAGGGTCACGCCGCGTCTCTGATGGGCACGAAAGTGGTCAAGTCCCGGCACGCCGACAAGCTACCACATCTCGCACGATACAAGCGCGCTTTACCATGGTAGACCCGGGTAACGAAATCAACTACTTGGGCATTCCTCAACCGTACATTACGATGGTGCCGGCGCTTGCAACTACACTAAGAAGAAAGTCAACCCATGGCCGAGAACACGCGCAAAGATCCGCGGGCGAAAGTGCTCAGCATGACAGTCCGCTACAAAAGCGCGACGCTGGACGAATTCATCGAGCATCATTCACACGACGTCAGTCGCGGCGGCATGTACATCAAGACGCCCCAACCTTTTCCCCCGGGGACGTTACTGAAGTTTGAAGTAAAGATTGCGGCCGATCAAAAATTGATGCAAGGAGTCGGCCGCGTCGTATGGCGACGCGAATCCGATGACGCCTCGGAAGCCCACCCGGCTGGCATGGGCGTCAAATTCATAAAGATTGACGATGATTCAAAAGACGTCATCGATCAGCTCGTCACGGCGCGCATGGGTGACATCTCCGCCTTCGATGAGGTCGAGGTGTCGTCGGAACGCGCGCCATCAACGGCGTCGGAACCTCCC
>Ga0209385_1001158_pt1 | contig 11156 bp, 7 predicted proteins | sample NGEPerB_FD_184506 | JGI IMG/M metagenome (GOLD analysis project Ga0209385, IMG submission 184506) | Arctic peat soil microbial communities from the Barrow Environmental Observatory site, Barrow, Alaska, USA - NGEE PermafrostAB12-B... | ecosystem: Environmental > Terrestrial > Soil > Wetlands >... | reverse complement strand
ACCCAAGAGCAATGGGACGAGATTGAAGGCGGCATCGCGCGCAGCTTCGGCACCTGCATGGTGATGGGCACCGCGGCCACCATGATGGCGATCGCCGAGGCGCTCGGCCTGTCGCTGCCAGGCGCCTCGTCGATCCCGGCCGCCGATGCCGCGCACCCGCGCATGTGCGCCGCCACTGGCCGCCGCATCGTCGACATGGTGTGGGAGGATCTGACGCCGCAGCGCGTGTTGACGCCGGCCGCCTTCGACAACGCCATCCGCGTGCACATGGCCATGGGCGGCTCGACCAATGCCATTATCCATGTGGTGGCGATGGCGCGCCGCGCCGGCTTGAGCCTCGACATGAAGCGCTTCGACGAGCTGTCGCGCGAAGTGCCGGTGCTCGCCAATGTGCGCCCGTCCGGCGAATTCCTGATGGAGGATTTCTTCTATGCCGGGGGCTTGCGCGCGCTGATGGCGGAGCTGCGCGACAAGCTCGATCTGTCCTGCCTGACGGTGACCGGCAAGACGATCGGGGAGAATATCGCCGGCGCGGAGGTTTACCAACGCGACGTTATTCGCTCTCTGAGCGATCCGGTGTCGAGCGAGGAGGCGATGGCCGTGTTGACCGGCAACCTGGCGCCGCGCGGTTGCGTGATGAAGCCGTCGGCGGCCGAGAAGCGTCTGCTGCGCCACCGTGGCAAGGCGATCGCCTTCGAGGACTACAACCACATGGCGCGCGAGATCGAGCGCGACGATCTCGACGTCACGCCCGACCACGTGCTGGTGCTCAAGAATGGCGGCCCCATAGGCGGCCCCGGCATGCCGGAATGGGGCATGCTGCCGATTCCGAAGAAGCTCTTGAAGGCCGGCGTACACGACATGCTGCGTATCTCCGACGCGCGCATGAGCGGCACCAGCTACGGCGCCTGCATTCTGCATGTGGCGCCGGAAAGCTTCGTCGGCGGCCCGCTTGCCTTCGTGCAAACCGGCGACGAGATTGAGGTGGATGTGGCCGCGCGCAGCATTCATCTGCATGTGAGCGACGAAGAACTCGCGCGCCGCCGTGCCGCCTGGCAACGGCCGGTGCCGCGCTACCCGCGCGGCTATGGCGCGCTTTATTCCGAGCATATCGGGCAGGCTGACGCGGGCTGCGATTTCGATTTTCTTGGGCCTCTTGGGGCCATTTCCGAGCCGGAAATACATTAAAGGCGGCAATTTGAAACGGTCCGGTCGGATATTGTTCACCATCCCGATAAGCGGGCCGCGACTCTAAAGGCTCATTTCATCCTTTTTTGCTGCACTGCCCCCATTCCAGAAGTGGGACGCGACCACCATGCGTAGGTCAAATTCAAGCGTCGCAATCGCTGTGTTTTTCGGCTGCGCGCTGGTTGCCGGGCCGAGCGCGGCGGCGGAGACATTGCGCGTCGGCGGCACCGGCAGTGCTATCGGAATGCTGCAACAGGTCGGCGCCGAATTCACCGCCGCGACCGGCATCAAGGTCGAAGTCGTCACCAGTCTCGGTAGCAACGGAGCCATCCGCGCCCTGGCGGACGGCATGCTCGACGTCGCGGTCCCCGCCCGGCCGCTGAAAACGGATGAAACCGCCGCCGGCTTGCGCCAAGTCGCGGTGCTACGAACGGCTTATGTGATTGCGACATCTCATTTCAACGCAACCGGGATGAAGAGCGCCGATCTGGCCGAAATTTTTGCAGCTGAAAGACCGACCTGGGCCGACGGCACGCCGGTCCGGATTATTCTTCGCCCGCGTAGCGATACCGACACGGCGCTGCTCGGCGAATTATTCGCCGGTATGACCGAGGCCATCGAATCAGCGCGTCGCCGCGCCGAAGTGCCGACCGCGGCGACCGATCAGGACAACGTCGCATTGGCGGACCGCACTGAGGGCTCACTGGTCGGAACCACCATGAGCCAGATTAAAACAGAGCATCGCAATCTCCATGTGGTGCCGCTCGATGGGGTTGAACCGACGCTCGCGAACTTTGAAAGCGGTGTCTATCGGTTTGCCAAGAAGCTGTACTTCATCGTCCGGCGCGACAGCACCCCCGAAGCCCAACGGTTCGTCGAGTTCCTGCGGTCGCCGCAGGGCGTGAAGGCGCTGCGTGCAACGGAAACTCTGCCGGACGTTGAATGATGCCGATTATCCCGCTCAGAAAATTGGTCAGTGCGATCGGGCTCTCCGTCGCGATCACGTTCGCCGTCGCGACGCCTAGCATGTATTTCATCCACGACTACATCAACGTCTCGGCAAAAATGACGTTCAAGGCTCGATTGAACGCCGCGCGGGTCGCGCAGTACATTTATACGCACGATGGCATGTGGCAGTATCAGCAGCTGCGGCTTGCCGAGCTGATCCAATTGCCCGAGACTGGCCAACAGCCCATCCGCCAAAAAATCTACGATCAGGCCCGTCGTCTCGTGCTCGAAGAGGGCGCGCCTTTGGACGCTCCGGTTGCGACCCGCAGCGTCCCGATTGTCGTTGCAGGGTCGACCGTGGGTGTTTTCGTCATTGAAGAGAGCCTGCGGGAAACCCTTTATGAGACCGGGCTGGTCGCTTTCGTGTCCGCGTTGATCGGCTTTGCCGCGTATTTCGCGCTACGAATATTTCCGTTACGTGTGCTCGATCGAACCCTCGGCGAATTGCACGACGTCCAGCGCAGTCTGGCGGTGCAGAACGAACGCCTGGACGCCGCGCTCAACAACATGTCGCAGGGCCTGGTGATGTTCGATTCATCGGCCTGTCTGGTCGTCTGCAATAAACGTTATCTCGATATGTTCAGTCTATCGCCCGAGGCGGTCAGGCCTGGCTGCACCATTCGGGAAGTCCTCGATCAACGGGTCGCAACCGGTGGCTTTAGCGCCGACTATGTCGAGGCCTACAGGACCGACCTGCTGGCCGCGGTCGCTCATGGAGCGACCTTCAGCAAGATCACGAAATTGCCGGATGGCCGGGTCATTTCCATTATAAACCAACCGATAGCGGACGGCGGCTGGGTCGCCACCCACGAAGACATCACCGAGCGACTTCTCGCCGAGGAAAAAATCAAGCACTTGGCGCATTACGATGCGCTCACCGATCTGCCGAACCGCGTGACGTTCTACGAGCGGATGGAAACGGCCCTCAGCCGCCAACGGCGCTCGGAATTCGTCGCCGTGCTCAGTCTCGATCTCGACCGCTTCAAGAGCGTCAACGATACACTCGGACATCCGGTCGGAGACCTGTTGTTGCAGACGACGGCCGACCGCATGTGCAGTTGCGTGCGCAGCGATGACCTGGTGGCGCGGCTGGGCGGCGACGAGTTCGCCATCGTGCAAGTCTCATCGACGCAGACGTCGGATGTCAGCGCGCTTGCCGCGCGTCTCATCGAGGTCGTCGGAGCCCCCTATGATCTCGACGGCCATCAGGTGAATGTGGGCGCCAGCGTCGGGATTGCCATCGCGCCGACCGACGGCGACAAACCGGACCAGCTCCTGAAGAGCGCGGACCTGGCGCTTTACCGCGCCAAGGCCGACGGTGGGGGCGACTACCGCTTTTTCGAAGCCGAAATGGACGCGCGCATGCAGGCGCGCCGCGCGCTCGAACTGGATCTGCGCAAAGCGATCGTGAATGGCGAATTCGAGCTTTACTATCAGCCCATTATCGACGTCAAAACCAAACAAATCACCAGCTGCGAGGCGCTGCTGCGCTGGCATCATCCCGAACGCGGCATGGTTGCGCCGCTTGAGTTCATTCCGGTTGCGGAAAATACTGGTCTTATCGTGCCCTTGGGCGAATGGGTGTTGCGGCAGGCCTGTGCCGAAGCAGTACGCTGGCCAAAGCACGTCACCATCGCGGTGAATCTCTCGCCGGCCCAGTTCAAGAGCCGGAACCTGGTGCCGACAGTCATCAATGCGCTTGCTGCATCCGGGCTTCCGGCGGCGCGACTGGAACTGGAGATCACTGAAATGGTGCTGGTGCAGGACAATGATGGAGCTTTCGCCATTCTTCATCAACTGCGCGATCTCGGGATCAGGATCGCGATGGATGATTTCGGCACCGGCTATTCGTCGCTCGGCTATCTTCGCAGTTTCCCATTCGACAAGATCAAGATCGACCTATCCTTCATCCAAGATTTGCCCGCCAAACTAGACAGCGTGGCGATCGTGCGTGCCGTGGTGGGATTGAGCAGCAGTTTAGGGATCACGACCACCGCCGAGGGCGTCGAGACGGAAGAGCAACTCGCCAGCCTGACGGCGGAGGGTTGCAACGAATTCCAAGGCTTTCTGTTCAGCCAGCCAAAAACGGCTGCGGATATCGAGCGGCTATTCGGTGAGCTGGCCCCGCGAGCCGAGGCCGTCGCCTGACATTCCGCCGGCCGGTCGCCGGCCCGGACGGCAACTTTTTTGTTGACCGGACGACGGCACAAAGCCGAACCTCCCAGCGCTTAGAACCGGGCCTGGAAAAGTCCGGGCCAAAAAGCGGCGATCGGGGAGGATCAACGATGGTACCAATGCTGTCGCGCACCTTGCGCTCTGTGACGCTTGTCGCCGGGCTGGCCATGGCGGCGCTGCCGGCTTGGGGTCAGGCCTATCCGAGCAGCCCGGTCCACCTGATCGTTGCCTATGCGGCCGGCGGCACCGGCGATGTGGTGGCGCGCATTGTCGCGCCCAAGCTTTCGACGGCGCTTGGGCAGTCGGTGATCGTGGAAAATCGCGCCGGAGCCAGCGGCGCCATCGGCGCCCGCAGTGTCGCCGTCGCAAATCCCGACGGGCTGACGCTGCTCATTGGGCAGACCGCGGAAGTGGCCATCAACCAGCATTGGCTCAAGGGCCTCAATTACGATCCGGACAAGGATCTGCAACCGGTTGCCTTGCTGGCCGTCGTCCCGCTCGCGCTGGTCGTTCCCGCCAAGGCGCCGTATTCGACCATGGCTGAATTTCTGGCGGCTTTGCCCACCAGCAAGCTGACATTCGCATCGGCAGGAACCGGCACGCCCGGACATTTCGCCGGCGAACTGCTCAAGGCCAAGACCCACGGCAATCTTACCCATGTGCCGTACAAGGGCGCCGGGCCTGCGTTGAACGATATCATCGGCGGCCACGTCGACCTTTACTTTTCGGGCATGCCGGCGGCGATGCCGCAGCTCAAGGGCGGTCTGGCGAAGGTGCTCGCCGTGTCGTCGGCCAAGCGTTCGGGCATTGCGCCCGACGTGCCGACCGTGGCCGAAAGCGCCGGCATCAAGGATTTCGCCTTTACGCTGTGGGCGGGAGTGTTCGCGCCGCGCGGGACGCCGGCGGCGATCGTCGCGCGGCTCAATAGCGAGATCAACAAGGTGCTCAACGAGCCCGACACCAGAGCGCGGCTGGTGGAGGCGGGCGCCGACGTCGAGCCGATGTCGGTCGATCAGTTCCGCGCCTTCGTCGACGCGGAAAGCGGCAAATACGCGCGCATCATCAAGGAGACCGGCGTGCATGCGGAGTAAAGGCGAAGTCCGCATATTCAAATTAGAAAAACTCCGAACTAGAAGTTCTCTAATGTTTACCTGCATGGATTGACATCCGCGCGAAAAAATTTCCAAGTGAATTTGCGCCACGCATCGTGTGTGGTCGTGGTCTTGTTGCCGAGCCTTGAACTCGGCATATGAGGAAAGTTCGATGCCTATCGTTTGGCGTGCGCGCACCGTTGTGGTTGCCGCGCTGTTTTTTGCCGCAACCGATTTCGGCGCCCGCGCGCAGAGCCCGCAGGCAGCGGCGCAGAGCAGCGCACAAGCCGTGGCGGATGTCTTTCACGAGGCCGAATCGAAATACCTGTTTGGCTTCATCGATGGGGCCGACATCGGCAACGAAGGCGAGAAGGCGATTGAATATGAATCAACGGGATCATTCACGAAGCGCGGCGGACGCTATTCCGCCATCGAGCATGAGCTGGCATTCGAGCACGTGCCGACGCAGAATTTCTCGTACGAAGTTAGCGCCCACGGACTGACCCATTCGATCCGCGGTGTCGAGGATCTCGATGATCGCAATAGCACGGCGTTCAGCGGCCTGTCGGCGAAGCTGCGCTATCTCATCATTGGCCGCGGTCCCGGCTCGCCCTTCGGTCTGACGGTGTCGGCGGAGCCGGAATGGTCGCGGATCGACGGCACGGACGGCTCGCAAACAAGAACCTACAGCTCGACATTCAAGATTGTCGCGGATACCGAACTCATTACCAACCGCCTCTACGCGGCGATCAACCTGATCTACGAGCCGGAGATCGCCAAACCCGCCGATTCCGGCATGTGGGAACGCAGTTCGACGGCCGGCGTGGGGCTGGGGCTCGCCTACCGCATCACACCAACTTTTGCGATGGGCGCCGCGGCGGAATATGATCGGGCCTATGACGGCCTGACGTTTCAAACTTTCAACGGCCACGCGCTTTTTGTAGGGCCGACGTTGCAAATCAATTTCACCCGGAAGGTGCTCCTGGCTGCGGCGTTTATGACACAGGTCGCCGGCCACGCCGTTGACGATCCGCGCCCACTGGACCTCACGAACTTTACGAGATATCGCGGCAATCTGAAGCTCGAGGTCGAATTCTAGCGGACCGCGCGCTGCGTTTGCGTGATAGGATGAAGGCATGAAACAATCTTCCATCATGAATCATGGGCTCGCAACCGCCGCCCTTACGCTCGCCTTGCTTGCGATGGTGCCGGCGGTGCGGGCCGAGGACTCGGTGACCGTCAATATTTCGCTCAAGGACCATCGCTTTCAGCCTGCCGAACTGCATGCGCCAGCCGGCAAGCCAATCACGATCATCCTAAAAAATCTCGATCCCGTACCGGCGGAATTCGAGAGCCATATGCTCCGAGTCGAGAAAGTCGTTACCGGCGGCGGCACAGTCACGATGCGAATTCGCCCGCTGGCGGCGGGGCGCTACCGCTTCTTCGACGACTTCCATCCGGAATCGGAAGGCTATCTGGTCGTGCAGTAATGCAAGCCGTGATGGTTTAAAATATCAGTTGGAATCGGCGGTGCGGCGTGCTCATAAGCCGCCATGGCCGACGACATCCCCTTCGACAAAAACCTCGATCTCGTCCCCGGCACGGTCGACGAGCCGATGCCCGGCGTGCGGCGCGTGATGGCCGATAATCCGGGGCCGTTCACCTTTAAGGGCACGCTCAGCTACATCATCGGCCGCGGCAAGGTCGCCATCGTCGATCCCGGCCCGGCCGACGAGCGCCACATCGGCGCGCTGCTCGACGCGGTGCGCAACGAGACGGTGACGGCGATCTTCGTCACCCACACCCACCGCGACCACTCGCCGGCGGTGCCGGCCATCAAGGCCGCGACCGGCGCCACCGTCTATGCCGAGGGTCCGCACCGCGCCGCGCGGCCGCTGCATATCGGCGAGCACAATCCGCTCGATTCCAGTGGCGATCGCGACTTCCGTCCCGACGTCGCGCTCAAGGACGGCGAAGTCGTGCGCGGCGAGGGCTGGAGCATCGAGGCGGTGGCGACCCCCGGCCACACCGCCAACCACATGGTCTATGCGTTCAAGGAAAAAGACGTGCTGTTCGCCGGCGATCATGTGATGGGTTGGGCAACTTCCATTGTGGCGCCGCCCGACGGCGCCATGAGCGACTACATGGCCTCGCTCAACAAACTGGCGCGGCGCGGCGAGCGGATTTACTTTCCCGGCCACGGCCCCGCGATCGGCGACGCCGGGCGCTTCGTGAACTATTACATCCTGCATCGCAAGGCGCGCGAGGCGTCGATCCTGCATCGGCTCGCGAAAGGCGAAAGCGACATTCCGTCGATCGTGCGCGCGATCTATATCGGCCTCGATCCGCGCTTGACCGGCGCGGCCGGGCTCTCGGTGCTGGCGCATCTGGAGGATCTGGTGACGCGCGGCGTGGCCGAGACCGACGGCGCGCCCGCCATCGACGGCATTTATCGCTTGGCCGGCGCCCGCTTGGGCGGCTGAGCTTTCTTGGCCGGCTCCGGCCGCGGCTCGGGCGCCGAACTTACCACATCGTCGATATCCTCGAGCAGGCTGCGGATGCGCGCGGCATTGGCGCCGAAATCGTGCAAGCCGTAGCGCGAGGCCGAGCGCATATCGACGCGCGCGCCGGCGCCGACCGTGCTCACGCGGATCACCACGTCGTCGCGGAAACCCATGATCGGCGTGCGGGCGACCGCCTCGATGACGGCCTCGCGGCGGCCGGCGGCCGGCGGGCGGGCATCGACCACGTGCCATTTGCGTTTGGTCACCAGCGCGAGCGCGGTGTCGTAGACCAGTTTGGGCGGCACGCTCTCTTGCAGCGGCGCGATGTCGGGATAGGCGCTGCGCTGCGCCTGCGCGACGGCGCCGCCCGGATAGTCGTTGCGCCCGCGCGGCCGCAGGCGCGCCAGCACGTCGAAGCGCGGCGGATTGTCCGGATCGGTGGTGATGTCGTGGATGGCCGGCAGCTTGCTGGCGCGATAGCCGAGATAGCCCGGATAGGCGAGCAGCAGCAGGCCCAGGATCAATCCCAAAATCGCCGAACCGAGCCCGGAGCGGCCCTGCCGCCAGATCACGACAAAGCCCAGGAACGACAGCAGCACCGCCAGCGCGGCGAATATCAACGCAGCAGCGAAGGTGGCGAGCGCCGGCTCGATCTCCAGCAGGCCGGAGCGCACGATGACGATCGAGAGCGCCGCCACGGCGAGCGCGAACAGCGCCAGGCGGCCGGACCATGCGGCCAGCCGCGACACCGGCTCATCGCCAATACTGGGTCGTCGCGCCATTCCCTTACCCCGCGCCGATCGTGCTGCTCATGGGCGGTAAGGGATAATGGGAAGCGCGGGTGTGGGCAATGACCTCGCCCCGCCCGGATGCTAGGCGACCCTCTGCGCCGCGGTGGCCGGCGCTTCCAGCCGGGCGCGGATGGCATCCCCGGACATAGGCCGGCCGAACAAATAACCCTGGCCTTCGTGGCAACCCTGCGACGTCACCAGCTTCAACTGCTCTTCCGTCTCGATGCCTTCGGCGACCACGATTTTGTCGAGGCCGGCGCCGAGGCTGGCGACGGCGCCGATGATGGCGCGAGCGTCGCGCTCGTCGCCGAGATCGCAGATGAACGTCTGGTCGATCTTGATCTTATCGAACGGGAACTTGCGCAGGTAGTTGAGCGAGGAGTAGCCGGTGCCGAAGTCGTCGAGCGACAGGCTGACGCCGAGATTCTTGAGTTGCTGCATCGTCTCCAGGGTGCGCTCGTTGTCCTCGAGCAGCAGACGCTCGGTTACCTCCAACTCGACCCGTTGCGCAGGCAGCCCCGACTTCGCCAGCGCCGATACCACCTGCAAAGCGAGACCGCGGTCCCTGAATTGGACCGGCGACAGATTGACGGCAACCTTGACGCCATGCGGCCAGGTCGCCGCCTCGACGCAGGCGCGGTTCAAGGCCCATTCGCCGATCGCGATGATCAAGCCGGTCTCTTCAGCGACGGGGATGAACACCGCCGGCGGCACTTCTCCGCGTACCGGATGGGTCCAGCGCAGCAGCGCCTCGCAGGTCGTTACACGGCCGCTGCGCAGATCGACCAGCGGCTGGTAATTCAACTCGAACTGCTCCGAGGCAAGGGCATCGCGCAGGTCGAGCTCGAGCGCGCGGCGCTCTTGCACCGCTGCCTCCATATCCATGGCGAAGAAACGGTGGTCGCCGCCGCCCCCGTTCTTGGCGGCGTACAGCGCCATGTCGGCCTTCTTCAAGAGCTCGTCGGCATTGATGCCGTCGATCGGCGCCATGGCGATGCCGATCGAGGCGCCGATGTCCATGCGATGGCCGTCGATCTCAAACGGTTCCTTGAGCGCCCGAGCCAAACGCTGAGCGAGCCATTCGGCGTCCTGACGGCGCTTCGTGATGGACTGCAACACGACGAACTCGTCGCCGCCGAAGCGCGTGATCATGTCAGCGGGGCCGATGACGGTACTGAGCCGGAGCGCGACTTCCTTGAGGAGCTTGTCGCCGATCGGGTGACCGAGCGTGTCATTGATGGATTTAAACCGGTCGAGGTCGATCAGGTGGATCGTGATGTGATTTTGGCGTTCGTGCACGGCCGCGAGCATGCCGTTGATCCGCTCGCGGAACTGCGACCGGTTGGCGAGGCCCGTGAGTTCGTCGAACTTGGCGAGATGCGTGATGCGCTCCTGCGCGCGCTTGCGTTCGGTCACGTCTTCAAGGATGACGACGGAGCCGCCGTCGGACTTCATTCGGCGCGACACGGCGATGGTGCGGTCGCCGTCCGGCGAGGTCTGAAACTGGTCGAACTTATCCTGCCGAAGGCCGCCGGCCAGCTCGCGAATGACCTGCTTCACGCTCTTGGCTTTGTAATTGCCGGCGCGGATGCTGTGCCGGATCAGTTGCGGCATCCGCATGCCGACGTGGATCGGCGCACCCTGCAGATGAAGCAGTTCGATGAACCGCTCGTTCCAGACCTGCAGGCGGTCCTGCTGGTCGAGCATGCACAGGCCGTGCGACATGTTGTTGAGCGCGATATCGAAGCGGTTCGCTTGCTCCTCGAAGCGGGCCGCCAGCGCCGCCTCCTTGCGCGTCATGGTCAGCGCCTGGATGATGATGTTGCGGATGCTGAGCGTGATGTCGATCATCCCGTAGATGAACATCAGCGCCACGAGGCCCAGCGCCTTGTGCACCCAGTCGGGATAAACGAGCAGCGCGATGGCCATTGGCAGTGAGCACAAAGCGAGCTGGCCGACGGCGATGATGGGCCGCCCGGCATTGCGGCCCGAAATTGCAGCCCCGTAACCTGTCGAGGTGGCGGTGACGGCCAGTTGCAGCGATACATCCGTCGTTTGGATGATCGTCAGCCAGCACAACAGGCCGAGCAAAGCCGAGAAGCCCCAGGCGCCGTATTCGTAGACGCGCTCCCACAGCTTTGTAGCCGCGAGCTGGTTGCTCTTTTTGTACTTTCGGTAAAGAAGCGCGGACGCGACCCGCAGCATTCCGACCGCAAAGATCGCGATCGAATTGGCCATGATCCAGGGATCGCCGACGCGCAGCGCGACCGCCGCCCCGATGATCGAGCAGGCGACGGCGCCGACGATCAGCGACGAGACCGGCGCGAACAGCGACTCGATCAGCGCGGCGCGGATCTCCGTCGAGAGTTCCGCATCCGCCCTGCGGGTCTGGAGCAGTT
>Ga0209385_1001157_pt1 | contig 11159 bp, 13 predicted proteins | sample NGEPerB_FD_184506 | JGI IMG/M metagenome (GOLD analysis project Ga0209385, IMG submission 184506) | Arctic peat soil microbial communities from the Barrow Environmental Observatory site, Barrow, Alaska, USA - NGEE PermafrostAB12-B... | ecosystem: Environmental > Terrestrial > Soil > Wetlands >... | reverse complement strand
GTATTACTCTTTGCTATTTATGGCACAGGATTATTTATATACATTTTACTTTGGATATTCGTCCCGACCAAACAAAATACAGAGGATCAACAATGAGATTGAAAAATGATATTTGTGTTTACGAATGGACAAATGCCTATGAGAATAACTGCAACAGTTACTTTATCGGTGGAAACGTGCAGGCGTTAATTGATCCGGGACTGACCGGCTATGTGCCCGATTTGCTCAATCAGATGTCTGCCGACGGAATCAAGAAAGAAGATATTCATTATGTCATTAATACCCATTCACACCCCGACCATTTTCAGGGTTCCGAGGTTTTTGATCAGGAAAAAGTCAAGATTGGCCTGCATACAAAAGAAATCGAATTTTTAAAAGGAGAAGGCGGCGAACTGTACAGTCTTTTTGGAATTAATGTTCCGCGGATCAATGTAAATTTCCCGCTGGAAGAAGGCGATGTGGTTTTAGGAGGCCAGATATTTAAAATAATTCTGGCCCCCGGACATTCTCCCGGTTCTATCGGCCTTTACTGGCCGGAGCAAAAAGCTCTATTCTGCGGTGATGTAATATTTGATCAAAGCGTCGGGCGCACCGATTTTCCCGGCGGCAACGGCGCTCTTTTAAAGAAAAGCATCATTTCTTTTTCCGAACTTGATTTGGAACTGATTCTTCCCGGACACATGGGTATCGTCTCCGGCAGAGGCAACATTCAGAATAATTTTAATTTAATCATTCAGGGTATATTCCCTTATATTTAAAATTTTTTTACGGTAAATAAACATCTATGGCCAATGAAGTAAACAAAGTAATTTACTCCATGATCGGAGTAAATAAAATTTATGAAAAAAAGCCGGTGCTCAAAGACATTTATCTGTCTTATTTTTACGGCGCTAAGATCGGCGTTATCGGTTTAAACGGCTCCGGTAAAAGTTCTCTTTTAAAAATTCTTTCCGGCGTAGATACAGATTACCTGGGCAAAACAATTCTTTCCGCGGGTTACACAGTTGGCTATCTGGAGCAGGAACCGCGTCTGGACGAAACCAAAACTGTGCGGCAAATAGTGGAGCAAGGTGTGCAAAGCACCATGGATCTGATCCATGAATATAATGCAATAAATGAGAAGTTTGCCGAGCCGATGTCGGATGACGAGATGGCGAAACTCTGCGACAGGCAGGGAGCCGTGCAGGAAAAACTCGACGCGCTTGACGCCTGGGACATAGATTCGCGGCTGGAAATGGCCATGGACGCTCTGCGCTGCCCGCCCGGCGATACGCAGGTGAAGGTTCTTTCCGGCGGCGAAAAAAGGCGTGTCGCGCTGTGCCGTCTGCTTTTGCAAAAACCGGACATCCTTCTTCTGGATGAACCGACTAATCATCTGGATGCCGAATCTGTCGCCTGGCTGGAACATCACCTCCAAAAATATGAAGGCACCATCATTGCCGTTACTCACGATCGCTATTTTCTGGATAATGTTGCCGGCTGGATTCTGGAGCTCGACCGCGGTCAGGGGATTCCCTGGCAGGGGAACTATTCTTCCTGGCTGGAACAAAAACAAAACCGCTTGAAAAACGAAGAAAAGGTGGAAGGGGAAAGAATCAAAACTCTGGAACGCGAACTGGAATGGATCAGGATGTCTCCCAAAGGCAGGCATGCCAAATCCAAGGCGCGCATTAACGCTTATGAAGAGTTACTGGGGAAAAATCAGGAAAAGGAATCCGGCACGCGCGAAATTTTTATCGCTCCCGGTCCGCGGCTGGGTGATCTGGTAATCGAGGCGCAAAACGTCAACAAAGCTTACGGGGACAAGCTCCTTGTGGAAGACATGACATTTATGCTGCCGCCCGGCGGCATCGTTGGTATCATCGGTCCCAACGGAGCGGGTAAAACAACTCTTTTCAGAATGATTACCGCTCAGGAAACACCGGATTCAGGCACAATTCGGATTGGTAATACGGTGAAGCTTGCCTATATTGACCAGAGCCGTGATGCGCTTGATCCGAATAAAACCATCTGGGAGATGATTTCCGATGGACAGGATATTATTCCTATTGGTAATCGCCAGATCAATTCCCGTGCGTATGTTTCGCGGTTTAATTTTTCCGGCACCGATCAGCAGAAGAAGGTAGGAACACTATCTGGCGGTGAACGCAACCGCGTTCATCTGGCGTGCATGCTCAAGGAAGGCGCCAATGTGCTCCTGCTGGATGAACCGACGAACGATCTGGATGTCAACACCCTGCGGGCACTGGAAGACGCTCTGGAAAATTTTGCCGGATGCGTTGTCGTCATTAGCCATGATCGCTGGTTTTTAGATAGAATTTGCACACACATTCTGGCGTTTGAAGGCGAAAGTAAGACTATCTGGTTTGACGGCAACTATTCCGAATACGAAGAAGACCGCAAGAAGAGATTGGGTGCCGCCGCCAACCAGCCCCACCGGATAAAGTATCGCCAGTTGACCCGCCGATAAGCGGGACAGTTCAACTAACAAATTGCAGTTTACTACGTAACTGCAATTTGAGTTTCACTGCCGCCGCCAGCCAACCCCACCGGATTAAGTACCGGCAACTCACCAGAAGATAGTACCACTTCTAAAGGAAGTTTTCACCATGCTGGCGAAAATTATCGGCTGTATCGATTTATTGTTGAAACTCCAATTCCGAAAGCGAAGTGTAGCGGAATTGGTAAGTTGAACAATCCCGCGCAGCGGAGGGTTTAATACCCAGCAGTTTGCTTCGGAATCTATTTCCAAAACTTGCGTTGGGGTTCATACCCGTGACTTTCGGGCTTTGCCGCTGATTTCCAGTATGCACACACGAAGAATCAGGGTCTTTTGCAGAATTTCTTCCGGAAAATTCCAAGTGCCGCTGCCGTTTCCGTATGGACGCATGATCCATTCCAGCGCTTCTTTTTTGGCTTCCAAATCATCTACTATCTCCGCCGTACCTGATCCCATAACACTCTCGTATTTTGCTCCCCAGTCGCAAGCCCGTTCCGCCGCAGTAATATCATGCAGAATATCAAACTCGAACGCTACACGCCTATTCTTTTTGATAATGTCAATTTTTCTTCCTTCAGGCGCGGCATGAAAATAAAGAAAGCCGCCATCATAACCGAAGTTGAGAGGAACAGCATAAGGCTGACCCTCGTCACACATGGCAAGACGACAAACCCGGCAGCGTTTAATGATGCCGTCAATATCTTTTCTGTCTTTTATTTCTCTGTCTTTTTGATGCATGTTTTTTGTCCGATCAACTTCAACAGCTTGTCCGGTAATCATTTGGTCCCAATGGCCTTAAAGAAAGTATAACAGAAAACTCCATCAGCCTCTGTGGTTCTGTATAAATCTTTGATTCCCTGATCAAAAACATCTTCTTCGATTATTCCCGCTTTTATTGCCGCTTCACGGACACCCTCTGTCATTGCTGTGAATGTTTTTTTCGTAAACCCTTCGACCAATTCAGGCTTGCTGGAATCAACATAAACCATTCGAGGAGACACTCGAACCGAATTAAAACCAGCTTGGTTCAACAGTGGATACAATTCTCTGCCTATCATGGCATTGCCGCCGGCCCGTCGTTGCAGTTCAACCTGACACTGAATCGCTTTATGCGCTGCTTCGCTGTCCGGATGAAAATAGACCGAACCATGGTCCCCTTCGATAACCGTGATCGTGCCGCCTTCTCTTAAATAGTCTTTTAACGCATTGAGCGCATCGACCGGTCGGGAGAGATGCTCCAGAACGAAACAAACAAAAATATGATCGAAAAATTCCGGCACAAAGGGCAACCTGAAAATATCCGCCTGTTCAAAGTAAACATTGGTCAAGCCCGCCGCCATCGCTTTTTTTCTGGCTTCAACAAGAGATGTCTCGGATATATCGACAGAAGTAATCAAGGCATCAGGGCTGTTTTTCGCAAGGGTGACAGTTTGCGCGCAAACGCCGCAACCGGCTTCCAAAACACGGCTTCCCGCCGGATACTTCGTGTCGGAGTGCAGTAACTCCACCAAAGTAGAGGCCTGATCCTGTAACCGTATATTTTCCCGATGATCGTAACCGTGAACGTATGCTTTTTTCATGCTTCCTCTTTCGTGATGGATGCGGAGCTGGCAGCGAAGATTTCCCATGCTCGCAACCCTATGTCAGGCATCCTTTGCTTGAGATGATCGTATAATCATTTGAGTCTGAATAACTACAGCAACAAGTTGTTCTCGGGAGTCTTGAATCTCCGTATATAACAGCATAAGCGTCCGCCCCTTATTAAGTAACTTACTTCTTGCCGTTAATGCCTCACCTAGTTTGCCGGGACGAATCATGTTGGTTTTAGATTCTATGGTAGTCGTTCTTGAGTTTGGCGGCAGATTTAAAAATGCACAGATGGCTCCCATGGTATCCGCAAAAGCCATAATAGCGCCGCCATGTGCAACCTTACCAATTGTGCAAAGATTTTCTTTTATTTCTAAAGTGCCCACTACTTCTTCCGTCGCTTTAATTACTTGCATACCTAAATATCCGGGCAACAGATTACTAAGTGCTTCTTGAATCATTTTAATTATATCTTCCATATGCACACCTTTTTTGTTCAAAAATGTAAGGCAACACGATGCATTAGTCAAGGCACTTATTATGCAAAATCATGATTATTGTAATTTGACAAAAAAGCTTATCAAATGTATTAACTGATGCCGTAAATACTTTTAAAGAGATTTTTATGCCTGTTTATTTACAAATAATTCTACTGGTTGCCGCCTTCATTATTTTTGTTGCGCTGATTATGTACTTTGGTGGCTTGGCTGTGCGAAAGGCATGCTTTAAGATTATTGCCGAGATGGAAGAGGCCAGAGCATTCAAAGAATCCAGAGCGGTGGAGATTCAGGATGAACGGAAAAATTTCTTCCGCGTTGGCGTCAAAAACATTCGCCCCAAGGCGCTAAATCTCCTGATCGCCGACAAAATAGTCATCAAAACAAACAGCGGCAAATATTATCTGGATAAAGAAAAGCTGGATCAAGCGAAAAGCTCAATTGACAAGTAGGGCGCATTCACCGAAAGCGCCAGCATTCGCGTTCCGATAAAGCAACAATGTTGTTTCTCACCTATTCTATTCCCTATTGATGTACAATAAAAATCATATCCTAATTACATTGACATGGTGTGCCATAAGTGTTACACTTATCTGGAAAGGAGCTACATAATGCCAACAAAATACCCCCGTGTAAATTTAGTTGTAGAACCACCGATTCATTCGGCTATGCAAAATATAGCCCGTCTTGAAGGTGTGTCTATGTCAGCGGTTGCCCGCGAACTGATCAAAGAAGCCATTTTGCTTCGTGAGGATGTAGCTCTCGCTAGTTTTGCTGAAAAAAGAGAAAAAACTTTTAGGCATAAAAAATCGCTTACTCATGAACAAACATGGGGCTAAATTATGTTATTTACTCTTCGTTATCATCCGGCAGTCCGTTCGGATGATTTACCCCTTATTGACCGGAAAATGAAAGACAGGATTCGCAGGGCAATTAAGGAGAGGCTCCAAACGTTGCCGCACGAATATGGCGAGCCCCTCAGAAAAACATTAAAAGGATACTGGAAACTGCATGTCGGCGATTACAGAGTTGTTTTTAAAATCATGAAATCTGAGGTGTGGATTTTAGGTATTCGCCATCGTAAAGAAATTTATAAAGATATAGACAAAAGAATGTAGTTGTTCTGATGCAAATCCCTTTTTTTCATCATGATCAACACGGCGGATATGTGCGACAAACACAGGTTGTCCGCAAGAATAATTTATTAGGATCAGGAGGCTTTTCTTAGTCGTTCCGCCACGAATACTTTAATGATAGATTGCCGCGGCACTCCAAGGCGTTTTGCCTCTTTGTCCAGCCGGTTAATCATCCATTGCGGAAAATCAACATTAACCCTTTTCTGTTCTTGCTCCGGCCTATATCTTTTGGAAACATCAAGATATTTTGTAATATCTTCACCTTTATCAAATTTTTTATCGAAGTCCTTAGCCTTCATATATCAATTACCTCTTATTTACTTTTTGCTCGGAATAAAGGTTTTTTGAAATATTTCTAAATCCATCAAGCGAGCGACATGAATTACTCGCATAATAATGACTCTGGAGTTTCCAACTTTGAAAATTGTTCTATAATGGCCATAAATGATATGGCGATATTCTACACCTAATTCAAAAGATTCGGGAATGACCGAACACCTCAAGGGGAATATTTCTAAAGAATTGATTTGTCTTTCGATTTCCTTGATTAGATTGATTGCCGCCGTTTGGTTATCGGAAGCGATATATTGAAATATTTCCCAAATATCTGATTGAGCAGTCTCAGTAATTTCAACTCGAAATTTTGGCACTTTTCTTAATCTCCTTTAAGAAAATCCGGGCACCCTTTGTGCGGCCGTCTTTTACATCTTTTTCCGCCTGCGCCAGCAACAATCCGAGATTAAGCGCTTTCATCTTTTTTTCAAAAACATCTACGTCCATCAAAATAGCGTCAGGCTTGCCGTTAACTGTCACGACAATGGGACGTCCCGTATTGTGCAATTGCTTGAAAATTTCATTCGTTTTCTTTTTTAATTCGGACACGGTCTTGATATCTTCAGATATGCTCAAAGACATTATAATTCACATCCTTTCTAGTATTAAATTTGATGCTTTATTCTATACCACAAAATAAGATGGAATAAAAAACTTTTTCGCGTGGGCATCAAAAACATTCGCCCAAAAACGCTAAATCTTCTAATTGTCGATGGTCTGTCAATCAAAACGAACAACGGGAACTATTATCTGGACAAAGAAAAACTCGCCCAAGCAAAAGCTCAATTAAGTTCTAAAAATTCAAAATGAGCAATGGTTCGTGTTTGTTCAACGAAAAAATCAGTCGGAGCAAGCGATCCGCTTAATTATATTATTGTGCCTGATTGGCCTTTAAAAATAACGGCGACAAAAGCCAAAAGATCAACATGAGGCTTGAACCATTCGCCTTGTAACCTAATATTTGCAAACTGTTCATGAAGCGACTTTTCATCTTCTGTCGTTCCTGGTATGGTTCCCAACAATTGAAGTTTATATGGGTGTGCCGTTTGTAAAGAACTTAGACGCTTTTCAACTGGTCCGACTGTAAATCCGATTTTTATTTCTTTGTTCTCCTCCGACATAATAAAATAGACACATCCTTTAATAGTAACAGGCATAACGCCCCATAATTTCAAACTCTCTACTAGACCATCAAATTCATATTCACTCACATCGTCTTTTTCAACCAAGTCTTCCAATTCAACATGGGTAATGCCTGATAAGGGTCGCGATACCATTTCATCAAGCATATACCCACTAAGACATTTAGCATCGACAACAAACAACTCTTGCAACGCCGGACACCATGCGAGTATGGAATCCTCAACATCGAGTTTTTCACCACACTTGCTACACCATGCATGTGGTTGTATTCGTCCAGGGTATTGTTTAAGGTATTCTAGCCAACCCTCTTTAAAACTTTCAATCGCCTCAGAACTTGCCCCATGAGACCACAGGTATGATTTGATTTCTTCATACTGATTGCCTTCTCGAGGGTATTCTTCGAGGGTATTCTTCATCGTCTGCAATATCTTTTGCTATGTGACCGATACGATCGGGTCGGTTAATTTGTGAAAGTAACCAGCCATAAACTGTGGCTCCCGCCGCGTGAGCCTTATTTTTTTTAATTGCTGATTCGCGTTCTTTTCTGATAATTTTAAAGGCATATTCCGCGAGAGCTTGTCTACTTGACTCTGGAATTACGAGAATTACGTCTCCACTTACTTTGCAGCATCCGATATCTGTTTTGGGACCAAAAATGCGGTCTGACCAAGAAACAGCATGATCCAACTCAGAACCTTTAATCTTAAGTATTTTTTTAAGACGTTTTTTCTCTGCATTAATGAGTCTGTTGAATAATTTTTCTCCAACATAAGTTCTGCCGGATAGAGTGTTTTTTGTTTTCGGCAGGAACTCGGTCATTCTCCAGCATCCATTCATAAAGAGAAACGAAGGCTGACTTGTTATCACACAGATTATCAAACCAGTGATCTGGCAGTATGACTGTTTGAACAAGAGGAATCGCTTTTATTATTTCTCGAGGTGCACATTTACGCATATTTTCGCCTCATTAGTTGCATAGCGTTTAACTATCTTAAATTATTTTGATGGTTTGTATGAAAAAATATCACAACTTGCTACTTTTCAAAAGAAAAATGTTCCAATATTTTAAAGCAATTTCAAGGGATGTTCAGATGCAGGCGCGCAAATAACCGAATCGCGAGGCGTATAACCTAAAGGTCACACGTATTGACATACGTTGAGCGGTGCGGTTTGCAGTACAACACGGCAGATGAGTGTTTTGTAAAGCCTCCGGCTTTTTTCGGCAAGGAACGGATAATCTCTGATTGCGCCGCCTACGAGGCATGCGCCCCCGGTCAATAGCCCTTTAGTTCGTGCTTCTTCATCATAATCAACACGGCCGAAATCGCGCCTTCGGTCATGCCTATAATGCGTTCCATCTGGCCAAGAGTTTGCGGCGCTATTTTGGTGAGTTTTGTTTTCAATTCATTGGAAAGGCCGGGGACGGAGTTATAATCAAAATCCGGCGGGATTTTCTTTTTTTCTTGATCTTTTAATTTTTTCACGGCATCAAATTGCCGCTTGATATAGCCTTCATATTTAGTTTCTATTTCTATCTGCTGTTTGACGAAGGAATCGCTTTGCGGCTCCCAGCCGGGAAATCCAGCCAGTTTGTCATAAGAGATTTCATGACGTTTCAGCAGGCCGTAAAGAGTGGAATGATTATTCAAAGGCGGCGATGGGATCTTTGCCAATGTTTCGTTTATTTCGGGCGTTGGATTGATCGATGATGCTTTCAGATGCAAAATACCTTTCTCGATCTGCCGCATTTTATCCTGAAGATCCAAGTAGTGCGCGTTATCAATCAGCCCCAGCTCACAGCCCTTGCCCATCAAACGGATGACGGCGTTATCTTCCCGCAGAATCAGGCGGTATTCGGCGCGCGAGGTAAACATGCGGTAGGGTTCATCCACGCCGCGCGTGACCAGATCGTCGATCATCACAGCCATGTAGGCCTCGGAGCGATCCAGAATAAAAGCGGGCTCGCCCTGCACAGCTCGCGCGGCATTGATGCCCGCCCACATGCCTTGCGCCGCCGCTTCCTCATAACCGGAAGTGCCATTTATTTGACCGGCCAGATACAGGCCGGCGACTAATTTTGTTTCCAACGTCGGTTTAAGTTGTGTTGGTTGAACAAAATCATATTCAATTGCGTAAGCAGGGCGCATGATCTGGGCCTGCTCCAGCCCTTTCACACTGCGCACAATCTGATACTGTAATTCCAGCGGCAGGCAGTTGCCCAAACCTTTGGCATAAACTTCCTGCGTGTCGAGTCCTTCATGCTCCAGCACCACCGGATGACTTTCGCGCTCGCTGAAACGCATGACTTTATCTTCCAGCGAAGGGCAATAGCGGGCGCTCACGCCTTTAATGACGCCGGAATAAAGAGGCGAATACTGAATATTCTCGCGAATCACACGATGTGTTTCGGCGGATGTGGCGCTGAAATATGAAGGCAGGCGCTCAGTCCGCAGAGCGCTGGTGGTAAAGGAAAAGGGTTGCGGTTCAGGATCGCTGTCCTGCCGCTCTAATCGGGAAAAATCAATGGAGGAAGCACGCAGGCGAGGCGGAGTTCCTGTTTTCATTCTGCCTATATCAAAACCAAGCCCTTTGAGATTATTGGCAAGCCCGATAGAAGCCAGTTCACCGGCGCGGCCCGAAGGTGTTTGCGAAGCGCCTATATGCACCAAACCGTTTAAAAAAGTGCCAGTGGTAATGATAACTTTTTTCGCGCCGTAAAAATAACCGCTTTGATCCAGCACTCCTTTTATCGTACCGTTTTCAATTACGAGGCTCTCGACCATAGCCTGCCGGATGTTGAGATTCTGCTGATTTTCAACCACTGCTTTCATCGTCTGGCGGTAGAGTTGCTTATCGCACTGCATCCGGGAAGAATGAACGGCCGGGCCTTTAGAGGCATTGAGCATTCGAAAATGTACGGCGGTTTTATCTGTAACCTTGCCCATCTCACCGCCGAGAGCGTCAATTTCCTTGACTAATTGTCCTTTGGCTAAGCCCCCGATTGCGGGGTTGCAGGACATCAGCGCTATTGAATCCAAATTAATATTAAACAAAATTGTCCGGCAACCCATGCGCGCTGAAGCCAGGGCCGCTTCGCAGCCGGCATGCCCGCCGCCAATTACCAGGACATCGTAGTTATCAATCAACTTATCTGCTCCTAATCCGATTACTTGCGCTTGTTTTCAATCAATGTTAAACAAAAATAATCCCGTCGCATGTGTCGAAGGGTTCAAAATTAATCCATCTGTCATGCCGGACTTGATCCGGCATCCAGTAGAACTAACAATTATTTCCTGGATCCCGTGTCGCGCTATGCTTGCACGGAATGACAAAAAAGGTGTATTAAGTTTTTTTTACGGCATAGACTGTAAAAACACAACAAAAAAAGAGGCGGCCTTGACTAAACCTGATTTTTGGAAAAACGACAAAAGATATTATGATCTGAAAAGCTACTGGCGAAATCTGTTCGGCTGTAATGTCCACAAACTGGCAATTGACGCGGGGTTTACGTGCCCCAACCGTGACGGACATGTAGCGACGGAAGGCTGTATTTACTGCGACGGCAGAGGTTCAAAACTGCGCCAGAAAGGAGAACTGCCTTCCGTTGCCGAACAAATTTCCAGTGGAAAAAAGTACTACTCCGCTCAGGCCTCAAAGTTTATCGCTTATTTTCAAACATTTACCAACACTTACGCTCCGGTGGAAAAATTGCGGAAAATCTTTGATGAGGCGCTGGGCCAAGATGACGTCATCGGCCTTTCCATCGGCACAAGGCCGGATTGCCTGGGACCGGATGTTATCGAATTATTAAGCGGATATGCAAAGAAATATCACATCTGGGTGGAGTTGGGCCTGCAATCTGTTCACAACAAAACTTTGCAGTTCATCAACCGAGGACATAATTTCCAGCAATTCCTGGACGCGGTGAATGCTTTGGCTGGACACGGCCTGAACATTTGTGTT
>Ga0209385_1001156_pt1 | contig 11161 bp, 10 predicted proteins | sample NGEPerB_FD_184506 | JGI IMG/M metagenome (GOLD analysis project Ga0209385, IMG submission 184506) | Arctic peat soil microbial communities from the Barrow Environmental Observatory site, Barrow, Alaska, USA - NGEE PermafrostAB12-B... | ecosystem: Environmental > Terrestrial > Soil > Wetlands >... | reverse complement strand
CTACGAGGCGAGCGGCCTGCCCACCGAGATCTACGACGCCGTGGCGGCGGCGATCATCCCGGGCAGCCCCGTCGATGGCGACATCGACTTCTACCGCGAGCTTGCCCGCGAGACAGGCGGACCGATCCTCGACGTCGGCTGCGGCACCGGGCGCGTCACGGCAGCCCTCGCGGCCGACGGGCACGAGGTCGTGGGCATCGACCTCTCGGCGCCGATGCTGCGCATCGCCGAACAGCGGCGAGGCAGGCTGCCGGACGAGGTGGCCCGGCGGCTCTCGTATCAGCAGGCGGACATGATGACGCTGGCCCTCGGGCGCGACTTCCCCCTCATCGTGACGCCCTCACGGGTCTTCATGTTCGCACTCACGTCGGCGGCACAGCGGCAGGCCCTGGCGGCCCTCCGTTCCCACCTGCGTCCCAAGGGACTGCTCGTCCTGGACCTGTTCGACCCGCAGCTCGACCTCGTCGTCCCACGCCCGGACGCCCCGCAGGGCGGCATCGAGGTGGTCCACCCGACTACCGGGAACCGCGTCACCTGGACGGTCACGGCCCGGAACCCCGATCCCGCCCGCCAGCTCATCGTTGACGACTGGGCGGCCACCGAGATCGACGCATCGGGGCGTGTCCTTCGGACCGACACCGAGCGGCTGACCCTGCGCTGGACGCTGCGGAGCGAGATGCGCCTCCTGTTCGAGCTGGCCGGCCTCGAGGTCGTCGGCGACTACGGCGACTTCAGGAAGGGGCCGCCGGCGGACGGCGACGAGCAGGTCTGGGTCCTCCGGCGCGCCGACGCGTAGCCGAGCCCGGAGAGTCGACACGGGACGCCGGGCGATACCGGCAGTCAGGCGCGCCCATCCGGCTTGTCAGGGCGCCGCAGCTTCGTCGCGCCGCTGCGAGTGGACCACGACAAGATGGTTCGCAAGCCGTCAGTGCTGGTCGTTCTCCGAAACCCAAACGCTCCGGACGTGCTAGACGCCGGGGTCGCAGCCGTCGCGGACGTCGGCTTCACTGAGACGATCACGGTTGATCCGCACGAGTAGACATCACAGCCATTGGCGCAACCCTGGCAGGTAACAGCGCAGACAGACCCCGACGCCAGTGCCAGGACTGGCCGCAGGCCGCGGGATCGTCGGCACTGAGCGGAGCGGGGCCGGGGAGACGGCAGCGAGCGGCGATCATCTGCGGCTTACCTCAGCGGCGTCGAGGCCTCTACCATTGCCCCTGATGACCACGGCCGACGACCACGGCACGCTACCTGCCCACGCCGAGCGGATGCTCCAACGCCTCGAAGGGTTGGAGGGGATCAGCGTCCACGGCGAGACCCAGCACATGCAGCACACCGACCACGCCAGACGGGCGCGACAGCTGGCCGACCACCTCCGGTCAGTCTTGACCCTGAACGATGCCTGCCGATACCCGAGCGCGCTCGTCGTCGTTCGCGCCGCCCTCGAGCACCATCTGATGGACCGGCTCATCTTCCTCGCCAATCGCAGCGTCGAGACGGTCACGGGCGTGAAGAGGACCGACCGACCCGACTGGGACGCGAAACTCCGCGCCGCGCAGGCGGGAGGCAACTCGGACATCGCCAGGTGGTCTTGGGAAGACCAGGGCCTGCACATCGTGCGCCGGGGCTACCACAGCGCTCGCTCGAAAAAGGGCCGCGGTCAGACTATATCGCCCTACTACTTCCACGACTTCGATCCCTTCACTGGCGGAAAGAAGCACGCCGCGCGCCTGGCCCGGCCATTCTGGAATAGGGCCGATCGTGAGATGTGGGCGGGCGAGGCGGCCGCGGAGTGGCGCCACTACTTCACGCATAAGCAGGTCCTGATGGCGCTGCGCGTCAACCGCCTCTTGCCTGGGATCGAAGCCGTCCAGATCGATGTCCACTACGCCTTCCTGAGTGGCTTCGCCCACCCATCGAAGCGCGGGTATGAGGCTGTCCACGGTCGCAACTATCCAGACCGGATGCCATCGTTCGACCACTATGCGAGCGAACTCGTGCTGCTGTACGCGATCACCATCGCCGCCGCCGAACTCGACGTCTTCGCGAGGATGACGCGCCGAGCGCCTCGACTCGTGCTGTGCGGATGGTCCGACGTGGAGGCGGAGATGAGGGCAGCCCGCCTGGCCTCGGAGCACTTCTGGTTCCTGGGCGGGGAGCCGACGATGTACGACCGGATCGACACGGTCCACACCCCGCCAGGTCGCTCCGTCCCGAAATGGGGCCCGCCTCGGGTGGATCCGACCAAACTCAAGCCCGAGCGTGTGCGGTACTACGCGGACCCCTTGGACCGCCTGGTGAAGCTACACGCGAGCTACCAGGAGATGTCCTCGCGCCTCGTATATCGCTCGCCGTTCGAGAGGCCGGACGCGCGCAATCGGTGACTCGGCGACGGGTGTATTCGTCAGACCCTGTCGAACGCGGCGGTGACTCTCTTTGGGGTTGACGACCTCCGGCCTTCGATGGCCACCTGCTGGCCCTTGGCGAGGTACTGACCGCAGACTCGCGCTAGGCGGTCCCAGGCTAGCCTTACCATGTCGGGTCTCCACCGGCCCCGGCTCCGCTGGTCGCCGACGATCCCGGCCCGGTGCCGGCCAGTTCGCGCGGTTGCGTCGGGGGCGCCCAAGATCGCTCCGAAAAGGCCCCATTGTTCCGGCGGAAAGGGGAGTTTCGACCGTGGCTGCCGATCTAGTCGGCGTGGGGGCCAAACGAAGACACGATAACTGGACACGTTACGCTCGGGCCTCCACGAGGGGCGCTATTGCGCATACAGTCATAGGCCTTCTAAGCGGCAGGTCGTCGGTTCGAGTCCGACCGGGGACGCCAACTCTCAGATTGGGCGTGGGGACGACACGCCGCCTGCCGCGATGCTGAGACGCGTACACATATCTACGATGTTGTCGAGGAAAAGGTACGTGCGGGCCGCCCAGGGCCGTGCGCACGCCAACAACGTCGATCCGATGTCGGCCCGCCTCGTCGCGGGGGCCGCGTCCGCCGCGCCTGAAACTCAGTCGGCGGTTATGGTTGCCAGCCGCTCCGCGGCGATGTCCAGTCGACCCGTGAAGGCGTCGCTCTCGAGCTTGGCCAGGGACCCGAACTTGTTGCGGATCTGTTCGTACACATTGATCGTGGTGACGAAGCTGGTCAGCACGCTCTCGATCCAGTCATCGGTGGCTGTCCACGACTCAGGCTCGCGCGACATGAGCCCGCTCATTCGCAATCGCGAGGCCAGGGCCTCGACCTTGGTGTTTATGACCTGGAACTCGATCAGGTGCTCCGCGTGCTCGGCATCCACCAGCATCGTCGATGCCCATAGTGCCGCCGCCGCCATCGTCTCTCGGCGGGCGCGTGCAGCCGATCGGTAGAGGCGTCGCACGAAGGCCGGATCTGTCAGCAGGATCGGCAGTCTCTCCTTGATCAACTTGTGGTGCGAGCGCCAGCTTCCTCCGAGCTCATCGAAGGTCACTGGCAAGCCGAACCGGGCGAGCCTCTCCCTGTCCAGTTCCGCGATTGACTTCGTTTCTCCCGGACCGGCGTCATCGGCCGGAATGCCGAGCTGGAAGAGGTCGGCGCCGTTGAGGGGCGCGAGCAGGCGACGGCCGGCGTCGTTCGCCGACTGGGCCAGCGACCCATAGGCGACGACCGTGATCTTTCCCAGGCGGTCGAGTTCCCGCCAGCGCAGGAACCCGGTCAAGAGCAAGCCGCCCTGGATGAAGAGAATGCCTCCGCCCACGGCCTGGGCAGTCATCGGTTGGCCCGTCCAGAACTGGGCGCCGGGTATGACGTCGAGGGCGGCCAGGAAGACCCCCGTGCCAACCGCGAGCCATAGCAGGGCAGGACCCGAGGGCGACGGCATTCGAAGATGCAGCCGGTGACTCCTGGCCTTGTCTCGCCTGATGTCGATCATTTCATCGCCTGCTTGAACACTGTTGGAAGCTCCCTGATAGACGCGAGCACGATGTCGGCGCCGGCCGCGGTCAGCTGAGTCGAGGTGCACGCGCCGGTTGTCACGCCGATCGCCCGTAGGCCGGCCCCGTGCGCCGCGCACATGTCCAGCTCCGTGTCGCCTACCACGCTCACAACGTCGGCAGCCCCTCGAGCCGCCTGTGACGCGGCCGTGGCCAATGCCGCGCGGTCTGCGCGCCAGTCGCCGAAGCCCAGGTCCGGGTCAAAGGTGAAGAAACGGTCGAGGCCGACAGAAGCGAGCTTCGCGTGAGCGATCTCGGAAGCGTTGCCGGTAACGAGACCAAGCCAGACGCCGGCTGCTTGCAGGATTTCCAGCACCTCTTCTGCGCCTTCGACGGGACGCGGCCGCCGAAGGTCCACGGGCATCGCCCGATAAGCCTGGGCATAGGCGCCGACAGCTGCGGCTACCTCTGATTCGGGCGCCGCCGTAGATGCCGAGCCCAGTACCTGGCGAATGATCTGGGCGTCGGTCCAGCCGGCGAGGTCGACGCCGTCTAGCGTCGGTCGCTCGCCGTCCATTCGGATCCGTACCTCGCGCCTGACGCGGCTGCTGAGTACCTCGGATAGCACCGCAAGGTGGGCGCTCGACTGGACAAGGAGTGTCCCGTCGATGTCGAAGAGGATTGCTTGACGCATGCCGGACAAGAGACTCCGAGGCTCCTTCGTTTGGAATTGAAATCTACCCTACGCGGGTGTGATCGGCCAGCCCGGCCGGAAGATGAGGGTTCCGTCAGCACCATGCGACTTGTTTGTGTCTGTCTGTCAAAAACACCGGGCGGTTACTGCGGAGGGCGACCCTGCACGCGGCCCGTGTCCATGGTCCTCACGACAGCAGAGCGACTTGCCTGGCAGCATGTCGGGGGCAGGCGAAAGCGCGGGGATCACGACACGATAACTGGACACATTACGCTCGGGCCTCCACGAGGGGCGCTATTGCGCATACTCTCATCGGCCTTCTAAGCGGCAGGTCGTCGGTTCGAGTCCGACCGGGGACGCCAATCCCCGTTCTATTCACATCGCCGCCGAGCACGCGAAGATGCCCTGAACGGTCGTGCTCCGTATCGGCATGGCACGTGCCATGCGCGCACTCGAGTCAGCATGGCGCAACCATTGCCGACACTGAGTCGCGATAGTCAGCGAGGGGACGTCCGCCGATGGAGTGACTGTCCGCTTCCACATCCGACGCGGCGGGGACTCGTGGATACCCGCTGACCTCGAAGTTTACGAGTCCGATTGCATCGCCGTTCTCGAATCTGAAGCATCCGACCGCACAGTCGTCATCTACCCGGTTGCGCTGAATGTGCCTGTCGTCGGGTCGCACAACTCGGCCGAGGCGAGGTAGTTCCCTGGGTTCCGGAAGTCGCCACCGGAGCCGTTGTGGCCTCCTGTGATTAGCACGCGGCCATCGGCGAGCTGCGTAGCCGTCGCGTTGTTGCGAACGATGGTCATCGACCCCGTCGGCTTGATGGTCCCAGTGGTCGGGTCGTAGAGCTCGGTCGTGGCTAGGTTCCAGGAACAGTCGTTGCCACCGTCAATCAGAACCTGGCCGTCCGCGAGACGCGTTGCGGCCGCGCTTTCACATGGGCTGGGCACTGGCCGAGGCTCGAGTTGCTCTGGAGCGTTGACGCGAACGGTCAACGAGGGCATAAAGCCATTGCCGCGGCTGGTAGAGTAGCCGCGGTTCCCGACGCGGTTAGGAGGATGAGGGTGCACTGGAAGTTCGTCGCGACGCGGACTCTCCTCGGAGTGCTGATTGTGCTCAACCTGCGGTACGTCTACGCCCAGTTGCTCGGGGACTGGGGCCACCCCGGCGACTGGCAGCTGTGGATGGACGCGGGGAGCAGGATGGCGGCCGGCGTCACTCCGTACGTCGGCTCCGTCTCGTCCGTCTCCGACTTTCGCTGGTCACCGCTTGCGGCGCTGCTCGCAGTGCCGGTCAGCTTCATCGGCGTGGCTGGTTGGTACGTCCTGCACTTCGCGGTGCTCGGCCTGCTCCGCGACCGGCGGCTCATTCTACTTACGGCCGTTTCATGGCCGTTCTGGGTCGATCTGCGGACCGGCAACCTGCTGACGTTCGCGTTCGTCCTGGCCGTCGTGGCGCTCCGGGGCAGCCGGCTGGCCGCAGCCGTGTATCTCGGGTTCTTCCTTCTCGTTCCGCGGCCGATCATGGCACCCGTGGCGCTGTGGCTCCTCTGGCGGCGATCCGAGACTCGAATTCCATTCCTCCTCGCCGGGCTCGCCGAGGTTGGAATCGTAGCCGCCATGGGGGAGCTCGGACCCTGGGTCGGCGCCCTCCTCGGCTCTTCCGGCGACCTAACCAACCCGATCAACTACGCGCCCTCGCGGTTCATTGGACTTGCGTGGCCTCTGGTTGCGCTCCCGCTCGCGGCAGTTGCGTTCCTACGAGGACACCTCGGGCTGGCGAGCCTTGCGGCGTCGCCGTACCTGTTCCCGTACTACCTGCTGTTCGCGTTTCTCGAGCTGCCCTCCGAGCGAGAGCGGTACTTGAAACTGGGCCGGCCGCGGGTGCCCCCGCGATCCTTCGCCGAGTCTGGTGGCAAGCGGTCCCTCATGTCCGCCGACAAACGGGAGTTGGCGAGCGATGACCGTTGGGTGCCGCGGAAAGGCCTGGTCTGAGCTGCTTCGGCTTGCCAGGCCCGGCCGGCCTGCCGCACCCGTTTCGAGACGGCAGGAGCAATCCTCGACTTTGAGTTCTTCACACCAGGCCATACATCGTCGATCGCGGTCGTCGGCTCTACCCTGGACGGGAGAGCCAGCCCCAGGTTCGTTCGGGCCGTCAGGCCTTCCATGGTTCTCCCGTCTGTGGGCCAATGGTCGGGCCGGATTATCGCCCTCTAGCAAACCCGAGCGCCTGACGGTCGCAGAGGTCGGAAAGACCCTTGTGGCTCGGCCCCCTCATTGGGGGCGAGATGGCAATCTCACGGCCGTCGGCGACGTGGTCATTGCGTGGATGACCGTCGCTGACCTGGAGGGGATCGATTCGCGAGACCCTACCTGCTGAGCCCGACCGAACTTGTAGTTGTCCCGCTCGCCGACCTGAACTGTGCGATCGGCGCCGCAGGTACCAACACGATCGAACTGAAGGCCTGCCCCGAGCTTACGGCGATTTTGGCGTCAGGCCCCGCTCTGGCTGACTCTCTGAATGGCTTCACCTTAGCAAGTCACGAGCAGGCGAAAGCTCAGACACCACGACACGATAACTGGACACGCTACACTCTGGCCTCCACGAGGGAGGCCACACCGCAGCGCCGCTCAGGCCTTCTAAGCGGCAGGTCGTCGGTTCGAGTCCGACCGGGGACGCCAAATGATCGAAATTGCGCGGACGATGCGACGTCAGGTGGGTTCTGGTGCAGCCGAGGGACCCTAAGCCACTGCAGGCCGTGACTGCTAGCTCAGCTACCCCGGGAGCAGGTAGAGCGCCATCCGCATCGGAGTTCGGGCCGCGAGGCTGTGCTTCACCTCGGGCTCCATTCGCAGCCACGTCCCGGGCCGGGCCGGATGAACATCTCCGCCGACCGTCAGTTCGCCCTCGCCTTCAAGGATATGGATGATCGCGGGTCGTGCGGACGTGTGCTCTGAGAGTTGCTCACCGGCTGCGAAAGCGAAGAGCAGGAACTCGATATTCCCTTCGTTCGAGAGCGTCTGGCTCAGGATGCCACGAGAAGGAATAGGTGCTTCGGCAGCTAGGTCAGCGACGAACGTGTAGGGCGTGGTCATGTTTCCACCATGTGCAGGTCTCCGGTTCAGACTAGCAGCCAATCTCGGTCCCGGCCCGGACTCGCCACGACCTGATAACTGCCGAGCGTGGAGCGGGCGACTCCGCGGCAGGATCGTAACGAACCTAGACCACTCGCTAGGATTGACGGCCTCTGGACGATCGTGTGCCGTCTCCGCGCTGCCATAAGGAGCCCCTGTCGGATGACGACCGACCAGCAATCCGAAATCACCGCGCCGAACCGGACGCCGGCCCCCGGCATGCCGGCCGAGCTGGTCCTTGACGCTCGCGCGGAACTCGCCGAAGGGCCGCTGTGGGACGGAGACCGGCAGGTCCTATGGTGGGTCGACATCAACGCCGGCCGCATCCACCGCTTCGACCCGGCAACCGGGTCGGACGGCGTCATCGAAATCGGCAGGCCGGTGGGTTGCGTCGTGCTCCGCGAAGACGGCTCGCTGGTCGTCGCGGCTGCGGAAGCCCTTCTGGCACTCAATCCCGAGACGGGCGCGACCGAGATCCTCGCGAGGTTCGAGCCCGAGCCGGTGGCACTGCGATGCAACGACGGCAAGTGCGACCCTCAAGGCCGGTTCTGGATCGATCGTCTGGAGCTGGATCGCGCGCCAGGCGCCAGCTCGCTGGTGCGCTTCGCTGGGTCTGGGTTCGAGACCGTCCTCCGCGGGCTGACGATCCCCAACGGGCTCGACTGGTCGGCAGACGGCAGGCGAATGTACTTCGTCGACTCGCTCAGCCGGGCCATTTCCGTTTTCGACTTCGACGAGACAACCGGAGCGCTCGCAGGTGGGCGTCTCTTCGCCCGCGTGGACGGGTCGCTCGGTCTGCCCGCATCGGCGGTGCCCGACGGCCTCACCGTGGACGAGGACGATTGCGTGTGGGTGGCCGTGTGGTGTGGCGGATGCGTACTTCGGTTCGCCCCTAACGGATCGCTCCTCGGCCGCATCGACGTTCCGGTGGCGCGGGTGTCAAGCTGTGCCTTCGGTGGCGACAATCTGACTGAGCTTTTCATCACCACGGCCTGGGAGGATGCGACGCCGGACGAGCTTGCCGCGGAGCCGGCCGCCGGCGGAATCTACCGAGCGCGGCCGGGAGTGCGGGGCCGACCTGTCCGCCGCTTGCGACAAGGAGCATGACGTGAAGGCGCTTGTCCACACCGCTCCGCTCAAGCTCGAGTGCATCGACTGGCCGGCGCCGGTCCTGACCCCGGACGAGGTCCTCGTGCGCGTGGCGGCAGTCGCCATCTGCGGCTCCGACGTTCACGGCTACACCGGCACCACGGGCCGTCGCATCCCGCCGATCATCATGGGTCACGAGGCCTCGGGCGTCATCGAGGCGGTTGGGGGGCAGGTGCCCGGGTGGCCGTCCGGTACCAGCGTGACCTTCGACTCGACGGTCTACTGCAACGAATGCCCGGAGTGCCGCCGCGGGCGCATCAACCTGTGCGAAAAGCGGGAGATCCTCGGCGTATCGTCGCCCGCCTTCCGGCGGCACGGCGCAATGGCCGAATTCGTGGCTGTGCCGCACTGGATCCTGCACCGGCTGCCGGACGGCCTGGCTTTCGAGGAGGCGGCGTTGGTCGAGCCGGCGGCGGTCGCCATGCACGCCGCGCGGATCACGCCGATCGAGCCCGGCGGCACGGTGGTTGTGGTTGGGGCGGGCGCTATCGGCTTGCTCGCGATGCAGGCCGCCAAACTCCGAGGAGCCGGAACCGTGGTGGTCATAGACGTTCGCGAGGAGCGGCTCGCGGTGGCCCGGCAGCTTGGCGCGGACATCGTGGTCAACTCGGAGAAGGGCGATCCGCGTGAGGCGCTCCGGACGGCTACGGGCCGACCGAACGCCGACATCGTGATGGAGGCCGTGGGCATCCAGGAAACGGTCCAACTCGCAACCGACCTTTCGGCCTCGGGGGGCAACCTGACGCTGATCGGCAACGTCCAGCCGTCGATCGAGCAGAACCTCCAGGCCATTGTCTCGAAGGAGCTGACGATCCGAGGATCCGCCGCGAGTGCCGGCGAGTACGCGACCTGCCTGGCCTTCCTTGCCGCTGGGCGGCTCCAGGTCAGGCCGCTGATCAGCCGGGTCATGCCGCTCGCAGATGGCCAGGCCGCATTCGACGCATTGCGCCGAGGCGAACCCGGACTGCTCAAGATAGTTCTGTGCCCCGAACCTGGGGCCGCATCGCCGGAGGTCGCGAATGCCTGATTCCTTCGATCTGGCCGGCCGCGTTGCGGTCGTTACTGGCGGCAGCCGCGGGCTGGGCCGGGGATTCGCGGCGGCGCTTGCCGGCCGCGGCGCGCACGTCGCGATCACGAGCCGGACGATCGAGTCCCTCGCCGATTCCCAACGCGAGTTGGAAGCGTTCGGCATAGATGTCCTGCCGTGCACGCTCGATACGGCCAAGGTGGAGACCATTGGGCCGATGGTCGATCGCGTGCTCGAGCGCTTCGGTCGGATCGATATCCTGGTGAACAACGCCGGCTCGAACGTTCGCAAACCGGCCGTCGAGATGCAGCCGGCCGATTGGGACGGCGTGGTGGACACGATCCTGCGCGGCACGTTCTTCGTCTCGACCGCGGTCGTGCGTTCGGCGATGGCCGTCCAACACTACGGACGAATCATCAACATCGGCTCCGGCACGTCCGCATTCGGGATGCCCGGGATCGCGCCCTATTGCGCGGCCCGAGGCGGCATCACGCAGCTGACGAAGGCCCTCGCAGCCGAGTGGGCGGCGGACGGGATCACCGTCAACGCGCTCGCGCCGGGCTGGTTCAAGACGGCCCAGAATGCCGTGCTCTACGAGGACCCGGACTGGGTTGCGGGTGTCGTGGCTCGGATACCTGCGGGCCGCACGGGCGAGCGCGGCGACCTTGACGGCGCTTTGATCTTCCTTGCGTCAGAAGCAGCGTCTTACGTCACGGGTCAGCTGCTGTTCGTGGACGGCGGCTTCAGCACGGGCGCAATGAGCGCGATGCCGCGCCGCGCTGCGGCGGAGGGGTCACCGGACTAGGCCGGGCTTGCCATGACCATGATGCGGATCTCGGTCATGTCGTCGATGGCGTAGCGGACGCCCTCTCGGCCCTGGCCGGAATCCTTCACGCCGCCGTAGGGCATGTGGTCGACGCGATAGGTTGGGACGTCGTTGACGATGACGCCGCCCACCTGCAGTTCCTCGAACGCCGCCCAGGCCTGAGCGAGGTCGTTGGTAAAGACGCCGGCCTGAAGGCCGAAGCGGCTGTTGTTGACGCCGCGGACCGCCTCGGCGAAATCGGTGAACGCAGAGACGATGACGACCGGGGCGAATGCCTCGTCGCGACAGATGGCCGCGTCGGCGGGAACGTCCGTCAGGATCGTCGGCGGGAACACCGTGCCGGACGCCGTGCCCCCGAGCAGTACGTGGGCGCCGGCTGCGACCGCCTCGTCGACCCAGCGCTGGGTCCGCTC
>Ga0209385_1001152_pt1 | contig 11168 bp, 13 predicted proteins | sample NGEPerB_FD_184506 | JGI IMG/M metagenome (GOLD analysis project Ga0209385, IMG submission 184506) | Arctic peat soil microbial communities from the Barrow Environmental Observatory site, Barrow, Alaska, USA - NGEE PermafrostAB12-B... | ecosystem: Environmental > Terrestrial > Soil > Wetlands >... | reverse complement strand
TGTCGGCTGATTGTTCCTTCCAGGTTGTTGAAAGTCAAGATCGTTCTGGCGATCTGGTTTTGGCGAACGACAGGTCGAATGATAGCCGGAAAACTGTTTTCCCCCGCGCGCGGCCGCCCGATCATCCGACGCGGTAGAGCCGACGTAAGCCGTTAGTACCAACGACCCCTCCCGTACCACCCACCACCACCTAGCAATATCAAGACAACTACGATAATCAGAAGCGTTTCTGTACTCATGTCGCCCTCCTCTTGGGGAAGTCAAAATGGGCCGCTCCCCGAGCTACAGGAAACAGCCCAATGATTGAATCTAAGTCACTTCTTCTTGTTGGCTTCGATGGATTTGTTATGGGCCTCTTGTGAGTGCTGATGAGCATTCTTTGAATGTTCTAGTGCTTCACTGGAATGTCGATGGCCAGCTTCGTGCTCGCCCTTTCCATGATGCTCAGCAGCGGTGCGGTGGGATTTCGCCGCCTTTTCATGGTGCTCAGCGGCCATGTTGTGCTTATCTTTTGGCATTATTTCACCTCTCCTTTCGAAATTGATCGCGTGAATATGAATCTGATGTTGTGCCCGGGGTTGCTTAGGACAAAGCGGTGCCTTGTATGGCAGCACACCCTGCACAAGCAGTAGACGTGTCCGAGATTCCTTCAGTCTGTTCAATATTGCTCAACGCCACGCGATTGGGCGGGTCCGGGCTAATTCCGTGTGGGTTAAAATCCGGTTTGTGCAAAATTGACCAGACATCCTAAGGGATATCGGAATATCGTCACCGTGAATCCTAATTCTTAGGGGATGATTTATGTAGCACAGAGGCCGCCCTGGCTAAGTTCCGGGCAAGATTCAACGATAAAGGAGAAAACCGATGAGCACGGGTACGAAGGATGAGATTAAAGGCAAGTTTCATGAAGTGAAAGGCAAAGTCAAAGAGAAGACAGGCCGAGTCACGAACAATCCCGACTTGGAGGCTGAAGGCAAAGCCGAACACAGGGCCGGGAAAGTTGAAAAAAAGGTCGGGCAGATCGAAAAAGTACTCGAGAAGTAAATTAGGCGGGCTCTGTGCGGGTCATGTTTTTCTGCGTTCGGGGAAACCTGTCATTACATCAAAACATCGTACACCCGCAATATCAATGAGTTGGCCAGCTCGATTGGCGACTGTCGGATAAAATTCTTGCCATGATCGTGTGGCTCCGGTACTTCCTCGGCTGGCTTCGCAGTGCCTTTTGTGCCCGCGAGGATCTCATCCTCGATAGCGCGAGCAACCGTAGAACTTGCCGTATCTACCAGTTCTCACAAGCATTTTTGAAGCGCATCGCGGGTAGGCCTTATCGGTGATCTGCACGGCCGCACATTTGAAACTTGCAACACTACCGGTCTGGCCCTATTCGACCTTCGGATACTACAGGGATTTTGGCGTTTTGTTACGTTCGGCGTCGAGTTTCGAGGTTCGTCCCTCAAGGTATTCGTGGAGCTTATCGAAAGACTGAAAAATCTCCGCTTTCACCATCGCAAGCCGGGCTACTTCCTCGAAGATGCTGGCGAGGTCATGTTCGCCGATATTTCGCGCAGCACCGGACTATGCCATCTCGAATCAAATCGGTGTTCGTCCTTCGGGCGCTGAAAGCCAGGCTAAGGCTGTTGATTCCAGTCTCGACAGCGATGAGAAATGGGAATAATACTTGCGTCGCGGGAAGCGCCTCCGATGGCACACTGAAGAGAGGTTTGATGAGCGAAAACTCGACGCATACCCAATCGCATATTGATTCCATTGCGAGACAAGAGCATGAGTTTTTGGAGCAGAGAACCTTATCGGAACGCGTGAGCGACCGTATCGCGGGTTTTGCCGGGAGCATGTTCTTTGTCCTGATCCACGTCTTGCTTGTGTTTTCTTGGGTTCTGATAAACGCCAACCGATCTTCCTGGATTCCGCGATTCGATCCTTATCCGTTCTCGCTGCTCGGAATGATTGTCGCTGTCGAGGCGGTGGTTCTTTCAAGCTTCATACTCATGCGTCAGAACCGGATGGCAAAACGGGGAGAGCGGCGAGACCACTTGAATTTACAAGTCGATTTGATAGCCGAAAAAGAGGTCACGAAACTCTTGCAGATGGTCCAGGCGATTTGTGAGCACATGGGACTTAAGCACATCGCGGAAGATAAAGAAGTAGAAGAGTTTAGCCAAAAAACTTCCGTAGAGACTCTTGCGCAAAGACTTGAAGATACACTCCCGGAGGCATAGCGAGCAGGCAATCCCATGGGGATAACAATATCCGCTATGGTCAAGCAAGTTATCCGCTGCGCATGCGAATCACCGCAGCGTATTGGTCGCAGGGGTCGCCGGCCTAGTGGCGGGAGCTATGTCAATGGCCGCCGGTGAATACGTGTCTGTTCACTCACAGGCCGACACCGAACAGGCCGACCTCAAGCTTGAACGCGCGGAACTCAAGGCAGACGACAAGGGCGAGCACAAGGAACTCCAGGCAATCTATGTCGAGCGCGGGCTCGAACCTTCGCTCGCGAAACAGGTTGCCGAACAGCTGATGGCCCATGATGCGCTAGGTGCACATGCCCGCGACGAACTCGGGATCTCCGAGACTCTCCGTGCGCGTCCGATTCAGGCGGCGTTGGCATCGGCTGGCAGCTTCGCCATCGGAGCAGTCTTGCCTCTCCTGGTCACTGCCCTGGCTCCGGAGGCAGGCCTAATCCCTCTTGTGGCTGGGACTTCACTACTGTTCCTCGCGCTTCTAGGAGGGCTGGCGGCACACGCGGGTGGCGCAAGAGTGATAGTGGGCGCAATACGCGTCACCTTCTGGGGTGCGCTCGCCATGGCGATCACGTCAGGCGTCGGATGGTTGTTCGGAACAGTTGCGTGAGTGCGTAGGCCCCCACTCATCCGCGAAGGTCGCGAATGAGTGGGGCATCAGTCCTCTGGCCATAGCCGTTCAGCCTATGCCTTTTAGTTCCAATAGGGCTTGACACCGTAGTACGTGTAGACTTTGGTACCCCAGGTGTGGTCAGCCATGTTCGGCCAATGATCCTTGTCAAAACCGGGAGCGGCCTTGAGCAATTCCTTGTCGACGTTCAGAATGAACCGATGTTCAACCGTGTCGATCGCAAGGGAACTCCATGGAATGGCAAATAACTTGTCACCCATGCCCAGGAAACCCCCGAACGAAAGAACCGCGTAAGCGACGCGGCCCGACTCCAGGTCGATCATCAAATGCTCAATTTTTCCGAGATCTTCCTTTTGAGGATTTACGACTTTATCGCCGGTTAAGGTGTCTGCCGCTAGTACTGTCGGTGTTCTTTCCATTGTTGCTGTCATTATATCTCCTCTATTTCTGCGTATTCACTAGTTGTGAATTCCGGGTATTACGTAACCAGATACATGCCGCGGAGAGTCCTATGTCCGGTCAGAATTGAACGCTTGGCCACTTGCCGGAGCATTCTTCTCAGCTTTCGTTACGTTAGACTGTGGATCGGCGTAGATAAAATGTTGGCTTCATTCAGAGAAACAGTAAAAATCTGAACTTCACTGCCCTATACCCTCCACCGATCTTCTGACACTGTTCGTCTTCGATAAGTCCAACTTTCCGACCGTCTGAAACGGGCACGTCGTTTCACAATAAAAATGCTACACGTCGCAGATTGGTACGGACTGTGCAAAACTGCTCGCTCCGAAAACAATTCTGAAACTGCCAGCCCTGTTCCCAATTGACCTGTAATCGCTCTGGACTCGTGACATCATGCGGGTATGCATAAGAACCAGCCAAAGCAAGAATCCAACCAAGCGATACTCGCTCGCGTCAAAAAGAAAATGGATGAGCCGCGCATGGCCGAATCCACGCGAGGAGAATATGACGTCAACCACACCACGCTGCAGGAACTGGAAAAGCCGTAATCCGTGGTAAAAAGTCCCGGGCCGTCCGTGCGCAAGGGGAATGCTTCCCACAGAGCCTCGCACTTGACGCTCAACTGTCGCAAGACATAGCGAAGCAAGCAATTGCAGATAATTTGTTGGACACCAGCGCGAACTTGTTTGTCGTCAGCAAGGTGGCTCTGAATACAGTCAAAGCGGAACAAGACCAATTTACTCATTTGCGAGAACGGTTTCATGTTTCACTGACAAATCGCCTGAAGCGGCTATTTCCATCTTTGAATTCCCTTCAAGTCGAAAATCTTGCGACAGATCTCGACTTTGCCTTAGCTGGCTACTTTCGAGAGGGTGGACTCACTCTTGCAAGTACGGTCCTGACCAATCCGACCTCGCTTTCGCAAGTGGTTCCAGCTTCCGTTCTAAAGTTCATAAACCAAGCGGCAGCGCAGTATGATGACCATCTTCGTCGACAAGCTTTTTCTGGCTCTGCACAACAATCTGACGAAGGGCGCATTTTAGGCGGCTTTCTGGAAAGCGACGAATTCGGTCTTGGTGGCGGCCAGCCGCTGTGCCTTCAGCAGCAGATAGTTCAGATCGCGGTAGCCTCGGCCACGACGTAACAGCGCCTTAATGTTCCCATTCACGGCTTCCACCACGCCCAGCGGTATTTTGACCCGGCAGTAGTTCAGGATTCCGTCCAGGTGATCCAGCAACATCCGCGCCAACTTCTCCATGGGTTTGAGCCGCTGCCAGCGCAACTGGTCGATCCAGCTTTGCAGGTAGCGCAGCATCGCTCCCTCATAGGTGTACGTCCACAGCGGGTCCAGGCTTTCTTTCAGTAGATACGCCTTCATCACTCGCCGGTTAAGCGCGAATAGCGCATTGAGTTGGCGTTTCTTGTGGGTGTTCAGATGCACCCAGCGCGACAGCAACAACCAGCGCTTGCCCTTCACCACCTCCCGCGCTGCGCCCCCTTTGCGAAAGAACTCTGCCCGGCGTACTTCCTCCACTGCCGCTCCCGCGTGCTGCATGATGTGGAACTTGTCATACACGATCCGGCACTGCGGCAACCACTGCTCGATGCTCTGCCGGAACGGCTCCCACATATCCACACAGGCAGCTCGGATCGCATTGCGTTGGAAGCGGCTCAACTGCTTCCCGAAGAACTCGTCCAGCGTTTCTTTCTTCCGTTCCCGCCCGAACCACAACGGCTCTCCGGTCTCCAGGTTGCTCACCACGGTGAGGAACTTTTGTTTCTTCCCCAGATGAATCTCGTCAATGCCCATCTGCCGCAAGGCCGGCCTACGTCTCGTCTCCGCCCAGCGCTTCAGATAGCGCAGATCGATGGCTCGCACCGTGCTCCCTGCCAGCCCAAACTGCTGCGCCACCCGCCGCACCGCCGCACTCTCGCAGGCCAGCCCTACCGCCTCTTCGAAGCGCTGGCTGAACGGAGCCTTGCTGGGCAATTGCGGCACTTTCTCCGTCTTCACCCCGCAGTCCGGGCAACGCACTCGATACAACTCAATCACCACCGTCGCCCGATACTCCGACCAGGGCAGATCGCGCACCTCGCGCTGATAGATGTCGCAGGCTTCGGTCAACTTCCGTCCACAGCCAGAACACACCAGCTTCCGGTTGCCGCGCTTGCGCCGCACCCACAACTTCAGAGTTTTGCCATGCTCGTCGATTTCGTGCCGGTACACGCGGTAGCCCGGCCACCCCAGCAGTTTGGTCCAGTTGTTCTCTCGCACCCGACTGAGTGTACCCAGAACTCCCCAAAATCAAAATGCCCCATGAAATCAGGGGCTGTTCAGATTCCTGCTCAGAACCCTTTTCATTGAAAGTTTCCTTTCCTCTTTGGTTGAAATTTGGGGCCCGGCGCATCTAGCGACGAGCCCTGGTGTTTAAGCGTGAGATTGGCGATATTGTTGGCGCTCAGATACTGATCAATCGCAAAGGGTATGGAAAACGTGTCCATTCAAAATTGACCCAAGCTGGATTCTTGTGGCCTGCTCCCCTCGTGGTATCGATCCACGCTTGTCAGAGCACCCGATGTGCCAAACCGTCACCCTATCGCGAGTGCTCAAAGTGATGCACTTACGGCGGAAGAGGAGGGCGGGTAATTGCGGCGAGGTACAAGTTTTTGAACAACTCCCTAAACCTGTCAAAAAGTTCGAACGCGGAGATCGCAAGCTGGAATTGTCGCGGGCTGGCGTATGTCGTTGTAACGCGCGGGGAAAAGCGCCAATATGGCGCGCCGGTACCTGTAACCAATAAGGACGGAGAAGGTGGAAGGCGATTTGCTCTGACCTCAGGCTAGGAGCACTGAGGTCGCAATCAAGCGTGACGCAGCCGTTACAGGGAGCGCCTGGCAAGTTCGAGTCAATGCAAAGGGGTCAACAGACCCATAGGCGGTCTGACTTCGATCGGAAAACAGGTGGCGCAGGAAGCCGAGCAGCCGACAAGACCAGCTAAGGGGGCACATGCAGGTTGAGATTCGTGGAAAGGGTCTTCGAGTAACCGATGTTCTGAGCACATACATCCAACGCCGGCTCGTCTTTGCGTTGGGGCGATTCGGTCGACGGGTAGAGAGAGTGTTGGTTTGGGTCGAAGATACAAACGACCCGAAGGGTGGGATCGACAAACAGTGCCGTGTTGCCGTCGTGGTGCCTCACTCCAGAACCGCCGTGATAGAAGCCAGAGGCTCGAACATTCGCGTGACCATCAATCGTGCCGTTGCCAAGGCGAGCAGGTATATCGCAGACCGGCTGAAGCAGCCCCATTCGACCAACTTGTCGGCCCGCCAGAGCCGGGCTTCGGAGAATCGCATAACTCCTTACTGTTGAGGTCCCCCCATGACGCCGCCCAACTCGCTTAATGCTTGTCCTCTTGAGCTGAAAGTAGCGGATGAAGCGGCATGGTCTCAACTGGTCTGTCACCTGAAATCAGCGCATGCCGAGGAACGTTATATTGCGTTGGAAGAAGCCGCCGATCTGCTTGGAGCTGCTATCGCCAGAGGCGAGCTGGACGGCGAGTCGGCGAGAAGGTGGATGATCGCCTTATTCACTGCGGTCGCTGCCATTGGAGGTGGGATCCCCCGGGCTTCCGCTTCACCCTTCGCCTGCGATTGTTGAGAGGAGTAATCGATGCTTTCCAAGTATGCAAACCCTCGATGTTCCGCCCCATTTCTTACCCTGAGAAAGGGGCGGCTGGTCGTACTTCATTTGCGCCAGCCGGTACTAAAAGGGACCTTTGCCGAAGCCGAAGCCGACGTCAAAGATTTCGAACCCTTTTGGTTGTGTGAGGAGTGCTGTGATCGCTTCACGCTCCTTGTGAAGCCGGGCAGAGAGTGTGTTTGCATCCCGAGGCCGCCGAGCACGGGCGACTACACTCGGAGCGAGCCATTGACCATCGGCTCGGAACTCTGACTGGCGGCGGTGCTCCCGGTGTCAAGGAATCACTGCCTATTTTAGCTGTGCGTGTTCAGGTAACCTCCGTCACAGCCTACAAGGTCGTTGGAGCGCTACTGTAACAGGCAGCTTTGACGCGGCCCGAGTCGACCGGTTGGTGGAGAATCTCAGAAGCCGAACGTCGCAAAGTGATGTTCATTTCATGTCCCCACAAGAAGCGATTCCCGTCAAAATACCGATCTCCACTTCCCGCGAGACATACATCGCGATAGTAACCGCGCTTGCGATCGCTTCACACCTGATTCTCAAATATCTGACCCATCTGCCCCGATTGGCCTATTTAATCCCTCTATTCGTCGCTCTGGCGGTGGGCGGAATTCCAATTCTCGTGACGCTAGGCAAGAAACTCTGGGTAAGGGAGTTCGGTTCGGACTTGCTGGCCGGAATCTCCATTTTGGCCTCCGTTCTGATGGGACAGTACCTTGTGGGAGCGATTATCGTTCTGATGCTTTCGGGCGGAGCCGCGTTGGAACAGTTCGCAACACGCAGGGCGTCCTCCGTTCTGGACGCGTTGGCCAAGCGCATGCCGCAAATTGCGCACTGCAAACGCGGAACATCGGTCGAGGACGTAAACCTCGATCAAGTTCACATCGGCGATGAACTCATCGTGTTACCCCACGAAATCTGTCCGGTTGATGGACTGGTGGTGGAGGGACATGGGGTGATGGACGAGTCTTATCTGACAGGCGAGCCGTTTGAGATCTCAAAGACTCCGGGCTCGAGGGTCCTCTCTGGAGCGATCAATGGAGACATGGCGTTGACCATCGAAGCCGAGAAACTGGCGGTGGACTCGCGTTACGCCAAGATCATGCAGGTGATGGAGCAAACGCAGGAGAAGCGCCCGCAGCTCCGTCGCATTGGAGACCAATTGGGGGCATGGTACACACCGCTGGCCGTGGGTCTGGCTGGACTGACGTGGCTGGTGACCGGGGACTCCATGCGTTTTCTGGCCGTGGTTGTCATCGCCACGCCATGTCCTCTCATTCTGGCGATTCCAGTTGCAGTCATTGGCGCGATCTCCCTCTCTGCCAAGCACGGCATCATCATCAAGAATCCCGCGGCCTTGGAGCAGATTACAACTTGCCGCACACTGATCTTCGACAAGACGGGGACGTTGACTTACGGCAAGCCGCAAATGACAGAGGTGTTGTGCGGGCCTGGTTTCACGCAAGATGAGGTCTTGCAGGCAGCTGCCAGTCTTGAGCAATTTTCCAAGCACCCGCTGGCTGGCGCGGTGGTTCAGGCAGCGCGCGACGCCAAGCTCGCTGTACTGGAGGTCAGCCAGATGCAGGAAAAGCCCGGAGAAGGTCTGCTCGGCATAGTAGCTGGCCGAAGAGTCCGTATCACCGGGCGTGGCAAAGTGGATTCCAAGCTGCTGCCATCGCTGCCCCCGCTGGCTTCAGGATTGGAGTGCGTCGTATTAGTAGACAACCAATATGCCGCAGCCTTTCGTTTCCATGATGCACCTCGCCACGATACTAAGCCGTTCGTCCACCATTTGAACCCGAGTCATCAGGTCAACCGAGTTCTGCTGGTCTCCGGAGACCGAGAGTCGGAGGTGCGCTACCTGGCGCAGGAAGTCGGCATCACCGAGGTACATGCAGGCCAGACTCCGGAGCAAAAGGTCGCAATCGTGGAGGCAGAGACCAAGCGGGCGCGCACCCTGTTTATCGGCGACGGAATTAATGATGCCCCGGCACTCATGACGGCGACGGTAGGGGTTGCCTTCGGTCCCAACAGTGACATCACCTCCGAGGCAGCCGACGTTGTGATCCTTACCACCTCGTTAGGCAAGGTAGATGAGCTCATTCATGTCAGCCACCGGATGCGCTCAATCGCATTGCAGAGCGCCGTCGGAGGAATGGTGGCCAGCGTCGTCGGTATGATTGCGGCTGCACTTGGGTACCTGCCTCCGCTTGAGGGAGCCATCCTGCAGGAGATCATTGACTTGGCGGCAGTAGTGAACGCCGTCAGAGTGGCGCTCCCCAAAACTGACTTGGTCGACTTTTGAAAGTCGATTTCTTACGATCGAGCTTCCGGGGGGGACTGGCACACGTACTGCGCTCGCAATCGGGTTTGATAAGAAGGTCACGGCGGCGACGACACAGCAAAATGCGTTGTCAGACTTTACGTACCTTTGGGCACGATTCGGCTCTTCATAATCGCGATCACAACCATCGCTCGTAGCTGTCCGGTGATGCAGGACGGCTACAATGGTTATGCCCCTCCTCAGCATCCTGTCGAATCGTGAGGGACGCAACATTCGCAGAGCATGCTGCCGGGTAAAGCCGGGCAGTTGGTAAGCAGGAATGAATACAGATCTAGAACGGGGCCCACGCTCAATACCGCAGACCTTGGGGTCGTTCAAGCGCCAGCAATCAACGCTGGCCATCCTCAATCTGGTTGCACTCGCGACATTACTTCTGATTCATACCTTCTTCGCCAATCACTTCGGAATGCCAACACCAACGCTGCTCATCATGTTGGCTACTGCCTTTCTGTTGCGTGCAGTTGAGCTGATCTGGGTCCAGGCACGGACATCGCCGCTGTCCCATTATGGTTTGCAGATCCTGACATCGGGATCTGTTGTTCTTAATTTGGCGCTTGCGTTTACCGCCGCGCTGCTGACGAATCGTCCAGATGCGCAGTACTTCGTCCTCTTGGCAATGCCGATCATCGAAGCCGCCTTCACATTCTCGCTGTTCGGCACATTGGGGATCACCATCGTCGCTGGAATGCTGAACTTTCTGTGGATCGTGTTGTATGTATGGCGGCATGGCCAAATACAGCCGAACGAATACTTCGACGCAGCCACCATATCGTTAATCTATGGTTTTGTCGGCGTTCTGGTGTGGATGCTGGTGAATGATTTGCGGGCCAATCAGGTCGAGCTTGCGCAAAACATGTCCGAGCTTGAACAAACGCGGGAGCGCTTGCTGATGGAAGAGAAACTGGCTGCCGTGGGAAGACTGTCGAGCGCAATCGCGCATGAGATCCGGAATCCTGTAGCGATGATCTCCAGCTCGCTGGCAACCGCCACGCGTGGAGCGGTTGATCCCGAGCAACGCGAAATGATGTTCGACATCGCAGCCAAGGAGGCCACGCGCCTGGAGCAACTGACGAATGACTTTCTGGCTTATGCTCGACCCCGTCCCCCGACGAAATTCGTCAACGATGTTGCTGACCTGCTGGCATACGTTGCCGACCTGTCGCGCGCGCACGCGGATTCCAGAAGCGTCAGTTTGACCGTGAACGCACCTGATGAGTTGCTGTGCGATTGCGATCCCGCAGGACTTCAGCAACTACTGTTGAACTTGGTGATGAATGCTATTGACGCCTCCCCGCCAGCTGCGACAGTCACTCTGACCGGAAAGGAAGTCGCAGGCCGGGTCCTGATCGAGGTCGAGAACCGGGGAGACGGTATCGCTCCTGATCAGCTGGGACGAATCTTCGAGCCATTCTTTACAACTAAGCCGCGGGGAACCGGTCTGGGATTGGCCATCGCTCGCACCATCGCCCGCAGCCAGGGAGGAGACCTCACCCTGACAGAGAACGGTCCTGAGCGCGTCAGGTTTTCCGTCAGTTTGCCCGCCACGACTGAAGTGTCAGTCGAGATGGTAAAACGGTAAGTATGGCGAGAATACTGGTCGTAGACGACGAGCCACACATGCGGAGGATTCTTGCGGCGAACCTGCAGCAGGACGGTCATGCTGTATTCGAGGCTGGCGGGGTTGAAGATGCCAGAAAGATGATTACCAGTGGTGAATATGACGCCGTAATAACCGATCAGAAGATGCCCGACGGAACCGGTCTGGATGTGCTG
>Ga0209385_1001149_pt1 | contig 11178 bp, 9 predicted proteins | sample NGEPerB_FD_184506 | JGI IMG/M metagenome (GOLD analysis project Ga0209385, IMG submission 184506) | Arctic peat soil microbial communities from the Barrow Environmental Observatory site, Barrow, Alaska, USA - NGEE PermafrostAB12-B... | ecosystem: Environmental > Terrestrial > Soil > Wetlands >... | reverse complement strand
TGCCGGAGGACCCCTACCTGTCCAAGGAGCTCGAGCGCTACTTCCCCACCCCGTTGCGCGATCGGTTCGGCGAGCAGATGCACTCCCACCGGCTGCGCCGGGAGATCATCGTCACGTCGATCACCAACCGAATGGTCAACCGGGCCGGCATCTCGTTCGTCTTCCGCACGCAGGAGGAGATTGGTGCCCCGATCGCCCGGATCGCGCGCGCCCACACTGCTGCGCAAGAGATCTTCGACATGCACCGGCTGTGGGACCGGATCGAGGGTCTGGACGGCGTGGTGCCCGCTGCCCTACAGACCACGATGCTGCTGGCCGCGCGACGCCTGGTGGAGCGCGCCAGTCGCTGGCTGATCCGCAACCGCCGACCGCCGTTGGTCATCAGCGATGCCCGGGACTTCTTCGCCGGTCCGGTGGAGACTCTTACTGCCCTGCTCCCCGACCTCCTTCGCGGCGAGGAGCTGCTGGCGTGGCAACAGATGCGGACGCAACTGGTCGCCGCCGCCGTCCCGCCGGATCTGGCCGACTGGGTCGCTGGCATGGAGACGGCCCTGGCTTTCCTCGACATCATCGACTGCTCGGCCGCGACCGGCCGGGCGGTGGACCAGGTCGCGGCCGTTCACTTCGCGCTGGCCGAGCGGTTGCAGCTGAGCTGGCTCCGGGCCCGGATCGCCGGCCTGCGCCGGGACGACCGCTGGCAGACGCTGGCGCGGGCCGCGCTGCGCGACGACTTGGCCCGGTCCCACCGGTCGCTGACCGCAGCCGTTGTGCTCAGCGCTCCGCCGGGCACGCCGCCGACGCAGCTGCTCGACGGCTGGTCGGCGCACTATCAGGCGGCCACCGCGCGCTGCCTGCAGCTGATCGTGGATATCCGGGCCGCCGGGCACGACGACCTCGCCACGCTGACGGTCGCTCTGCGGGAGGTGCGCGGCATCCTGGAGCTGGACGATCCCATCCCGGTCGGCCGCGGATAGTTGACGTCCCTTTGGTCAGGCCACGGTGGCGACCGCCACCGGCGCGCTGCCCGGGCTGGGCGGCGGTGTGTGCCCGGGCTCCCGGATCACCGCCAGCAGCACAACGCTGCCCGGGTCGCGCATCTGCACACAGGACAGGGCGGCGGTCGTGCGGTCCAGTCGCCGGTTGGCGTCCCGGTTGCGGACCATGGTGCCCACGCTCACCCCGACGGCGATGATCAGCACGATGCCAGCGGCGGCGAGTGCCCAGCCATGCGGCAGTGCCCGCAGCCCGCGGCGCAGCCGAGCCGCGGCCAGCGACGTGGGCGCGCCGGCGCGCTAGCCCGGTGACCAGATCGGTTCGCCTGCGGGTACCGGGATCTGTGCCGGCGATCCGGCCTCGACCGGAAAGGAGGCGAGTACGGCGTCCCGCAGCGCCGGTGGCGGCGTCATCGGCTCCACGGCGTACGCCAGCTTGGTGGTCGTCTCCTGCATCTGGACCGTCGCCCGGGCATATCGGTCACAGCCCGCGACGTGGTTCTCGACGGAGATCTCCACCTGCGGCTCGAGCGCGTGCAGGGCGTAACCGACGACCAGTTGGTCCCAGTACTCGTGGTTGTCCGCCGCGCCGCCGGGATTGACGCCGGTGGCTGGCCCACTCATGGTCGCTCCCCTTCCTGGTCGACGGATTCCTGGTCGACGGAGTCGGGTCCCTCGGCCGCCAGTAGTGCGCGCAGCCGACGTCGTCACAGTGAGTATTCGGAGCCGCCGGCCGGAGCGGATTCCGGGTTCGACGGCATCCTGCTGCCCCCGCAGTGGCCTGGCGAGATCGAGATGGGTCCAGGGCGGTGAGGTGCCTCCGCGACCACAGCCGGCGGGTCCCGCTCACGCGGTCGGGTCTACCTTCCTCCGCGCGGCGAAAGAGACGGCGCGACGCGAGTTGGTCCGGCGGCGAGGCGACCTGAGGTTGCTGTCGTCATCCAGCCGCCCCGCAGCCCGGCGGCAAGAAGGTCGCCCGCAAATGTCCTAACGAATCCGAAGCCAACGGTGACTCCGCAGGCCGAGCACAGCCGGAGCGGCCTACGGGGGTGGCCGTTCCGGCCGGTTTCGCAGGCCGACGAGGGAGACCAGGCCGCCCGCAGTGCACAGGGCGGCGGCCAGCACGGTCGCTCGCCGAAAGCCGGCGGTGAAGGCGACCCCGGCCGGGTCGGACGCGATGTCTGCGGCGGGATCGGACAGCCCGGCCAGTAGCGGCAGCACCGCCACCGCGACCAGGCCGGCAACGCGAGCCACTGCGTTGTTGACCCCGCTGGCGACGCCGGACCGGGCCGGTCCGACGGCGGCGAGCACCGTCGTGGTCAGCGGGGCCACGGTAAGCGCCAGTCCCAGGCCAAAGACGAGCACCCCAGGCAGGGCCGTGCCGAGGTAGGAGGCTCCCGGACCGATCCTGGCCAGCAGCAACAGTCCGGCACCCGCCAGGAGCGGACCGACCGTCATTGGCAGCCGCGGCCCGGTCCGCGCCGAGAGTGCACCGGCGCGGGAGGAGAGCAGGAGCAGCAGCAACGTTACCGGCAGCAAGGCTGCGCCCGAGGCCAGCGCCGAGTAGTGCAGCACCCGCTGGAGTTCGAGCACGACGAGGAACAGCGCCCCGCCCAGCGCGGCGTACACGACCACCGTCGTCAGGTTCGCGACGGTGAAGTCGCGGGAGCGAAACAGCTCCAGCGGCAGCATCGGGTGCGCCCGGTGGCTTTCGATCACCACGAAGGCGACCAGGGTGGCCGTCCCCGCCGCGCTCAGAGCGATCACCGCCGCGGTGGCCAGTCGGGGTTGCTCGATCAAGGCGAAGACGAGCAGACCGAGGCCGAGGACGGCGGTGGCCGCGCCGGGCAGGTCCAGCCGCCCGGTGGACGCCGCCGGGTCCCGGGACTCGGGCACGTGCCGCAGCGCCACCACAACGGCGACCGCCACCAGCGGCACGTTGATCAGGAACACCCAGCGCCAGGACGAGGCATCGACCAGGTAACCGCCCAGGAAGGGTCCGACGGCGGTGGACACGCCGGACAGTCCAGACCAGGCGCCGACCGCCCGGCCGCGGTCGGCCGGGGTGAACGTCGCGGACAGGATCGCCAGGCTGCCCGGCACCAGCAGGGCCGCCCCGACCCCCTGCAGCGCCCGGGCCCCGACCAACAGCCAGGGGGTCGGGGCCAGCCCGCAGGCCACCGACGCGGTCACAAAGGCCAGCAAGCCGAGCACGAAGGTCCGGCGGCGGCCGTAGATGTCACCCAGCACGCCCCCGACGAGCACGAACGACCCGAGGGTCAGCAGGTAGGCGTCCAGCACCCACTGCAGCGTGGCGAACCCGGTGCGCAGGTCCCGGCCGATGGTCGGCAGCGCCACGTTGACGACGGTCCCGTCGAGGAACGCCACCCCGGAGCCCAGCACCGTCGCCAGCAGCACCCAGCGCCCGGCGGTGGTGCCAAACCGCACACCATCGGCGGGCGCTGCGGCGGCCAAGCTCCCGACGCCGGGGTGGGCCGCGGCGGCGCGTCCATCTGCGCCCGGCGTCACCCGCCGCCGGTGCGCAGGTCCGCCCGCAGCTGCGAGCGGCGGATCTTGCCGCTCACCGTCTTCGGCAGCTCCGCCACGAAATGGATCTCCCGCGGGTACTTGTACGGCGCGGTGACCCGCTTGACGTGGTCCTGCAGCTCGACGGTGAGCTCGTCCGAGCCGGTGTAGCCGGGAGCGAGGATGACGAACGCCGTCACGATCTGCGTCCGCTGCGGGTCGTCGCGGCCAACAACGGCGGCCTCGGCCACGGCCGGGTGTTCGACCAGTGCTGACTCCACCTCGAACGGCCCGATCCGGTACGCCGACGACGTGATCACATCGTCGGAGCGACCCTCGAACCACAGGTAGCCGTCGGCGTCGCGGGCGGCCTTGTCGCCGGTGTAGTACCAGCCGTCCTTGAACGCGGCCGCGGTGGCCTCCGGCTCGCGGTAGTACGCCGCGAACAGCCCGATCGGCCGTGGGTCGGCCCGCACCGAGATGTTGCCGACCACGCCGTCCGGCGCGGGTCGACCGTCGTCGCCGAGCACCTCCACTTCGTACCCGGGGGTCGGGCGGCCCATCGAGCCCGGGCGCACCGGCATCGAGCGGTAGTTCGCCACCACGTTGGTGGTCTCGGTCTGGCCGTAGCCGTCGTACACAGTCAGGCCGGTGCCCTCGGACCAGACCCGGATGACCTCGGGATTCAGCGGCTCACCGGCGCTGGTGCAGTGCCGCAGGGCGGACAGGTCGTAACGGGTGAGGTCGGCTTGGACCAGCAGCCGGTAGAGGGTTGGGGGCGCGCAGAACGACGTGATGCCGTGCCGAGAGATCATTGACAGGATGGTGTCGGCATCGGGCTTGCCCAGTTGCACCTGCACTACGGTGGCCCGCTCGTGCCACTGCCCGAACAGCCCGCCCCAGGCGGCCTTGGCCCAGCCGGTGTCGGAGACGGTCCAGTGCAGGTCGCCCGGGCGCAGGTCCTGCCAGTACCGGGCCGTGATCACATGACCCAGCCCGTAGGAGGCCTGGGTGTGCAGCACCATCTTGGGGTAGGCGACGGTGCCGGAGGTGAAGTAGAGCAGCATCGGGTCGTCCGCGGCCGTCGGGTCGGCCGGCGTCTCGCCGTCGCCGGCCTGGGCGCACAGCGCGTCGAAGTCCCCCCAGCCTGGCGGCGCACCGCCCGCTGGCGACCAGCACAACCGGTGGCGCAGCGCGGACAGATCGGCGGCCACCGAGTCCACCTTCGCGGCTCCCTCCGCGTCGGTGATCGCGGCCACCGCTTCCGACCGGCTCATCCGGAACGCGATGTCGCGGCCGGTCAGCAGGTTCGGCCCGGGCATCGGCATCGCGCCGATCCGGATGGCACCGAGCACCGCCGCGTACCACGCCGGTACCCGCGGCAGCATTACGAAGACCGGGTCGCCCTTGGTGACGCCCAGCTCGAGCAGCGCCCGGGCGGCGCGCCGCGAGTCGGCCGCGAGCTCGGTCGTGCTCTGGCGCGCCACCACTTCACCGTTGCCGTCGAGAGTCAGCAGCGCGAGGGTGTCGGGCTCCTCGGCCGCCCACCGTTCCACGATGTCGAGCACCGGGTTGCACCGGCTCGGGACCTCGAGGTCGAAGCTTGCCCGGGCGTCGTCGTACGACGTCATGCGGGAAGGGGCGTCCCGCCCTGGCCGCTGCCGCTCGTCCATCTGTAAGCCGCCTTTCGGTGCGTGCGCGGAACCCCCATGGCAGGGTGTCACCGTCCAGTGGGCAGCCTGGCGCGGCGGTACCCATCCGGCAAGCACTTCGCTGCAATCCGTGGACCTGGGACTGTCCGCACCGCGACCGGACATCTGCCACGATGACGATGCACTAGGCGGTGCTCGACCGGCAGCGCGCACACCCTGCGGGCCAGCCTGGCCGGCCGGTGCTGACCATGCCGGTGATCCCGGTAGGTCGACGTACGACGATGAGGAGAGGCTCATGTCGGTGGCCAGCTCGCTGGGCGGGCAGGCAGGCGGTGGTGAGGTAGCCGGCGGTCTGATGGGCCGAGCCGCCCCGGAGACCAGCTCGGTGGCCACCAGCACGACGGCGGGACCCGAGCTCGTCCAGCTGCTCACCCCGGAGGGGGAGCGGGTCTCCCACCCCGACTACGCCCTGGACCTGACCGCCGAGGACTACCGCAGTCTCTACCGCGACCTGGTGCTCGTCCGCCGGGTCGACGTCGAGGCCACCGCGCTGCAGCGCCAGGGAGAGCTCGGGATCTGGGCGGCGCTGCTCGGCCAGGAGGCGGCCCAGGTGGGCTCCGGCCGGGCGCTGCTGCCGGGCGACTACGCCTTCCCGACGTACCGGGAGCATGGAGTCGCCTATTGCAAGGGCGTCGACCCGCTCAAGCTGCTCGGACTCTTCCGCGGGGTCAGTCATGCCGGCTGGGACCCGCACGACCACAACTTCGGCCTCTACACGATCGTGATCGGCAGCCAGACGCTGCACGCCACCGGTTACGCCATGGGCATCCAGAAGGACGGCACCGAGGACGCGGTGATCGCGTACTTCGGCGATGGGGCCACCAGCCAGGGCGACGTCAACGAGGCGTTTGTTTTCGCCACCGTCTTCAACGCTCCAGTGGTGTTCTTCTGCCAGAACAACCAGTGGGCAATCTCCGAGCCGCTGGAGCGCCAGACCCGGATCCCGCTCTACCAGCGGGCGCGTGGGTTCGGCTTTCCCGGGGTCCGAGTCGACGGCAACGACGTGCTGGCCGTCCTCGCCGTCACCCGGGCGGCGTTGCGCAACGCCCGCGAGGGCAACGGGCCGACCTTCATCGAGGCGTTCACCTACCGGATGGGAGCGCACACGACGTCTGATGACCCGACTCGCTACCGACTGGCCAGCGACCTGGAGACCTGGAAGCTCAAAGACCCGCTGGAGCGGATGAAGGCCTACCTGGTCCGATCCGGCATGGCCGACGCCGCCTTCTTCGCCGGCGTTGAGGTCGACGCGGACGCACTCGCCGCCCACGTCCGGAAGGGCTGCATCGAGATGCCCGACCCGGACCCGCTGTCGATCTTCGACGGGGTCTACGCCGAGCCGACCGCGCTCTTGGCCGAGGAGCGCGCACGGTTCGCCGCCTACCTGTCCTCCTTCGCCGACGGCCCGCAGGCGGACGCGGACAGCGCCGCGGCTACCGCTGGGGGGCGCTGACCCATGGCCCCGACCACGCTCGCCAAGGCCGTCAACATGGGCTTGCGCAAGGCGATGGAAAGCGACCCCAAGGTGCTGGTGATGGGGGAGGACGTCGGCAAGCTCGGCGGCGTCTTTCGGGTAACCGACGGGCTGCAGAAGGACTTCGGCGAGGCCCGGGTGATCGACACCCCGCTGGCCGAGTCCGGCATCGTCGGTACGGCGATCGGGCTCGCGCTGCGTGGCTACCGGCCGGTGTGCGAGATCCAGTTCGACGGGTTTGTCTACCCGGCGTACGACCAGATCGTCAGCCAGCTGGCAAAGATGCACTACCGCTCGCAGGGCACCACCCCGCTGCCGGTGACGATCCGGATCCCGTTCGGCGGCGGGATCGGGGCGGTGGAGCACCACAGCGAGTCGCCCGAGGCCTACTTTGCCCACACCGCGGGGCTGAAGGTGGTCGCCTGCTCCAACCCGGTCGACGCCTACTTCATGATCCGGCAGGCCGTGGTCGCGGACGACCCGGTGATCTTCTTCGAGCCCAAGCGGCGCTACTGGGAGAAGGCGGAGCTGGACGAGTCCGCGACCCCGCCGCCGCTGCACTCCGCGACGGTGGTGCGCCCGGGCGACGACCTGACCGTGCTGGCTTACGGGCCAATGGTCCGCACTGCGCTGGAGGCCGCTGCCGCTGCCGCCGCCGCGGACGAAGGTCGCAGCCTGGAAGTGATCGACCTGCGGACGCTCTCGCCGCTGGACCTGGTCCCGGTGTTGGAGTCGGTCCGGCGTACCGGCCGCTGCGTCGTGGTGCACGAGGCGCCGGTCTTCCTCGGCATGGGCAGCGAGCTGGCGGCCAGGATCACCGAGGCATGCTTCTACTCGCTCGAAGCCCCGGTCCTGCGGGTGGGCGGTTTCGACACGCCGTACCCCCCGTCCCGGCTGGAGGAGGCGTACCTCCCCGACCTCGACCGCGTGCTCGACGCCGTCGACCACGCGTTCGCCTTCTAGGAGCTCCGGTGCCCAACTACAAGCAGTTCTTGCTGCCGGACCTCGGTGAGGGTCTGACCGAGGGCGAGATCCTCAAGTGGCTGGTCGCGCCCGGCGACACCGTCACGCTCAATCAGCCGATCGTCGAGGTCGAGACGGCCAAGGCTGCGGTCGAGGTCCCCTCGCCGTACGCCGGCGTGGTCACCGCCGTGCACCACAGCGAGGGCGAAACCGTGGACGTTGGTGCGCCGATCATCACCTTCGACACCGACCCGGGTGATCCGGCGGGCGGGCCGGCCGCCGCCGCCGCTGGGGGCACGCCGGCCGCCGCCGGGATCACGCCGCCGGCCGCCGCGAGCGCGCCGGCCGCCGCGAGCGCGCCGGCCGCCGCGAGCGCGCCGGCCGAGGTGATCCCGGCCGCGCTGGTGGCCAACCCGCCGGTCGACGCCGCGGTGGAGCCCGGCCTGATCGGCGGTCCGGCCCCCGGCGGTCGGACATCGGTGCTGGTCGGCTACGGCCCGAAGCCCAGCACCGCCGTTCGGCGACCGCGTAAGCCGTCGCCCGAGCCCCCCGCGCCGACCCAGCGGCAGCCGATGCGGATCGCCGGCACCGCCGTCGGCCAGTCCGCAAGAGTGGCCGCCGGCGCGGTGGCCGTGCTCGCCAAGCCGCCGGTTCGCAAGCTGGCCCGCGACCTGGGCATCGACCTGACCACGCTTTCCGCCACTGGCCGCAACGGCACGATCAGCCGGGAGGATGTGGAGCGGGCCGCAGCCCTACTGGCAACGGCCGGGCTGGCAACGGCCGGGCTGGCAACGGCCGGGCTGGCCACGGCCAATGCCCCTAGGCCGCAGTCCGCGCCCACCGCGCCCGATGGGGCGGTCGGGGTGGCGGACCCGCCGTCGAGCCGGGCGGGAGGTGTCGTCGCGTCGGCCTTCGACCCGGCCACCCGCGAGCGGCGGCTCCCTATCAAAGGCGTGCGCAAGGCAACCGCGGCCGCGATGGTCGCCAGCGCCTTCACCGCCCCGCACGTCACCGAGTGGGTGCAGGCCGACGTCACCGGCTCGCTCAAGGCCGTCCGGACGCTGCGTCGGTTGCCCGACTTCGCCGAAGTCAAGGTGAGCCCGCTGCTGCTGGTCGCCAAGGCCGTGCTGGTCGCGGTCCGGCGGCACCCGATGATCAACGCATCCTGGGACGAGGCCGCCCAAGAGATCGTCGTCAAGGACTACGTCAACCTCGGCATTGCCGCGGCCACCCCGCGCGGACTGGTGGTACCCAACATCAAAGACGCCGGTCGGCTAACGCTCCCCGATTTGGCCACGTTGCTGGCCGAGCTGACGGCGACCGCCAAGAGCGGCCGGACGCAACCGGCCGACATGCGGGGCGGCACCATCACGATCACCAACGTTGGGGTCTTCGGCGTCGACACCGGCACTCCGATCCTCAATCCCGGAGAGTCAGCGATATTGGCCTTCGGGGCGATCCGGAAGTTGCCGTGGGTGTACAAGGGCAAGGTGCGTCCGCGGATGGTGACCAACTTGGGCGTCTCGTTCGACCATCGGTTGGTCGACGGCCAGCTCGGCTCGCAGTTCCTCGCCGATGTCGCTCGGATCCTGGTCGATCCGATGCGAACGCTGGTCGCCTGGACGTGACGCCGATGACCGAGTCAGCGGCAGCCCCCGGACCGACGCAGCGCGCCGGCACGGCCCAGATCGGTCCGGTGGAGATCGCTTATGAGACGCTCGGCCGGCCGGGCGCCCCGGCGGTCGTCCTCGTTGCCGGGCTCGCCCGCCAGCTGGTCAGCTGGCCGGATGCGCTGTGTCGGGCGCTGGTGGACCGCGGACTCTTCGTCGTTCGGTTCGACAACCGGGACGCCGGGGCGTCCAGCCATCTGGTTGGGGCCCCGCCGCCCGATCTGCGCGCGGTGACCAGGGGCGATTACGCCAGCGTCAGCTACCGACTCACCGACATGGCCGCCGACGTGGTCGGGCTGCTCGACGTGCTCGGCCTGCCGGCGGCTGCTCTGGTCGGGCACTCGATGGGCGGCATGATCGCCCAGACGGTGGTGATCGAGTATCCCGACCGGGTGCACGGGCTGGTCTCGCTGTCCTCGGCGCCGGGGGTGCGCGACCCGTGGGACGCGCGGCGGGAGGCGTTGCCGGTCGTGCTGGAGCCGCCGCCGACCGACCGGACTGCCTACCTCGAGCAGGCTGTCCGGTTCGAGCGGCTGATCGCCGTACCGCCCGATGTCGACGGTGCTCGGAAGCGGGCCCAGAAGGAGTTCGCCCGCGGCGTCGACCCGGAGGGCAAGGCGCGCCAGTTCGTGGCCATGCACGCCTCGGGTGAACGTACCCACGCATTGGCGGCCTGCCGGACGCCGGCGCTGGTGGTGCACGGGGCGCTCGACCCGCTGATCGGGGTGCGGGCTGCACACGCGACCGCGGCCGCGCTACCGGGCGCCCGCCTGCTGGTGTTTGCGGACATGGGGCACGAGTTGTCCCGCGGGCACTGGCCAGAGTTCATTGACGCGGTGGGTGACATTGTCGTCGGAGGTCGGTCGTAGCGTGTGGCGATGTTCTCCCGAGTGGTGAATCTCGCCCGCTGGCGTCCGGACGATCGGAGGCATAGATCCATGGCACGCAGGACCGCCGGTTACGGCTGGATCCCCGACCTTCCAGATCAGCGAGACCTGCTGTACGCCGCGCCACCGGCACCACCGATCCCGCTGCCGGCGCAGACCGACCTGCGGGCGCAGTGTCCGCCCGTCTATGACCAAGGTCAGCTCGGCAGCTGCACCGCCAACGCCATCGCCGGCGCGCTGCAGTTCGACGAGGCGAAGCAAGGCGAGGCCGACACCACCCTGCTGTCCCGGTTGTTCATCTACTACAACGAGCGGGTCATGGAGGGCACCGTCGGCACCGACAGTGGCGCAATGATCCGTGACGGCATCAAGACGGTGAACGCCGTGGGGGCCTGTCCGGAGTCGGAGTGGCCCTACGACATCGCCCGGTTCACCGAGAAGCCGTCGGACGCCTGCTACGCCGACGCCGCGACGCATCGGGCGCTGCAGTACCAGCGGCTTTCCCACGACCGCACCCAGATGCGGACCTGCCTGGCCAGCGGCTTCCCGTTCGTCTTCGGCTTCAGCGTCTACGAGAGCTTCGAGAGCAAAGCCGTTGCGCACACGGGCGTCGCGCCGATGCCCGCCCACGGCGAGCGGGTGATCGGTGGCCACGCGGTCATGGCCGTCGGCTACGACGACACCGCCGCAACGTTCTTGGTGCGTAACTCGTGGGGGACCCGCTGGGGGCTGGCCGGCTACTTCACCATGCCGTACGACTACCTGAGCGCCCGCAACCTGTCGAACGACTTCTGGACCATCCGGCTCATGTCCTAGCCGGGCTTCGCCTCAGCCCGACGAGCGGTGTGATCGGTAGGTGGGCTGCGTAGGCTCCGGTCGTGGGCCTAGACGGGTCCGGTAACCCGGTCCCGTGGTTAACCCCCCGAGGCGGTTGGGTGGCCTTGCGGCCGTGCC
>Ga0209385_1001148_pt1 | contig 11178 bp, 11 predicted proteins | sample NGEPerB_FD_184506 | JGI IMG/M metagenome (GOLD analysis project Ga0209385, IMG submission 184506) | Arctic peat soil microbial communities from the Barrow Environmental Observatory site, Barrow, Alaska, USA - NGEE PermafrostAB12-B... | ecosystem: Environmental > Terrestrial > Soil > Wetlands >... | reverse complement strand
CGTCGTCGAACGTGCGATCACCTCGAGCGCCGCTCGTTGCTCGTCGGTCATGGCCAGCGGAGGTGCAATCACCGTACTCATGGTGCCACTTTAGCTATCCACGCTATATCAACGACGGACCACTAGCGCCCCTTGTTCGCCATGGCGATTCGCCTCTAGGGCTGCCCCATACCGCCGGCTAGGTGGGGCAGTGTGGCTCCTCGCAACGAGCGATGGCTGCCGGAGTCGTCGGTATGGGGCGCGGTGCTCAGGCCTCTTGCGTCATGTCACCCGTTGTCTGCTCTGAATCGCTGCCAATGTGCTTCATCGGGAGCAACTCGGCCACCATGCGTTCGCCCGTGGCCATGGTCGAAGTCAGGACTTCGATTGCGCCCTCCTTGTCATCTGCCTCGATCATCCATTTGGCAACCGCAAGATGTTGGAGTAGCGAATCGCTGATCTCGAGTCCTTCTGCCTGACGCCTGGCTCGGTCCTGCAATTGCTGGCGCTCGTCAGCTGCAGCAAGAGCGCGAAGTCGTGCTGATTCAAGTTGGTCTGTCGCCCGACCGAGGAGCGCTCCCAGGAGGAAAAGGCCTGCAACACGTGAGATCCAGCCGGTGGCATCGATGTCCCCGATCCCATCGCTCAGCTCGACTACCGCAAAGAGCCCGAATCCGATTGCAGCGCCGATCAGACCGCCGCGTAGCCCGAACGACATGGCAAGCAGGGCGACGGGCAGCGCATACAGGATGTCGACTGCCTGACCTGTACTGTTGGCAATGATGTGAGCCACCGTCACTGCGCCGAAGAGTGCCGAGGCAAGGAGTAGTGCGGCGCGTGGACCTGTTCGATACCAAGGACCTGGATCGCCCTCGTCTGCAATCCCCAAGTCCATCCGCATTCCTCCCCCGGTGAGCCTCGCAGGCGCTTAGGGCTGTTCTCTAGGGGAAATGGTCCCTTTGCCGATTTCCGGTTCCCGAGAAGGCGGTGCCGTGAATCGATGTGACTCGGGAATCTCGACTGGAGAGGGTGCCCCCTACCGCCGGCTGTGGGCGCGTTATCCAGCGACGGGTGCTTGCAGCACGCGAACCGCAACCGACCATCGTGAGTGGGATGGTCCGTTGGCTATTCGGCCAAGTACCCATCCTCACCCCGTTCATGCATGCGGCTACCCTCGAAGCATGAGAGGCACGCGAATGGTCAGGGTGTTTGTCGCCGCAGTCGCACTCCCCGCCTTGATGGCCGGTTGTTCGACTTCGAGCACATCGTCGAGTTCGACGAATCAGACTCTCTCGAGCACGGTGACGATCACGCGTGACAGCTCTGGTATCCCGCACATCACGGCTCCCAATTTCACGGCACTGGGATACGGGGAGGCATCGGCGTTCTCCCAGGACAACTTCTGCACACTCGCGCAGGACTTCGTCACCGTGAACGCCCAACGATCGAAGTACTTCGGGCCGAACAATTTGAGCCTCAACTACTCGGCCGGGGCCTATGACACCAACCTCAATTCGGACTTCTTCTGGCAGTCGGTGAAGTCAAGCAACGTCCTGGCCAGGGAGTTGCATCAGGCCCCTCCGGTGGGGCCCCTTCCTCAGGTCCTGTCGGTCTACAACGGCTTCATCGCCGGATACAACGCGTACTTGGGGTCCGGCAAGCTCAAGGATCCGACGTGCGCGGGCAAGCCATGGGTCCGCCCGATCACCCTGGCGGACATGTTCCTGAGGGGCTACCAGGTAGTGATCGAGGCGTCGAGCGCACAGTTCATCTCCCTCGAGGTCAAGGCAGCCCCCCCCAAGGCGCCGGCACCGAAGAGCTCGCCGTCCACGACGGCTACTGGGCCGTCCGCTCTGGGAGCCCCTCAGGCGGCGACCTTGGTCGCGGCGTTCGGATCCAACGGAAACGACACGCTGGGGTCGAATGGCATCGGCATCGGCTCCCAGGACACCGCTGCAGGTGACGGGATGCTGCTGACCAATCCACACTTCCCGTGGAGGGGCACCGAGCGGTTCTGGATGGCCCAGCTCACTGTCCCGGGGCAGTACGACGTCGAAGGCGGAACGCTCGAAGGGTTCCCGTTGATCGGGATCGGGTTCAATCAGCACTTGGCCTGGACCCACACCGTGTCGACCAGCTTCCGATTCACCTTCTACCAATTGAAGCTGGTTCCCGGTGACCCGACCAGCTACTACCTGGACGGGGCGCCCCAGAAGATGGGCCGTGTCACGGTCAGCGTGGACACCGGTCACGGCACCGCCAGACATACCTTCTACACGACACACTGGGGCACCGTCGCTGACGTGGGGCAGGCGGGGTACCACTGGACGAGCACCGCCGCCTATGCGGTGGCCGACTCCATGGGCAACGACTCCTTCCGGGCCGCCAATCAGTACCTGCAGATGGGCCAGTCGAATTCGGTCGAGGCCCTGCTCGGGGTCGAGTCCCGCTACCTGGCGATCCCCACGTTCAACACCATTGCCTCCGACGACAGCGGACATGTGCTGTACGGGGATGTCGGGAACACGCCGAACGTGCCGCAGTCGCTGATCACGACGTGCATGCCGACCGGGCTCGCGCAACTCGTCTTCACCGTGAGTGGGGTCATCACCCTCGACGGCTCCCGTTCGTCGTGCGCTTGGGCGACCGATCCCGGCACCCCGGTGCCGGGGATCTTCAGCGCCTTAAGTGAACCGCACACGGTCAGGACGGACTACGTCGAGAACTCGAACGACTCGTACTGGTTGGCCAACCCGAGCGCACCATTCCCTGCGTACTCGCCGATCATCGGTGACATCAACGTCGAACAAGGCCTCAGGACGCGGCTCGGGAACCAGATGATCGCCCAGCGGGTGGCGGGCACCGACGGGCTCGGCCCGCCGAAGTTCACGATCGGGACCCTCCAGGCGATGTGGGAGAGCAACCAATCCCTCGAATCGCAACTCGTCCTGGCCTCCCTCGTGCAAGTTTGTCGAGCCACGCCGACGGCGAAGTCGTCGGCGGGAGTGACGGTCGACCTCGCTGCGGCCTGCACGGCACTTGCCGGGTACGACAAGACCGGCAATCTCGATGCGAGTGGTGGTTGGCTGTATTCGGAGTGGTCGTCCTATGCGCCGTCGAAGGGGTTCTGGTCCGACTCGTTCGACCCGGCCCGGCCACTCACGACACCTGCGCAGCTCAACACCACCAACGCTGCCGTCCTCACCGCACTTGCCAATGCCGTGGTGAACCTTCAGTCCCATCACGTCTCGCTCGATGCCACGTACGGCGAGGTGCAGCACGTCACCCGTCGCGGGGTTCGCATCCCGATCCCGGGGTGCGACACGGGGTGCTTCAATGCCATCTACGCAGCTGATGGCCAGGGCGGGCCTCTCAATGCCGCGTCCTACGGTGAGGTCTATGACGGCTCGTCCATGGTGATGACCACCGAACTGACCCCCGCCGGCCCGGAGGCCCAGGGGATTCTCACGTACTCCCAGGCGACGGACCCGACGTCGCCCTGGTACGACAACATGACGACCCTGTACTCACAGAAGAAGTGGGTATCGCTCCCGTACACGACTGAGCAGCTTGCACAGGACCATGGGGCGAGGTCGGTGACGCTGAAAGCACCCTGAGTCTTCCGACGTCGCCCGACGCTGCCCCCGAACGCCGGCTCGGCGGCGACAATCGGCCGAGACCGCTTGCCACTAGCTAATCAGCCTGGACGGGCACGTCGGGGATACCCGACGGCCAACTCCTAGTGCTCCAGCAACTCGCTGATGGCCGGTATCAACTTCGCTTCGATACTGAAGTGGCCCAGCTCCTCGTACAGGACAAGGCGTGAGTTCGGAACCAGTTCCGCCGTGTGACGAGCGTTGAGAACATCGCACATCCGGTCCATCTCTCCGTGGAGCACCGTCACTGGACAGGTGATCGCTGTGACATCGAACGAAACCCAGCCCCCACCGTCAGCAAGCCGATCGTCGGCATAGCTCACGAGTCCCTGCTCGAACATCGCTGAGAACACGGCCCTCGCCTGTTCCGCCCACACCGGATTCTGGAAGAGCAATATATCTGACGGTGCCAATGCCTCCCTCAGTCCATCACCGGTCATCTTGCTACCTCCGACCCCGTGCGCCTCAACGGTCGCGGCGATGGCGGATTGGCGATCGGATGCGTCCCACACGGCGTGGCAGTGCGGACGGCTCATGGTCGTCCGTGCCGCTTCGTAGCGCATGTCGGTGAGGGAGCAACATGCGACTACACCGAGCGCCCGGTCCGGGACCTGTGCTGCGAGCGCCAACGCATACGCCCCACCTGTGGACTTGCCAATCGCGACGAACTGGTCCACCTTGAGTTCGTCGGCGACGGCGACGGCATCGGGGACCCAATCGGCAATCGTGCGGCCAGGTAGCGGTGTCGACAATCCATAGCCGGGCCTGTCGACACCGACGAGCAGGAGTCCGGCCCTTGCGGCCTCGGCATCCCTGTGAATCGGATCAAGTCGACTGCCTGGTCCGCCGTGACACCAGATGACGGGTATTCCATCTGGGCTTCCGAATGTGGCGAAGCCGACCGTTCGGCCGTCCTCAAGCTCAATCGTGCTCTCCACGTCACCGTTCCTACCATTGGTGTCCGACCAGTCCCATACCGCCGGGAGAGGGCCGCTCTCCGGCAACTCGGGGGTATGCCTCAGACCCCATGAGAACGGACCAATGACTACGTCGGTGGCTTGAAGCTCTTGCCCATGCAGAAGCTGATTTCGGACTCGACATAGGGGCCGAACTTTGGGATCACCTCATAGCCGGCAGCACGGTAGAGAGCCACCGCGGCTGGCGGATTGACGACTGTTTCCAGAATGACTTGAGTTGCTCTCAACGCACGAGCGCGATCCTCGAGGAATCGAAGAATCGCTCCTGCCAGCCCATGCCGGCGGTAATCAGGAACGATGTACATGCGCTTGAGTTCAGCGGTCTCAGCATCAATGAGACGAACGGCGCCGCATCCGACTGCCTCCTCGTCCGCCCATGCCACCACGATCGCACCGTGCCCGGGCGCCAACTCCTCCGGACTGAGTTTCAGAATGAAGTCTTCTACCGGGTCGTCGTATCGGTCCCGGATCTCCTCATCCAGTGCGTGAAGGAGCTGCACGACGGCTATGTCGTCGAGGTCACCCAATCGAAGGTCTGCCCGCATGAAGACCATTCCAGCATCTCATTCACCCGGGAATGTCCCCGATCGCTGCCGGTCGGCATCGTGCCCATAAGTGCACGACATTGGGTAGGTAGTGGATGTGTCGACCCATCAAGCTGACGGTTCCGCCACCCGATGCTCCGGGTCCGACACCTGCCCCTGATCGCCGGGAGAGAGGCGCCGATCAATAGGGCAGAGCCCCCGGTGAGCAGTTCCGATAGTCGGGCTCAGGGTCGATGGCGAACCGAACGGCCTTGACCATTGAGTGCCCGTCGAGAATGGCTCGTGCCACTCGGTGCATCCCGTCCATCACACGGCCATCGGCTGCGAGGATGATCGGATACGTCAAGTCGACCTCGGTGATGAGCTGCATGTGCTCGACGATCCGCCGGACAGTGGGGACAATCGGGCCATAGCGGAACCAGTAGTCCGAGTCGACCTCGGTGATTCCATCGAGGGGTACGTCGTGGACCGGTAGATCTCGGCTCAGCTCGATCAAGCGATCGACATCCCAGGCGTCAAGACCTTGTTCACCGAACCAGAAGTTGTACTGCTTGCGCACCCTCGCAGTCTCTCGCAGACCGTCACCTATCGCCGGTTATGGGCCCGACCTATGTGACTGTCGGAAAGCCGCACGTGCTCAGCTGATTGAGCTGAGGACGTCGAGGATCTCGCCTGTCGGTGAGGCTCGGGACCCTGTCGCGACCGTCAGCTTCGTACGCTGGGGACTCACGTGGACTCCTCCGCTGGTTCGACATCGGCATGCTGCCACACCGGCGCCCAACACTTGCGCTCCGAGCACTGATGCCCGCAGCGGACACCGGAATGGCCACCTGAGCACCTCGGCTGGGAGCCGGCAATCGGCGAGAATCGGATCCAATCGCCCGCCGGCGTCAGATCCGGGGCGAGAAGAGGACGAGCAGGGGTTGGGGAAAGTGGCAGGGCATCGGACGTTGAGACCCCTTCCCTTGACGCATCCGGAACAGTGCCGAGTTGGCGCTGCGTAGGACGGGCGTGCATTGTTGCCTGGAGGGACTTCCCAGTGGGATGGACGAAAGGGATCGGGCATGCAGCGCCTTCCACGTGACGCCGGTAATGACTACACCCGCGAAGCGGCAGCGGCGCGTCGCCGGGTGGTGTCGAGCGAGACGGGCACACGGCTAGATCACATCGCAGAGTTCTCGTTCGATCCCAGCATCGCTTCCGGGAACATGGAGAACTTCTCCGGCGTGGCCCAGGTGCCGTTGGGGTTCGCTGGGCCGATGCTCGTCAACGGCGAGCACGCGAGTGGGGAGTACTTCGTGCCGCTGGCTACCACCGAGGGCACGCTGGTGGCGAGTTTCAGCAGAGGCATGAGGATCACCCGCGAAGCCGGCGGGATCAAGACGACCGTCATCGACGACGCCATGCAACGGGCACCCGTGTTCGTGTTCCGTGATGCCCGGGCCGCGCGTGACTTCGGCCATTGGATCGAGGAAAGCTTCGCGGACATCAAGACCAAAGCCGAGGGGACAACCCGATCCGGCAAGCTCCGCGACATCGAACAGTTCGCTCTGGGCCGGATGCGCTGGCTCCGCTTCAATTTCACGACCGGTGACGCCGCCGGCCAGAACATGGTGACGAAGGCGGTACACGCGGCGAGCTACTGGATCATCGACCAGCATCCTGACGGTCTCGAGGACTTCATGCTCTCCGGGAACCTCGATACCGACAAGAAGCATTCGGCCTTGAACAGCCTGCACACCCGTGGCAAGAGAGTGGTGGCCGAGGTGACGCTTCCGGGTCGATTGATCGAGGAGATACTGCATACAAGCGCCGACGCCCTCTTCCGGCTCTCCCAACTCTCGACCATGGGCGGCTTGCTCTCCGGCACGGTCAACAACGGTGCCCAGCATGCCAATGGGATCACTGCCATGTTCATCGCCTGCGGCCAAGACGTCGCAAATGTGGCCGAGTCGTCGGCCGGCTTCAACTTCACCGAGTTGGGCGAAGACGGGAGCTACTACGTGTCGATCACCATCCCGTCCCTGATAATTGCCACGTACGGAGGGGGGACCGGGTTGCCGACGCAGCGGGAATGTCTCGAGGTGCTGGGCTGCTACGGCAAGGGGCGTGCGCGTGCCTTCGCTGAGATCGTGGCGGCAACCGTGCTCTGCGGCGAACTCTCTCTCGGCTCGGCCATCGCAGCCGATGAGTGGGTGTCGAGCCACGACGCCTACGGCAGGAACCGGCCCGGGGAAGCGCCGCATCCTGTCTCGACAGGTGAGTGAAGAGTCGGCCCGGAAACAGGGCCGACGGAAGATCATGGAATCCACGAGTCTCGTTCCAAGTTGATTGAGCTGAGGATGGACTTCCGGTACTCAGCCGCCCAAGGTGAGGTCGCCCTCAAGTGCCTGACAGCGTCACACGCTGAGGACGGATGGAGCTCGCACCTGCGACAATCAATTGGCGGGCCGACGCTGGGGCCATGAAGTCGGAAACAACGAGAGTCTCGCAATGCCATGGACCCACACCGCTCCTGGAGCTGGACAGTGCTCCACATCGCGGCCATCAGCCACCAGGTCGACGCCGTCCCCGGCGGGTGTCGGGTGACGTTCGGCGTGCCGTGCCTAGCGTGGCCCTACCTGTTGGTCTGCCGGCTGGCGCTCAGACGGATCGCCGCGGAACTCGACGTCGGCGTGGAGAAGGTCGGCACTTCACCCGGACCTACGTAGTTCACATCCTTGACGGTCGGTGGCTCCCTCCCTAGCCCTGCAGGCTGAGGAGCCGGACTCAACGGTCGTAGACCTCGCGGCGATGGGCCATCCGCAGCACAAGTACGACCAGTCGATCGTCATGGATCTCGTAGATGACCCGGTAGTCGCCGGTGCGGACTCTCCACTCTCCCGCACCGCCCACGAGCCGCATGGCGGCAGGGGGCCGCGGTTCCTCGGCAAGTAGCTCCAGCACCGCCTGGATTCGACGCCGGACGGCTGGGTCGAACTTGCGAAGTTCCCGAGCAGCCGCCGGCGACAGCTGAACGGCGTACGTCATGACAGGCCGAGTTCGGCCTTGACCTCTTCCCAGGGGATCGGCTCCTGTCCTGTCGAGGCCATCTCCTCGCGAGCGGCCTCGGCGGCAAGGATGTCGGACATGTCCTCTGCCAAGGCCAGGATCTCCTCGAGGTCCCTGGCGTCGATGACGGCCGCCACCTTGCGACCCCGGCGGGTGAGGAACACGGGCTCGTGCTCCTGTCGGGCCTGGTCGATGATGGCGGCCAGCTGGCGCCGGGCATCGGACACGTTGACAGGTTCGGCGATACTCATGTACAAAGTGTACAAGATATTCCCGTCCTGTACATAAACTTGACCAGTACCGGTCCAGTCGCGGCAAAGCAGGCTTCTGCATCGCCGACGGGGCCCACGAAGGGCGCCCACCCGTGCCAGCATCTGGGCTGAGGCGGCCTCTGCTTGGGAACCCGCCGACTTCGAGGCGCACCTGCGCGACGGGTGGATGCCCCTGCTGGGCGAGGGGACCGACGCCCGGCTGGCGTGATACCCCCGTTCCCGGACCTGCTGGATCTGCCGACTAGCGCAGAGCGGCACGGCCCCACCACCTGGCCGGGCACCTACATGACCAAGGGACTCGAGATCAGGGACCAGTGGGAGAGCAAGCTGCTGCGGACCAGCACCTGGTCGCTGCCCTGGTAGGACGCATCGACCTGCGGGGCGGATCCGACCAGCGGGTCACCCGGTCGCCGCGGCCGAGTGGGCGGCGATCTGGGCGTCGATCTGGTGGAGGTCGAAGTAGTCCCGCCAGCGGGTGACCAGTCCGTCGGGGTCGACGTCGAACACCGTGCACCCGTGGAGCTCGATGGGGATGGTGCCCCCCAGCGTCCCCCGGCCGATCCACTCGAACGCACCGCCCGTGTCGTCGCCGTGCACCCAGGTGATCTGCTGGCGCCAGTCGGGGAACGACGCCTGGGTCATCTCCTCGATGGCGGCCAGGTCGGTGGTGGGCTCGTTGACCGGGTCGCTGAACAGGGCCCCCGGGGCGAAGAACGACGGGAAGTCGCCGTCGGGCCCGAGAGCGTGCTCGAGGCGTTCCGCCCACGATGTCCAGTCCATGGGCCCACCGTACCGTTCCCCCCGCGGCCCGGTGGAGTCGCGCAGTAGTCTGCGCCTGACCTGACGGTGACGCCGGGCCGGGACGGGCGAGCCGGGGGAGGCGAGCCCAGGGGAGGTGAGTCGGCTGGCAGCACACGATCGTGACGCCCCGTCCGCGGTGCGGCCCTACGTGGTGGTGTCGGCCGATGCCCATGCCGCGCCGGACACCCTGGAGCAGTTCCTCTCCTTCGTCGATCCGGCCCACCGTGAGGCCGTGGCGGCCTTCGGGGATCTGTCCTCGGTGGCCATCCCCATGTTCGGAGGCGTCGACCCCGGTGAGGTCGACGACGCCGATGCCGTCCGGGCCGTGGCCACCCGGCGGCTGGCCGGCATGGGTGTCGACACCGAGGCGGCCTCGGCGTGGCTGGCCCGCTACGGCGAGGAGTGGGTGTTCGCCTCCGACGCCGACGGCCGGCGTCTCGCCTACCTCGAGGAGCAGGGCATCCATGCCGAGGTGGTGTTCCCGGGCCCGGTGCTCGCCGGCGGGCTGTCGCCGGCCATGTACCTGGGAGGCCACTCGGCCAAGAACCTCGAGCCGGTGTGGCCCGCCCTGTGGGCCTACTACCGGTGGCTGGCCGAGTTCGTGGCCGCCGCCCCGGGACGACGGACCGGGTGCATCCCCATCGACCTCCACGATCTGGACCAGGCCACGGGAGCGATCGCCTGGGCCCGGGACCACGGCATCCACGGGGGTGTCATGCTGCCGGCCATGTCCCTGCGCACCGGGCTCCCGGGATACGCCGACCAGTACTACGAGCCGCTGTGGAGCGCGTGCGAGGCGCACGGCGTGGTGGTGAACCTGCACACCGGGGCGTCGGGATCGGCCACCGACGCCAGACAACTCTACGACGACAGGCACGGCGGCTTCCTCGGCCTCTACGAGACGTTCGTGTTCACCCGTCGCCCGCTCTGGTTCATGATCCTCGGCGGCGTCTTCGACCGTCACCCCGACCTCAAGGTGGTGGTCACGGAGAACGGCGTGCAGTGGCTGCCCTCGCTGGTGCGGGACCTGGAGTCCTTCTTCGACACCCACGGCGGGGCCCCGGTGCGCTCCTACCTCTCGATGCGCCCGGCGGAGTACGTCGACCGCCACGTGTTCCTCGGCGGGTCGCTCATGCAGCGGGCCGAAGCCGAGATGCGCGAGGAGATCGGCGTGGACCGGCTCATGTGGGGGGCCGACTACCCCCACCTCGAGGGGGCGGCGCCGGTCCACCGCCTGGTCCTGCGCCAGGTGTTCGGGGGACTGCCCGAACCGGACCTCCGCCGGATCCTCGGGGGCAACGCCTGTCGGCTGTTCGGCTTCGACGGTGTCCAGCTCCAGGAGGTGGCCGACCGGGTCGGTCCCACCGTGGCCGACCTGTCCGAACCGATCAGCGTGGACGACATCCCCGAGACCTTCAGCTGGAGCCTGGCCCGTCCCGTGCCGCTGGCCTCGGACGCCGGCACCGGGTCCTGAGCGGCGTGCCCGGGTCGCCGGACGGTCGGGCGGCGGCGTGACCGGGCTCCTCACCGACCAGCTGCGCATCATGGCCGCCGCCTACCCCGGCGAGACCGCCTACCGGAACCTCGGGGACGACACCTCGATCACCTTCGACCGGTGGGAGCGTCGGTCCAACCGGCTGGCCCGGGGACTGGCCGACCGGGGGGTGTCCCGGGGCCAGCGGGTGGCCATCTGGATGGAGCCCGACCACATCCTCCACTGGATCGTGACCTACAGCGCCGTCCACAAGCTGGGTGCGGTCGCCGTCCCGCTCAACAACCGCCTGTCCCCTCCCGAGGTCCGGGGCATCGTGGAGCACGCCGAGGTGACCGTCGTGGTGGCCAGCGCCTCTGTCGTCGGGTCGGTCGGACCGTTCGTGGGCTCCGCCCCGTCACTGAC
>Ga0209385_1001147_pt1 | contig 11182 bp, 9 predicted proteins | sample NGEPerB_FD_184506 | JGI IMG/M metagenome (GOLD analysis project Ga0209385, IMG submission 184506) | Arctic peat soil microbial communities from the Barrow Environmental Observatory site, Barrow, Alaska, USA - NGEE PermafrostAB12-B... | ecosystem: Environmental > Terrestrial > Soil > Wetlands >... | reverse complement strand
ACGCCCAGGTCGAGCGCCAGCAGCGCCAACACGAACAAGTTGAATAGGACCCAGAAGAGCCAGTTCGAAGGCATGGGCGGAGTCTCGGAACAGCCATTCTATCTGGCGGACCCGTGATCGTGGCGAACCGTTAGAGCCGGCCCGTCTACGCTGTTGCAAATACTCCGGGGCTTCAGAGGGTGTGTGAGAACCAAACTTGATATTTGCCAGTGGAATTTGCTAGAGCATTTTCACACTTGGTGTATAGGGTGGAGCACCGCTTCAGCGGTGCAGTTAGGATTCGGCAATGAGACGGCTTTAGCCACGGAGGTGACGGAAACATTACCTCAGGCGCTAAAGCGCGATCCAAGAATTGACGGTGGTTATGCACGCCTGAAGGCGTGCTCCACCCATCGCCTATACACCAGATGTGAAACCGCTATGGCCGCAAATCCAGCGCCGTAGGCGCAAAATAGTTTAGCCCAGCACGCAGCCGCAGGCGGAGTGCTGGGTAAAGTGGGAAATAGAATCCGAGTCCCGTAGGGACGACAGACGTTCTCACACACCCTCTTCAGCCGCGGGAACACAGAAGGCTGGCTTTGTCAGAGGCTCTTTAGCTGACCGCCAATCCCGCCATGGCCCAGACACCCTTCAGATCGTTCTTGGCCATCAGATCTCTAGCCGGCGGCGGGGGACAGCCGACTGGAAACGATCCAGTCATCTGAAAGTGCGGATCGTCAGTAATTGACCCGAAGTCCGAACCGGAAAAGAGGTCTAGCGACTTTCCTACCTGCACCATGCGAGCGTAGTCGGGAGTCAATTGGTCGTGCACTCGATCCGTCCAGTTTGGTTGCCACGGATTCGAGCCCCTGACTCCCGGTATGCAATCCACGGCCAAGCCAGCGTTGTGGTAGCTAAATCCCGGCTTGGCGTTGGTGACGATCGACCCGGGAGCTGTGCGGCCTTGCGCATACAAGGCGGCCTGTTCTTGATAGGTACGCAACCCTTGCACCACGCGAATCTCAATTCCCTCTTGCAGCAGGGTTACAGCCATTTGACGAACTTTGTCTGCCAGGACCGGATGCACCAACTGCAGTCTGGCTTCAGAATGTGGGTCCATAACTCTCCTCCAGTGTTCCCCGAAAGATACACCTTGCCTGGCGGCCATGCTAGAGCACTGGTGTGCTACGTCGCGGGCGCCCTGCCTCCGGTTTACAATGGTAAAAGCAGTCTCGCCCGAGCTGTACCGGCTCCCTACAGGAGCCGTCATAACTTCAGCCATCGACGAAAGGAATCATCATGGCCCGGCAACCCGGCGTTTATGCAACCCTGGACACCAGCGAAGGAACCATTGTCTGCCGCCTCTTTGAAGAGGAAGCGCCCATCACGGTGAAGAACTTCATTGAGCTTGCGGAAGGCTCGCGCGAATGGACCCACCCGCACACCAAGAACAAGAGCAAAGCTCGTCTGTATGACGGCACTATCTTCCATCGGGTGATTCCCGACTTCATGGTCCAGGGCGGAGACCCCGCCGGCACGGGCATGGGTGGCCCCGGCTACCAGTTCCAGGACGAGACCAAGGGCTCCCCGCACAAGTTCGACAAGCCGGGCAAGCTAGCCATGGCCAACTCCGGCCCCGGCACCAACGGCTCGCAGTTCTTCATCACGGTCGCGGCCACCCAATGGCTAACGGGTAATCACACCATCTTCGGCGAAGTCGTCGAGGGCCAGGACGTGGTGGACAAGATCACCAAGCTCCCGCGCAATCGCCAGGACAAGCCCAACAAGGACGTGGTGCTGAATTCGGTAAAGATCGAGCGGGTGTGAGGCAGCAGGTATTTGACGTAGTGGACGGTTTTATCGCGGACGTTTGAAGACCGATGGGTAGCTGTCGCTGAGAAAGCTCACAATCCCATCCTTCGGAGCGAGTTTATCGAGGATAAACGCGTCCACGATACTTGCCCCCATACCCAACACCAGGCCGACCCCGGGGGTTAACGGGAGCCCACCGGATACGAGAAAACGCGTGAGCTTTCCGGGAACCGTATTTAGGAAAAGCTTGATCTTGGATGACAGGCTATTGATTCGCTCTCGGATTTCTTTGTCCGATAGTGAATCGCTTTGTGCCAACCAATCCCTAAACGCTCGACATTCATCCGAGTCACGCAATCTCAGCAATTTCTCGACGTCAACCCTTGTCTCTCCGAATACGGGATCGGGGAGACCTGCGAGACCCACCACTCTTTCAAGGCGTTTCTCAGAACGGATTACGTCTCCTGCCAAACCGGCGACCAACTTCAACTTGCCTTGGAGCAGCGGAAGGTCGTTGTCTGTGATTCCAGAAAGCGCGGAGTGGACTATCATCTCAGCAAATCTTTGATTCAATCCGCCGATCGCAAGGAGGCTTTTCAAGATGACATCATGGGATTTCGCCTCTGAAAGCCCGTATTGTGACTGGAGATTATGTACTGCTTTGAAATCTTCGGAGTCAATTTCCTCGATCTCCACCCTGAGTTGCTTGGGCTTTATTCCCAAACTCCGCAGCTCGATCTCCACTGCACGTTTGACAATGTCAGATGTTCCACGAAGATCGGCATAGAAACCGTCAAAAACCTGCTTTGTAAACCCCTGCGGTTCGATGTAGAGAAGGCTGTTTGCGGCCTCATCTTGCAGAGAGGTTCCGAAACGAGCGAGCCCCTTCTCAATTTTCTGTTGTTGGCCTTGGACGCGAAGCATCGAAAACGAATAGGAACCTAGTGGAAGTCGCTTGTTATTACCGGCAAAACGCAGGTCGGCCCGCACCCGGCCGGTTTCGCCGATCGTAAAGCTCTCGCAGTACAGCTTCAACGCACCGCTTTTAAACAGTTGAATGAGACCCGAGTCGCCGAACGATTGCCTCAGGAGTTGTATGTCATTCAGCCATACGGATTGGAGAACATACGTCTCAAACAGCAGAATTCTGCGAACAAACGAACCTAAGTTAACCGACACTACGGTATTATCTTTCGCTTGAATTGCGACTGGGGCTAACAATCTGCGTGCCATTGACATGGAATTGACTAAGACCCGGCGTTCTTCGATTGGAAAGAATCGAATTCTCTTCTCTGTTCGATCCGCCTCGTGATATCACTCGGCTCACGATGACACCGAAAATTCGTTTGGCTGAAAGCTGATGGCTGATGGCTGACAGCTATCTCGTCACCAGCTCCTCAAACAGCTTCTCGTACTTCTTTGCAATCACATCCCAGCGATACAGCGCATCGGCCCGCTGCTTGGCGCGTGCGGCTAGCTGCTGTCTAGCGGCAGGATCGTCGAGCAACGACTGCAACTTCGCTGTAAGGTCCTCTTCCGACTTCTCATACTTCACCCCCGCATCACCCGCGCTTTCGGCGTTCTCCGGGGTATCGAGATAGAGCACCGCATTGTTCGCCGCCATCGCTTCGATCAGCGCTGGATGGACTCCGCCGATCTCGCAAGCGAAGACGAAGACGCCAGCGTGCTTCTGCAACGCCCAATATCCATCGCCATAGATCGCGCCGGTGAAACGCACGCGTTCGTCGCCTAAGGATTTCATCCGTTCGAGGTACCCGTGATCGTAAGGATTGTCGCCCACCATGACCAGAGGCCAGTCGCTGCGCACGTTGCGCCAACTACGCAACACGAGATCGGGATTATTCTCTGGCTCAAGACGGCTGACGTAGAGAACGTAGCGTCCCGACTCGAGATTGAAGCCATTCAGGCTGTCGTCGCCCGCCGGCATCTCGGAGCCGTAGCCGATTACAACCGACTCGCTACCGTACTTCGTGAGGTAATAATCGTGAATCGCCTTCGCGTCCGTCACCAGGCGAGTCGAACTAAACGACGACATCCATTCGCAGAAGTGCAGCACCTGCGCGCCCAGGCCCTTCCACTTCTCGCGCTTGCGGTCGAGGCCGTCCACGTTGAGCACTACCGGCTTGCCAAAGAGCCGCGGAATGTAGGCGAACGGACTGTTGGCCACGTTGCACAGCAGCACAACATCGGCGTCGCTGAAGGCCACGCGCACGGCTGCGAAAAATGTGCTGACCCAGGTGTCGAGATGCTTTTGATGAAGGCTGGGGACGATCACCCGGCGCACGCGCCGGTCGTACACATCATCCGGCCGGACGAAGGCCCTGCGGCAGTACACGGTGACCTCGTGTCCCTGATCCGCAAAGCGTGAGCTGATCTGCTCGGCAAAGCGCTCGAAGCCGCCATAGCGGTTGGGAATGCCGCGGGTACCGACGATGGCAATTTTCATGAGGCCGCTTTTCGCTGTTCGCTCTTCGCTCTTCGCTTTTCGCAGTTGGCTTTTGGCCATTAGCGGTTAGCTATTGTCAGACCGGCGCTGGACGTGGCAGACCACGAGCGCCTCGGGCGCGAAAGATGATAGCCCCGCCCTTCAGGGCGGGGTTGTGATCATGACGCTCTCCGAGTCCCTCGGGGACGGCACAGAGTCTGCGCGCCGTCTTGGACAGACCGCGGCCTACAAGCAACCGCAGATTTTTCCCGTTGGCCGGCAGACTACCCCTGCCGGCTATTGACCACCGCCTTCTCCACGTCCACTGCGCGCGGAGTATTGCAAAACCACCATAGCAAATCCTGGTCGGAAACCTGGCGGTGCGACTGAATGATCGCGCGCTTGCGGCGCACGCTCTCACGTACGCGCCAGGGATAAGCCAGTGCCGAAAGCATTCGTTGGTCGCGCAGCAGCGCATAGCCGAACGTCATCATATCGCGCCACGCCACCGGCAGAAACAGCCGCCAGCACAGCCATCCCGACGCGTTCTTGCCGCGCATGAGAAACCGGTTCTTCACCGAATGCCAGTTGATGACCAGCGGCAAGTCTTTTCGCCGCTCAGGCGTGACCCGCCGGACATGCCAAGCCACCGCTGCCGGCGTGTACAGGCACTTCCAGCCCATCACTTGTGCGCGCCAAGCCAGGTCGCCGTCTTCACGGAAGGCGAAAAAGTCCTCGTCGAAAAATTCGTCCTGCACCGAGACATCTTGGACGAAGTCGCGGCGAAACAGCACCGCGGCGCCGCTGGCGCCGAAAACGAACTGCGGGCGATCACACTGGCCGCGGTCCGCCTCCTCGGCCCCACGATCGAGATGGCGCATGTTGCGGGTGAAATAAATTCCCGTGGAATCGATAATGTTGCTTCGGTGTTGTTCCGCGACCGGGTCCCAGCGCAATAGTTTTCCGCAGACCGAGCCTGCATCGGGATGCGCTTCTGCGCCAGCCACCATCTGGGTCACGAAATCAGGGCTCAGCACGACATCTGGATTAAGGCAGAGCAGCCAATCTCCGCCTGCCGCCCGGATAGCCTGGTTCTGTCCGGCGGCAAATCCAACGTTGCGCTCGTTGTAGATCACCCGCCATCGCGACTCGATCCGACGCAACAGGTCGCGCGTGCCATCGGTCGAGGCGTTGTCCACAATGATTACCTCGAGTTCGCGGTAGTCCTGCTGCTCGATCGAGGCGAAGCACGCATCGAGATATTGTGCCGAGTTCCAGGTGACGATTGTGACTGAGACCATTAGTGGTAGTGCGGGCCTTCAAAGGGTATGTGAGAACTCTGCCGTCCCTACGAGACTCGGCTTTATTTGCCACTGTACCCAGCGCTGAAGCGCTGGGCTAAGTTCCTTCGCCCCATCCGGGGCTGGTTTTGTGTGCTTCATTCCACTGCTGCAAACCGATACGAGGTCGCGACACAATCCCTGAAGGCCGGCTCTACCCGGACACAGGAATTCGTACAGCCTCTAGTATGCACCGCGTCCGGAAAGAACGATGGGAATGGTGCGCAGAAAGATCTTGAAATCGAGCCACAGCGACCAGTTATCGATGTACGTGAGATCGAGTTGCATCCAGCGGTTGAAGTCCACATGGTTGCGGCCTTCCAACACCCAGGTGCAAGTCAGGCCGGGCCGCATGCGCAGACGACGCCGCTGCCAATCTTCATACTGCTCGACCTCCTCGGGAACGGCGGGACGCGGTCCCACGAAGGACATGTCACCCCGCAGAATGTTCCAAAGCTGCGGCAACTCGTCAAGGCTGAAGCGGCGCAGCCAGCGTCCCACGGTGGTGATGCGGGGGTCGTCGCTGATCTTGAACACTGGGCCGTCAAGCTCGTTCAACTGGTGAAGCTCGGCGCGCATTTGCTCGGCGTTGTTGATCATGGAACGGAACTTGTACAACATGAAGCGGCGCCCGCCCAAGCCGCAGCGGGTTTGGCGAAACAGCACAGGGCCGGGCGAGGTCACCCTGATCATGGCCGCGATGCAGAGCAACACTGGCGAGAACGCAATCAACGCTACGAAGGAGAGCGCGACATCGAAGATACGCTTGAAAAAGAGTCGCAACTCACTATCGGGCGCGCTCGACAGACTGAGCAGTAGCACGTCGCGAAACTTCTCTAAATAGATCCGCGAATAGGCGGCCGGCAAAAATTCCAGTTGCACCCGCGTCCTCATTCCCACCTCGGCGCAATGCTGCATGACCGGCTCCAGCCGGGCCAGTTCCTGCATGCTCACGGCAAAGACAATCTCATCAACCACTTCTTGTTGCAGAATACCGGCCAACTCCTCGATGCGATGGACTCTGTAGCCGCCCACGTTTTCGAGCGAAGCATTCCCCGAGTTGGGATCGACAAAGCCGATCAGCCGCAGTCCCATGCCCCGGCTCTCCTCGATCAGCGCAGCCATTTCGCGGGCGCGCGGACCACAACCGACGATCAGCAGGTAGTGGTAGCGCTTGAGCCGGTCGCGCATCCAGGAAACGCCCGAGTATGTCGCCGCGCGGCCTATCACGAGCAGGACGAAATCCACCGCGCCGATCAGCAGGACATAGGTCCGGCTCACGTCCGCACGACGAAACAGATACAAACCGGCGTAGATAACCACCAGCACAACGCCGAGTTGGCTGACGATATTCAGAATGAGCTGGATCGGGTTACTGAGTTCGAGATCGCGGTAGAAGCTGGAAAAATATCCGACCGCCGCCCACGTAATCAGAAAGGCGGCCAGCAACGGCAGATAATGACTGAAGGGATAAATGCCCGGCAAATGCCGGCTGAAAAAGTCCAAGTGGACCAGCAGACTGCGCAGCAGATACGCGACCACAAAGGAGACACACGTCATCCCCAGATCGTGCAGCAAGGTGACCGAACTTAAGAGCTTGGAACGACGATCGAACACAGTAACTGCCGTTGGTTACAGTTGGACGTTATGACCTGGGAATTCGGTTCATACCGCACGGTGACGTCAGCGAAGTTGGCGCAGAAACCAATGGAACCACTGACGTGAGGACAAGTGCCTCTCCTCTACTCTAGCAGCATTTCTAAGCTTTATGCCATTGGTGTAGGCTACTGATTCACCCGGAAAGCTTCCTCGATGGCGCCTGGACAGCAAAATTCCATAACCGAAATCGTACACCCGCCGGATGGCACGGTCCCATCCTCCGTAGCGGCAGCTTGGGTACGGCGGCTGGAAGGCCTCATCTTTTTCGTTCTGGTTCTGTTTGCCATCCTTCTGCCGCACTCGATCAAGGGTGCGCGCCACGCCTGGATGGCCGCAGGCTTCCTGTGGCTTGCCAAGCTGGCGATCGAGCGCAAGCGTCTGTTCCCGCAAGCTCTTTCCGCACCCCTCCTGGCTTATATCCTCTTGAGCGGAATCTCGACCGCGCTCTCCCCCGATCCCTACCTGAGCTGGCCTCGCATGAAGGTCGTTTGCCTGGTGCTGGCTGGCGTCGTGGTCGCGCAGAATCTGAAACGGCTGTCACAGGTGCGCATCCTGGTGTTGTTGTTACTGCTTTCAGGGCTTGCGGCAGCAGCCTTTACGGCCTGGCAATACACCTACGGCATGGGGGTGCAGGTAAAGTACATCACGCCGTCGGCGGACTTGTATCGCGCGGGTATCCACGCCGGTGACATCGTTACCCGGGTCAACGACCGCTCTGTGCATACTCCGGAGCAACTGACCAATGTGGTGGTGCAGAGCCCGCCGGGAAACCTGCTCCGCATCGGGTTTCTGCGAGGAGAGCCGTTCCACAAGCGAGCAACGTTTCTGACTCGCGAACAATTTGTAAAGAGCGGATTGGGTACTCTGTACCTCCAGTTGGCTCGTGGCAAGCCAGGCCGTGCACAAGGCGCTTTGGGGCACTACATCGTCTTCGCGGAGATGCTCATGCAACTTGGCTGCCTGGCGTGGGCCATGTTCCTGAGCACGCAACCGCGGAAATGGGGCATCCAGGCGTTCTTCGCCATCGTGTTCCTGGCGCTGACGGCAGCCCTCATGTCCACGCAAACGCGGGCGGACATTGCGGGACTAGCAGCGGGTTGCGTCGTCGCGCTGTGGCTACTGGGAAGAAAGCAGACTCGAATCTGGGCATTCGCTGGCTTGGTTTTGCTGGTGCTCGTCGCGACGTTGTGGATCCACCACACCCGGAGGTTGGACTGGGTGAGCACGGGCGACTCCGGGACGCATTTCCGGGTGTTGATGTGGGAGGACGGAGTCCGCCTGGTCCGGCAGCATCCATGGTTCGGGGTTGGAATGGATACGATCTTCAATCACTGGCAGGAGTGGAATATCCGCGGCTTCTCCCTGTATCACGTGATCTATCACTTCCACTCCGATTACATCCAGATCGCCGTGGAGCGCGGTCTTCTCACCCTGGCAGCGTGGTTGTGGTTCGTCATGGCTTACCTTGTCTTCCTGATTCGCCTGCTGCCGCGGACGCGCGAGCACAGCCGCTTTGCGACCGGAGTGGTTGCAGGTGTGCTCGCCGCCTTTGTCGGATATCTGGTTCCGTCGGCGGTGCAGTATTGCCTGGGCGACGATCCGCTGGTGATGATCATGTTCTTCTACTTCGGACTGGCAGTCGCGATCGATCGCATGCTCAAGACGCCGGGAGCGGTAGATGTTACGTAGTGTTGGATACCAGGAATTATGGCTGTTCCAGGGTTGGTATACCCCGTTGCACGCGTAGTGCGGGCCTTCAGCTGGATTATTCATCTGTTCGGGTAGTAGAAGGCAGCAAGCTTTGAAGGGGCACGGCTTCAGCCGTGCCGTAAGCTGCCCTCATTATGGTGGCTTTAGCCACTGAGGGACTTCGGTGTTGACACGAACTGCGAATTCCCTCAGGGGCTGAAGCCCAACTCTCCACGCACACGTAACGGCACGGCTGAAGCCGTGCCCTTTCAAAGCGTGAGTGCCTCGTGAATAATCCAGGTTCAGGCCCGCACTACCCGAGGTAAGCCCACTCCGGAACTGCTCTAGGGGTGACCGTTACTTCCCCGCCCCAATAGTCTTCCATTGCCATTCGATCACGTCGCCGAAGTGGCGTATCACGAACTGCGGGTCGTGCCGGCCGGGATAGATGTGAAACTCATGCGGGGTACCGCGTGACTTCAGCAGTTGGTCCAACTGCAGCGCTCCCTGTTCGAAACCATAGTCATCGTTATTGCCGACATTGAAATAGATCTTCATACGCTTCAGGCTTACGGCGCTATCGCTTCGGGCGAAGGAGAAGACATTGTTGCGCTCGAAGTACGTGCGGCTAAAGGGCGAACCGAAGACATCGCCCATCAAAAACCCCGGAGATCCCGGCCCGCCAGAGGTAAAGTCCTTCGGCACATCGGCAATGAGCGCCGGCATCTGTGCACTCACGGCAGCAAATTCGTCCGGATATTTGAAGGCCAGTCGTAGCGCACCGTAGCCGCCCATGGAGACGCCCGTGATGCCGCGTGTTGCGCGGGTACCGTCGGCGCGATACTTCTTCTCCATCTGCGGCATGAACTCCTTGATGAAGAAGTCCTCGTAGCGGACCTTGCCGTCAGCCGAATTGAGATAGAACGTGTGTCCACCGCTGGGCGCCAGCACGATGAAGTCGCCGATCTTGCCTTGGCGCCGCAGTTCCGTAATTACGTCCCAGCCACCGAAATTCAGCAACGACTGCTCGTTGTCGCCAAGACCGTGGAGGTAATAGAGCACTGGATACTGACGCGTCTTGTCTTGATCGAAGCTGTCCGGCAGGAAGGCACAGTAACGTACTGGGCGGGCCAGGATCGTCGACTTGATGACTGAGCATTCGGCGCGACCCTGCGCGTGCAGCAAGGGGACAAGGCTGAGGGCCAGCAGCACCAGCCATGCACGAAGTGCAAGATGTAGGATTCGACCTTTCCGCAGCGTTGCGAGGTCGGCTGATGTGCCAAATTCCATATCAGACGAACATACCGTGGTCGATTTGCACCAGCATTTCTTCGACGATCCGGCTACCAACGTCGGTCTTGAGCAGATTCAGGGCTGTCCTTTTCCCAAACCGAGTGCGGGGATGTCGAAGCCAACCCAATGCGCGCTCCCGTGATCCGTAGACCGACTCAGCATGCGAGAAGAGGCGCAACAATCTCATTACGCGGTCGGATTCCTCTACCGTAAGCTTCTCCCGGCGTGCACGGCGGCGTTCCAGAGTCCGAAGCGGAATAACCAATGAGTCGATCTCGGCACGGGTCAAACCAAGGGCGAGCAGGCGATTGATGGAAGCGGTTGGGAGTTGGCGTTCGATCAACTCAAGCATCTGCTGCTCTGTGTTGGGAGCACGGACGCCCAGCCACTCGCCGATTCGTTGGTGGAGTACCAACATGCAATCACCCCGCCTAATTTTGCCATAACTATCTGGCAAAATGTAATGGTCCAACTATCCTCAAGGTTATTCCCGCTACTCGTACTTCAACGTCTGCACCGGATCGAGCTTGGCGGCACGGCTGGCGGGATACAAGCCCGCGAGCAGGCTCACCACAATCGAGAACGCGATGGCGGCACCGATCAACCACGGCGGCAGAATCCACACTGCCTCCGACGGCAGTTGATGCCGGTGCAGATAGATTCCCGTTCCTATGTTGATGGCTTTGCCGATGGCGAATCCAAGTGCGATGCCGAGCACGCCGCCGAAGAAGCCCATGGCACCGGCTTCAGCGAAGAACAGGCGCTTCACGTCCCGGTCGCTAGCGCCGATCGCCTTCATCACGCCGATCTCGCGCCGCCGTTCCAGCACGGCCATCACCAGCGTATTGATGATCGCCAGCGTCGCCACTGCCAGCGCCAGCGAGCCGAATATCCCGAGGAAGAGATCGAGCACGGTGAAGAATCGGCGCAAGCTCTTCGTGGCGTCGAGCACCGAGAACGTACG
>Ga0209385_1001144_pt1 | contig 11187 bp, 5 predicted proteins | sample NGEPerB_FD_184506 | JGI IMG/M metagenome (GOLD analysis project Ga0209385, IMG submission 184506) | Arctic peat soil microbial communities from the Barrow Environmental Observatory site, Barrow, Alaska, USA - NGEE PermafrostAB12-B... | ecosystem: Environmental > Terrestrial > Soil > Wetlands >... | reverse complement strand
CCAGTCGGCGAAAGACTGCCGGAGCGCGCCGTCCTCTTCGTCGCTCCAGTCGCACCGTCCGTTCTGCGCCGCGCGATCGAAGACGCCAGAGAATCGAAGTAGGAACTCAATGTCGCCCCGGAAGTACAGATGCGTCTCGGCCCGCTCGATGAGCGGCCGCCAGGCGGTGTTGCGGAGAATGAGTTGGGCCTTGAGCCGTTCCTCGCGCTGCTGCTGCTGGTTGAATCCGCCGCTCTCGTCAAGCGCGCCGTTCGCGATGCGCGAGAGGAGGTCGGTTCCGCATTTGAGCGAGAGCTGTTTCGACCCACGCAACGCAGCGACAAGCCTCTCATTCCTGTCGATGTTGGAGTTCTTGGCGAGATTGACTATGACCCGTATCCAGTCGTGGAACGATCCGCGCACCGCCTCGCACCGGAGATCCTTGGAGAACTGGAGAAGGAACGAGCACCACGCGTAGAGCATCACCCAATCTACCAGCGTGAGGCCGTCTGCTTGGTTCGCAGTTCGTGCGAGGAGAACCCGCCGGAAGACATCTTTCTCGTCTAGATAATCGGAGCGACCGAGGAATCCCGGCGCGTCCTCGTGCTGGGCGAGTGTGTCTAGGCCGACGACTAGTTCCTCGATGAAGGCTCGGTCGAGACAGCCGAGGTCCTGGTAGACCGGGACACCCGGCTCTGGGTTGACTAGTAGCCGTTCGACCTGTTCCGCTAGGTCCGCGTCGTCGCCCCGGCCCACGCAGTGGACGAGCGCGAGGGCGCGGATCAGATGCATGAACCGTGAGTCGATCTCGGTCGTGCCGCCGCGGTGCTTCCACAGGAAGTCGGTCCATGCGATGTCGAACTGCCGGCTGATGTAGTCCCGCCATCCGATCACAGGTTCGTGCGGGCATCGCTCGTCGCCGAATTCTTTGCGGACGAACTGTTCGATCTCGGCCTTTAAGATCTCGAACCGCGTCAGCGCCTTGCCGCGCGCGTTCATCTTCACGTAGAGGTCGTCAGATAGATTAAAGTTCTCGAGTAGCAGCAGGCGGAACACAATGGCTGGCGACTCCCTCGACACGAGCCGCGGCCAGGCGCCCTTGGATGAGGCAAAGCGGCCATGAATGGCGTCGAGCATCGTGAGGCAGCCGCGCACCGTCGGATCGCGCTGCCAGTTCCGCACGAACCACACCGAGTCGGTCACCCAGTTCGAGAGAGTGGGTGATTCGGATACGAGCGCATTCAGCGGCGCCGGCTGGAGGACGAGTGCGTCGAAGAACTCGCGAGCAGCCGGACGCGTTCGATATGTGAAGCACGAGCCGCCGTCGGCAAGCGTGATCCAAGACCGGAATTCCTCGAAGACGTCATCGAGACTGGCGAGATACCAGTGCAGCAGAAACAGCGTCGTCAGCCGCTGCTGCCCGTCGAGTGGCTCAAGGGTCTTATCGGTCACCCTCCACCGTCCGTAGACGAAGTCGAGATCGAGAGGCGCGGCGTCCGCCCGGTCTGGGGAAAACGCCGTGCCGAGCGCCTCGATGAAGTGCTTACGGACCTCCCGGCTGTGTTCGTCCTCGCGTCCCTGTGCGTAGTCTCGCTGGATGACCGGAATTTCGACGCGTTGTCCCTCACCGAAGAGCTCGCGGAAGCTAGAGTTACCAGTCTTCATTCACACCTTCATTGCGCGTGAGCGGCGCGAAGAACTGTAGGAGCGTCTCCTCGATCACCGCGCCGTATGCGTCCTGATCGGCTCCGTCCCAGAGCATCAGCTGCGCGGCCTGCGGCGAGTAGTACTTCAAGAACACGTTGCGCGTGGCGGGCGGAACGAACTGGCCCCGCTTGTCGAGGTCGATGATCCGCGTTCGTTTCACCGGAAAGATCGCGTTCTTGTACGACCGGTTGGTGCCCACGTCGAGGAGCACCAGGTTCGAGAGCGCATTGTCGTCCACGCGCGCCCCTGCCTCGCCGCTCAGCGCACGCACGCGGTCGAATACCTGCGTGAAGATGTCTTCTTCGGGCGACGGCGTGGCGACGAGCGCCGCTATGTCCTGCCGGAGCTTCTCCGACGACGTCGGATCCCATCCTGTCGCGAGGGGACTCACAACAAAGTCCCGCGCGTGCTCAAGCCAGCGCCTCCGGTCCGCGGCCGCCCGGGGAATGTACTCCGCGACGGACCGAACGTGCTCGATGTCCCAGGAGTTTTTCTTGTAGCCGTCGAATTGGAACCGCTGAGTGGATGCGGTCTGGTCGAGTAGACTAGCGATGTTGAACAGCAGTAGCACGGCCCCGACTGGGTCGGACCCGTAGTTAAGAGCTTCGATGCGCTCCAAGATTCGCTCCACCAGATCGTTCTTCGTGAAGCCATCCGCCGGCGGCTCCTCTCCGCGCGGACCCGCGAAGCGCCTCCACGCCAGTCGCCTGAGCCGTCGATCGAACCCGGTGCCCGTGGAGTTCATCCGAGCCTTTACGAGGTCGACCAAGATACTGGCTTCTGGTTGGCGCGTCAGACCGCCCGAGGTCTTGTCATCTGTCGCTGTGGCGACGAGGAAGCCGACGAGGTGGTAGAGCGGCCGATCATCGTACCAATCCTCGAGGGTCTGAGTAAGCTTCTTGAACTCCTGCCAGATCTGCCACACCTGGGCGTCCTCCGCGTCGAGGAGTGCTTGAAACGCCAGGAAGGTCGCGAGGGGATCGTCTCCGGCACCGTCCGTGACATCGTTGCGCTTCAGTCGAACGAAGATCTCGAAGAGGTACTCGATGCGCGTCGGAGGAGGCGATCTGCGGCTCTGGAGAAAGTACCAGTACCCGTCATCCTGCAGGCGCCGCTCTATGAGGTCCCAGTCCTGCGGTATCTGCTGCGCGTCGCGCGGATCCAGCGGCGCGCGATCGGAGCGCAGGAGCAGTGCCCGGATCAGTTCGGCGCTCGTGAGCGGAATTCGGCCAACGTTGAGGCGTACGAACGTCTGCACCGGATCCTGGTGCTGGTCGAGCTCGTACCAGATCACGCGCACGTTCGGCGCGGCGCCGTCACGTCCGGTTAGGCAGTCGAGCAGCCGTAGCCGGAGCCCCCCGTCCCGGCCATTGAACCAGCGCTGAATGGTCTGGTAGGCCTCGTAGATGTGGTAGTGGTCGATCGATTGGAACGCTCCCTCCCGCGTGGGCTGCTTCAGGAATTCCCCGCTTGCGTCGCGTGTCTCGTAGGCGATCTCGTAGCAGCCCAGATTCAGCATCGTGGCTATCTCATGGAGGGTGCGCAGGATCAGTAAGATGGTGGTCAGTCGCTGTTGCCCGTCAACGAGTTCCCATTCACTTTCGGCCCGACGCCGGACGACGACCGGCTGGAGGCAGTAGTAGGTATCTGGACTGCTCTGTCGTGAGGATAGCTGGAATGCCGCGAGATCTTCGAGCAGCGCCTCGACTTGCTGCGCCGTCCAGCGAAAGCCCCGCTGGTACGATGCGACGAAGAACCGCTCGTTCAACAGGTCGAAGACCGACCGCAGTCGAAGCTGGGGTGTGGTAGTCGTCATCGTTATCGGTATCGATCCAACGGATTATAATTCAGCGACTTGAACATTATCGAAGTCGAAATCCGGCACCGGCGAATTGTTGCGTGCGCGGCAGATTGACGTATCACGCCCAACCTGTGCTGTTGAAGAACTCCACCAGGTCGCGGCCACAAGGACGGAACGCCGACTAACCGGCCAAGTGGATTCCCGGACACTGGGGCGTTCCTCTGAAACTACCCCCAGGCCGACTTGGATAACCTCAGACGCGCCTGGCACGAGTTCAGTGTTGTCGGTGACTCGGGAGGAATCTGGCTCCAGAGAGTTCCCGCAGGTGGCGCCACTTCCTCGCTCGTATAAGACCGATTTTTTCATTAATTGACATTCCCCGACGCGTCTCAATCTCCCGGATGGCCAATAACAGAGGAGTCTCCTGACCTCTCGTTCATTAAGACCAATCAGGACCCATCGATCGCCACCCAGCCGAATCTTACTCGACGCGGACCCAGGTTGGGTCGGGATTGTATTCCGACATGGCGCTTGCGAGTTTCTCCGTGTCAGGCCCTAGGTCCTTCTCGTGCACCGACCCATCTTGATTCACGATGAACGTCATGACGCCTGAATTGCGGTACTCGGCGGGATAGGCAACGAAGGCGAAGCCGCGAGCCAGTTCACCATTTACCAGGTAGCTGCGCGCGCCGCCCTTGGCTGCGGCCCCCTGCGCGGTGAGCATGCGGTAGTAGTAACCGTGGAACGGGGTCTGCTTCCCCTGTTGTACGTTGTAGCCTTCCGTGGCAGCCTGCACCAGCAGCGGACCAATCGGGCTCGGAGGCTGGTTGTCATCCGTCTTCCAGAAGAGGCCGTTCTGCTTGCCTTGATCGCTCACGAACTTGTTCGCGTAGTGCTTGGTCTTCTCGCCGTCGCGCACCACCGAACCGTACTCGCGTTGCGCATCCACCAGGGTATGCAGAACCTCGATGGCGTCGTTCTCATTGGTGCCGACCCGGCGATAGAGCACTTCCTTTACGCCAGCCTCGGTGTCGAAGTACCACGCTCCACTGTTGTTCTTTACGAGCGGGATGGGCGTGGGCCAGTTCTCCGGCCCCACGTAGAGCGTTGCCGTCTGGTCGGGCTCGATGACGACGCGATGCATGAGGTCGTAGCGGCGGACGAAGTCGGCGATCATCTTCTTATCGGCAACACTGTCACCGGTGTTGAGTATTTCCTTTGCGCCGGAACCGAAAATGCTATCCAGCACCTGGCTGTTATCGGACTTGGCAGCGTTATAGAGAGCGAGCACGGCATCGCCGGGCGAAGCGAACGTCTTCTCATTGCCCTGTTGGGCAACGGAAGGCCGGTTAAACAACCCGAGCAATAGCATGATCGCAACCAGAGTGACCGCTTGGAATTGCCACTGGGAACCAAACCACCGGTAAGAATGCGCTGTAGATTTCATGGTCCTTGCCTTCCTGCCCTTCCAATAAGATCGATACCAACCCAAGCCTTACTCGTAGGAGTTACCGGCGGCGTCCGCCGCCCCCGCCGCGTTGCGCATTAGCAACTCCGCCGCCACTGCGGCCTTGCAGGCTCTGTTGCCCACGAGCGCTGTTCGCGCGAGTGTTTCCGCCCTGGCCATAATTGCTGAAGGCGCTCTTGCCGGAGCCTGGGGCCGCCTGTTGCCCGTAGCCCCGTTGCGCCTGGCGCTGATTTTGATTGAGATTGCCGGCGCGGGCCTGGTTCTGGTTCATTCCCCCGCGGTTCTGCTGGTTGAAATTGGGTTGACCGCCGCCGGCCCGGTTCTGCTGATTGAAGTTAGGTTGATTGCCCCCGCGTTGCTGCGCCAGGTTCCCCTGGCCTTGATTTCTAAACTGCGGCTGATCGTATTTCTGATTGAAATGCGGTGTGCTGCCGTTGAAATTGTTGGCCCGGTTATTGTTGACGTCGTTCCGGTTCAAGTTGTTGCGGTTAACGTTGTTCGCATTCAAATTGTTGCGGTTGAAATTGTTGGCGTTGACGTTATTCCGGTTAAAGTTATTCACGTTTACATTGCGATTCGCGAAGGTATTGGAGTTGGAAATGTAGGTGTTGTGGTTATAGACCACAGTGGAGTTGTTCCAGCCGCATCCCCATGAGTTGTAACCGCAACATCCCCCGCTATTGATGGCCGCACCTACCGCTATGCCCAGTCCAAACGAGATGACGCCGGTAGCTACCATGGCGCCGGTCGAGTATCCAGGGTACGCGGGCACAGGCGCGCCGTAAACAACCGTCGGATTATAGGTAGGCACATACACCACTTCCGGTTGCGCCGGCTGGATGATAATGGTCTGCGGCGGAGGCTGCACTACGGTCACCGGCGCTGCCTCTGAGGACTCGGTTGGTGGCGGCGCCGAGGCAGGAGCCTGGTTTTGTACGGTGACGTTCTGCTGCTGGGTGCTCTTCAGATTTCCCGACTGCATGGCGCGCTGCCGCATGACCTGCACGGCGTTCATCACGCTCTGCGGGATGTTGTAGTACGCGTCGCCCAGAGAAGAGGTCCAGGACAGATTCGTGGCCATCTGGCTCAATACATCAGAAAACTGGGTCAGGCCTTTCACGCTTACGTCCCAAGGCTGTTGATTGGCTGCGTCGGTGAGCTGTTGGCCCTTGAGGTTGGCATTCTGCTGCAGCCATTGGTAGGCATCTCTGACCTGGTCCGGATAAGTGGACGCTGCAAGCACCATCGCAACCAAGTTGTCGGGAAAGAGTGCGATGGGAGCAACCAACTGGTAGAGCTGGTCCGGCGTTGGCGTGGAATAGGTCGCGGCGGGGGCCTGCCCCGACTGCGCTTGCTGAGCTTCGCCAGATTGCGCCTGAGACTGCGCTGGCTCCGACTTCTTGCTGCAGCCGTCCAACCCCAGGACACTGAAGATCACACAGGCGCTGAGATACAGCGAGAGAGCTTGCTTAAAAATTGGCATAACGAGGCCTCGTGAATAGAAAGAACAGCCAAATAGCACAGTGGAATCCTACACGCACGGCGAGCGCTATGCACGCAGTTGTACAGTCGCTGATTGTCATGTCTTACGAAAAACATTCCTGTGACCGAAATCCCCATCTAGCCGCGTAGCATTCCTGGCTGGGAGACCCAAATAGGATTTAAGGACATGAGAGTTGGTCCGATGAGTTGGCATCTCGTCAGTAAATCAAGCGCGGACGAGATGGGCGTTTAGCGATACCATTCTCCAAAGTAGCTCAGGAATGGTGCCGCATCGGTTCCTGCCATATGCTTTGTTGTGGAGATAGTAATTTCCGAATCGGCGACCATTCGACCAGAATCCAGCGCGAGAGTAATAAAAGCCGCCGCATTGGTAAAGTATTAGCCACGATTACCAATCCATTTGATCCATCCGCTTAAGGATAATCGCGCTGTAGCTATTCATGCGCTCGGGGCGTCGCTTCAGGGGAGCCGGCAGAATTGCAGCAAGCCGTGCCGCCTGTTGCCGGCCGATATTCCGGGCTGCGGTTTCGTCGTAGTAACGACAGGCCGACTCTGCACCATAAATACCACGGCCCCATTCGACCACGTTGAGGTATAGCTCCAGAATGCGCTGTTTGCCGAGGACGAATTCGGCCACCGGTACCAGTGTGACCTCTGCGCCCTTGCGGAGGATAGAGCGGCCCGTTCCGAAGAACAGGTTTTTTACGAGTTGCTGAGTAACGGTGGAAGCTCCGCGAGTGCGATCGCCTTCCAAATCGTCTTCGGCAGCGATTTGAATCTCGTGCCAATCGAATCCATGGTGCTGGTAGAAGTGCGCGTCCTCTGCGGCGATTACAGCGTGCTGGAGATCGGGCGAGATTTGGCTGAGCGGAATGAATTTGTAGCGTTCGCGATACGGCGTGTGGTGAATCCAGGCCTGCAAGCAGCGCTGGATATGCACCGCGGTTGTCGGTGGGTCGATCCACCGGGCGGCCACCAGGACCAGCGCGGCAAACGACCAAAAAAGCACCACGGCGATGACAAGCCATCGAATAAATGATCGGAGGAACGTCGTCCGAAGCGGGGCCTTGGCGTGTGTGTCCGGCATTGCAGTGACATTTCAGGATAATGGGCTGGGCTGCGTTGCCGCCGATGGATCATCTTGCGCGCGAACACAGAGTACCACTGAGGAAAGCCCCTTGATTGTGAATCACATTGAACCCCGCTGCAAAGGTAAGGTGGGATCAGTCCCGACAGCAGTACGTAAATGGCTCGAACGGCGTTTATCGTTACTGATCTGCAGGAAGATCGATCGTTTTCATAATTCGCTTTGGGTAACCTTTTGATCTAGATCTAGATGGACCGAGTTGGAACAACGGACGCTGTACCGAGCTAACATGCCACCCCCACCATCGGATGAGGGTGTCTAGCGACGCATAGACTGCTGCGGGGGCCGTCAACAACCTCAGAGGAGACCGCTAATGCAATCCCTCAATGACCAAGCAAGTCCACACTTCACGGCTTATATCGTCGATAAGTTGGCCGGCCTAGGCGGTTAATGTGATGCGACGAATCCCCACATAATCCTGGATTAGAGATACTGTGCCTCCATGGACAAACCTCCGCGTTTCCAGATTTGGCTACTCACGGTAGAATCAGCCATCTTCCTTTCAGGTGAAAAATGGCTCTGGCCCCGGGAACCCGCTTAGGCCCTTACGAAATCGTTGCCGCAATAGGGGCGGGGGGAATGGGCGAAGTCTATCGCGCCCGAGATACTCGCCTCGATCGAACGGTAGCCATCAAGATCCTTCCTGAATCGTTTGCCAACGATCGCGAACGCCTGGAGCGCTTCCAGCAGGAAGCCCGCATCCTGAGCTCGCTCAATCACCCCAACCTGATGGCGGTCTACGACGTCGGCGTGCAGGACGGCATGCACTTCCTAGTGTCGGAGTTTCTTGAGGGCGAAACACTGCGTGATCGAATGAACGCAGCGCCGCTGCCGCAGCGCCGCGTCATCGAGTACGGATTGCAGATCGCCAAGGGGCTGGCTGCCGCGCACGAGAAAGGCATTGTCCATCGCGATCTGAAGCCGGAAAACGTCTTTGTGCTGCGTGACGAACGCGTAAAAATTCTCGATTTCGGATTGGCCAAGCAGCGAGCGATGGCAGCGACCGCCGATGCGACCATGACCAGCCCGAATCAAACTTCCGCAGGCACCGTGCTCGGGACGGCAGGTTACATGTCACCCGAGCAGGTGCGCGGCGAAGCGGTCGATAACCGTTCCGACATTTTCAGCCTGGGCACCATTCTCTACGAGATGATCTCCGGGCAACGCGCTTTCCGCGGCGACTCGAATGTTGAGGTGATGACGTCGATTCTGAAGGCGGAGCCGCGGGACCTGAGCGAGAGCGGTATGAATGTGTCGCTCGGGCTGCAACGGATTGTGCATCGCTGCTTGGAGAAAAAGCCGGAAGCGCGTTTTCAATCGGCTAGCGACCTGGCTTTCGCCCTCGATTCGCTAAGCAACCCCGGAAGCACCTCGACTGGAGGGTTGCGCGCGCTGAAGGATGGCAAGAGCAAGGTCTCGCGATTGCTGATACCCGCGTTGCTGCTGGCGGCGGCGATTGGCGCGCTTGCGACTTATTTTCTTCCGCCTTCGCCGGTCTCGCATCCGGATTTCACGCAGATCAGCTTTCGCTCCGCCTACATTCGGCATGCGCGTTTCGCGCCCGACGGCCGCACCGTCGTGTACGACTCCACTACCGACGGCAAGCCGACCGAACTTTTCTCCACGCGCACGGACACCATTGAAGCGCAGTCGCTCCATATTCCGGCAAGCCTTTTGAGTGTTTCGTCGACCGGAGAGTTGGCAGTGACGCTGGATACCCACTTTGACCCTAAGTACACTCCCACCGGACGTCTGGCGCGCGTGCCAATTGGGGGCGGTTCCACGCGCGAGTTGCTGGACGCGGTGACGGAGGCCGACTGGACGCCCGACGGTTCGGCGCTGGCGGTGAGCCGCCAGGTCGGACACCATTTCCAGCTCGAATTTCCGCTGGGTAAGACGTTGTACCAGAACGATGGCTACATCAGCGACGTGTGCTTTTCGCCGGCAGGAGACAAAATCGCGTTCGTAGACCATTCAATTTTCGGCGACGATCGCGGTGTCGTTGACGTTGTCGGCCTCCACGGACATCGGAAGGTGCTGACGCGGGAGTTCAGCACCGTGCAGGGACTGGCGTGGGCGCCAAAGGGAAACGAGATCTGGTTCACAGCCGGACTCAACAGTGAGCCGAGTTCGCTGCGTGCCGTCAGTCTTGAAGGAAAGGAACGGATGCTGCTTTCCTCGCCCGCCAAGCTGAAGTTACAAGATGTATCTAGGGACGGGAGCGTTCTGTTGAGCGTGGAAGATTATCGCGATCAGCAGATCCTGTCCGAGACCACAGAGGGAAAGGTGCGGGATGTGAGTTCGTTCCCGTTTCAGATTACCGAGGCGTTTTCGTCCGACGGAAAGACATTGCTCTTGAACACCTACGTAACCGGTGGGACTTCCGACTACAACCTCTATACGCAGAAGACCGACGGCTCCGCGCCCGCGATGATCGGTCAGGGTGCGGGACTGGGCTTTTCCTTTGACGGCAAATGGGCCACGGCGGTGGATCCGCTCAACCTGCAGCACCTGAGGGTGATCCCCACCGGCGTGGGGGAGTCCCGCACCCTAAGCGCTCCGTCCGGAACGCAATATATCGGCGCTGCATGGATGCCCGACGGCAAGCACATCCTGACATTAGCGCTTGCTCCCGGACATACGCCAAACAATTATCTTCAAGACGTGGAGACGGGTGCGGCGCAACAGATCAAGAGCGAAGACAAGTATCTTTTGGTCAGCCAGGCAGGACTGGGGGCGGTCTCGCCCGATAGCAAGTACTTCCTCGCTGTCGATAACGAAAAGCGATATTGGGTGCAGCCTATCGATGGAGGCGCGGCCAGCGAAATTAAGGGATTATCGTCAGGCGACATTCCGGTGGAGTGGCATGGCGGTTCGGAGAACATTTTCTTCGAACGACCCATCGGAACCGACACCAGCGAGATCTATGACCTGAACCTCGCCACCGGCGCGAGTAAACTTTGGTCACACTTCACACCGACCGACAAGACCGCGATGCTTGCATTGCGTCACGCGATCGTCACCCAGGACGGCGTACATGTGCTGTACGTGGTGCAGCGCATCTTCTCGACCCTGTTCGTCGCGAAGGGCATTCAGTAGAGGCAGGTTCGTTCGACGCCCTGCGCGGTAGTTCTGTGATGAAGACTCCCAGGTCTCGAAAACCGCACGGCCAGGGGCAACACGGTACCTTCAGGACGTGCCCGAGAAGAACCGCCGATTTATGATGACGGGATTTCCGGGAGGTAACGAGAGCTCCTCACGACGAGATTAGTAACGGGAAGTCGGCCAGCATCCGGCAATCGCATTGGCACCGCCACTTGGACGTAAACGCCCATCTCGCCTTCTTGGCACACAGTTAGCATCGAGGGCGGGCAGAACTCCGCGTCGGCGACTATGCGTCAAAGTGACTGCCACCGTTATCACAGTGCCGAGCAACAGCTATCACTGACAGGCCCTTAGCTTCGGTGTAATTAGAGATTGGCCCCCCTTGCTAGTCAAGCGCCACAACAGTGAGGAGGCTTCTATGAAGGCCATCTTACCTTATGTTGGCGGTTTCTTAGTGTGTCTGGCTTGGTCCGCGCC
>Ga0209385_1001142_pt1 | contig 11209 bp, 8 predicted proteins | sample NGEPerB_FD_184506 | JGI IMG/M metagenome (GOLD analysis project Ga0209385, IMG submission 184506) | Arctic peat soil microbial communities from the Barrow Environmental Observatory site, Barrow, Alaska, USA - NGEE PermafrostAB12-B... | ecosystem: Environmental > Terrestrial > Soil > Wetlands >... | reverse complement strand
GTCCATGCTGCGCTTCTCCATCTGATGCTTGAGGCCGCGAATGCGGACCTCGTTCCACCATCAGCCTGAAGCGCAGCACCCACATTCGCCAGCAATCTACACGCCGGCTGGCCGATTACCCCATCTGATGGGTCAATCGTTGCGTATCTATTAAGCCTCCGGACCGACCTTTGTCCGTTGTTGCCCCAATAGGCGACAAGATTTGAGCCCTCTGGACGTACCAAGGCAAGCTGGTCCTCCTCTGCAACCGAGGAGTGCGACCATGCAAGATAATGCCAATTCCGAGCTACCGGCACCCAAACATACGCCCTGGAACAAAGGGAAGCTGACAGGCGCCAAGCCACCGCTACGGCAGAAGCATGTTTGGGCGATCCGGACCAAGCTTCAGATCGAGCAACGAACCCGCGATCTGGCGTTGTTCAATCTGGCCATCGACAGCAAGTTGCGGGGCTGTGATGTCGTATCCCTCATGGTCGAGGACGTTGCCCCCAATGGCTATTCCGTCGAGCGGGCGACCGTGCGCCAGAAAAAGACCGGGCGGCCAGTCCGGTTTGAATTAACTGAACAGACCCGCCAAGCGGTGGATGAGTACATCCGTACGAATGGCAAGAAACCAGGCGAGTTCATGTTCACGGCCTGCCGAGAGCGGAAACACCGGATGACGACGCGGCAGTATGCTCGGCTGCTATCTGAGTGGATTGCCAGCATCGGGTTAGACCCACACCTGTTCGGCACCCATTCCCTGCGACGAACAAAGGCGACCCTGATCTACCGCCGGACCGGCAACCTGCGAGCCGTGCAGCTATTGCTCGGCCACACCAAGATTGAGAGCACCGTCAGGTATCTCGGCATTGAGGTTGATGACGCCCTTTCCATTGCGGAACAGGTGGACCTCTGATTTCCCGGGCGGAGCGGGTCCGTTCCGCCCGAACACCGTGCCCCCGAAACGAACCGTGCTGCCCAGGCGGCGAAGCGCAAATCCCGGATATCCTCCAAAATCGTCCTAAAGCCGGGCACCGGGGAGCGGCAGTTTGGCTTCTCGCTCGGACTTCATCCGCGTGGGGCGTTCGTGATGCTCGATCTCGTCCAGCGCCTCGCGACGTTCCCGTTCCAGCTGGGCGGCTCTTGGTTTGGGCCAACATGGTGGCCGCGATATCATCAGCCTTAAAGGCGGATCGCGCTCAAACCGCTGCTATCATCATCGGCCTGTCTCCCCATGGGGTTTCTATCGTTTTGGTGTCCTGGCACTCGTAACGAGCGGTTTCTGATTCGTGTTCTGGATCAAGGCGTTAGTCAAAACACCCCTCAAGTTATCGAATGTCTGGAATCGTGTCTGAGACACTGTCACGGGGAGTCTGGCGCAGACAGGAGCATCTTACTCTCCTCTGCGCTGGTATTCTTGAAAGCGCCGAAATTCTTCCTCAGCCGACGGTGAAAGCCGCATGGGCTTTGCTGGGCGAAACCGATAGGGGCGACTGGGTCGCTGATTCCCAGCCACCGATTGCGTACGTGGACCTGGGCCGAGATGAAGCTCTGCTTGCCGGATCAATACCCGACGCAATGTACCAAAAGAAAACGGCCGTCCACTTGGAGCCGTTAGCCCCGCACCATTCAGCTGTTCCGCGAGCTTACGGATGTCCCTGCATCCGGCCGACTGAAACTTAGCAATGGACGGCGCAAGCTCTTTTACCACCGTGTCGAAGTGCCCTCCTCGACCAGTTCGAGCGGGAACCTGTTTCTCAATCGCATGTATGATGACGGGCATGGCGTCTCTCCCTGTGCAAACAACTGCTGATCCACTTAGATGGCCTTCGGCGCGAACGGCAGCGAGGCCGGATGACAGATTGAAATGACATTCGCCAAGTTCGCGGAGCGATAGCGATACGTGAACAAAGAGGCGAACTCCTGTCCTAGTTCCAGGGGGTTTTCGATATAAACCACTGTGGGGAGACGCATTTGTTCCCTCTCGCTCAAAACCTTGTGGAGGTGATATGTTGTCAGCCGGTCACAGCCAAAAGCGCCCATCCACATCTTTAAATCAGGGATGATTAGGTATTCAGGCTGCAGCAGTTGCTGATGCTCCCCAGCGGATAAAAGCGCGGCCACCTGAGCGGCAAGCAACAAACGAGTTTCGAGATTGTAAAACCTAAGGCGTGAGGCCATCGCAAGCAGCCTGCCCTCGATAAGGTTGTCATTGCGAGCGAAGTTACACCCATGAAAGTGAAGACCGCTCGGGCCATTTCCTGAAGGCTGGTCACTTACAAAGCTATTGATCAGGGATATCTCTTTCTTCGTACAGTTTAATGCGAGGGGCGTTTCGACCAATCCCGCCAAAATTCCGCGCTCAATAAGTGGTGAGGATTCGGAGCGCACAAATGCCCCAGCGCACAGAACAACACGGCTACCGGGGGAATTCAGAGACGGCAGGCTTAGGTAACAAGGATGTGCCTCGTCGTATTCGTACTCTTCTGACCAGATGGAAGCGTTTGGCACAGCACGTGCAGCGAATTGCGCCTCCAAGAAGGCTTGGTCTTTAGCAGAGAACTGCGGTTCATCCTCGCTGAGACGCCGAAGGCACAGCAGCCAATGCCTAGCGGCCTTCAGATAGACGGTGCGGGTGTCGCTTGCCTCATGCCAACGCAGGGATCGGGCTCTCCGCTGGTAGAACCCATCCGCTGGCCTTCGGTTATTAGCCTGCTCTTTTGCGGTGGCCCATCGGACATTGCCAACCTCGTAGTGTCCGTTTGGATCAATGCGGTCCAACGTCATGCCCGGCGGCCGTTCCCCGATTGCGTCAAACAGTTCGGAAACCGTTGAGAAACGAAACTCAATGCCTCGCCCGCCATAGTTAGGATAGTCGGAATGCTTAGGGTTCTTGCACCGGCTTTTTGCCTCACGATACGACGTATAAATCGGAGTTCGAGATAGTCCGTGTGTCGGAGGTCTACCGCGTCCCCTCCTGTTTGAGGCATCTGATTTATTGGTGTTGGTGATTGTTTTGTTACGTGGATGGCTCTCTTCGAATAATTCGATAGAGATTTGGTCAGACGCTTCCATCGGCCCCTCTGCGCAAACAAGATCGGTAGAACTTCGAGGGCCACCAAAAACACTGAAATCGGATATGGCAGGCTGATGCAGCGGATTCTCCGCGAATACATTGCCGTTGTTTGCGTGGGGGCGGTCCGGCGGGGAATTGCTCATAGGACGCCCTGCCGGTCTGAAGAAACAGTTTCGATCACTAGGGTATCTGCGTTGCGGAAATCATCGTAAACTTCAGCGTGACTCTGTCCGCGATCCTTCCAATGCCTTAAGTTGTCAAAGGAGCAGAGGACATAACTGTCCCAATAAATGTCCCATTCGTACAAACCTAATTGGGCCGGATATCGAAATCCTTGATCAGTGTGGGTTAAATTGGTGGGCCCGGGAGTTGTGCCACAACCTATCGATTTCAATAACTTGCAGTGTCAAACTTCTCTAACGGCGCTCACGGGCGCTAAAGGCATTTTTCCGTGCTGTCAAACTGGGATAGTCACAATGCCGACGTAACGACCACTAATCTTTATGTCCAATGCGGCGTCAGGCACCAGCTGCCTCCCCACGTCGTTGCCTGATCAACGTTGATTATGGGAGATTTTGAATGTGTCATTTGACACGTGGACGTCATTGCTTTTGCGGTGAGCAAATAGCGTCACGAAGAGGTCGGTCTCAATTTGCAGTCGTCTGGCCTGACGGCTTTTTTTGTACCAGTGAATGAGAGATTACTGCAGATTCCCCGACGACCAATGGGCCCAATCAAGGCGCTTCATCTCCGGGCGCAATGCCTCAGTCCTGCACCTGCATTTGAATCAATTATCATCGCGACGATTATCGCGGAAATAACCTGACATTCGTGTTGGATTCACTGGCGTCGCTGGGGTGTCGGCACACCGCCGACCAGATTGCCGCCCGAATAGTGGCCCGCTTCATTTTACACCACAGGAGTGGTAAGATTTCGGGGAAAGCCCAACCAGCCATGACCACGATCGTAGACTGGCTCGCATCGATCGGAATGAGCGAATACGCGGAGCGTTTCCACGGCAACGCAATCGACCTTTCGATCATCGGGGAGCTGACGGAGCAGGATCTCAAGGAGCTCGAAATCCCGCTCGGGCACCGCCGTAAGCTCTTGCGGGCGATCGCCGACTATCAAAATCCGCCTTCATCGGTCGCGGCGCCGAAAGGTTTATCCGACGACAGCGCACAACGCCGCCAGATGACTGTCATGTTTTGCGATCTGGTCGGGTCGACGGCCCTGTCAGCCACGATGGACCCGGAGGATATGCGCCACATCGTCTCAGCTTATCAACGCTGCATCGTGGACATCGTTGGCCGGCACCAAGGGATAGTCGCGCGCTATATGGGCGATGGCGCCCTCATCTATTTCGGCTATCCGCAAGCTCACGAGGACGACGCCGTGCAAGCGGTACGCACCGGCCTCGCGCTGATCGACGAAATTCCGAAGCTCGATTCCGGGATCGACACAAGGCTAAGCGTTCACGTCGGAATCGCAACTGGCACCGTTGTCGTGGATAATATCGCGGCGACCGACAGTGGAGTGCGAGAGCACGCCGTGGTGGGCGACACGCCGAACCTTGCCGCACGTCTGCAATCCGTGGCAGCGCCAGGGGCCGTGGTCGTCTGCTCGAACACCCATCAGCTCACCAATGGTTATTTTGAATATCGCGACCTCGGAGCTGTGACCGTTAAAGGCTGGGCCGAGTCAATTCGGGTCTGGCAGCCGATTAGTTCGCGCCAGATGGAAAGCCGCTTTGAGGCGGAGCATCGGGCGCGCGTGCTTTCTCCGTTCGGCCGTGACGAGCAGATCGAGCTGCTGATGCGACGCTGGCGGTCCGCCAAGAACGGCGAAGGCCGCGCCGTATTGCTCACCGGAGAGCCCGGCATCGGAAAATCGCATATCGCGCTGACGCTCGAAGCGCTGCTGCTGGCCGAACCTCACGTGACGCTGTACTACTTTTGCTCGTCTCATCACACCAACAGCGCGCTGTCTCCCTTTATCTGGGAGCTGGAGCGCGCAGCGGGGTTTGAGCGAAGCGACTTTCCCGCCACGAAGTGGTCCAAGCTCGAAGCCTGGCTCACGAAATACGGTTCGCCAGCGGAGCATTGCATTGCGCTCTTGAGCAATCTGCTGTCGCTGCCGCCCGACGTTCGCTATCCGCTTCCGGCTATGAGCCCACAAAAGCAGAAGGACGCCACGCTGTCGGCACTGTTAGCCCAGCTTCAGCAGATGGCGGCGACGCAGCCCGTCTTGATAATCTTCGAGGACGTTCATTGGATCGATCCGACATCGCTCGAACTGCTTGCCCTGATTGTAGAGCGCCTCGTCGATTCCCGGATTCTGCTGCTGATCACGGCGCGGCCCGAGTTCTCACCGCCCTGGCCGGGCTATGCGCATGTGTCCACCATTCCGCTGACACGATTGGCTCGGGACGACGGAGCAGCACTGGTCAAGCGCGTCACGGGCGGAAAGGCGCTCCCTGACGAGGTCTTGCAGGAGATTTTGGCACGGACGGACGGCGTGCCACTGTTCGTCGAGGAGCTGACAAAAGCGGTGCTCGAAAGCGGTCAGCTCCAGGAACAGCGCGGCCAATATGTTTTGGGCCACCCGCTACCGTCGCTGGCTATCCCGACAACGCTGCACGCCTCGCTCATGGCACGTCTCGATCGCCTAGCGTCGGTGCGAGACGTGGCGCAGATCGGCGCCGTGATCGGCCGCGAGTTTTCGTACGAGCTGTTGAACGCCATTGCCACACTGCCCAAGGCAAAACTCGATGAAGCGCTTGAGCAGATGGTACAGGCAGAGCTCGTCTTTCGCCGGGGCACGATCCCGCTGGCTGTCTACAGCTTCAAGCATGCACTGGTGCGGGACGCGGCCTACGGTGGGCTGCTGAAGACCCGGCGAGCCCAATTGCATGCGGCGCTTGCGACCGTGTTCGAGCAGAGATTTCCCGATGTCGTGGAAACACAGCCGGAAATCCTGGCGCATCATCTGACGGAAGCAGGCCTCCCTGAAAAAGCGGTGCAATATTGGCTGCTGGCCGGCAAGAAGGCCGCCCAGCGCTCCGCGAATCTCGAAGCGATCGCCCATCTACAAAAAGGCCTTGAAGCGGCTCGCGCGATCGCCGAGGACCGAGAGAGGGACCGCATCGAGCTCGACATCGTGATGATCATGGGTCCCTGTCTCATTGCCAGCCAGGGGCCGGCCGGCAGCGACTCGACAGCGGCTTTCACGCGCGCGCGGGCACTGTGCGAGCGCCTCGGCGACCCGCCGGAATATCTTCAGGTGATGTTCTGGCTGGCGACAGCCAGTGTCATGCGAGGACAGCTACCGCTAGCGCACGAGACCATCGCGGCGCTGCTCGACCGCGCGCAAGCGCGCGACGACCGTGCGGCGTTGCTTAACGCCACTCGCGGCAACGCCATGATCCTAATGTTCATGGGAAAGATCGTCGAAGCCGGTGAGATGATTGAGCGAGCTTTCGACGCATTTAAAAACAGCGGCGAGGACGATCGGCTTGCCGCGCGCGCCGCCGGCCAGGATGCTGGTGTGGCCGACCTAGCGCTGATGTCCTGGACATTCTGGCTACTTGGCCAGCCGGATACGGCGGTCAACCGCATCGAAGCCGCTCTGCAGAGAGCCGACGCGATCGGCCATCCGCACTCGCTGGCCTATGCCTGCTATTACGCCTCCGTGCTTTATGCGCTTTGCGGCCACCCGGACATCGCCCGGACGCATGCGGAGAAGTGCCTCAACCTCTCCGAAATGCACGGCTTCCGCCAGTGGCACGGTCTGTCGCGCGCCATCCGGGGCATTTGTGCAACGATGATCGACAAGTCGTCGGCTCCGCTCGACGACGTCGCGGCAGCCTTGGCGGAATATCGCAATGCCGGCTATGAGCTCGGCATCACCGCGCTTTACGTGCTTTTGTGCCCGGTTCTGCTGATTCACGACCACATCGACGGCGCGCTGGAAATCCTCGAACGCGGTCTTGCCGTCGTGCACAACAATTCCGAAAGGATTTTTGAGTGCGAGCTCTATCGGTTGAAGGCCTCAGCCTTGCAACGCACGAGCAGTGCGGACGCGCGGGCCCAGTCGGACGCCATGCTGGAGCTTGCCCTGCGCAAGGCGAAGGAGCAGAACGCCAAGTCTCTCGAACTTCGCATCTCTCACGACCTTGCAAAATCGTGGCTCAACTACGGCAAGCGAGAGCAGGCGCGCGACCTGCTCACACCCATCTGCGATTGGTTTAAGGAAGGCGAAGGCATGCGGGACTTAAGGGAAGCCCGGGCGCTCCTCAATGAGGCGCGGTCGTCAGCTCCTTCCCGCTAGTGTGGATTTTTGGCTTTGTCAGATTTATAGTCTTCCAGAACATTCCTGGCGGCGTCGTAGCCGGCTTTGCGGCCGCGATCGAGATTGGCATGTGACCACTCGAAATTGATAACGTCTGCGACTTTGATCTCGTAGATGCGCCCGTGCCATTTCTTGTCTTCCTTGACGTGATAGCGAAACAGCTTCACGTCATCTTCGCCGACCGTCGCCGCAAATAGCATGCAGAGATTACCCAGCGCCTCCGCGATATTGCGCGGTGGCCGCACCTGCTTCGCATCAACGATCCTGCTGATCCAGACTTCATCAAGATCGGGATGATCTTCGAGTAACCGTTCGAAGTTGACCGTATCGACCAGGGCCCCCTCGCAGTAGATGTCGCCGTCGATCTCGACCGTTTCTTCGATGTAGGGAAGCGCTGAGCAGGCACATAAGCTGGCTGACGTGATGCTCTGGTATGGCTCTTGCAGAGTCTGCTTCTGCTTCTTCGACTTCGGTTTGAACGACGGCTGGTTTGAGAAAAGGGCAAGCTTCTGCTTGGTGATGTTCCAGGCGTTGTGGAATATGAACGGCTTCTTGTCGTCGTATAGTCGGTTGAACTTGATCGCCCGCATGAAGCTGCTTTCGGGATAGTAGATCCTGGAAAGGCCCGAGATGTTGGTGAGATACATCATCGACATCCAATAGCGAACGAAAGGGTTCGGCGCCAGGATGCTGTTAAGCATGAAGCGATTGAAGTCGCCCTCATTCCAGAGCGAACGATCCGACATGAATTTGATCGATTCCTGCCCGGCCTTCATCATCTTGTCCGGCAGCCACAGATTCTTGTAGGTCTGCGGATCCATCCAGAACTCCATCATCGCCTTCATGTTGGCAACGTTATCGGTCCCGAACACGGTGTTAACCGGAAAGCGTGAATAGGAACGATCGTCTCGAAACACCCCATCGCGAAAAAATTCATAAGTCTGTTCTACTTCCTTGCCTGGATCGCACTGATTGTAAACGAGTCCGACCCATGCGCCGATACAAGACAGCGCCCACACATCAAACTTGATTTCGGCTTCGTGAAGTCTCTGCAAGGCGCCGATGTGGAGCCCGGCTGCAGGGCCGCCACCAGCAAGCGTGATCGCCCGTTTCATGATCGTTACTCCCCTGTTCAAGCCAGGCACCGAACGGCACCTGCTCCAGACCGCATAAACAATTAGAAAGTTTTTGCATGCTCCAGGCTGCACTTGAAGCATCACTTGCAAGATGCATCATTTGAAGCATCACTTGCAAGCGCCTTTGTAATTCTAAGCAATCTTTCGGCCCGCCGCCAACCCCGCGGCAATTGTGGAAGAATTGATCCAAACCCGCGCGACCGGCATCTGCTACACTCGACGGCCCAACTGCCGCGCAGCCCGCACTAATAATTATAAGATCGGCAGCATGCGACGCTCGGTATCGAGCGCGACACTGTCGGTGAGCTGGCGGCCCATCAGATGCTGATAGCGCGCGATCTCGAGGTATCCCTGGCGCCGGTACGATTCCAACATGGCTTCGAGCAAACGGCTGAAGAAGCTGCGCCCGGTACGGGCGGTGAGCTTGGTTGTGGCGATATCGCAAAGGGCGACTTTGGACGGGATCATGGTCATGGGATCATCTCCACTGCAGACATCGGTATCTAATTTGGTACTTAGATGATTAGCCCGAAGGTTGCCGGATCTTGTATGAAGCAGCTCACACAGGCGGAAATAAGTATGCCGTATAAGCCCTGTGTGTGCCGAACATTAGATTTGTGACAATCGTTTGACCGTCGATTACTCCGTCCGACTTCCGCCAGGCACAAAAATTTAATCGTAAGCGGGCCGGAGCCGAAGGCACCCTTCTTGTTCCGTGGCAGAAGACACCTTCAACGCGGCGCCGTGAAATTCTCATACCAACAACTGCGTCGATTCAAGGCGCTCGCCCGATGCGGTCCGAGACGCGCGCGACATTGGTCGCATCGATTGCGCGCGGACGGCGTTGGCTTGACGAACTCGTAACTGATCTTTCGGCAACGACCGTAAGCATTGCGAAGCGAGAAAGATGCTGCGCCCGGAATATCAACATGACTATCTCGCTAGCCTTTCTGGCACCTAATCTCGTCAAGGCGGCCATTGAAGGCAGACTGCCTCAAACCAGCTGCGCCCGCGAATGTCCGCTTTCGGGGTAACAGCAGACTTCAATATGAAACGGCGGAGTTGTAGCTATGTCCGCTAACTTTCAGTCCGGTTTGACAATTTGGTCAAATACGACTGCAAAATCAAAGAGGGTGCGGTGGGCCCGGGAGTTGTGCCACAACCTATCGATTTCAATAACTTGCAGTGTCAAACTTCTCTAACGGCGCTCACGGGCGCTAAAGGCATTTTTCCGCGCTGTCAAACTGTCAGTGATGTTATTTCCTTTCACACAACACAAACATACTGCGAACCATGCATTCCAATCCGTTGCGCAGCACCTCTCGCAAGGTCAAGTCGAGCCCCCATACGATAGGCAATTCCCCATGGTCCGGTATCATTGACCCTAACAACAATTGACCGACCATTTTTAGGATTTGTCACAGTTAGGCTCGTTCCAATCGGCCAAGTTCGCGCTGCTGCTGTATTACCATTCGCATAAAATCTTTCGCCACTAGCAGTACGTTTTCCTGAGGAATACGAGCTAGCGAGAACCTCTTGTCCTGCGCAATTACCAGTTCGTTTCACATACTTATGAATTGATCCCCACCCTGCTGCGTTTGCTGAAGTAAACGTCAGCAGACTTAATAATATCACGATGCCTATATTCTTCATTAGAGTTGTCCTTACTCATTGGTTGAATATCGGTCGAATTTCACAGAAACCAATCGTGTCTCCGCTACCTAATTTACCGCTAGCGGGAGCGCCGTTGACAGGGCGGTTGATTGGTAACCCCAATACTACTTAGGTACGAGCTAAAATGGCGGAAGGATGGCAAAACTTTTCCGTCAATATGAAACGATGACGACGGGGAAGCATGAGTTCGTAATGACGTCGCTAACCTATTGAAAAAATTGGTGAGGCCGAGACGGCATAGCGATTTCAATAACTTAGATTGTCAAACTACTCTAACGGCGATCACGGGCGCTAAAGGCATTTTTCTACGCTGTCAAACCCTAACAGCCGCGATGGCGCGCTCCCTAGGGTTGTGCCACTAGGCAATTTTCTAGAATGTGAAACTGGGACGTCCACGATACCCAACTAGGCCCTTCTGGCGTCGATCATGCTAGGTCGTCCGACCTAGTCAAAACGCCGAGGAGGTCATCGGAGTGTAGCGACTGAAGCCTGCCCGAGCCCCGCGCCAAGCCGATAAATTTAGATTTATCTTTGTGGGTTCCGGTGACGGGTTCATTTTGGTCGATGTGCAGGTTCCGGTGCATGTTGTTCCCCCAGTATCCGTGCAATCCTGTTGGGACATGCACACTGGTGGATGAGGCCATACCTGCTGGCACCAGCAGTCTGCTATCGCAGGATCGACAAAAATCGAACTTGATATGGCAAGCGCACCGAGTAGTGGAAGAATATACATTGATTTCATTTCGCTGCTTCCAGTTGCCTATGATGGACAATCATAAAGTCTTTAGCCAGTGAACCTCGCAGTCGGTCATCTCGCAACACAACGGGTATATGGCGCATTTACAACAACTGGATTGCCATAAAAGGTAATCGTCGCATTGGGATTTCCGGTGCACTTGTGGCCTAAATTAAAACAGGCCTCACGATTGGGTGGTCTCAACTGATCGACGCAACACTTTATCTTTAACGGCAAAGATGGAGTGTGTGGTGA